>JAEAMG010001094.1_pt1 | contig 23171 bp, 21 predicted proteins | sample 8958741 | NCBI WGS metagenome assembly JAEAMG01 (sample SAMN16933256, study PRJNA681125) | bioreactor sludge metagenome | isolation source: anaerobic bioreactor treating anionic surfactant - SDBS | place: India: Bengaluru | collected 2019-02-28 | reverse complement strand
CCTGAAACCTTATTCTTGATACTTATTTGTCGGGTTAATTATGCGCATCTATATAACAGATACGAAGGATATAAGAATATAATGAAAGAACCCACCCAACGCGAATACGTTTTATTGTCCTTTGTGGCGCCCTTTTCTTCAGCGGATTTTCCCCACAGCGTCGCCTGGTACAAGCGGTTTGTGTCCTGACTGTTCTTTCCGACAATCAGAGTTCAGACACCCTCTTCGATTTCCCCGACTCTCAGGCGAAAGACAATATCGCCGCTCTGAAAGACCGACTTGCCGCGTTGTGTTTCCGTACCGTCGTCGTCTTTTTTGTTCGGGCCGACACTGTAAAAGATCGCTTGCGTATCCGTCAGGTGATAGCGCAGGATGTCATCTGGAGTAAAGGGGTCGCGAGGGGGAACCGGAAGATACCCGGGCGTCACGGCCTCCAGCGTATCTGGCATTTTGCCTTGGTCTTCCAGGTACAGCAAGGTTGCCAGCGCAGTCCGGATTGTGGAAGCCTGGGCAATATTCCTGACGTGCGAGGAATACGCGCGCGTAAGGGCCGGTAATAATATGGCATTGAGAGCATACCTTGGACTGTTCAGGATATCGTCACTCGGAATATCGTTTTCAGATAGGGTCGCCGCCGTATAAAAATCCTTGTCGGCGGCATTGATGATGGCGTTCATGACTTGTATGTATTGGTTCTGGGAAAAATAATTGTATTGGGTCCATTCGGCGGCTATTTTAATCTCCTCATATCCGTGATGTCTCCCTGTCAAGAAGAAATCATCAGCGGCATAATACCGATGATAATACGTCGTTTCATTTCTGAATGCATCCTGTTGCGTGTGAAGTGTTGTGTACTGTTCCTGGCCAAGGATACTCAGCCAGGTGTGTAAAGTTTCCTTTGGCGGAGTGACAAAATACAGGCAGTTTTCCACGCTTGAAATGGCAATAGAACGTATTGCATTGGCGACCAGGGCGTCTATAAGCAACCCGCCTTCCGAAAAGACTTCCGGAAGCCGCAGTCCGGCGACAATCATCTGGTCCATGGTGGTTATATCGTCGGACAGCGAGGCATCCAGGGCGGCACAGGCAAGAAGCCGCCCAAAATCCCTGGAATGTGCCAGGTGTTTCATTTCGAGCGAGTCGTACCGGCTTTCCGGAAAGCGTGAAAAGGGGCGCGTTTGCGCCTCCAGAATGAGCGCAATGGTGGCCACGTTCATGGTCACATACGCGTGCAAGGCGTCTCGTTGTTCGCGTGTAAGGACCTGGCCGTATTCGTATTTCAGATTACCCGCAATAGGCAGTTGCTCTAGAATGGACGGGTTCGGATTTTTAATTACTCTCATTGCCCGGAGGTACAGGAAAGCGCCGTTGTCCTGTCTCGGCTCCGAGGCGTATCTCGCTTTCAGTTCCTGTAAGGTAACGGCAATACCGGCTTTGCGAAGCTGGCGTTCAGCCGTGGGCTCGCGCAGTGCGTCGTAACCGAAACAAGCGAAGAGCACCGCGAACCCTGTCGCCGCATAGACCAACCATCGTAAACGTTTCGACAAGTATGTCATAAGTAATATCTCCGGATGCCGATATCATGCCGTTCCGCCCGAATCAGCCAAACCAGCGAAGGAAAGGGCGCCGCCAGGAGTACACCCGTGGCAACGGCTTGCCACAATCCCATGTTTCCCGTCAGGGAACGGCTTCCCAGCCAGATAAAAGAAGACAGGACCACACAGGAGCATAAGGTTCCCCAAAACTGTCCTTGGGAGATCATGCCCTTAAGCCACGTATATAGGGGTAACGACAAGGTCAGCAGAAGACTCATTACAACAAATACACAGGTTGCCGCGGAATAATGAAATACCGCGTAATAACCGGAAAGGAACTGGGAGGAAAGTACCGAAAATACGACCACAATAACTATCACCGCGCCCATGGGGAATGTTTTCAGCCATAGCAGCAGCCAGGCCAGCATACCCGCGAGCACCAGGGGACGCGCTACGACAATGAAGATATCAAAAGCCGGGTTGAATCCATCCGCGAGCAATTGCGACAGGATTGAACGTTCCATCGGCCCGGCCAGCAGCAGAAGCGCCGACAACAGGCCCGCCAGCGGTATGGCCATGCACAGGCCCCGCAATTGCGCCAGCAGGCGCGCGGCGGCGATGCCGTTGTCTTCCATGGGCCGTAGGTGCTGTATGCCGCTGCGGGGAAACAGCTTAAAACCGGTCACAAGCCCCGCCGCAACCAGTGCGGCCGGGGGTACATATTGGGCAAGGCCCATGCTGAAGGGGTGTTCCTCCACTAGCAGCATCACAAGGGTGAAGAATGCGGTGAAGGCAATTGTTAACACAGGCAGCACCCAGCCTGCACGGCGCATTTCATACCAGAGTTGCGCATCGAATGGGGAGTTCTTTTTCCCCAGCGGCGGCGAAAGCAGCCATGAAACGGGGGATGTCAGCGCCGACAAGTTTTGGGGACCGAAATGCCGGTCATGCCGTTCCAGGTATACGCCATACCCCATGACCAGCCCCGCAAGGGGAACTGCCAGAACCAGCGTGTGCGGTTCCCGGAGCGTCCGGATGATTATCATAAATATCTCATCCGGGGAAACGCGGAGAAAACGAAACACAACCATAATGGCTAACAGGAACACCACGGGTCCATAGAAGAGGAAGGGGGCGCGCTTCCAGGCCCACGCCGCCGCCTGCAAAAGTGCGTAGAGATAAAGCGGAATCATAATATAAAGGGCAAGTTCCCCTGTTTTCACGATGGGCAGTGTCAACGCAAGCAGGAATTGCAGGCCAAGCAACAGGGCCAGAAACACACTACGGGAACCTAAAATGATACCGAACAAAACATGCATGGGCACGGGAAGCCGGAACCACCGCTGATCGAATCCCCAGACAATATGGCCCCGAACATCCTGCCGGCTAACCAACAATGCCGCGCCCGCTATGGAGAAGTAGAACATCAATATGCTGAAATCCCACACATCCAGAATAGTAATCTTTCCTATATGGAGGAGAAAGTGCACCGTCAGAACAAATAGGCAGGATAACATCCCGAGCAACAGGCATATCAGACCCGCAGTGCGGCTCTGCTCCCAAATCAAGGCGCGATACTTTGGTTTCATGATACCGCTTCCTTTCTCTTCCCCGGTGTCACGCGTGCAAGGAACACGTCTTCAAGACTGGGCGTGTCCGCTTCGAGCACCTGCAGGCCCCGGCCGGCCGCTTCGTCCCGGAGCATGTCTAATTCTCCCTCGCACACCAGCGTCCACTCGCGGCCGGCGGCGGAAGCATGAAGCAGGCCGGACAGTTCGGGCGCGGGACCGCTTTCTTCTTCGCGCGACACGAGCAGGCGGCAGTGACGCGCCTTGATACTGTCCAGGGATTCTTCGAAGACCACCTTGCCCCGATGGATCATGGCCACCACGTCGGCGACGCGTTCCACTTCGTCGAGTAAGTGGGACGAGAACAGGACGGTGCGCCCCTCGTCGGCCACAGTGCGCACGATGGCCTCGAGAATGTCGTGCCGGGCCGAGGGGTCCCGGCCTTACGAGGGCTAATCAAGCACCAGCAGCGGCGGACGGTAGGCCAGCGCCAGGAGCAGTCCGCACTTGGCCTTTTCACCCCGGGACAGGATCTTGATCTTGGCGCGTTTGTCTAGTTCAAAGCGTTCCCGAAGCGACTCCGCATAGGCCTCGTCCCAGCCGGGGTAAAAGGCCTGGGTATAGCCCATGGCTTCGCCGACGCGCATCCAGCCGGGGATATCCCGGTCCTCGGACAGGTAGCCCAGCTGTGACAACACGGCAACAGGTTCTTTTACGGGGTCATGGCCAAACACGCGCACACTACCCGACCGGGCGCGCAGGCTGCCCAGGATATGCTTGAGCAGGGTGGTCTTGCCCGCGCCGTTTTCGCCGACCAGTCCATACACCACCCCGCGCGGCACGGTAATGTTGACCCCGGCCAGCGCCTGTTTACGCCTGAATTTACGGGTGAGGTCCCGCACTTCAATCACGGATTCCCGTATCGCTGTTTCCGTCATTGCGTGTTCTCCTTGTGTTCATCCAATGTTTCGTGCTGTTCCTCGTGGGCGCGACGCACCAGGGTGAGGGTGTCTTCCAGTGTATAGCCGAGATGCCAGGCCTCCGCTGCGAGCGCCCGGGCCCTTTCCAGGAGCAGGCGCCCGCATGCTTCGCGGGACAGCGGCGTGCCTTGGGTGGAAACGTAGGTACCCGCCCCCTGCTTCGTGGTCAATATACCCGCCTGTTCCAGCTCGCGGTAAGCCCGGGCGACGGTATTCGGGTTGATGAGCAGGTCCTGGGCCAGACCGCGCACCGTGGGCAGTTCGTCGCCGGGGCTGAGCCGTCCCGACGCGATCAGGTATTTCATCTGGTCCATAATCTGCCGGTAGATCGGCTTGCCTTCTTTAGGATTGATATGTAGTTTCATAGGGTGTCTCTTTGTACTAATATATTAATACAATCCGAGAGGAAAAGTCAAGTCTTTTTTTTCGCTAATATAGGTCGCATCGGACGTGTAGCCTACATTGGATGCGCCTTTTGTCCAGGGATTTTATAAAGGGTCCTGCTATTTTGTGCATGAACATATTTTTCCTGACAGTTTGTTCTCTCAAAAAATGAATGTCCTGGTCTTAAAATCGTCTTATAGAGTGTAAGATGAAGACCAAAATTGTTTGAGTGGAAATTACAGGAGATACATAGTATGAGACACAGAACACTTTTACAGGTCGTTCTGGCAGTAGTGCCGGTGCTGGTTGCGGGGTTTGCCGCCGCGCAAAGCAATTATCTGGAACATGGCCGCGTCAGTTACGATACGGGTGCCTTGCTGGTGAAGAGCCCGCAGGACACGGAATGGGCCGCCGCGGCGGTGAATGCCCTGGTTGTTCCGGGGGATACCCTTTGGGTGGACCAGGAAGGATCCGCAGAAGTGGAGATGGCGGGCGCCAGTTTCCTGCGTCTCGCGGATCAAAGCAAAGCGGAAGTAGTCTCCCTCCCGCCGGATGTATTTATACGCGGCTGGATTGGCTCTTTCTATGTGCAACGCCTGGCGCGCAGTGAAGGCACCTTTGTCCTTACCGCCCCGGCAGCCACCGTGGAAGTGGCTACTGACTCGATGGTGCGCCTGGACATCAATGAAAAAGGCGCGTTGACCGTGTCGGTGCGTTGGGGCCGCGCCGTGGTGAACACCGATCAGGGTGGTGACGTGACTGCCATGGAAGGCACGCGTGTCTGGGTAGACCCGGGGTATCTACCCTCGGACCCCACGCCCTTTGACCGGGCGGAAGGCGATGCCTTTGACGGATGGAGCAACGAACGGGCTCGGATGCTTGCCGAAAGCGCGCAAACGACGCCCAAGGAGGTCGTTGTGGAGAACACCACGGTCGGTATCTATGATTTGCCCCGGTACGGTGAGTGGGTTTATGTGGATCATCGGCCCTGTTGGCGGCCTACGATTGTGACGGACTACATACCCTATCGCTACGGGTACTGGAACTATATGCCCACGTATGGACACGTCTGGGTGGACGAGTATCCCTTCGCTTATGTCACCTCCCATTATGGTCGTTGGCGGCATACCGTGTCGTACGGCTGGGTGTGGTCTTACGACCCGGTCTGGAGTCCCGCCTGGGTGGCTTCCATGCGCGTGGGCGATTATTACATGTGGTCCCCCGTGGACTTTTACTATCGTCCTGTGCTGGTAACCGGTGCCGCCACCTTCGGATTGGGAGGACTCACCTTCTCCACGTTTGGATGCAGTTATGCCTATTCCACGCGTCTGTACAGTGGTCCTGGCTTCATCCTGGGACCGGAGAGAGGCTGGGTGGATTCCATCATCGTCCTGCCACCAAACCATATCAACGCCTGGCACATTTCGCCGCACCATCAGTTCCGGCCGCCAGTGCCTTTTGACGGTCGGCTCATCGCCGGTGCGCGTGATTATAACCCTCCCCGTTCCATTCGTGGTATTCCAGGCGATATTGGCCGCAGCTTTTCGCCTGTGGACCGTGCCCGCAGGCTTGAGAGGGCGCTGGGGCGCAGCAGCTTTGCCACTGCGCGGCCTGAAATGAGAAATCCAGCCCGTACCGCCGCATTGGGATCGGGCAGGATGGCAAGTACACGTCCGGTCCGGTTGAATCAGACGGAACAAACCTATCTTCGCGCGGCCGGCTCCGGCGGCAGAGCAGCCGACCGCGTAGCGTCACTGGTCCCAGAATCCCAACGACTGGGACGCAGCCCGGGACTTTCACCAGCCCGACGCAGTCAGGAAGGCATCCGTTCCTTGCCGCAAGGATCCCTGACTCCTCGCAGTGGAGAACCAGCGCCATCCGTTCGCAGCGGACGCTCTCCGGTTTCAGCCCCGCCCGCGCCTGCCGCATCGCCAAGAAATACGATAGCGGTGCGGGATTTGGAGTCCTCCGCGCCGGCTCCTCAGGGCAGCGGCCAGATTCAACGCACACCCTCCGGTCAGGGTGCCAGCCTCAGAAGCGGGTCCAGTGGCATCAGCCGGGTGCCTCGGACCAATATCGCGCCGAATGCAGGCGTGACGCCGCGTTCAAGTGTCCGCACCCCCAGTAGTTCCTTGCCGAGTTTGCGCTCGACGCCGGCGCCTTCACCGCAGATTCAACAGCCGTCCAACTCCGGTGTGAGAACGGCGCCTGGCACCTCCTTGCGCCGCCAGCCCGGCGCCCCCTCGTCGAGCCTGCGCTCCGTACCGGGACCGGCATCCCGTGCGCCCGATATATCCACGCCCAGCCTGCGTTCTTCCTCGGGGCTTTCCAACCGTGGGCCCAGCGTATCCGTATCGCCGAGTATGCGCGCCCCGTCCGGCCTATCGTCCCGCGCGCCCAATATGTCCATGCCCAGCCTGCGTTCCTCTTCGGGGCTTTCGTCTCGCGGGCCTGCCATGTCCATGCCGAGTATGCGCGCCCCATCCGACCTATCCTCTCGGGCTCCCGGCATGTCCTTGCGTGGCGGTGGCGGTGGCGGGATCCGCATGCCCTCAGGGGGCAGGGGACGCGGGCGCTAATATACCACTTAAAATACATTTTCAACCATAGTTAAATAATAAAAGGAGTCGCCGCAATGAGAAACCATGCAAGGATGTTTGTTCGTTTCAGTATGTTTACGCTGATGGTGATGGCGTTAAGTGGATGTCCCATGTATCCCAATTACAATGGGGATTATGTTCGTTTGCCGATAGACCGGGATCCGACGGAATATCCGGAATATACCGAAGACCTCTATGACGAAGGGTATTATGACGGATTTTACACGGATTCCAAGTATTGGGAGGGCTTCGATGACAGTTACCTGACGAAACCGCCTGATGGCCCGATTTTATACCGTGGCGGTGAAATACCCTTGTATGAGGACGGTAGTTATGAAGCCGGTTACTGGGACGGCATCTGGTACGCCTATAATGACGGGTATTTTGTCTCCTATGATTATGGCTTTGTGATTGGTTTCAGTGAAGGTTATGATATCGGTTACGATCCGTACTGGTTTGAGTTCCTGCTCAACGATGAGCATCCCGAATACTATGACGGCAGTTTCATGGATGGCTATCAGGATGGCTTTTCCGAGGGTAGCGTCTTTGGCGCTGTGGATTATGATTTGGGTCTTGTTTTTGACTGGGAAACCGCCATGTGGGATTATCGCGCCGGCGAAGACGTATATATTGAATCCCTTGAATTTGGCACCGGAGCCTACGGGGTGGTGTATTTGTATGAGTATGGCACGGATCCGAATATCAACTACGAGAAAGGCGCATCCGAGGCAAAACGTTCCAAAATCTACAGTGTACGCCAAGCGCGCCGCAATAGCGCGTCCGATGACACGCCCAGTCCAAGGGCTTCCGTGGCAGTTGCCATGAAACAACTGAAGCAAGACGAAACAGAACAGATTACCTACCGAGCCCTTAGTGAAGCCATCAGGACCCAGTTTGATGTCCGTCCGCAGCATAGTCCGCGTAGTACACAGCGTTCCTTGACGCTTACAGACACCTGGTTGCAACGTATAGAACGGTATAACGCTCAAAGACAATAAGTCTCAAAGGGATAGATTCCCAATATCGGGTCCCGCCTGCATTCCCCTGCAGGCGGGGCCTTGTGTTTCGGCATGGTCACCGGCCACACGTAAAGGACGCTGCCAAGTGCATCGTAAGCGACAGGAACGCATCAAAAATAAGATCACCTGTCAGGTACCATCCAGGAGGGTATCAGCCTGCATGATAGAGGATCGGCAAGGGATTTTAAGACTTTTTTACCGATTATTAAGAATTTATATTATAGCAGTATATACAAGAAATAATATATATTGTTTGGCATGTAATTTTCCTCACTCACACAATAAGTTCTTGAATATAAATATTTTACAATAAAATGCTGCCCTTTATTTACAGGGAGTTATTCAAGCATGCCTGGAAGAAAATAAAATAAATCTGCCCTTGAGAGGAAACTTTCCGTAAAAGGGAGGTATACCATAAAGAGTTGTATTTAGGAAACGAAGTTCCCATTTGAATGTATGATGAAATGCCTCATGGCATGGAGGTAAGAATGCCGTGGAGGCATACTAACGTTTACGGACGATCCGAAAGCGCAGGGGTCCGCCGGGCGGTTTGCCGGCGACAGCGACGTCAGAGGTGCGGCGTGGTCCGTATCGGGGAGATACGATGAGAGAACAACGGCAAAGCCGGGTTCTGGTTCATGGTGCGCTTGCGTACATCGCGTTTCTTGCGTGGGCGGTAGCATGTATGGCAGAATCTATGTCTATACCGCCGGAAGCGATTGATGAACAGAAGATATTCTGGGGTACGGCAAGCAAGTTTGAAAAACCAGGATCGGTGGACTATTTTGCCTTGGTTTCAGCGACGGAAGATTACAAGGCAGCGCAGAAGGCGGAAAAAGACTCGGCGCGATACTGGATCCACATTAACCGTGCCAACGAACTGGCGGTCAAGGCCATTGGTGATGTTGGCGGTGAAACCGAGTACGATTTGATAGTGCAAAAAGGCTATCTCGAAAGTTTGAATCCGCCGATTACCGCGGAAGACATAACCCAGCTGGCGCTTGCCAAAATTACGAAGTAGGAATCTTCTTGATCGTATGACACCAGGAACTTATTTGTCCCGGATGGCTGTCGCGGCGCATGCCGTAAAGGCCCTTCTCCCAGTGGCGCTCGCCTTGCTGTGGACCGGCTGTGCAACCGGGGGTGCGGGCGCCGCGGTACAAGACGAGTGGGCCGTTCCCGCGGGGGAGGGGCCTGCAGGCTCCGTGCACGTCACATCGCCCGCGAATGCGTCCCGCGAACTCGCATCGGCGAAACGCATGATGAAGGCCGGAGAGTATTCACTGGCCATACCCAGGCTGCAACAAATCGTCAATAAGTATCCCGGTGACGCCGCCGCGGTGGAAGCCCATTATCATCTGGGAGAGGCGTATTACAATGTGGGCGCGTTCACAAGCGCGTTGGACTGTCTTGCCAAATATGAAACACTGGCGCCGGAAGGCGCGTTTGTAGAGAATGGTCGTGCCCTTGTAGCCCGTTTGACGGGAACGCCCGCCACGGCGCCTCCCACGGAACAGGATATGCAGATTGCGTCGCTGGAGGCGGCCATAGCGGCGGCGCCGGAAGAGATGGCGCCCCGGCTGGAACTTGCCGAGCTGCTCTGGTCCCTCGGCCGGTACATGGAGTCTGGAACTGTTTACGAGGAACTGTTGACGCGATGGCCCCGCCTCGAAACCGACGTGGTGGTGCGCCGCCGCATAGAACGGGACGCTGCCGGTAACCTCGTTGTATTGTCTCCTGCCGAAGTGGAGCGGCGCTATCGTGAACAGGAGCCGCTGAAGATTTATAATGTCTCGCCGTTTCGGAGTGGGCGTTTCGAGGGCTGGCCCGCCACGGCGAATGAGCGTTACTATAATGTTGCGGGGCAAGCTGTGAATCAAAGTGAGCACCCGCTGGAAGACGTAAGCATTGTGGTTACCATATACGGTCTTGGGCAAATGGTCTACGATACGCAGACTGTGGCGCTGGGTTCGATGCGACCGGGCGAAGTGCGCGCGTTCAATGCGCAGTTCTCGCGGTTCGACAATATATACAATATTACGCGCCATGAATGCGTGGGAACATTTCGCCGTTAAAACGAATACCTTTTATCAATGAGCACATCATCTCGATTTATAACCGTTCTGGTCACACTTCTGGCCTGTCTCGCCGGGGCGCACGCCCAGGAACCGCAACAGGTCAATGTGTCCGTGAAGATTATTGAGTTTCAAACTTCCAAGGCGTCTGGAACGGGCTTGAGCGCCTATTTTCAACACCGTGTCGAACCGCGGCCTTACGGCATCGTGTCCACGGGCCGGGGCGCGATTACGGCCGCGTCGCTCGCCTTTCCCAATACCGCCGTGGGCGGCATCACGCTTTTCCTTGATCGGATCAGTACCTACTATGGGGATTTCGAGGTGGTGTTGCAGGCGTTGGTGGATCAGAACCGCGCCTTTATTCTTTCTCAGCCCAAGGTCATGGTGCCTGTCGGCTCCGCCACGCCCACCGTCATCAAGACGACGCAGGACGTGTCCTATGAAAACACCGTGGTCGTGGGGGCGACCACGACGCAAACGACGGCGTTTCGCGCCACGGGAGTCACGCTGACGGTAAGCGCGCTCCAGGTGGTGGATGATGATGGTGACCCGACCACGCAGGAAGACGTGTATATCCAGCTCAAGCTTATCGCGGAAATCAACGAGGAAGGCGAGCGTATTACGGTGGCTCTTGACGACAAGGCCTCTTCGGCAACGTTGTTTACTCAGGCGTCCAATGCGATTACGGTGCCTGAATTCATTTCCCGAAGCATTGACACTACGGTTTGGGTGCGACAGGATCAGGTGCTGATCCTCGGTGGCCTTTACCGAAACACAAAAAACAAAAATGTTGCTTCGCTTCCCTGGCTGACGCAGGGTGAAAATATCCTGAATACCATTGCGGAGTGGATTTCGCCTCTTTCCGAAACCCCGGAAGTACCGTTGACTCCCATGCTGGGAAACCGGGAAACCATGGAGGCCCGGCGGGAATTGGTATTTCTGGTCAAGGCGGACTTGTGGCGCAAAGCCTATACGGTAACGCAAAGTTTGGAAGAGTATGAAGAAACTGAAGAGGAAGTGGCGGGGGAGGGGGAGACCGAAGAAGATATCATTAAACCCCGTCCGGGTCCGGGATTTTTTGAAAATCTGATGGACTCCCTTACCGGCGGCGGCCAGTCAATTGGCAATAGCCTGGGAGGGCTGAAATGATGCGCCTCCGATACCCTATCCTTATCCTGTTCGTGTTTGCAGTTGCCATGATAGTTTTTTTTGCGACTGGCATCAGCAATGCGCAAGAGGCGGCTCCGCCGCCGGCGGAAGCACCCCCGCCTCCACCAGCGGAAGCACCCCCGCCTCCGCCAGCGGAAGCACCCCCGCCTCCACCAGCGGAAGCACCCCCGCCTCCACCAGCGGAAGCACCCTCGCCGCCACCAGCGGAAGCAGCACCCCCGCCGCCACCAGCGGAAGCACCCCCGCCTCCGCCAGCGGAAGCACCCCCGCCTCCGCCAGCGGAAGCACCCCCGCCGCCACCAGCGGAAGCAGCACCCCCGCCGCCACCAGCGGAAGCAGCACCCCCGCCGCCGCCGGCGGAAGCAGCGCCGCCCCCGCCTCCGGCCGCTCCGTTGGCGGATGTACAACAGGTACAGGTTAAAGTTTGGATTAGTGAAACCAATGAATCGGGTTTGCGTGACATTGGCGCGAATTTAAATTTCACCCGTTTTGTTCGTGGCGTAGAACAGAGCGGTTCAGTTCAGGGTGTAGAATCAAGCACCACCAACTTCGCGGACAAATTTGGTGCGGTTACCCTGCCTTATCCGAACGCAGCATTATTCGGCGATCCCATGCGTCCCGACCTGAACAACAACCTGGGAAACGGCCTGCAGGCCTATCAAGGCGCAGGCCTTGAGTTCAGCATCATTGAGACCAGTTCGGGAACCTTGGAGGGCGTATTTCAATCCCTGGAAAAGCATGTCGAGCTGGACCTGATCTCCAAGCCGGAATTGATGGTGGCGAATAACATGCCGGCAATTATCAAAGCAGGTGGTCAGGTGCCTTATCAGGATGTATCTTATTCAGGGACTACCCCCACGTTAAAGGTGGCATGGCGGGACGTGGGCGTTATCCTGAATCTGACGCCGACCATCATGCCCAACAATTATGTGCAGTTGAATATCACCCAGATGGAGGTTTCCGATACCGCGAGGATAGACAATATCCGGGGCGTTGACCTGCCCGTGTTTTCGTCGCGCTCTCAAGCGGGTGTTGTTTTTGTCCCGGATGGCACCACCTTGGTGATTGGGGGCCTCTCAAGCCGTATGGTGCGGCAGTCAGAGCGGCGTGTGCCCGTATTGGGGCGGCTCCCCCTCATCGGCATTCCTTTCCGAAGCCGCAAGTCCGATGCCGAAGTCACAAGCCTGCTGATTTTTGTGTCCCCCACGGTGGTGGATATGCGCGCGCCCACCCCTCAGGCCAAGAGCGCCCTTGCGTTTTGGCGGGAACGGGGTTCCGACTGGGCCCATGCCCAACGGATAGACCGTGAAGTGGATGCCATGCAATCCGGTTATTGAGGTTCTGGAACGCACATTTTCCCGATTCGCAAAGCCCGATTCACAAGATTGAAAAACGCATAAGTGCTTTTGTATAGTATCATCCACCTAACGAGGCCGGTTGCGCTAATTTCCCCAATATATCCTGATTCAGGAGTCTTAAACGTATGACGGGACTACTTATCGCCGGGGGTTTCATGCTTGCCCTTGGCTTATTGCTTTCCGGGCTGCTCGCCTTGGCAAATACAAAATTGCATGTCTATGAAGATCCACGCATTGATGCCGTCGAGGAACTATTGCCTTTGGCAAATTGCGGTGCGTGCGGCTTCGCCGGGTGTCGCGCCTTTGCCGAGGCGCTGGTGGTCGGCAACGCCCAACCGGCCCGCTGTAGTGTCAGCACGCCCGATATGGTTTCGGCCATCGCTTCCTACCTGGGGGTGGAAGCCGGAGAGGGCCTGAAACGGGTCGCCCGCCTCGCCTGCGCGGGCGGCGACGACATCGCGCGACGTTTCGCCCATTATGAAGGCCGGGAGAGCTGTCGCGCGGCGGCGCTGGTCGCGGGCGGAGGAAAAGCCTGCACCTATGGCTGCCTTGGATACGGGGACTGTACCCGCGCCTGCAAATTCGACGCCATTCACCTGAGTAAGAACAACTTGCCGGTGGTGGACGAAACGAAATGTACAGCCTGCGGCGCCTGCGTGGCGGAATGTCCAAAGCACTTATACTCCATTCACCCCTTGGGCCATCAGTTGTTCGTGGCCTGCTCCACGCAGATGCGCGGCAAGGACGCGAAAGAGGCCTGCAAGGCCGCCTGCATCGGCTGCGGTCTATGCGCCAAGACCCTTCCCGAAGTCATCACCATGAACCATAACCTGCCAGTTGTGGATTATTCGAAAAACGGCCTGGCTTCCCAGGAAGCCATTCAGCGCTGTCCGTCCGGCGCGATCTGCTGGCTGGAACCGGGTGGCCGGGTGACCTATGGCGCCAAGGCGCTTGAGACGCGCGGCGCGGCAGGCGCCCCGGGACAGCAGACGCAGCCCGCAACCCAGGTGGAGGCCGAGACATCATGAGGATTTCCGCGAAGACGTTCCGGCACGGGGTGCATCCCCCCGAATGCAAAGCGACGGCCGCCGCCGCCGTAACACGCATTCCCTGGCCGGACGAGGTGGTGGTGCTGCTGTCGCAGCATACCGGCGCGCCGTCCAAGGCGCTGGTCGCGAAAAAACAGCCGGTCGTGCGTGGCGAGATAATCGCCGAGGCGGGCGGTTTCGTGTCGGTACCGATGCACGCGCCCATCACGGGCACGGTAAGCGCGGTGGACCTGGCGCTGAACCCCCGGGGTGAACTGGCGCCGGCGATCATGATTAAACGCGACCCGGATGCGGATCAGGAAGTGGTGCATGGCGCTCCCCGCGACATCAATGCGCTCAGCCCGGACGAACTGATACGGGCCGTGCAAGACACGGGCGTGGTCGGGCTGGGCGGCGCCGCTTTCCCGACCCATGTGAAAATGAAGGTGCCTGAGGGTAAGAAGATTGACACTGTCGTGGTCAACGGCTGCGAGTGCGAGCCCTACCTGACCACGGACTACCGAGTCATGGTGGAGCAGGCGGACAAGATTATCGCGGGCATCCGCATCGTGTTGCGCGCGACAGGCGCGCCGGAAGCGGTCATCGCCATCGAGAACAATAAGCCGGCGGCCATCGAGGCCATGATGCGGGCCGTGCCGGCGGGCGCGCCGATTTCCGTGTGCAACCTGGCAACCAAGTATCCCCAGGGCGCGGAAAAAATGCTGAGCAAGGTGATCCTGAACCGGGAGGTGCCATCGGGCGGTCTGCCCAGCGACGCGGGCATGGCCTGTTTCAATGTGGCGACACTGGCCCAGCTGGGCGAGTTGTTGCCGGCGGGCCGGGGCCTGATCGAGCGGGTCATCACCATAACCGGTGGCGGCGTGGAGCGTCCCGGCAATTACCTGATGCCGCTGGGCACGCCGTTGCGCCATGTCATGGAATTCGCCGGGATACGGTCCGACGCGTGCAAGATCATCAACGGCGGCCCCATGATGGGCGCGAGCGTGGCCTCCCTGGACGTGCCCCTCACCAAAGGAACCACGGGCCTGCTGGTACTTCGGGACGATGAAATCCGTACCGGACGGCTGGAAGTATATCCCTGCATCCGTTGCGCCCGCTGCGTGGACGCGTGCCCGGTGTTTCTAAATCCTTCCGCCCTCGGGCTGCTCGGCCGCAAGGCGCGCTACGAGGAGATGGCGGAACAATACCATTTATACGACTGCATCGAGTGCGGCTGCTGTTCCTATGTTTGTCCTTCGAACATTCCCCTGGTACAGTATTTCCGCATTGCCAAGGCTATGCTCAGGGAAAGGAGCGCATCCAAATGACCCCCGATACTCGGCTCCTTGAAATTGGAACATCGCCGCATATCAAAGCGCCGGAGAATGTGCGTGACATCATGTTCAACGTGGTGCTGGCGCTGCTGCCGGTCACCGTTTTCGCGGTGTGGTCTTTCGGGCTCAGCGCCCTGCTGCTGCTTGCCGTGACAACGGCAACCTGCATCGCCACGGAGCATGTCGCCTGCCTGCTTGCCGGCAAGCCGACCACCATCCGGGACTGGAGCGTGACCATCACGGGACTGATTCTCGGCCTGACGCTGCCGCCGGGCACGCCCTTGTGGATGGCGGCACTGGGCGGCATATTCGGCGTGGCCATTACCAAGTCGCTTTTCGGGGGCCTTGGCTACAACTGCTTCAACCCCGCCCTGGTGGGCCGCGCCTTCCTGCAGATTTCGTTTCCGGTGGCGATTACCACGTGGGCGCCTTCGGGGCTTCCGGGCCGTTTTACCAGCCTGCTGCCCTCCACGCTCACGGCCCCGTTCATGAACATGGACACCGGCGCGGTAAGCGCGTACATCGAGAAGGCGCTGACCGCGGGCGGCATTGACGGCTGGTCGGGGGCGACGCCCTTGTCCTTATGGAAGTTTGCCGATACGCCCGAGTTCGAATCCACCCTGCGGCTGTTTACGGGCATGATTCCCGGCTCCACAGGAGAAACGGCCTCGTGGCTGATCCTCCTGGGCGGATTTTATCTCATCGGGCGGAACATGATGAACTGGCGCATCCCGGCGGGGATGCTGGGCGCGGCGTTCCTGCTGAGCGGCGCGTTCTGGCTTTCAAACCGCGCGGCCTATCCCAGCCCCGTTTTCATGCTGTTTTCCGGCGGGCTCCTTTTTGGGGCGATGTTCATGGCCTCCGACATGGTGGCTTCCCCCATGACGTCGGCGGGGGTATGGATATACGGGGCGTTTATCGGCGTGGTCACGGTAATCATCCGCATCAAGGGCGCCCTGCCCGAAGGGGTCATGTTCGCCATCCTTCTGGGCAACGCCCTATCGCCCCTGATCAACGGACTGACCCAGCCCAAGACATACGGCGTCAAGAAGAAAGGCCTTTTCCGGACATGACGACACAGGCACAAGCGGCCGCTATACCGGCGGCGCAACACGATTCCGGCGCCGGCATCCCAATGCTGCGCACCCTGGGCGGGCTCGCACTCCTTTCGGGCTGCCTGCTATCATTGGTGTACCAGGGTACCAGCGAGCGCATTGCCCGCAACTTTGAGGCGCGTGTGCGTGATGCCGTCTTTGAACTGCTCCCCGGCGCCACGCAACAGAAGGTATTCGAATTTTCCGGACCGGACGAGACCGGCAAAGATAGGCCGTTCACCGCATACGCGGGCTATGACGATACAGGCCGCCTTGTCGGGGTGGCGCTGGAAGCCTCCGACGGTGACGGCTACGGCGGGGAAATCCGTTTTTTGTACGGCTACCTGCCCGACAAACAGCAGGTGGCCGGCATGAAAGTACTGCTCTGCAAGGAAACGCCCGGCCTCGGCGACAAGATAAAAACGGACGAAGCCTTTCAAAATAATTTCAAAGCGCTGGAAGTGCCCCTGACCGACGACGCTTCCGCCCTGGTGCATCCGCTGGTGTATGCCAAACCCGGCAAGGGCGGCGGTCCCGGCCAGATTGAAGGCATCTCGGGAGCGACCATCTCTTCCAAGGCGGTGACGCGCGCCATACAGCACAGCGCGAGCCTGATGCTTCCGGTTATCCAAAAACACCTGAAAGAACTGCAGGAGAACAAGCCATGAGCGATCAGCAAGGTTCCCCCTCCACCATGGATGTCTTTCTCCAGGGATTATGGCGGGAGAATCCCGTCTTTGTCATGGTATTGGGCACCTGTCCCACACTGGCGGTAACCAACAAGGTCATCAACTGCTTCGCCATGGGCGTCTCCGTAATGTTCGTGCTGGTCATGTCGGGCCTGCTGATATCGCTGTTGCGCAACTTCATTCCCAAGCAGGTGCGTATCGCGAGTTTTATCCTCATCATCGCTACGTTCGTGACCATGGTGGACTACGCCATTCAATCCATCAGCCTCGACCTGTACGACAGCCTGGGCGCCTTCATCCAGCTGATTGTCGTCAACTGCATCATCCTGGGCCGGGCCGAAGCGTTCGCGTCGAAAAACGGGCCCGTCAAATCCATGCTGGATGCCGTGGGCATGGGATTGGGGTTCACTTTTGCCCTGCTCTGCCTGGGCGTTATCCGCGAGGCACTGGGTAACGGCACGCTGATGATGGATACGCCCTTTGAGATTTCCCTGTTCGGCCCAAATTTCGCCCCGTGGTCTATCATGATCCTGCCCCCCGGCGGCTTCTTCGTGCTGGGGCTTGAACTTGCCCTGTTTGCCTGGCTCCGCAAAAGGCGGGCAAGGCGTACCGCCGCGGCGGCGCAAGCATAGAAAGGCATCCCATGAACACAGAATCCCTGCCTTCAATTTTCATCAACACGCTCATCGTGAATAATTTCGTGCTGAGCATGTTTCTGGGTATCTGTCCCTTCCTCGGCGTATCCGCGAAGAAGGAAACAGCCTTGCGCATGGGCATCGCCGTAACATTCGTGCTGCTGGTTAGTTCAATATGCGCTTACGGCATCAACATCACGCTGAATTATCTCCAGGCGCCGTACCTGCTCCTGATATGTTACATCGCCGTCATTGCGGCGGCAGTGCAACTGGTGGAAATGGTCATCAAAAAATACAGCCCCGCCCTGTTTCGCGCGCTCGGCATCTTCCTGCCGTTGATCACTACCAACTGCGCCATCCTGGGCCTGGCCCTGTTCCAGACCCAGAAAGGCTACAACTTCCTTCAGTGCCTGGTTTACGCCCTGGGCGATATCCATTACCCTGATCCTTGCGGGCATCCTGTCGCTGGCGTTCATGGGCTTCGCCGGGTTGGGCGGCTGATCCCATGGCGGGCATGCTGCTGAACATGGCGCTGGGTGCGGGCATCCTGTTCCTCGTGCTGAGTGGCTGGCTGCTGGTGCAGCGCTGGGCGCGCGAGGCGGACCATCTGCCCCCCGACTGCGACATGCTCGACCGGCCGGAGCGCGGCTGCGGGCGGTGTCAGTTGCACGGGAAATGCGACCGGGAACCAAAGTCGGAAGACCGGGACGGGAAGTAATATCTCTTCCTGCAAAAGCATACGCACTTGCCGCTGAGGGGGGCCTATGTAATGTGTGTGTGTTGACACCGGTGCAGCATGCGCGCAAATAGGTATTTGGAAAACGGCATACCCCTCTAGTACACTTGCACAATAGATGCTTTCGGATCGGCGGGATCATATAAACCAGGCAAACCGGCTGACGATGAAGAAAGTAATGGAAACCACAAGCAATGTCGAATCCGTTCTTTGATCATCCCATTCTGAACTCACCTTATGAGCGTCCGTCAAGCCACTGGGAGCTGGATGAAAGCGGGCAGCCCACGCAGCAAATCATCGGGACGCGCCGACGCGCCGAGTTCATCACGCCCATCCCAAAGCCCAAGAAGTCCAAGAAAGCGACTCAACAGGAAGAAATCGTTTTTGACGAGGGGAAAGGGCTTTCCACCAGGGCGCAGCAGTACGACATCACCTCAATCATCAACGAGGTGCGCGGCCACGTGGACGCCTGGCGCGCCCTTCCCATCCCCAACCAGTGGCAGGTCACGCCGGAAACGGCGCGCCTTCTTCAACACTGGCGACACCACAAGTTCAACGATATCCGCCCGTTCTTCTGTCAGGTGGAGGCCGTTGAGACCCTCATCTGGCTCACGGAGGTCGCTCCCCAGTCCCGGTATGGAAAGGGGCTGCTCGAACACCTCGTACGTGCCAACAGGGACGCCAACCCCGAGCTGCTGCGGCTGGCACTGAAGCTTGCCACCGGCGCCGGAAAGACCACCGTGATGGCGATGATCATCGCGTGGCAGACGATCAACGCTGTGCGGCGTCCAGGAAGCAAGCATTTCACGCGCGGTTTCCTGGTTTGCACGCCGGGACTCACCATCCGCGACCGGTTGCGGGTGCTCCAGCCCAACGATCCGGACAGTTATTATGGCAACCGGGAACTGGTACCGGGCGAGATGCTCGACGACGTGAACCGCGCCAAGATCGTCATCACCAACTATCACGCCTTCAAGCGCCGCGAGCGTATGGAACTTTCTGCCGGAGGTCGCGCGTTGCTCAAAGGCCGCACCGGCAACGATCTCGTCACGCAGGAGACCGAGGGCCAGATGCTCCAGCGCGTCATGCCCGACCTGATGGGGATGAAGAACATCCTGGCGCTCAACGACGAGGCGCACCACTGCTACCGTGAAAAGCCGGAAGAGCCCGACGACGAGGAACTGAAGGGGGACGAGAAGAAGGAGGCCGAGAAGAACAACGAGGCCGCGCAGCTCTGGATTTCCGGGCTCGAAGCGGTAAACCGAAAACTGGGCCTCAGCCGCGTCGTGGACCTGTCCGCCACGCCCTTCTTCCTGCGCGGCTCCGGCTATGCGGAAGGCACGCTGTTTCCCTGGACCATGACGGACTTCTCGCTCATGGACGCCATCGAGTGCGGCATTGTCAAACTGCCGCGTGTCCCGGTGGCGGAGAACATCCCCGGCGACGAACTGCCCATGTTCCGCAACCTTTGGGAAAACATCCGCAAGGACATGCCCAGGAAGGGGCGTGGCTCCGGAGGCGTATTGGACCCGCTCAAACTCCCGACCCGACTGCAGACGGCGCTCCAGGCCCTGTACGGTCACTACGAGAAGACCTTCAGAATGTGGGAACAGGAAGGCATCAAGGCCCCGCCCTGCTTCATCATCGTATGCCAGAACACCGCGATCTCCAAGATCGTGTACGACTTTGTCTCCGGCTTCCAGCGCAAGAACGATGACGGCAGCGCCACGCTGGAGAATGGGCGCCTCCCCCTCTTCCGTAACTTCGCCGAAGATACGGGCAATCCATTGCCCCGCCCGAACACGCTCCTGATCGACAGCGAGCAGCTCGAAGCGGGGGACGCCCTCGACGACAACTTTCGCACGATGGCGGCCGACGAGATCGAACGTTTTCGCCGCGAGATCGTCGAGCGCACCGGCGATGTCCGTGCGGGCGATAACCTGACCGATCAGGAATTGCTCCGGGAGGTCATGAACACGGTAGGCAAGCCCGGCCAGCTCGGCGGCGGCATCCGCTGCGTCGTGTCCGTCTCCATGCTCACGGAGGGCTGGGACGCCAACACGGTCACCCACGTCCTCGGCATCCGCGCCTTCGGCACCCAGCTCCTGTGCGAACAGGTCATCGGCCGCGCCCTGCGCCGTCAGTCCTACGACCTCAACGAGGAGAATCTCTTCAACGTCGAGTACGCCGACGTGTTCGGCGTGCCCTTCGACTTCACGGCCAAGCCGGTCGTGGCGCCGCCGCAGCCGCCGCGCGAGACGGTCCAGGTCAAGGCCGTCCGCCCCGAGCGGGATACCCTCGAAATCCAATTTCCCCGCGTCGAGGGTTACCGCGTTGAACTACCGGAAGAACGGCTGACAGCCAACTTCAACGAGGACTCCGTTCTGGAACTCAGCCCCGACCTTGTGGGGCCGTCAATCACGCTCAACTCGGGCATCATCGGCCAGACAGCGGACATGAGCCTCCAGCATCTGGGCGACATGCGCCCCTCCACGCTCCTGTTCCACCTCACCCAGCGCCTGCTGTACACCAAGTGGCGCGACCCCGGCGAAGAACCGAAGCTCTACCTATTCGGACAGCTCAAGCGCATCACGAAGCAGTGGCTCGACACCTGCCTTGTGTGCAAGGGCGACACCTACCCGGCACTGCTCATGTATCAGGAGCTCGCAGACATGGCGTGCAACCGCATCACCGCGGCCATTACCCGCCGGTTCCTCGGCGAGCGTCCCATCAAGGCCCTGCTCGACCCCTATAACCCGACGGGATCTACCCGGCATGTCCGGTTCAACACCTCAAAGGCTGACCGATGGAACACGGGCGGGCCGCCGCCGAAGAACCACGTCAACTGGGTCATACTTGACAGCGACTGGGAGGCGGAGTTCTGCCGCGTTGCGGAGTCGCACCCGAAAGTGCTCGCCTATACGAAGAACCACAACCTCGGCCTGGAGGTGCCCTACCGCTACGGTTCCGAGACACGGAAGTACCTGCCCGACTTCGTCGTGCTGGTGGATGACGGCCATGGCCCGGAGGACCCGCTCCACCTCGTCGTTGAAATCAAAGGGTACCGCCAAGAGGACGCCAAGGAGAAGAAGTCTACCATGGATACCTATTGGGTGCCCGGCGTGAACCACCTTGGCGCCTACGGAAGATGGGCGTTTGTGGAGTTCACGGAGGTGTATCAGATCGCGGCGGATTTCGCGGCCCAGGTCGAAAGCGAGTTCAGCCAGATGATCGGGAAAGCAATCCCGCTATGAAGAAGTCACTGTCGAACCCGGACTATCCGGCTTTCCTCGCCGCATTGAAGGAACGTATTCTCCGCGCTCGCACCTGCGCAGCCCGCGCGGTCAATCGTGAACTGGTCTTGCTTTATTGGGATATCGGGCAGGGTATTGTGGAGAAACAACAAACAGCGGGCTGGGGAGATGCCGTTGTCGAACGTCTCGCTGCCGATCTGCGGGCAGGGTTCCCCGACATACGAGGATTCTCGGTTGCCAACCTGTGGAGAATGAAGCAGTTTTACCTCGCGCACACGACACCGGAGTTTCTAGCCCAGGCTGCGCGAGAACTGAAGAGGGCGCAGGGGCCGTTTCTCGCACAGCCTGTGCGAGAAATGGATATTGAGAAAACGGACACGGAAAAACTCGCACAATCTGTGAGAGAATTGGTTGCTGCAAGCCCCTGGGGGCACCACATAAACATCCTGGTAAAAATCGCTGACCCTGCCGCACGCCTCTACTACCTCCGTGCCTCCGCACAATTCGGCTGGTCCCGAAACGTCCTGCTCAACCAGATCAAGGCTGGAGCCTACGAACGTGCGGTACAGGAGAGGAAGTCGCACAATTTTGACATTGCCCTCCCCGGGCATTTCGCGGAGCAGGCCAATGAAATGATGAAGAGCCGGTATAACCTGGAATTCCTCGGAATAGCCCGTCCCATGAAGGAACGAGAACTCGAAGACCGGTTGATTGGGCGCCTGCAGCAGTTCATTCTCGAATTGGGCTACGGTTTCTGTTTCGTCGGACGGCAATACCGCCTTGCCCTCGGCCGCAAAGAATACTTTGTGGATTTACTCTTCTATCACCGGTTCCTCAAGGCCCTTGTCGCCTTCGATCTCAAGATCGGTTCCTTCGAACCGGAGCACGCGGGCAAAATGGACTTCTACCTCAACCTTCTGAACGAGAAGGAACGCGCCCCGGATGACCGCCCCTCCATCGGGATCATCCTGTGTGCCGAGAAGGACGATATCGAAGTCGAGTTCGCTCTCAAGACAAAAGCCAATCCCATCGGCGTTGCCGAATACCAGATTCAGTCCAAACTGCCCGCTGAGTTCAGAGGCCATCTGCCATCGCCCAAACAACTCACCAATGCCGTTCGTGACCTACTCTCGCCGGAGAAATAACCATGGCAAAGAAACCTGCCAAGTCCATTGAGGCCCTCACCCATAGCGAGGACAAGCGGAAGAACATCCCCACGGCGGAATACCAATCCGTGCTGCAGAAGGAACAGGAAAGCCCCCGGCAGGTGAAGTATCCGCGGAACACGGACCTGGATCCGCAACTGGTCTGGCGGGGGAAGGATGAGCAGGATTGGAGCGATCTGGTAACCTATGCGCCGCCGCTGTACATCCAGGAGAAGGTCCACCCCAAGGTGCTGATTGATGATTTAGTGGCTAGTGCTCAGTGGCTTGTCGCTAGTGGCAAGGAACAAGCCACTAGTCACCAGGCACTCTTTACTGACTTGTTCGCCGACTTCAACGGCATCCCGGAAGGCGTGGACAAGACCGAATTCTACCAGCATGATCAAAACTGGTCGAACCGAATGATCCTGGGCGATTCGTTGCAGGTCATGGCCAGCCTCGCCGAACGCGAAGGACTCCGCGGCAAGGTACAATGCATCTACCTTGACCCGCCCTACGGCATCAAGTTCAACTCCAACTTCCAGTGGTCCACCACCAGCCGGGACGTGA
>JAEAMG010001091.1_pt1 | contig 23184 bp, 22 predicted proteins | sample 8958741 | NCBI WGS metagenome assembly JAEAMG01 (sample SAMN16933256, study PRJNA681125) | bioreactor sludge metagenome | isolation source: anaerobic bioreactor treating anionic surfactant - SDBS | place: India: Bengaluru | collected 2019-02-28 | reverse complement strand
ATGCACAAGCAATTGCTGTTCATATATTTATGACTTTGTCAGCATCGACTAATTCCGTGCGCGGACAAAGCAAGCGGGCGCGGCACCCCCGATTATCATGCGGCGGCATTCTGGAGGCTGCCGGTCAGCGCAAACAGGACATTCTCTTCGGTGATGATGCCCAACACCTCATCGCCACCCGTCGCACGCACGAGCACCATCGGCTGACGATTCTTCCGCATCAGTGGCAACACGTCATCCGCACGTTCGCCCGCATTCACGAAGCAGGGCGGCTGCATGCAGTCACGGGCTTTGGTTATATCCGGATCGGACACCGAGGCCAATACATCCAGCACATTCAGCACCCCCACGCACCGGGAGCCATCGGTATTGAACACCGGCAAGCGCACATGTCCCGAATCGCGGACTAATCGGTAGCACACGTTCAGAGGCGCATCCTCCGTTGTCTTCGAAACGCGGTTCAGAGGCGTCATCACCTGCGCAGCGGTCTTGGACTGCAGCGTCAGCACACGGCTGATCATCAGGCGCTCGAAAGCCGTAATGCGCGAGCCATCCTTGGGATCGCTCACAACATTCTGAATATACTCACGCGTCATGAAGAAACGCTGGTCCGCGCCCTTCCTACTCTTGGGAACCAACCACTGAGTCAGCCAGAGCACCAACACCGTCAGCGGCGTCAGCAACTTCTCCACTACGTAAAAAGCACGAATGACCAGCAGCGTGCGGCGCAACGGGCGCGTCGTGAAAAACAGTTTCGGAAGATACTCGCTGAAAAAGAGCATCGTGAAGGCCATTCCAACCGCCCACACCGTTTGCAAGACAGGCCTTCCCGGGACACAGGCCTGAGCCAAACTTGCGGATAGCGTCGACAACATCACATTCACCAGATTGTTTCCGACAAGAATCGTCGCGAGAAAACGCTGCATGTCAGACAGATACGCATTCAGGAGTTTAGCCGGCTTCAGGCCCAAGCGCACCAGATGCATCAAACGAGCATGATTAATCGACAGCATGCCCGACTCGGTACCCGAAAAGAATGCCGAACAGGCAAAACACAGCGCGATAATACCGATATGGAGTTCAACCCTCAAAGCAGCTCTTCCTCATCCAAACTCTCGTACCTCAAATCATCGCCCTCCAACGGATCGTCCTCCTCGACGTCTGACCGCTCCAGCACTTCGAGTTGAACGGCATCGATGCGGCGTTTGCGCAGCCGCCGCACCGTAACACGGCACCCCTGCGCCTCAACGATCTGACCCGCTTGCGGCAAGTGGCCGGCGTGAAACGTGACCCATCCCGCGATACGGTCGGCATCGTCCGCTTCCAGTTTGAGATCGAGCTGGCGGTTGATTTCAGCCAAATTCACCGTACCGTCGATCAGCCAAGCGTCGCCTTGGAGACGCCGGATCGAAGCTCCGGCCTCCGCACCACGCTTCGCGACCGGCGCAGCAATCAGCTCCAAGATGTCACCGCGCGTGATCAGACCTGCCGTGCCACCATATTCGTCCAACACGCAAGCGATGTGTTTGCCGCTGCGTTGGAACGTTACGAGCAGATCGTCCAACGACACATTCTCCGGCACGAACAAGGCAGCGGTTGTGGCTTTGCGGGCATCATGAGCCGGATCCAGCAGAAACTGGACCACGTCCACAAACCCTTCGATCGCGTCAGGAGTCCGCACATAGACCGGCAAATGGCGAAACCGAGCCTTACGGGCAGTCTCGAGTTGTTTCTCTAACGGCGTGTCAAGATCCAACCCCACCATGTCCACGCGAGGGGTCATCTCGTCGCTTGCCTTCAGCTCGGAGAGACGCATGATGCCGTCCACCATCGAAGCTTCCTCGGCGTCGAGCACTCCCTGCTCCTCACCGACCTCAACGACCGTCAGCAACTCGTCGTTAGAAAGGGCCCGGCGCTCGCGCCGCAGCGATTTCTTGAACACGCGCGAGCCCGCCGTGAGTACCACATTGAAGGGCCTCAACAGCCAAAGCCAGAATAACAAAAGGCGGCTGCACAGCGGTGCGAGACGCTCGGCGTTATTGATGGCTATCCGTTTGGGAGTCACCTCGCCGAAGAGCAGCAGAGACACAGTTATAACAGGGACAGCGATCAACTCGCCCCAGCGGGGAACCAGACTAGCAATCACCATGTATCCGACGCTGGCAATCGCGAAATTGACGAGGGTGTTACCCACCAGCAGCGTAGAGAGTATCAACGCTGGGTCACTGAGCAAGGTCTCTAAACGCGCACCCGTCACGGCATTGCGGTTGCGGATGCGTTGCACCTGAATGGGCGAAAGTGAAAAGAGAACCGTTTCGCTCCCTGAAAAAAAAGCCGAGAGCGTGTAAAGAATCAGCAGCAGCATTCCATTCAGAACTAATAACGAAGGACTCATGGCGTGGTGACATCATCCACGAAAAGCTTCGTCCTGTGCCCGCTGTTCAGAGTCTCGATCTCCATATCACGAATCATCCAGCGGTCGTCCATCTTTTTGACGCGCTGCACCCACATCTTGCGCACAGGGTTACCTTGCGGGTCGAGTTGCTCCGCCTGCATCACGCACCGCAACTGCCGGTCGACCCAGACGCGCACCGCGGAGCATCCCGGGATCGGCGCGGGCGGCACGGTCACCAGAATGTCGCAGTCACGGCCGTTGTGGCTGTCCCCGCGAGGTATGTCGTCGAACCGGACATCCTTCCACCACAGAAAGTCAAGCGTCAAATCCATCCACGTCATATCCGTGCCGCGTATGCGGCCAGCATACGACGGTGCTTCCACCGGCCTCTGTTCCGGCCCGTCAAACAGCTTGATCTGCGCGGGCTGCCCCAGTGGCCGCGTCAGAACTGCACGCTGCACCAGCGACGTGCCCTCAGAATCCAGCAACAACACCTCCGCCGTCGGTATTTTCGCACCCCAGTCCATGAGCAGTTTGAACGGTTGTTCCGCCAACACGATGCCACGCAATTTGCGCACCGTAAGCGTCCCCTTCAACAATAACCGTTCCGAGGGAATAATCTGCGAACAGGCGCTCAATGTCTGAGCGGCCGTCAAATTCTCCTCAGTAACCGCCTGTTCGGTTGTTGGCCGGCTCGCATCCTCGGCAGAACCGCACAAAACAGCCAAACAGCACGAGAGCACATAAATAATCGGTGTTTTATTCAAAATAACCTCAATACGCCGCCGTCTGCTAAAAAATCGGCGTCTTCTTTAATTTTATACCAAAAAGCAACCTTACCCGCAAGAAGCGTGGTCAGCGCCTCTTGATGACAAACTCACGCCCTTGTTCGAGCGACACAATTTGTCCTTCCAATTGAGCGTCGTACAGTTCGCTCAGCAACTTACCCATTTCCGGCCCCGGCGCGACCCCCCAGAGGAGCAGATCGCGACCGTGCACCAGCGGCTCAGGCAAGACCGGTTTGGACTTGAAAGCTTCAAAAGCCTCTTTCAGATAACACCATGTCGTGAAGTCCCCATTGCTGTGAAGGATATCGACGCGCATCAGATCCAGTAACACCGGAAAGAAATCGGCCCCCATGAAGCGCCGCAGCTTCGCCCGCCGCATTTTTTCGGCTTCCACGAACTGCATATGCCCCAAGACCACGGCCTTCACCTTTCCGATCCGTGCAGCAGGTTGCCGCAACCGCACTAGAAGCGCCTCGGCAAGCTCCGCGCCGACCGGCGCGTGACAGGGGAAGCGGATGTGCGTTTCGCCGGTGACCGCATCCTTCTCCTCAACGGAAGTGACGGGCTTGCCGACATCATGCAACAAAATCGACCACGCCAACACCGGTTCGCGCGGCGCCGCCACCTCGTCTAGCATCAGGCAGGTGTGTGTCCAGACATCCCCCTCGGGGTGAAACCGAGGCGGTTGCGCCGTGCCGTGCAAGGCCTCGACTTCCGGCAGAAAACACGCCAACAGCCCCGTTTCACGCAAGAGGTTCAGCCCTACCGAAGGCCTTGGCGATTCGCAAATCAGCCGCTCAAAATCCGCCGCGACCCGTTCCGCGCTGACTGTCTTGATCCACGCCGCATGCTCAGCCAACGCGGCACGCGTCGCGGGCTCAATCTCAAACCCCAGCGCCGAGGCGAAACGCACCGCGCGCAGCATCCGCAAGTGATCCTCCCGGAACCGCGCTTCCGGCTCGCCAATGGCACTTATGACACGCGCCTGTAGATGCGCCAACCCGCCCACGAAATCGATCACCTCGCCGCTTTCAGGAACACAGAACAGCCCGTTTATCGTGAAGTCACGGCGCTGTGCATCCCCCTCCGCTGTCGTGAAGGTCACGCGGTCTGGGTGTCTGCCGTCCGCGTAAGTACCATCCGTGCGGAAGGTGGCCACGTCAAACTGGAAACCGCCATGCATCACAAGCACCACGCCAAACGCCTTGCCGACCGCCACGGTCTTGCCTTTAAAGAGTGCCTCCACCTGATCTGGAGTTGCCGATGTCGCGATGTCAATATCTTTGACAGACCGTCCCAACAGCGCATCGCGCACGCAACCGCCAGCAAAAAGTGCCTCATGACCGGCAGCCTTCAGCGCCCGCGCCACTTCGCGCGCAGCGCTCACCATCGGCTCGTTGCTCAGTTGAAACAGCACCTTCATTGTCGCTCCTACACCATTCCCAGAAAAACTCCCGCACACGCGCCACCCAACAGGATATAGATAGGCGAGACCTTGGTGAACGCGGTCAGTGCAAAGGCTACTGCCACGATCGCCGCCAGCCGACAATCGGGCAGGCGTCTCACAATCTCCCGAAATGAATCCCCCCACAGCGCACTTGACACCAGCAAAGCTGCAGCCGTGATGATGAGCCCCGTCACCAGCGGACGCAAGATATCGAACACCTTCAGCATGCACGGGTGATTCCGGTTTCGACTCCAAAAAACTCCCATCAAGTTGATGCAGATCAGCGATGGCGCGCACACCGCCAGGGTTCCCACTACCGCGCCCGCCACAGCAATCCAAATCGAGACCGGATACTCCGCACTGATCACGCGATACCCGACAAAGGTGGCCGTATTGACCGACATCGGCCCCGGCGTCATCTGCGCGATGCCGAGGATATCAAGAAACTGCTGATTGTCCAGCCACCCCCGGCTCACCATCTCGTTCTGGATAATAGGGATCATGGCCAACCCGCCGCCCACGGTCAGGATGCCGATTTTGAAGAACACATAGGCCACTTTGAAAAAGATGTTCATGGGAAACGGTTTTTTGCGTGTTACCCCTTGCGCCCCTTCCGGATCCGGACTCGAACGACGAGCAGAAAGTACCACAACACGCCGACACCCACTCCGGCCAGAATCACCTTCACCGCGCTCACCTCGCACACCAGCACAAGAAAAGCCACCAGCAGCGACACCACCAACCCCAGGCGAGTCTTACGGCTGCGGTCGAACATCGTATAGGCAACCCCCAACATCATCCCGGCCACAGCCGGACGCAAGCCGGACATGGCATCTGCCAACAGCTTCGACCCAGCCATTTGATCAAATGCGATCGCATATGCGAGAATCACCAGAAACGGCACGAATACCACAGAGACCGTCGCCACCACCGTGCCCAAGAACCCCCTCAGACGATGCCCGATTAGCATGGTCGTGTTGATCGCAACAACCCCTGGCACCAGTTGCGCCATCGCATAGTAATCAGCCATCTCCTCGAAACGGCACCAGTTGCGACGGTTGACAACCTCGCGCTCCAACAGCGGCAACATCGCATAACCGCCACCGAAAAGCACAGCCCCCACCTTCGCGAAACTCACGAAGATCTGCCCAAGTGTCGCTTGTACCGATTGTTTCTTCAACGGGATTTATTATGCCCGTTTTACCCGCTAAAACAAAGTCCGGTTTCGCCGCTTTTTCTGTTCCCGCACCACGCCGGTTCCCGTTATACTGTTTTTCTGAATGTCAAAACCGCTTCTACAGGTCGAAAATCTTGCCATTATGTTCAATCGGGATGGTGTCGAGACGACCCCTGTGCGAAGTGTTTCACTCAACATTCAGGCGGGCGAACGCGTCGCTATCGTAGGCGAGAGCGGCTGCGGAAAGAGCCTCACCGCATTGGCCATCACGCGACTCTCACCGACGGATCGTGCCCATCTCACAGGGCGCGTGTTCTTCGAAGGAGCGGACACCTTAGCGATGGATAGCCATGCTTTGGCAGGCGTTCGCGGCCATGGCATCGCCTACGTATTCCAAGATCCCTCCGCCAGCCTCAACCCCGTTATGCGGGTTCGCGATCAGATTGCCGAGTGTCTGCCCCACATGCGCCGCGCCGACCGTTTGACACAGGTCATCGATCTGCTCACGAAGACCGGCCTTCGCGATCCCGCACGTGCGGCAACCGCCTATCCCTGCGAACTCAGCGGCGGACAACAGCAACGCGTCATGCTGGCCATGGCTCTAGCCGCACGCCCCAAATTACTGGTGGCAGACGAGCCCACGACAGCCCTAGACGTGACCACACAACAGCATGTGCTCGATCTGATAGACTCGCTCGCAGCCGGTTACAACATGGCCGTCCTGTTCATCACCCACAACCTCGGACTCGTGGCGGGCCGCATGTCGCGCGTTTACGTCATGTACGCCGGACAGGTGGTTGAAACCGGCGCGGTCACGAAGGTCTTGCCGCAACCGCACCACCCTTACACACGCGGCCTGCTCGCGGCGGTCCCCATGCTCGACTCGCCGCATAACGCCCCGCTACAGGACATCCCCGGAACCGTCCCCTCGCCCGATGCCTGGCCAGCGGGCTGCGCCTTCGCGCCGCGCTGCGCCGAGGCGCAATCTCAGTGCAAGGAAAGCGCACCGCCCGAAATGGCCGACGGGGACCGCATATCTCGCTGCTGGCTTTCACAACAGTCAGGCACACGGACCAGCGTTTCCAGCCTTGATCCGAAAACCGAGTAACTCCTCCATCCATGCTATTAACCGTCCAGAATCTTCACGTCACCTATAGAGTACCCGGCCAGAAGCCGGTCGAGGCGGTACGCGGCGTCTCTTTCAGCGTGAAAGCGGGAGAATCGTTTGGGATTGTCGGCGAGAGCGGCTGCGGAAAGTCGTCACTCGCGAAAACCATCATCGGGCTCCACCCTCCCAGCGCGGGGTCTCTGCGCTTCGAGGATCAGGAGATTGCCAGCATGGACCCTGCCACCTTTCATCGCTACCGACAGGTCGTGCAGATGGTTTTTCAGGATGCCGTCGGTTCCCTGAACCCGCGTATGAGCGTGCGGCAGACGCTTGACGAGGTATTGCGCGTGCACAATATGGTTCCCGTCAACCGCATCCCCGACCGTATTTTGGAACTGCTGGACCGCGTAGGTTTGCCGGAGACCGTGCTCGATGCCTACCCGCGCGAGATCAGCGGCGGCCAGTGTCAGCGCGTGAGTTTCGCACGCTGCCTCGCGCTGGAGCCCAGCCTGATCATTGCGGACGAACCGGTCAGCGCGCTGGACGTCTCGGTACAGGCCCGAATCCTGAATCTCGTACGCTCTCTCCAGAAAGAACTAAACCTCGCGATTATCCTGATCTCCCATGACCTCGCCGTCGTGCGCAACATCTGCGACCACATGTCCGTCATGCGCGCAGGCCAGTTCGTCGAGAGCGGCGCGGCTATTGACGTATTCGACGCGCCGCGCCACCCCTACACCCGCGAGTTACTAGCAGCAGTACCTGATGTCGGCCGCGCCCTGCGGTTGCGCGAGGAGTCACCGAAGGGCTGAAAGCCCGTTCCGGTTGTTGCGTAAAATGCAGTGTTTTTTTTACGAGATCGGCAAGGTGCGTAGACCTGTTGTGTGATATATTACAGACATTCATCAGGGGAGGTGCGCTTGTTGATGCAAAACCGGATCGGACGACGGGGCTTTTTAAAAGCGGGATTCTGTGCCGCCTGCAGCATGGCGGTGAGCAGCTTCGCAACTCCCCCAACTCGGCGGATCAAGACAGGCATTCAGCTCTATTCCGTGCGCACATTGTGCGAAAAGGATCTCACCGGGACACTCAAAGCGCTCCATGACATGGGCTATGAGGGGGTTCAGTGCGGCGGCTTCTTCGGGCGAACGGCCAAGGCGCTGAACGCGCTCTTCAGGGACCACGGCCTCGCCGCGGCGGGCATGCAGATGCAGGCTGACAAGATCATCAAGCCCGAGAACCTCGCCGCCTCCGTCGACTTCGCCCGCGAGCTGGGCGCGCCCTATCTCTTCGTTCCCCACTTCGACGCCAAGACCACCGACGAATGGAAGCGCTTCGCCGAGCAGATGTCCGCAGCCTCCGCTGCCTTCAAAGCCGCCGGTCTGCGCCTCGGCTACCACAACCACCAGCACGAGTTCCGCGACAAATTCGACGGCAAGTGCAAGTGGGAGATCCTTTTCGACAATGCCTCGCCGGACGTCTGCCAGCAGCTCGACCTCGGGCACTGCATGCTTGCCGGGGAAGATCCCGCTTTCTGGCTGAAGAAGTACCCGCGGCGCAACCCCGCCGTCCACGTGAAGGCGGTTTCGAAAACAACCGGCGTAGTCGGCGCCGACGGAGCCGACTGGGAAAAGGCTTTCGCGGCGTGCGAAGCGGACGTCACCGAATGGTACGTGGTCGAGGCGGAAATCCACCCCGACGCGCTGGACGACGTCCGCGGCTGCATCAGCTTCATGAAACAAAAAGGGAGGGCATAACGGTGAACAGAAGGTCGTTTCTGACGATGTCCGCGCTGGGGGCCGCGGGCACTTTCACAGGCTGCACAACCGCGCGGCCGCGGGGAATCTCCCCCAACAGCAAGCTCAACCACGCCTGCATCGGCGTGGGCGGCATGGGCGGCGCGGACATCAGCAACTTCAAGACGCACGTGGGCACGCAGATCGTCGCGCTCTGCGACGTGGACAAGGACCGCCTCGCCCTGGCGGCGAAGGAGTTCCCCGGCGCGCGGACCTACACCGACTGGCGCGAGCTGCTGGCCAAGGAGGGCGACAAGATCGACTCGGTCAACGTAGCCGTCCCCGACCACAACCACACGATCATCGCGGTCAACGCAATGCGCGCCGGCAAACACGTCTACTGCCAGAAACCGCTTTGCCACGAGATCGCCGAGTGCCGTCTCCTGCGCGACACCGCGAAAAAGATGAACGTCGTCACGCAGCTCGGCGTCCAGTACTCCGCCGGCGTCGGCGACCGCATGGCCGTGGCCATGCACAAAGCCAATGTCGTGGGGACGGTGGAGCACATTTACCTCTTCTCCAACCGCAAAGGCGTTTCGCGCATCGAGACCACGCGCCCCGAGAAAGCGGACCCCGTCCCCGCCAACCTCGACTGGGAGCTCTGGCTGGGCACCGCCCCCTACCGCCCGTACGCGGAAAAAGTTTACCACCCCCTGATCTGGCGCATCTGGCGCGATTTCGGCTCCGGCTGGATCGGCGACATCGGCTGCCACCTCCACAGCTCGGTCTGGAAGGGCATCGGACTCACCGCGCCCCTCTCGGTCAAGGCCGAAGTGCAGGAGACCTGGAAGAACACGCCCGCCCGCTTCAAGGACACCTGGCCGCTCGGCGCCCACATCACCTGGGTCTATCCGGGCAGCAAGAAAACGGGCGGCAAGCCACTGACCGTGGATTGGTACGACGGCTTCACGGGCGTCTCCGCCGCCAACCTCCTGCCGCCGCCGGAGATCCAGGCGCTGGCCAAGCAGGTCGGACTGGAGCACCTGCCCGAGGAAGGCTCGGTGGTCGAAGGCTCGGAGGGCTGGCTCCTCCTGCCGCACTCCAACGCGCCCCGCTTTATTTCGAAACGCCCCGGCGCGGCCAAGCCCGCCAAGCCGGTGCTGCCGGCCTGGCCGAGCCACTACCACGAGTTCCTCAACGGCTGCATCGCGGGCAAGCGCACGAGCGCCGACTTCTCGCTCATCGCGCCGATGGTCGAGGCCATCCTGCTCGGCAACGTGGCGGAGCGCATGCCCGACACGACGCTGACCTGGGACCCGGACGCGATGCGCATCACCAATTCTGAGGCCGCCAACGCCTTCCTGCGCCGCACCTACCGCAAAGGCTGGGAGCTCGACGGATTCGCCTAATTAAAGGGACAGGCCCACGAATGCACGCGAATCGTCGCGAATAGCTGTTCAACCCTCACACAACTGATTCGTGATCATTCGTGATTCGCGGGCAAAAAAGAATAAGCCATGAACAGACGCTCTTTCTTCCAAATCGGGCTGGCCGGGCTTGCAGGCAGCGCGCTCCTTCGTCCCCAGATCTCCCGCGCTGAACCGGCGCCCGCGGCCGGCATGCCCCGGCTGGCCCCGCCGTCCCCTCCCTCGGAACTGCACATCGGGTGCCAGCAGATGCTGGTGCCGGGAGCGACCTTCGCGGAGCGCTACGATTTCCTCGAGGCCAACGGCTACGACCGCGTGGAGATCAACGGCGGCAAGTGGGATTGGTTGGCTGAGAACGCGGACGCCATGGCCGCCGCCATTAAAGGACGCAAGCTCCGGTTCTGCGTGACCTGCATCGGCGCGCGCGGCAACTCCGGCATGGCCGACCCCGCGGAGCGCCGCGCCGTGATCGACACGACCAAGAGCATCGTCGAAAGCGCCGGGAAGCTGGGCGCCGTCGGCGTCATCATGTGTCCCGCGCGCAAGCAGATCGACCTGCCTTTCCCGGAGCTGCGCGAGCGCTACCTCAACGAGATCCTGCCCGAGATCCTCGCCCACGCAGAGAAGTGCGGGACCTGCATCGTTTTGGAGCCGCTCAACCGCACGGAGACTCTGTTCCTGCGCCAAGTCGCGGACGGCGCGGCGATCGCGCGCGACGCGAAGAGCCCCGCCGTCGGCGTCATGGGCGACTTCTGGCACATGACCTCCGAGGAGACGAGCGACATGGGCGCCTTCATCAGCGCCGGCGGGCACCTCAAGCACGTGCACATCGCCTCGCGCAAGAACCGGAAGATCCCAGGCACGGACGGCGATGCCGACAACTACGTCGACGGCTTCAAGGGGCTGAAGCTGATCGGCTACCGCGGCGCGGTCAGCATCGAAGCCGGCTATCCCAAAGATACGCCGGAAGACCAGAAAAAGAAGCTGCTCAGCCAAGCCGCCGCGCTCATTCGCTGGCAATGGGACGAGGCCTAATCAACCATCCATCCTGTCAATCCTGTTAATCTTGTCAAAAATAATTGGGAGACACACCATGCAAAACCGCAGAGACTTCATCAAGAGCGCCTCCGTATTTGCGGCCATGATGGCCGCCGCGCCGACCATCCTCCGGGCCCAGGGCGCCGCCCGCACGTTCAAAGTCGCAATGATCGGCTCCGGCCGCCGCGCCTCGGCCGCGCTGGAGAACATGACCGAAGCCGCCAAGAAGATGGGACATGCCGTCCAGCTCGTGGCCGCGCACGACTATTACCTCGAGGAAGCGCAGAAGCGCTGCAAGCAGTTCGGCTGCGACGAGAAGTTCGCCTTCGGCGGCGGCGACGGCTACCGCAAGCTCGTGGAAATGCCCGAGATCGAGATCGTGATCCTCGGCGCGCCGCCCGCCTTCCGCCCGCTGCACCTCGACGCCTGCGTCAAGGCGGGCAAGCACGTCTTCGCTGAGAAGCCGATGGCCGTCGATCCCCAGGGACTGCGCCTCGTGCTGGAGTGCGCCGCGGCGGCCAAGGAAAAGAAGCTGACGCTGGTCACCGGCACGCAGCGCCGCCACCAGGGCTCCTACATGGCCCAGGCGCTCGCCCTGCAGAAAGGCCAGCTCGGTACGATCCGCGGCGGCAACATCTACTGGTGCGGAGGCTGGGGCAGCGTGCGCCCGCGCAAGCCCGGTGCCACCAACGCGCAGTACATGTGCAACAACTGGATGAATTGGGCGCAGATGTCCGGCGACCACATCGTCGAGCAGCACGTCCACAACATCGACGTCGCGAACTGGTTCATCGGACGCTACCCCCGCAGCGCGATGGCCGTCGGCGCGCGCACCCGCCGCCAGACCGGCAACCAGTACGACTTCTTCAGCGTCGACTTCGATTACGGCGACGGCCTCCACATCCACAGCCTCTGCCGCCAGGTCCCGGGCTGCGCCGACCGCATTGGCGAGCTCTTTTCGACGGACATAGCGGAGATCTCCGGCGGCGGCAAGGTCAGCCGCTACGACGGAAAGGACGTCGCGCTCGAAAACCTCGGCAACGACGGCAACCCCTATGTGAACGAGCACTCGGCGCTGCTCGACAGCGTCATCAACGGCAAGATGCTCAACGAAGCCGAGGCGACCGCCTACGCGACCGCCTGCGCCGTGATCGGCCGTATCTCGGCCTACACCGGGCAGGCCGTACGCCTGTCGGACATCCTCGCGAACAAGGAGTCCCCCTTCTACGCGATGAACTTTAAGCCCGCCGCCCTCGACTTCGAGGGTGCCGCCGACGTCGAGCTGCCTGAGGAGGGCGTGGTCCCCCTTCCCGGAAAGCCCGGCAAAGTCTAAGGCCCATCCACCGTCACCAACGCCGACCCAGGAGGAGAACACCCCATGACCGAGTCCAAAAGAACGTGGCTGCCCTACAAGTGGGAACTGATCGTTCTCCTCTGGTTCGCGTTCCTCATCAACATGGCGGACCGGCAGGCCTACAACGTGGTTCTGCCGCTCCTTTCGAAAGACCTGAACCTGACGCCCGACAAAGCGGGGCTGGTCGCCTCGATCTTTCTTTGGTTCTACGCCGTGCTGGTTCCGGTCGGCGGCTTTCTGGGAGACATCGCGCGCCGCAAGTGGGTCGTGTTCTTCAGCCTGCTCATTTGGAGCATCGGCACGGTCATGTCGGGCATGACCACCGGCCTCGTCGGGCTGATCGCGTTCAGGAGCATCGCGACCGGCGGCGGCGAAGCCTTTTACTTCCCGTCAGCCAACTCGCTGATCGGCCAGCACCACCAGAAGACCCGCGCGCTGGCCATGTCGATCCATCAGACCGCCCTGTACGTCGGCATCATCGCCAGCGGCTTCGTCGCCGGCTGGCTCGGCAAACAGTTCGGCTGGCGCAGCGCCTTCATCGTTTTCGGCGCTATCGGCGTAGTCTTGGCGCTGATCGTCGCCTGGCGCATGCGGGACGATCCGCAGCCCGCCCAAACGTCGGCCCAAAACAAGGTCCCGCTGAAAGAGCTACTGCGCGCGATCGCGGGCAAGCCGACCGTCTGGGCACTCTGGCTCGCGTTCGGCTTCTTCTATTTCACGCAGATGGGCTACATCACGTGGATGACGACGTACCTCTACGAGAAGTACCAGCTCTCGCTGCCCAACGCCGGCTTCTCCTCCATGTTCTACCACCACATTTTCGCCGCCCTCGGCGTCCTGCTGGGCGGCAAGATCTCCGACATGCTGGCGACCCGCCGGCGCACCGTTCGGATCGAAACCGAGTTCGTCGGCCTCTTCTTCGGCGCGCCGTTCATTTTCTTCATGGGCGCGACAGACAGCCTCTGGCTCTGCTGCGCGAGCCTCGCCGGCTTCGGCCTGTTCCGCGGCATTTACGACTCCAACCTGTACGCGACCCTGTTCGACGTGATCGAGCCCCGCTACCGCTCGTCCGCCGTCGGCATCATGCTCTGCTTCGTCTTCTTCGTCAGCGCCTTCGCGCCTTACGCGCTCGGCTGGGCGAAAATGACGGTCGGCCTCTCGACCGCCCTCTCCGCCCTTTCGATCTCCTATGTCATCGGCGGCGCCATCATTCTTGCCGCGCGGCTTTGGACATTCCGCAAGGACTACTATGACGAAAGCGCACAAACACCGGCATAGGGTCTTGCCCGGACGCGCAGACGCGCGTCCCTCCCGCAGGGGACCGCCTCTTGAACCGAACTGATCGAAACACATGAACCCAGCACCTCTCATCACGGGCATCGGCTACTGCGGCATGGACTACCTCTGCATCGTGCCCTACGTCCCGCTCGACGACAAAGTCGAAATGGTCAAGAGTTTGGTCCAAGGCGGCGGGCCCGCCGTAACGGCGATCGTCGCCGCGGCCCGGCTCGGCGCGCGGACGGCGTTCTGCAGCGCGGTCGGCGACGACGAGCGCGGAGCGCAGATCGTCAGCGGGCTGTCCGCCGAAGGCATCGACACCCGGGGCGTAAAAATCCGGCGCGGGGCCGAGTCGCCCGCCGGGTTCTGCTGGATCGAGCAGAAGAGCGGTAAGCGCAGCATCGCCTGGACGCGCGGCAGCGCCCGCCCGCTTTCCCCGCGCGAGCTCGACCGCGCCGCGATCATGAACAGCTGCGTTCTGCACCTAGACGGCCACCAGACCCAGGCCGCTCTCGCCGCGGCAAAGCTCGCGCGGAAGCACGGCGTCGCCGTGTCGATCGACGCCGGCACGCTCGTCCCGAAAATCGACGAGCTGCTGGCACTCTCCGACATCGTCATTGCCTCCGAAAAATTCGCGCTCCGGTACACCGGCGAAACCCGCATGGACGCCGCCGTGAAAAAACTCTTCGCGAGCGGCCGCCTTTTTTCTGCGGTCACAATGGGGAAGTCGGGCTCCATCGGCTTCGACGGCAAGCGCCTGCTCCGCTGCCCGGCTTTCAAGGTGGACGTCGTCGACACCACCGGAGCCGGCGATGTCTTCCACGGCGCGTTCGCCTTCGCCTTCGCGTCCGGAAAACCGTGGGGCGAGTGCCTGCGCTTCGCCTCCGCCGTTTCGGCGCTGAAGTGCACCCAGCTCGGAGGCCGGACCGGCATCCCCAATTTGAAAACAACCTATAAATTCATGAGGAAACCATGAGCGAGTATTTGAAGCACTACAAGAACACGGGCGCTTTCACCAAGATCGCCTCCATCGGCGACGGCGACCTCAAGCTGACCGAGTTCGGCCTCATCACGCTGAAAAAGGGCGAGACTTACGCCGCCAGCTCCGGCGTGAACGAGGTCGCGCTCATCGTGCTCGGCGGCACATGTTCAGTCTCCGGCGAGGGCTTCGCCTTCAAGAACATCGGCGCGCGCAAAGACGTCTTTTCCGGCAAGCCCTACACGGTCTACATCCCCTTCGGCAACCCGTACACGGTCACGGCCGTGACGGACGTCGAGGTCGCCTGGACCGCCTCGCCCTCGACGCTCAGGGCCGACGCCTACCTGATCAGCCCCGAGCAGGTCAAGGAAGTCCACATCGGCAAAGAGAGCTACCAGCGCGACGCCTACCTCATGCTGACGGACGCCTTCCCGGCGGCCCACCTCTTCATCGGCGAGGCGTTCGTTCCGTCGGGCGGCCACGCGAGCTACCCTCCCCACCGCCACGACTTCGACAACCTGCCGGTCGAGGTCGACATGGAGGAGGTCTACTTCTTCCGCTTCAAGCCCGAGCAGGGCTACGGCATCCAGAAGATCTACACGGACAACCGCTCGCTCGACTTCACCTGCACGGTGGAGCAGAACGACACGACCCTCATCCCGCATGGCTACCACCCGGTGATCAACGCGCCGGGCTACACCATGTACTATCTCTGGATCATGGCGGGCCCGAACCACCGCAAGTTCCTGTCGGTGATCGACCCCAAACACAAATGGATCCTCGGGCAATGAAGCAAGACCTCCTGCTCGGAATCGACTTCGGCACGGGAGGCTGCAAGGTGACGGCCATCGACCCGTCCGGCGCCGTGGTCGAAAGCGCCTCCGGCGAATATCCGACCAGCCACCCGCGGCCGGCTTGGGCCGAACAGAACCCCGCCGATTGGTACCGCGTGATGTGCCGCGTCCTCAAGAAGCTCAAGCACCGCAGGCGCGTTGCCGCAGTCGCGCTGGACAGCTACACCCACGGCGCGGTCCTGCTAAGCCGTAAAATGGAAGTGATCCGCCCCACCATCATCTGGACGGACCAGCGCAGCGCGAAAGAGTGCCAACTCCTGAAGAAGGAGCACTTCGACCTGATCTTCAAAACCGCGTACCAGGCCCCGACGCCGACCTGGACGCTGCCCCAGCTACTCTGGCTGAGAAACAACGAGCCGCAGGCCCTGAAGCGCACCCGGCACATCCTCTTCGTCAAAGACTACGTGCGCTACTTGCTGACCGGCGAGATGGCCTGCGACAGCGTCGAGGCCCAGGGCACGCTATTCTGGGACATGAAGCAGAGCCGCTGGTCCGAAGCCCTCTGCGACCTGGCCGGAATCCCGCTTCAAACGCTCCCGCGCATCGCCAAGCCGACCGACCTCGCCGGCACGATCAGCCGCCAAGCCTCCGCGGAAACCGGGCTGCCGGCGGGCACGCCGGTGGTGATGGGCGCCAGCGACTCGGCGGTTGAGGACTACGCGGCCGGCGCCATCGAGGCGGGCCAGTGCGTGCTCAAGCTCGCCACGGCCGGCAACGTGAACGTCATGACCGCCGAGCCTCACCCACACCCCGAAACGCTCACCTACTCGCACGTCGTCCCCGGCATGTGGTACACCGTCACCGCCACCAACTCGGCGGCGGTCTGCCAGCGCTGGTACCGCGACTCATTCTGCGCGCCGGGCACGCACTACGACGAGCTGGACGCGGCCGCCGCCGGCGCGCCCCCCGGCAGCAACGGCGTCTTCTTCCACCCCTACCTGCAGGGCGAGCGCTCCCCCTACTGGGACCCGCACCTGCGAGGGAGCTTCACCGGCCTGAGCATGGCCAACACGCGCGGTGACTTTTCAAGGGCTTTGCTCGAAGGCGTCGCCTACTCGCTCCGCGACTGCTACCGGACCATCGAGAAGATGCGGCTGAAGACCCGGGAGTTCATCCTGATCGGCGGCGGCGCGAAGAGCCCGCTCTGGAGCGGCATCCTGTGCGACATCTTCAACGCACCCGTCAAATGCCCCGCCTGCTGCGACGCCTCCTTCGGCAGCGCGCTGCTGGCCGGCGTCGGCACAGGCGTTTTCACCGACGAGACCGCGGCCGTCCGGCAGTGCTTGACGTTCGACCGCGAACTCACCCCGGACCCGGAGCGAGCCGCCTTCTACGCCAAGCAGTTCAAGCACTACCGCGCCCTCCACGACGCGCTGGCCAAGTGCTACGCCAGCATTCAATCCTGCCAATCCTGTTAATCCTGTCCAATAAGAAAAAGAGACGCTTATGACACCGAAAAACTACCTGTATGAAATGGTCCGCAGCGAGCTGACCTGGGCGGTCGGCGACGAACACGTGCAGACCAACGACGCCGACAAGCTCGGCCATTCAATCGACTACTACTGGGTGCCCGAGTGCTGGCACGACCGCGGCGAGAAGCCCACGACGCCCGACTTCGTCGTTCACCCCGGCAGCACGCAAGAGGTCGCCGAGGTCCTCAAGATCGCCAACACCCACAAGATCCCCGTAATTCCGTGGGGCGGCGGCTCGGGCTCGCAGGGCGGCGCGCTGCCCATCTACGGCGGCATCGTGCTCGACATGAAGCGCATGAACAAGGTCCTTGCCATCGACCCCGTCTCCATGACGGTCACCGTGGAGGTCGGCATCAACACCCAGCACCTGGAGTGGGAGATCGAGAAGGCGGGCTACAGCACCATGCACTTCCCGGCGTCGATCGCCTGCGCGACGCTCGGCGGCTTCATCGCCCACCGCGGCACCGGCGTGCTGAGCACAAAGTACGGCAAGATCGAGGATATGATCATGTCGCTCGAAGTGGTCACCCCCACCGGCGAGATCATCAACACGCTACCCGTCCCGCGCCACGCCTCCGGCCCCGCCCTGACCGAGCTCTACCTCGGTAGCGAGGGCACGCTGGGCGTCGTGACCCAGGCGACCATGAAGATCCACCCGATCCCCGAGTCGCGCAAGTTCCACGCCTTCCTCTTCAAAACCATGCACGACGCGATGGCCGCGGGCTCGAAGATCATGACGAGCCGCCTGCGCCCCTGCGTGATCCGCCTCTACGACGAGACCGAGACCGCCAAGCTGATCAAGCGCGTGCTCGGCATCGACCGCAAGGGAGCTTACCTGGTGTTCGGCTTCGACGGCCCCGAAAAGATCGTCGACCTCGAGCTCGAAGAGGCATGCAAGATCTGCCGCACGCTGGACCACGAGGACCTCGGCACCGAAGCCGGCCAGAACTGGTGGGACCACCGCTACAAGTTCTTCTACCCGCCCTTCATGTTCCACATCCCGCAGGCCTTCGGCACGCTCGACACCGTCGCCACCTTCTCCAACATCGAGAAGGTCTACTGGGCCATGAAGAACGTCGTGCAGAACAACTTCCCGCAGGCGACCTTCATCGGCCACTTCTCCCACTGGTACGAGTGGGGCTGCATGCTGTACGCCCGCTTCATCATCGACGAGCCGCCCAAAGACCCGAACGAGGCCGTCGCGCTCTACAACCGGATCTGGGACATGGCGATCCGCGCAGCCATCAAGGAGGGCGGCGTGATCAACGAGCACCACGGCGTGGGCCTCAAGCTCGGCCGCATCATGCGCGACCTCTACGGACCAGCTTTTAAGGTCCTCGAGGACATCAAGAAGACGCTCGACCCCAACAACATCATGAACCCCGGCAAGATGGGCTTCCCCGGGAAAGGAGCTTAAGACCATGCATATCGAAAAACACCTAGATGCGATCAGCGCCTGCCGCTTCTGCTTCATGTGCCGACACCTCGACCCCGTGGGCAACGTCACATTCCGCGAGGCCGACACCCCTCGCGGCCGCGCCCTGATCTGCGACCGGATCAGGATGGACAAGACCGACCTCCAGAACGCGGACTTCGTCGAGACTCTCTACCGCAGCGCGCTGAGTGCCGCGAACCGCTTCCACTGCGTCAGCCACTACGACGAAACGGGCCTCGTGCTCGCAGCGCGCCAAGACGCCGTCGAGGCCGGCCTCGCGCCGGAGCGCGTGAAGGCTCTGGCCCAATCGCTGGAGAAGGCCTCCTTCGCCGTCAAAGGCAAAGGCCGCGTCCTGTACTTCGGCCAAAAGCCGGAGCTCTACCCCGGCTGCAAGGTCATCACCGGCAAAGACCCCGGCAAGGCGCTGGAGGTGCTGGGCTTCACCCAAGCCTCCCAGGCTGTTCTCGACAGGTTCGCGAAGGCGGTAGAGGCCTCCAATTGCAAGACGCTCGTCGTCGCTGAGCCGTCGGCCTACGACTTCCTCAAGGACAAGCTCGCCGGCGTCAAGGTCGTCCACTGCGCCGAGCACCTGCTCGCGGCTGACGTGAAGCCCGGCCGCTCGCGCAAGGCGGTTTACCTGGAGAGCGACTTCCTGAAGAACTACTGCGGCAACCCATCCGCGCCGCGCGACCTGCTAAAGAAGGCCGGCTACGCGCTCCAGCCGTTCGGCACCAACAGCGAAGAGTCGTATACGGCCGGTGAAGGTGCGGTCATCTACGACGCACTGAACCCAGCGCTCTGCGAACAGCTCTGCACGCGCGTTTACAGCTTGGCCGGCACCAAAAAAACCCTCTTCATCACGGCTTCCGACACGGTGCGGAACACCCTGAAGAAATACAACCCCAAATTCGAAATCATCACGATCGAAGAAGCGGTAGCCCTGTCGCAGGCCTAACCGTCCCTTCAGTCTATCGAGTCACTTTAGTCACTTCAGTCCACCAAAGGAAAGCGCACACATCATGAAAGCATTCAAAGTCGGATTCATCGCTCTCACCAAAGCCAGCTGGGCCACCCCGGAGATCGAAAACCTCCGGAAGACCGCGCTGGCCAGCCTCAAGACGCTCCCCTACGAGATCGCGGACGGCGGCGCCCTGACCACCACGGCGGCCGAAGCCTCGGCCCTCTGCTCCGAGCTGCGCAAGCAGGACGTCAGCGCGGTCGTCGTGTTCATGGCGACCTTCCCGGTCGGCGCGATCATCCCGGTGATCGCCAAGGAACTGCCCGTGCCCGTGATCCTCATCTCCACGCCCGAGAAGCCCCAGGCCGGCAAGATGTGGACCCAGAACTCCTTCTGCGGCTCCAACATGGCCGTGCACACGCTGCGCAAGCTCGGCCGCAAGAACACCTTCGTTTTCGGCCCAGCCGACCAAGCCGCCGCGCTCGTAAAGAAGCCCCTCGACGTGCTGAAGTGCGTTGCGGACCTCGCCTCCTCCAAGGTTGGCCTCGTCGGCGGGCGCGTGCCGGGCTTCTACACCTCCAACTGCGACGAGATGCGGCTCCGCGCCAAGCTCGGCACCGAAGTCGAAATCATCGACCTCCTCGAGATCGTCGACACCGCCAACAAGCTGAGCGACGCCGATGTCAAGAAAGGCTTGGAAGCCGTCCGCAAGACCGCCTCCGTCTGCTGCGCGAAGGTCGAAAAGGACCTCGAGTCCGCGGGCAAGATGTACGAATCGTTCCGCAAGACCGCCAAGAAGTACAACCTCTCCGCCTACGCCGTGCGCTGCTGGCCGGAGTGGTCTGACATCTTCGGCATCGCCCCCTGCTCCACGATCGGCATGCTCAACAACGACCGCATGGTCAGCAGCTGCGAAGGCGACGTGCTGGGCGCCGTGCTCATGCAGATGGAAGCGTCCCTCAGCGGCGGAATTCCCTTCTTCGCAGACCTGATCTCGTTCGAGTACGACAAGAACACGGCCGTGCTGTGGCACTGCGGCGCCGCGCCTTCGGCGATCTGCCGCAAATTCGAGGAAACCACGCTGAGCCAGCACTTCCGCGTCGACGGCGGCAACAAGAAGGGCCTGACCAACGAGTTCTCAATGAAGGCCGGACCGATCACGCTGGCCCAGCTCGACGAGGACGGCGACGGCTACCGCATGCTCATCGCCAAAGGCACGGCGCTGGACACCGAGCCGTTCATCCGCGGCAACCCGCTGAACGTCAAGTTCGACGGCTCGGTGGAGAAGCTCGTGGACACCATCATGACCGAGGGTTTCAAACACCATTACTCGATCATCCACGCCGACGTCGAGGCCGAGTTGATCGAGCTCTGCCGCTGGCTGGACATCACCCCCGTGGTCGTGAAATAAGGACCTTTATGGCATCCCTAGTCACTTTCAACGAGATCCTCCCTCTGGCGCGAAAAGAGAAACGGGGCGTCGCGGCTTTCAATGTGGCCAACCTCGAAACCCTGCTTTCCGTCTTCAAAGCCGCAGAAGCGGAAAAGTCGCCGGTCATCATTCAGGTCTACCAGCGTCTCTTCAAAGACGAACGCGCGGAGCTCATCGCCGCCATGACGCGCACGCTTGCGGCGAAGTCCGACATTCCCATCGCGCTCCACTTGGACCACGGAGAGTCGCTGGAGCAGATCAGGAAAGCGATCAACATCGGTTACACCTCCGTGATGATTGACGGCTCCAAACTTCCTTTCGCCGAGAACATCGCGCTAACCGCCGAGTCTGCTAGAATCGCACATGACGCAGGGGTTACACTTGAAGCGGAGATCGGGCATGTGCCTTTCGGAGACGGAGCGATCGAATTGTCAACAGCCGCAGAAGCCGCTGAATTCGTTGAAAAGACCGGCGTAGACGCTTTAGCGATCTCGATCGGGACCGTTCATGGTTTCTACAAGAAGTCTCCCGTGCTGGATATTGCAAGGGCTGCGGAAATCGGAAGCAAGGTCCCCATCCCGCTGGTCTTGCACGGCGGCACAGGCGTTTCCGAGGACCAGCTCAGGCTGGCTGTCGGCTGCGGCGTGGCGAAGGTCAACATCGCCACCGAATTGCAAAGCTCCTTCCTCAAAGGTGTCGCCGCTGAAATCGCGGCAAATGGCGATAAGTTCAAGCCGCTGGATCTCTATTTCAAGCCCGCCGAACAAAAGGTCTTCGATTTCGTCTGTGCCAAAATCAGGTCATTAAAATAAATCGATTCACAAGAAATCCGGTATTGCCGACACCTTGCACATCCGGTATGTTGACGATTAACACACGAGACACTTGAGGCATGCACACCTGCAGAGGCGATTCAAACCAGGAGATGCGACCATGAATCCTGCGCCCATCCGTGTAACTATCTGGAACGAGTACGTCCACGAAAAAAATGAGCCCTCCGTCGCCGCGCTCTACCCGGAAGGCCTTCACAGAATACTGGCCAACAGCCTGGCCGCGCCCGACCTGACGTTTCGGACCGCCACGCTAAACGAGCCCGAGCACGGGCTCACTCAGGAGGTTCTCAACGACACCGACGTGCTGCTCTGGTGGGGCCACGCCGCGCACGACCAGGTGAGCGACGCCGTCGTGGCCCGCGTGCAGCAGCGCGTCTGGGAGGGCATGGGGATCCTGATCATGCACTCGGGCCACATGTCGAAGATCTTCCGCGCGCTGAACGGCACCAGCAGCAAGTTGCACTGGCGCGAGGTCGGCGAGCGCGAGCGCATCTGGTGCATCGACCCGGCGCACCCCATCGCAGCCGGCGTGCCGGAGCACTTCGAGCTACCCTACGAGGAAATGTACGGCGAGCCCTTCATGATCGCGGGTGACGCGCATGTGATTTTCATGTCGTGGTTCGAAGGCGGCGAGGTCTTCCGCAGCGGATTCACGCTGCAACGCGGCTTCGGACGGATGTTCTATTTCCGCCCGGGACATGAAGCCTTCCCTTCCTTCTACAACGAGAACGTTCTGAAGGTTTTGGCCAACGGTATCCGCTGGCTGCGGCCCACGGTGAACATGCAATACCCCAAGACGAACGTCCCTGCCTCACTCGAGCCCATCGCTCCTAAAGAATTCTCGTTCAACAAGGTCGGCATCTTGAAGACACTGGAGACGGGGCTGTCCGACGGAATCGGATAAATCGACGCAATCTAGTGACCGATTCCGTCGACCCTTGGTCAAAACACTTCCCGATAGTGCTTCAGCAACAGATCGGCAATCACCTGATCCAACGCGTTCAAACCAGTTTGGTTTGCCTTGTTGGTCAAGGCGCCGTTATAGGCAAATGAGAACGTCCCCGTCTCGCCCGGCTCAAAATTGACAAGCGTCCCCGTAACCGAGCACGATGAAATGGTTCCGGACGTAGCACTTAGTTTCATCTTGCCATAACCGACGTGTGTTCCGTTAAAAACCAACATGACGATTCCAAGGCTGCTCGAAAATTTGAGCCGCAGAGGTGCGTCACGCTGAATCCAATACCATCTTTCCCCACCCGTTCCTCCATACCCAACCACTGTCGCGACGTCGGACGTCTTGTCAACCACAATATAGGCGTAGCTTGAGAGGCAAACGGGACTACCGCGAGAGTGTGAGGGCGTGTGAGCGTTTTGAGACGAGACCAGCCAATCCGTCGCGTTGCGAGGAAAGGGCAGGATTCGGCAAAATGTTACACAATGTTACATAATGTTACACTTTTTGGGGCGGGACAA
>JAEAMG010001082.1_pt1 | contig 23216 bp, 20 predicted proteins | sample 8958741 | NCBI WGS metagenome assembly JAEAMG01 (sample SAMN16933256, study PRJNA681125) | bioreactor sludge metagenome | isolation source: anaerobic bioreactor treating anionic surfactant - SDBS | place: India: Bengaluru | collected 2019-02-28 | reverse complement strand
ACTTCTTCTTACGAGGCTTCAGGTATTTGGTCAGCCCCTGAAACCACATCACCAGCGCCGGATTCCCCTGAATCTGGATGTTCTTGTCCTGAATCCCCTGCATGAACGCCAGCTGCTTGTTCTTCGCCGTCATGGTCTCGAACCCATAGACCGCATCCCTGAAGCCCAGGGAAAACGCCGGCTCGCTCGCCGGGCCGCCTTTGCTGGTGACGCGCTGGTCGCGCACGACGAAATGCCGCGCGACTTTGCCGTCGAGGGTATGCAGCTGGAAGGTCAGGTCCTTGTCGCCCAGCTGCTGCTGGAACTCGGGGTTGGTACGGCTGGCCTTGGCCATCAGGCGGCCCAGCATCCAAAGCAGGAAACGGAATTTCATGGTGACGTCCGACCGATACGAGGAAAAGGCCGCATTGTAGAGGCTGGATCGGCGGGCGAAAGTGCGGGTACGGCGGGGTCGGTGAGCGACCGGGCGGTCAGTTGACCCGGAGCCGCTGGGGCTCCGGGTAGCGCACGTCAGCTGACGGCGTCCTTGAGCATCTTGCCGGGCTTGAACGCCACGGTGTTGCTGGCCTTGATGGTGACCGGCTCGCCGGTCTGCGGGTTCTTGCCGGTACGGGCGCCGCGATGGCGTGGTACGAAGGTGCCGAAGCCGACCAGGGTCACGCTGTCCTTGCGGTGCAGCGCATTGGTGATTTCATCGAGCACGGCGTTGAGTACACGATTGGCCTGATCCCTGGAAAGGTCGGCCTTCTCGGCGATGGCTGCGGCGAGTTCCGGTTTGCGCATTGGAAGCCTCTGAGACTTTGTTGTTGTTGTGTCCTGCTGCTCCGAGGAACAGCGTTCTAAGGCGCTGCGACGGCTCTAGACCGGGCAGACGCGTCGAGAATGGCATGCTGCTAGCACCTGCGCCAGTCTTCTACGACTCAAGTCCGATCCCGGCTCAGGCCTTTAGCGACAGAACTTGCGGCAGTTCCGCCAATACCGGCGGAAGCTGCCGATTCAGCGCCATCCGCTCCTGCGTTGCCGCGCCTGTCAGAGCATAGCCGAGCAGCTGGCCGGAGGGCCCCAGATAGCGTGCACGCACGTCGGCGCCCTGGCCCTCCACGGACCAGTGGCCTTCGGCACCAACGGCCGGCGGCGAGACCACCAGCGGGCATACCGGCGTCTTCACCGTGACCGGCATGGCACCGTAGCTGACCATCGTCGGGGTGCCCGTAAGCGTCCTGGCCAGTGCGCGCACGCCGCTCATCAGCGGCATCACGTAGAGCAGGCTGAGCCCTTCCACCTCGGCGCAGTCGCCCAGCGCGTAGATGTGCGGCTGCGAGGTCTGCAGCAGACGATCGACGACGATGCCGCGCGCCACCTGCAGACCGGCTTCGGCGGCCAGTTCGGTGCGCGGACGCAGACCGACGGCGCTCACCACCAGGTCGCAGCTCAGCGTCTGCCCGTCCGAGAGGCGCGCCTGCAGGCCGTCGCCCGTGCGATCGAGGCGTTGCAGTACCGGCCCCAGGTGAAAGCGCGCGCCGAGCTGCTGCAGCCCGCCCTGCACTGCGGTGGCCGCCTCGAGCGGCAGCAGTCCGGGCATGATCTGCGTGCTGGGCGCGACCACGTCGACCTGATAGCCGCCGGTCAGCAGGTCGTTGGCGAACTCGCAGCCGATCAGCCCGGCGCCGAGAATCAGTACGCGCCGCTTGCCCTGCGCCGCCGTGCGGAAACGGCGGTAATCGTGCAGGTCGTTGATCGGGAAGATCGCGTCCTGCGCGTCGCCCTCGACCGGCACGCGAATGGTCTGCGCGCCCCAGGCGAGCACCAGATCGCGGTAGACCACCGGCTCGTTGCCGATCCAGATGCGGCGCGCCGCGGGTTCGAGGCGGGTGACGCGGGTGTGGGTGCGGATTTCGGCATTGAGCTTCTCGGCCATCTCGCCGGCATCGGCCTGACCCAAACCGTCGGCGTCCTTGCCCATCGCGAAGCCGGTGGACAGCAGCGGTTTGGAATAGGATCGCCCGTCATCGCTGGTGATCAGCAGCAGCGGCGTCGTGCTGTCGAGCTTGCGCAGCTCGCGCGCCAGGTTGTAGCCGGCCAGGCCGGTGCCGATGATCACGATAGGTGCTGTCACGTTGTCCTCCTCGTTGTAATGCAAAGCGCGGCTCAGGCGACCACGATCATCTCGAAATCCACCTTGCCGACACCGCAGTCGGGGCAGGTCCAGTCTTCCGGTACGTCTTCCCAGCGGGTGCCCGGCGCGATGCCCTCCTCGGGCAACCCGGCCGCTTCGTCATAGATGAATCCGCACACCACGCATTGCCATTTGTTCATTCCGGACCTCGATACTGTATTCATCGAACCGCACGCTATACGAGCACGCGCGGACTTGCCATGCCACGAACGAAACGGGCGGCCAAGGCCGCCCGTCGTTCAGGGTTGCTGCGTACTCAGCGGGCGACGCCCACCAGCGGATCGGTGATACCCAGTACATAGAAGCCTAGCAGGCCGATACTGCCGGCCAGGGCGAGGTAGTACAGCGTCGGCAGCATGGTCTTGCGCAGGGTGATGCCTTCGCGCCCGAGCAGGCCCACGGTAGCCGAAGCGGCGACCACGTTGTGGATGGCGATCATGTTGCCCGCCGCCGCGCCCACCGACTGCAGCGCCACCATCAGCGCACCGGACAGACCCAGCAGGCCCGCGGTGTTGAACTGGAACTGCGAGAGCATCAGGTTGGATACGGTGTTGGAACCGGCGATGAACGCGCCCAGCGCACCCACGGCCGGCGCGAAGAACGGATACACCGAACCCACGCTGTCGGCCACCAGCTGCGCCATCGCCACCGGCATCGACACCAGATCGGAGCCGTTGACCCCCGAGTTGATCAGGATACGCACCATCGGAATGGTGAAGATCAGCACGAAGCCCGCGCCGAGCAGCGTCCGGCTCGACTCGTTGATCGCCGCTCCCAGCTCGCGCGCGCTCATGCGATGCAGGAAGAAGGTGATCGCCACGACGATGCAGAGGATGCCACCGGGCAGGTACAGCGGCTCCAGCGTACCCGAGACACCGGCTTCACCGAGGATGTCCTTCCAGCCGAAGGAGAGCGACATCAACGCCGCCTTGACGTCCGGGAACACCCGCGAGATCACCAGGAACGCCGCCAGCAGCAGGTACGGCGCCCAGGCCATCGGCACGGAGATCGGCGTCTTGCCGGCGATGTCCTCGATCTTCATCTCGATCTTGCCCATCCACTCCGTCGGCCATTCACTGGCCGGAGCGAAATCCCAGCTCTGCTTGGGCAGCAGGAAGCCGGCCTTGGCCGCCGGTACGACGATGGCCAGACCGACCAGCGCGCCGATGATCGAGGGGAATTCCGGACCGAGGAACACGCCGGCAGCGGCATACGGAATCACGAAGCAGAGGCCGGTGAAGATGGCGAACGGCGCCACCACCAGACCTTCCGACCAGGACTTATTGCGGCCGAAGAAGCGCGTCATGATGCTGATCATGATCAGCGGCATGAGAATCCCGCACAGCGCATGGATGATCGCCACCCGCGAGAAGATCAGGTGGAAGAACACCTCCCAGTTACTGCCCACGGTCGCCAGCTGCGCGCTGATGCCGGTCTTGTCCAGACCCGCGCCGACACCGACCAGAATCGGCGTACCCACCGCACCGAAGGACACCGGCGTGGATTGCACCATCATGCCCAGCACCACCGCGGCCAGCGCCGGGAAGCCCAGCGCCACCAGCAACGGCGCCGCCACCGCCGCAGGCGTACCGAAGCCGGAGGCCCCTTCGATGAAGCAACCGAACAGCCAGGCCACGATCAGCGCCTGCACGCGACGGTCGGGGCTGATGTCGGAGAAGCCGCGACGGATCGCCGAGATGCCTCCCGAGTGCTTGAGCGTGTTCAGCAGCAGGATCGCACCGAAGATGATCCAGAGGATCGCCGCGGTGAGGATCAACCCTTGCAAGGTAGAAGCGATGACCCGGTTGAGGGTCATGTCCCAGGCCAGCAGGCCGATCAGCGCAGTGAGGACGAAAACCAGCGGCATCGCGTACTTGGCCGGCCAACGAAAGCCGATCAGCAGGACACCCGCCAGCACCAGCGGCACGAAGGCCAGTATGGACAGTAGTGTTTGACTCATTATTAGTCCCTGTTTTTGTTGTGAACCGCTTTTCTTATGTCCGGGCAAGCCCGGTGCCTTGCATGGAACCCCGCGCCGTCACAGCCTAAGGCCGTCGCAGTTGCGGACCCCCCGGGTGCCTGCCGAACTGCCTGGCAGATCCCCATGCTCGAAAGCCCCGAACGCAAAAATCGGCGTCCGGGGCTCCTGTCTTGTACCGGCGGGAGACAAGCTCCCGCCTTGCCGTTCATGGCTCGCTTCAGGCCGGATTGGCCGCCTTGAAGCGCTGGCGCCACTGGTGCAGCAGCGGCTCGGTGTAACCGGCCGGCTGCTCGCGCCCCTTGAACACCAGGTCGCTGGCTGCCTGGAAGGCGATGGACTTGGCGTAGTCCGGCGCCATCGGGCGGTACAGCGGGTCGCCGGCGTTCTGCTGGTCGACCACCTTGGCCATGCGCTGCAGGGTTTCCTGCACCTGCTCGCGGCTGACCACACCGTGGTGCAGCCAGTTGGCGATGTGCTGGCTGGAGATGCGCAGGGTGGCGCGGTCTTCCATCAGGCCGACATCGTGGATGTCCGGCACCTTGGAGCAACCGACGCCCTGCTCCACCCAGCGCACCACGTAACCGAGGATGCCCTGGCAGTTGTTGTCCAGCTCCTGTTGCTTCTCTTCGGCGCTCCACTTGTCCGCGGCGACCACCGGGATGGTCAGCAGGTCATTGAGCAGCTGTTCGCGCTCGGCGGCCAGGTCGACCTTCTGCAGTTCGCGCTGCACCGCCTGCACGTCTACCTGATGGTAGTGCAGTGCGTGCAGGGTCGCGCCGGTGGGCGACGGAACCCAGGCGGTATTGGCGCCGGATTTCGGATGGCCGATCTTCTGTTCGAGCATGGCAGCCATCAGGTCCGGCATGGCCCACATGCCCTTGCCGATCTGCGCGCGACCGGCGAGACCGCAGGCCAGGCCGACCAGCACGTTGTTGCGCTCGTAGGACTTGATCCACGGGGTGTTCTTCATGTCGCCCTTGCGCAGCACCGGGCCGGCTTCCATGCAGGTGTGCATCTCGTCGCCGGTGCGGTCGAGGAAGCCGGTGTTGATGAACGCCACGCGGCTCTTGGCGGCGGCGATGCAGGCCTTGAGGTTGGCGCTGGTGCGGCGCTCCTCGTCCATGATGCCCATCTTCAGGGTGAAGCGCGGCACGCCGATCAGGTCCTCGACGCGGCCGAACAGCTCGTCGGCGAAGGCGACTTCGGCCGGGCCGTGCATCTTCGGCTTGACGATGTAGAAGCTGCCGGTGCGCGAGTTGCCCTTGCGCGCCAGGTCATGCTTGGCGATCAGGCTGGTGAACACGCCGTCCATGATGCCTTCGGGGATCTCGCTGCCGTCTTCGAGCAGGATCGCCGGGTTGGTCATCAGGTGGCCGACGTTGCGGATGAACAGCAGCGAACGGCCGTGCAGCTTCAGCGTGCCGCCGTTCGGCGCGCTGTACTCGCGGTCCGGGTTGAGGCGGCGGACGAAGCTGGAATTGCCCTTGGCGACTTCCTCGCTGAGGGTGCCCTGCACGATGCCCAGCCAGTTGCGGTAGGCCAGCACCTTGTCGTCGGCGTCCACCGCGGCGACCGAGTCCTCGCAGTCGAGGATGGTCGAGACCGCGGCTTCGATCAGCAGGTCTTTCACGCCGGCCGGGTCGGTCTGGCCGATCGGGCTGTTCGGGTCGATCTGGATCTCGATGTGCAGGCCGTTGTTCTTCAGCAGCACGGCCTTGGGCTCGACTGCCTCGCCCTGGAAGCCGACGAACTTCTCCGGCTGCTGGAGACCGGTGACGGTGCCGTTCTCCAGGGTCACCTTGAGCTGGCCGTCCTGCACGCGGTAGGCGGTGGCGTCGGCGTGGCTGCCTTCAGCCAGCGGCGCGGCCTGGTCGAGCACGTTGCGCGCGTAGGCGATGACCTTGGCGCCACGGACTTCGTTGTAGCCCGGGCCCTTCTGCGCGCCACCCTCTTCGGAGATGGCGTCGGTGCCGTACAGCGCGTCGTACAGCGAGCCCCAGCGGGCGTTGGCGGCGTTCAGCGCGTAGCGGGCGTTCATGATCGGCACCACCAGCTGCGGGCCGGCCTGAGTGGCGATCTCGATGTCGACGTTGGCGGTGTCGATCTTCACCTCGCCCGGCACCGGCAGCAGGTAGCCGATGGATTCGAGGAAGGCGCGGTAGGCGGCCATGTCCTGGATCGGGCCCGGGTTGGCCTTGTGCCAGGCGTCCAGCTCGAGCTGCAGGCGATCACGCTCGGCGAGCAGGGCACGGTTCTTCGGCGCCAGGTCGTGGGCGAGCTGGTCCAGGCCGCTCCAGAAGGCGGCGGCGTCGATGCCGGTGCCCGGCAGGACTTCGTCTTCGACAAAACGCTTGAGGTTGGCCGCGACCTGCAGGCGGCCCAGGGTTACACGCTCGGACATCTGTTGTTCTCCTTGTGCCTGAGCGATGTAGGAGGCGATCGGCGCGCAGCCGTCCAGACGCTCCAGCGCCAGCGGATGGCCGCCGTCGTCGGCGACGACGATGGTCACGGCCCAGCCATTGGCCTGCGCTTCGGCGCGGGCGGCGGCGAGGATGGTGGCGACTTCGGTCTGGCTCAGTACGGCTTTGCTTTTCATCTCGATTCTCCTGTCTGCGTATTTCGGTTGTTCGGTTGGCGCGCGGCGGGCGGGCCGGAGTGGCTCGGTGGACATGCGCTGCGCGAGATGTCCACCCTACGGCTCGCGCGTCGTAGGGTGGAAAACGGCGCAGCCTTTTCCAGCGTCACCCCATCGATTCCTCGACCACTTCGATCCAGTGCTTGACCGGCGTGCGGCCGGCGCCATCCAGGTGGGTCTGGCAGCCGATGTTGGCGGTGACGATCACCTCCGGCTTGCCGCTCTCCAGTGCATTGAGTTTGTTGTCACGCAGCTGGTGGGAAATCTCCGGCTGGGTGATCGAATAGCTGCCCGCCGAGCCGCAACACAGGTGCGCATCCGGCACCGCGGTGAGCTGGTAGCCGAGGCGGGTGAGCACGTCTTCGACCGCGCCGCCGAGCTTCTGTGCGTGCTGCAGGGTGCACGGGCAGTGGAAGGCCATGCGCTTGTCGGCGCGCACGTCGAGCTTTTCCAGCTCGGCGCTGCGCAGCACTTCGACCAGATCCTTGGCCAGTTCGCTGACACGCGCGGCCTTGGCGGCGTAGGCCGGGTCATCCTTGAGCAGGTGGCCGTATTCCTTGACGAAGGCGCCACAGCCGCTGGCGGTCTGCACGATGGCTTCGGCACCGGCTTCGATGGCCGGCCACCAGGCGTCGATGTTGCGCCGTGCGCGGTCGAGGCCGGCGTCCTGGGCATTGAGGTGGTAATCCACCGCGCCGCAGCAACCGGCCTCACGCGCTGGCGTGACGCTGATGCCGAGGCGGTCGAGCACGCGCGCGGCGGCGGCGTTGGTGGCCGGCGACAGGCTCGGCTGCACGCAGCCTTCGAGCATCAGCACGCGACGGCTGTGCATCACCTGCGGGCGCGGCTTGGCCGGGCGGATCTCGCGCGGCAGGTGGTCCTTCAGCGAGGCCGGCATCAGCGGCTTCAGCGCCTGGCCGGTGCTGAGCAGCGCCTTGAACAGGCCCGGACGCGGGATCACCGTGCGCAGGCCGCTACGCAGCAGGCGCTCGCCGGTGGAACGCGGCACCTGGCGCTCGATGAAGTCGCGGCCGATGTCCAGCAGGTTGTGGTACTTCACCCCGGACGGGCAGGTGGTCTCGCAGTTGCGGCAGGTCAGGCAGCGGTCCAGGTGCAGCTGGGTGCTCTCGGTCACCTCGCCGCCTTCGAGCATCTGCTTCATCAGGTAAATGCGCCCGCGCGGGCCGTCCAGCTCGTCACCGAGCAGCTGATAGGTCGGGCAGGTGGCGTTGCAGAAACCGCAGTGCACGCAGGAGCGCAGGATGCTCTCGGCTTCCTCGGCGCGCGGCAGTTGCTTGGCGGCTTCGCTCAGATTGGTTTGCATACGTCGTCAGACCTCGGAATACATGCGGCCGGGGTTGAAGATCCCCTGCGGGTCGAGCGCGGCCTTGAGCTGGCGGTGGTAGCGCAGCAGCGGTGCGGACAGCGGCTGGAACGGATTGGCCGCCGCGCCCGCGGTGAAGCAGCTGGCGTGGCCGCCGACCTCGACGGCGATGCCGCGTACGGTCACCGCATCGGCATCGGTCTTCAGCCAGCGCTGGGCGCCGGCCCAGTCCACCAGCTGCTCGCCCGGCAGGTTGAGCGCCGGCGTGTTGTTCGGCAGCGACAGCCGCCACAGCGGCCGCGGATCGGCGAAGAACGCCAGGCGCTGCTCGCGCAGCTCGCTCCAGTAGCTGGCCTGCAGATCATCGCCACCGATACGCTCGCGCGCGGCGTTGACCGAACCTTCGCCGCCTTCCAGGCGCAGGTTGAGGAATCGCCCGTCATGGCTGGCGGCGCTGATCGGCACCGGCTGCTGCGCGGCTTCCAGCTCGGCCAGCGGGGTGCCGGCGCGCGCGGTGATCACCAGTTCGGTGGGGTCGTAGCTGACGATGCCGCGATGGGCGCGCACGTCGAGCAACTGGCCCTCGACCGCGCGGCCGAGGAAGGCCTTGCTGCCGCTGCCCTGGATGCGCAGCGGGGTCTTGCTCGCCAGCGCCTGGTTGACCTGTTCCAGCAACTGCTCGCTGGCATCGAATGAAACCGTCATCAAAAGCGCTCCAGTTCGGGGAAGGGCAGTTCGCCGTTGTGGATATGCATGCGGCCGAATTCGGCGCAGCGATGCAGGGTCGGGATGTTCTTGCCGGGGTTGAGCAGGCCGCTCGGGTCGAAGGCCGCCTTCACCGCGTGGAACAGGGTCAGTTCGTCGCTGTTGAACTGCGCGCACATCTGGTTGATCTTCTCGCGGCCCACGCCGTGCTCGCCGGTGATGCTGCCGCCGACCTTGACGCAAAGTTCGAGGATCTTGCCGCCGAGGTCTTCGGCGCGCTCCAGCTCACCGGGCTGGTTGGCATCGAAGAGGATCAGCGGGTGCATGTTGCCGTCGCCGGCGTGGAACACGTTGGCCACGCGCAGGCCGAACTGCTCGGACAGCTCGGCGATGCCGCGCAGCACGCCCGGCAGCTCGCGGCGCGGGATGGTGCCGTCCATGCAGTAGTAGTCCGGCGAGATGCGCCCGACCGCCGGGAAGGCGTTCTTGCGCCCGGCCCAGAAGCGCACGCGCTCGGCTTCGTCTTTCGCCAGGCGCACTTCGGTGGCGCCGGCCAGCTTGAGCACTTCGCTGACGCGCGCGCAGTCGTCGTGCACGTCGGCTTCCACGCCATCCAGTTCGCAGAGCAGGATCGCTTCGGCATCCACCGGATAACCGGCGTGAATGAAATCTTCGGCGGCGCGGATCGACAGGTTGTCCATCATCTCCAGCCCGCCGGGGATGATGCCGGCGGCAATGATGTCGCCGACCGCGCGCCCGGCCTTCTCCACCGAGTCGAACGCGGCCAGCAGCACCTTGGCCACCTGCGGCTTGGGCAGCAGCTTGACCGTCACCTCGGTGACGATGCCGAGCATGCCCTCGGAGCCGGTGAACAGCGCCAGCAGGTCGAAGCCCGGCGAGTCCAGCGCGTCCGAGCCGAGCACCATGCGCTCGCCTTCGACGGTGAGGATTTCCACCTTGAGCAGGTTGTGCACGGTCAGGCCGTACTTCAGGCAGTGCACGCCGCCGGCGTTCTCGGCAACGTTACCGCCGATCGAGCAGGCGATCTGCGAGGACGGGTCCGGCGCGTAGTACAGCTCATAGGGCGCGGCGGCCTGGGAAATCGCCAGGTTGCGCACGCCGGGCTGGACGCGGGCGAAGCGCCCGGCCGGATCGACTTCGAGAATCTTGTTGAAGCGCGCCATCACCAGCAGGATGCCCTGCTCCAGCGGCAGCGCGCCGCCGGACAGGCCGGTGCCGGCGCCGCGGGCGACCACCGGCACGCCGCGCCGGTGGCAGAGCTTGAGCAGCGTCTCGACCTGCTCGACGCGCTCGGGCAGCACCACCAGCATCGGCGTGGTGCGGTAGGCCGACAGGCCGTCGCATTCGTACGGCTTGAGGTCTTCGCCGCGATGGAGGATTTCCAGATCCGGCAGCTCGCGCTGCAGTTCGGCCAGCAGCGCGGTCTTGTCGACCTTGGGCAACGCGCCGTCGACGCGTTCGTCGTAGAGGATATTCATGCAGATTCGCCGCTCTCGTACGGTCACCCCAGCACGGCCGCTGCGGTGAGATGCCGCATGTTTAGCCTGCGCGATGCAAGGTCGTCCATGCCCGCACCAACTGGTCCTACCAGTTTCTGTAGTGGTAGCCGCTCTGGCACTACCTGAATACCAGTCAAGCCGCCATTTCTGCACGTAAGAAGCCACTCGGGGTAAACTGCCCGCAAACTGGTCCTACCAGCAGGGAGAGCACCTGCATGTTGAGCGAAAAGAACAATGACCGTCGTCAAGTTGCCGACGTGGTCGCCGAGCGGATCGAGCGCCTGATCGTCGATGGCGTGCTCAAAGCCGGCCAGGCACTGCCTTCGGAGCGGCGCCTGTGCGAGAAACTCGGCATCTCCCGCTCGGCCCTGCGCGAGGGTCTGCGCGTGCTGCGCGGGCGCGGGATCATCGAGACGGCGCAGGGGCGCGGCTCCTTCGTTGCCCAGCTGTCGGACAAGCGCGATGCCAGCCCGCTGATGCACCTGTTCAATTCGCAGCCGCGCACGCTGTACGACCTGCTGGAAGTGCGCGCGCTACTGGAAGGCGAATCGGCGCGGCTCGCCGCGCTGCGCGGCACCGATGCCGATTTCGTGCTGCTGCGCCGGCGCTACGAGGAAATGCTCGCCGCCCATTCCGACGAGCAGGACGCCGACCCGCGCGAGCACGCGCGCCTGGACCATGCCTTTCACCTGGCCATCTGCGAGGCCTCGCACAATCCGGTGCTGGTGCACACCCTGCAGTCGCTCACCGACCTGATGCTGTCCACCGTGTTCGCCTCGGTGAACAACCTCTATCACCGCCCGGTGCAGAAGCGGCAGATCGACCGCCAGCACTCGCGGCTGTTCCACGCGGTCACCGAACGCCTGCCCGACCAGGCGCAACGCGCCGCACGCGACCACGTGCACGGCATTCGCGACAACCTGCGGGAGATCGAACAGGAAGAACAACGCCTGGTGCGCGCCACCATGCGCCTGGAAGGCTGGGCGTAAACCCGAAGGCTGGAACGGATGGACGTAGGGTGGATGTCGTTTACATCCACCCTGGCGCGCTGGGCGAGTCGCCTTCGGGCTACGCCAGTACCGCCTGGTTGCGCCCCTGATGCTTGGCCTTGTAGAGCAGGCGATCCACCCTTTCGAGAAACGCCTGGGGCTGGTCGAACGGGCCCGGGATGAGGGTGCCGACGCCCAGACTTATCGTCAGCTGCGGTGCAACCTGGGAGTGGGCGTGCTGGATGTTTTGCCCGCGAATCAGTTGGCGGCAGCGCTCGGCAACCTGGGCCGCGGCCTGGGCATCGGTCTCCGGCAGCAACAGGACAAACTCTTCACCGCCATAACGGGCCAGCAGATCGCGCGGGCGCACGGCGGCACCGCTCAGGGCCTGGCCAACGCTTTTCAGGCAATCGTCGCCGCGCACATGACCATAGTGATCGTTGTACTGCTTGAAGTAGTCGATATCCAACAGGATCAGCGACAGCGGCTGGCTGGTGCGCTGGGCGTTGCTCCACTCCATCTGGAAGCGGTTGTCGAACATGCGCCGGTTGGCCACGCCGGTAAGGCCGTCCTGATAGGAGAGTTCTTCCAGCTGCTTCTGCAGCTGCAACAGCTTTTGCTCGGTCTGCTTGCGCTCGCTGATGTCGAACATGAAGCCGACCAGCGCTTCGACCTCGCCCGCGGCATTGCGCAGCACATGCACCACATCGCGAATCCACACATAACGGCCGTCGCGGGTCAGTGCGCGATAGTCGGCCTCGTGGTCGATACCTGACTGAGACTGCGCCACACAGAAATTCACCACCCACTCGCGGTCTTCCGGGTGCATGCGCTCGGCCCAGTCATTGGCGCTCAGCCAACTGCCCTGCGGCCAGCCCAGCAGGGTTTCGATCTGCGGGCCGATGTAGGCAAACGTCATGGTGGCCCAGTCGATCTTCCAGGGAATGGCCTTGGTCGATTCCAGCAGTGTCTTGTACACCGCACTATCGTTCATCATCGAGCCGTTCATCATCGAGTCGTGCATGGCGGACAATCCGTGCTGGGCATGCGCAGGGTTGTAACCAAGATCGACAACCCGCGCAACCGGCGCAGCCAGCGCGCTTGCCGGCTTTCTTGTTAGACTCCCCGCCTTTCCTGAATCGCACCCTCTATCGCCCGTGCCTGAACTCCACACCTGGCTGACCGCCAACCAACTGCCGACGCCGCTCGATCCGCTGCAGCATGACTGGCTCTACGTCGACAAGGGCTCGCTGACCCGTCGCCTGACCGAGCTGGCCGCCGGCGCCTTCAGCGTGATCCCGCTGCACCAGGCCTGGGAGCCGCTGCGCGACGACGAGTGCGTCGCGCTCGGGGTGGCGTCCGGCAGCCAGGGCTGGGTGCGCGAAGTCTACCTGTGCGGCCACGGCCGGCCCTGGGTGTTCGCCCGCAGCGTCGCCGCGCGCGCCGCGCTGGAGCGTTCCGGCATGGACCTGCAGGGCCTCGGCAGTCGCTCGCTCGGCGAACTGCTGTTCAGCGACCCGGCGTTCGCCCGCGGCACGCTAGAGGCCTGCCGCTACCCCGCCGCCTGGCTGCCGCCGGAGCATCGCCAGCCCGACCTGTGGGCGCGCCGCTCGCGCTTCAGCCGGGAGCACCTCGGCGTGCTGGTGGCGGAGGTGTTCCTGCCCGAACTCTGGCAAGCCGCCGGCATCGCGCCATGAGCCGCGCTGCCCGCGCCTGATTCGTCATCTTCCGCACGGAGACCGCCGATGTATCTGAAACTCCTGCAATCGTGCAATCGCCTGCACCCGCGCGCCTGGGACTTCATCCAGCTGACACGCATGGATAAGCCGATCGGCATCTACCTGCTGCTGTGGCCGACCCTGACCGCGCTGTGGATCGCCGCCGAGGGCGTGCCGAGTCTCAAGCATCTGTTCATCTTCAGCGCCGGCGTGGTGCTGATGCGCGCCGCCGGCTGCGTGATCAACGATTTCGCCGACCGCAATTTCGACGGCCACGTGCAGCGCACCAGCAACCGCCCGCTGGCCACCGGGCGCATCCGCGTGCGCGAGGCCTGGATACTGTTCGCCGTGCTGGTGACACTGGCCTTCGGCCTGGTGCTGCTGACCAACGCGCTCACCGTCTGGCTGTCGTTCGGCGCGCTGGCGGTCGCTTCGCTGTATCCGTTCATGAAGCGCTACACCTATTACCCGCAAGTGGTGCTCGGTGCGGCGTATTCGTGGGGCATCCTGATGTGCTTCACCGCCACCCGCGGCACGCTGCCGCCGGAGGCCTGGCTGCTGTTCATCGCCAACGTGGTGTGGACGGTGGCCTACGACACCTACTACGCCATGGCCGACCGCGAGGACGACCTGAAGATCGGCATCCGCTCCACCGCCATCCTGTTCGGCGATGCCGACCGGGTGATCATCCTCGGCCTGCAGGGCCTGATGCTGTTCTGCCTGCTGCTGGCTGGCGCGCGCTTCGAGCTGGGGCAGTGGTTCCACCTCGGCCTGGCGCTCGCCGCCGCCTGCTACCTGTGGGAATTCCATTACACCCGTTCGCGCGACCGCCAGCGCTGTTTTGCCGCCTTCCTGCACAACCACTGGGCCGGTCTGGCGATCTTCGCCGGCATCGTGGCGGATTACGCACTCAAGGCGGGCTGAACTGCGCTGAGTCAACGTGCGTGATTGTGCGGTAAACAGGCCGCTATCGCGCAAAAAATAGCCAATCAATAGCGCTTTGATGGCACGCCGGCGAACGCCGCCGGCCGCTGCCCTCGTGCTGTCACATCGCTGCAATAATTCCGTTATCTAATGCCGAGCGACAGAATGACCGAGGCGTGACCATGAACGGCAAGAGCATACTGATCGTCGACGACGAAGCGCCGATCCGCGAGATGATCGTCGTCGCCCTGGAAATGGCCGGCTACGAATGCCTGGAGGCGGAGAACAGCCAGCAGGCCCATGCGCTGATCATCGATCGCCAGCCCGACCTGATCCTGCTCGACTGGATGCTGCCCGGCACCTCCGGCATCGAGCTGGCGCGGCGCCTGAAGCGCGACGAGCTGACCGCCGACACCCCGATCATCATGCTCACCGCCAAGGGCGAAGAGGACAACAAGATCCAGGGCCTGGAAGTCGGCGCCGACGACTACATCACCAAGCCGTTCTCCCCCCGCGAACTGGTAGCGCGCCTGAAGGCCGTGCTGCGCCGCGCCGCGCCGACCGACAGCGAGGCGCCCATCGAGGTTGGCGGCCTGCTGCTGGACCCGATCAGCCACCGCGTCACCATCGACGGCAAGCCGGCCGAGATGGGCCCGACCGAGTACCGTCTGCTGCAGTTCTTCATGACGCACCAGGAGCGCGCCTATACTCGCGGCCAGCTGCTGGATCAGGTCTGGGGCGGCAATGTCTATGTCGAGGAGCGCACCGTCGACGTGCATATCCGCCGACTGCGCAAGGCGCTTGGCGAGGCTTACGAGAACCTGGTCCAGACCGTACGCGGCACCGGCTACCGCTTCTCCAGCAAGGTCTGACACCTCACCGCCACCCTACCGTCCGCATGGAGCTTCTCGGTTGAACCAGAACTGGCAAGGCACGCTCGTCCGCCGTCTCCTGCTCCTGCTGGGCGCCTGCCTGCTGCTCGGGCTGGTCACTGGCGAATACGCCTGGATGCTCGTGCTCGGTCTGGGCGGTTATCTGGGCTGGACCTTCCATCAGCTGCGCCGCCTGCAGCACTGGCTGCAGCGCAAGGATGCCGACCAGCCGCCACCCGATGCCGCCGGCGTCTGGGGCGAGGTGTTCGACAACCTCTACCAGTTGCAACGCCGCGACCTGCGCCTGCGCGGCCAGCTGCAGGCGGTTATCGACCGCGTGCAGGGCTCCACCGCCGCGCTCAAGGACGCGGTGATCATGCTCGATAGCGACGGCAACCTGGAATGGTGGAACATCGCCGCCGACCGCCTGCTCGGTCTAAAGAAACCGCAGGACATCGGCCACCCGATCACCAACCTGGTGCGCCATCCGCGCTTCAAGGACTACTTCGAGGGCGACCAGTACGACGAACCGCTGGAGTTGCCGGCGCCGGTCAACGACCGCTTGCGCCTGCAGATCACCATCACCCGCTACGGCAACAGCGAACGCCTGCTGGTGGTGCGTGACGTCACGCGGGTGCATCAGCTCGAGCAGATGCGCAAGGACTTCGTCGCCAACGTCTCCCACGAGCTGCGCACGCCGCTGACGGTGATTGCCGGCTATCTGGAGACGTTGCTGGACAACCCTGAGCAGATCAATCCGCGCCTGCTACGCGCGCTGCAGCAGATGAACCAGCAGACCGATCGCATGCAGCACCTGATCAACGACCTGCTGCTGCTGGCCAAGCTCGAAGCCAGCAACCGGCCGACCGACAACCAGCCGATCGCCGTCGCGCCGCTGCTGCAATCGATCACCAGCGACGCGCGCGCGCTTTCCGGCAGCCACGCGCACCGCATCAGCCTCGACGCCGATGCCGCCCTGTGGCTCAAGGGCAGCGAGGCCGAGCTGCGCAGTGCGTTCTCCAATCTGGTGTTCAACGCGGTGAAATACACACCTGGCGGCGGCGATATTCACATCCGCTGGTGGAGCAACGAGGCCGGCGCGCACCTGAGCGTGGAGGATTCGGGCCTGGGTATCGAGCCCAAGCACCTGCCGCGGCTGACCGAGCGCTTCTATCGCGTCGACTCCAGCCGCGCGAGCAATACCGGCGGCACCGGTCTCGGCCTGGCGATCGTCAAGCACGTGCTGCTGCGCCATCAGGGTCGGCTGGACATCAACAGCTCGCCGGGCAAAGGCAGCACCTTTACCTGCCACTTTCCGACCTCGCAGATCGCGCAGCGCTGACGGCCGGCACGCCGGCGGATCGCATGGCGCTACCACGCGATCGTCGGATGGTTGCTTGAAAAGCCCGCCCGGCGCCCCCATTCTGAGCGCTCCATTGTCACCCAGAACACCTCATGGACCCTTCCCCCAGTTACGTTGCACCCTCCTATTTCGCTGATCTCGGCCTGATTCTGTTTGCCCTGTTCCTCGTCCTGCTCAACGGCTTCTTCGTCGCAGCCGAGTTCGCCATGGTCAAACTGCGCGCCACCAAGGTGGAGGCCATCGCCAGTCAGCACGGCTGGCGCGGACACATCCTGCGCACCGTACATAACCAGCTGGATGCCTACCTGTCGGCCTGCCAGCTGGGTATCACCCTGGCGTCGCTGGGGCTTGGCTGGGTGGGCGAGCCGGCGTTCGCCCATCTGCTCGAACCGCTGCTGGCGCTGGTCGGCATCGACAACGAAGCGCTGGTGCACGGCATCGCCTTCTTCACCGCGTTCTTCATCATTTCCTACCTGCACATCGTGGTCGGCGAGCTGGCGCCCAAGTCCTGGGCAATCCGCAAGCCCGAGCTGCTGTCGCTGTGGACGGCCGTGCCGCTGTACCTGTTCTACTGGCTGATGTATCCGGCGATCTATCTGCTCAACGCCAGCGCCAACGCCATCCTGCGCCTGGCCGGCCAGGGCGAGCCGGGCGCGCACCATGAGCATCACTACAGCCGCGAAGAACTGAAGCTGATCCTGCACTCCAACCGCGCGCTGAACCCGAGCGACCAGCAGATCCAGGTGCTGGCTTCGGCGGTGGAGATGAGCGAGCTGGAAGTGGTCGACTGGGCCAACTCCCGCGAGGACCTGCTGCAGCTGGAGCACGATGCACCGCTCGGCGACATCCTCGACACCATCCGCCGCCACAAGTACAGCCGCTATCCGGTGTACGACAGCAGCCGGGGCGAGTACGTCGGCCTGCTGCACATCAAGGACCTGCTGCTGGCGCTGGCCGAGGACGAACGACTGGCCGAGCACTTCGACCTGCACGATCTGCTGCGGCCGCTGGAGCGCGTCTCCAAGCACATGCCGCTCAACGTGCTGCTCAACCAGTTCCGCCAGGGGGGCGCGCATTTCGTGCTGGTGGAGGAAGGCGACCACAAGGTGATCGGCTTCCTGACCATGGAAGACGTGCTCGAGGTGCTGGTCGGCGACATCCAGGACGAGCACCGCAAGACCGAGCGCGGCATCCTCGCCTACCAGCCCGGCAAGCTGCTGGTGCGCGGCGACACGCCACTGTTCAAGGTCGAGCGCCTGCTGAATGTCGACCTCGACCATGTCGAGGCCGAGACGCTGGCCGGGCTGATTTACGAAACCCTCAAGCGGGTTCCCGAGGAAAACGAGGAGCTGCAGGTCGAAGGCCTGCAGATCGTGGTCAAGAAGATGCGCGGGCCGAAGATCGTGCTGGCCAAGGTGCTTCGCCAGGAGTCATAGCGACCGGGGGCGGCGTTCGGTTACTCGCCGCCCACCGCGAAATTCGGCAGGCTGTCGACCGGCTGGGAAAAGGCGAACGGAATCGACTCGACGGCCAGACCGACGTTGCGCTGCACGACGAAGTGCAGGTGCGGCCCGGTGCTGTTACCGGTATTGCCGGAGCGCGCCAGACGCGTGCCGGTTTCCACCCGCTGGCCTTCCTGCACCGCCACCGAGCCCTTCATCAGGTGCAGGTAGACGCCCATCGTGCCGTCGTCGTGCAGGATGCGCACGAAGTTGCCGGCCGGATTGGTACCACGCCCGCTCTGCTGGTTTTCCACCTTCACCACCATGCCGCCGCGCGCCGCGATGATCGGCGTGCCCTCGGGCATGGCGATATCCACCGCATGCCGCCCCTTGGGCGTGAAGTGGCTGTACTGGCCGTTGGCGCCCTGGGTCAGGCGGAACGGGCCGCCGCGCCAGGGCAGCGGATATTTGTAGGGCTTGGGCAGCAGTCGCGGATCGCCCAGCGCATGACGCAGCTTGGGTGTGTAGCGGAGCGGTTTGCTGGCATCGCGCGGCGCCAGCGTGGCCAGGCGGATCTGGCTGCGCGGCGGCAGCACCCAGCGGATCGGCTGGGCCGGGGCACCCACCGCATTGCTCACACCCTCCAGCTTCAGCTCGATATCCACCGGGGCGAACAGGTCGTTGCGCACCACCAGCGTTTCACCGGCCGCATGCTTGCGGGTTTCCAGCTTCACCTGGTTGTCGAGCTTCTCCACCATGCGGTCGCGGAAGACGAACACCTGCGAACCGGGCGCAGCCTGGTCGCTGTAGGTCACCACGCCATTGGCATCGGTGTACTTGTAGATGGTCAGAGCCAGTGCGGGCGAGGCCAGCAGCGATAGCCCGAGCAAAGGAAGAAGACGCCCCAGCATAACGGCAGTTCTAGTCGTGAAGTCGGTTGGAGGGCGAAGACTAGCAGCGCCGCCAGGGCGCCGCGAGCCACCGACCGTCGGGGTGTGAAGCCGGTCAGCTTGTGCGCGGCGCCTGCCGACGAAGTGTGCGCGACGTGCTCAGGCGCCGGGCACGAAGTGCTTCTGCGCGGTGCCGCGCGCGATCAGTCGCGACAGGTAATCGAGCTTCTGCGCATCGCGGTCGACGAAGCGGAACGACAGCTGCAGCCACTCGCTGTCGGGCTTGGGCTCCAGCGCGGCCACTGCGTGCAGGTAGCCGTTCAGCCGGGCGATCTCGCCGCCCTCGCCCTGCTCCAGATCGAGCACGGCGCTTTCCAGCACCTGCGGCAGCAGCTCGCCGCGACGCACCACCAGCAGCGCCTCCTTCAAGCTCAGCGCCTTGATCACGCACGCCAGCGTACCGGCCGCCAGACGCAGTTGGCCTTGCCCGCGGCCGCCGGTTGCCGCGGCCGGCTTGCTCGCGGCTGGCGCGGCGGCTGGCTGCAGCAGCGGAGACGCGGCAATCGGCGCAGCGGCCGGCGCGGGACGCACCACCTCGGCCTTGCCACCGGTCAGCGCGGCCAGCGAGTCGTTGGCCATCCCGGGCGACAGCGCGCGCACCGGCGCACTGGCGGCCAGCGCGTCGAGCTTGCCGGCGCGGCCGAGTGCCTTGCGCACCTTGCTGGTCAGCTGCTCGTTGGTGAACGGCTTGCCGATGTAGTCCGAAACCCCGGCCTGGATCGCCTGCACGACGTTCTCCTTGTCGCCGCGGCTGGTCACCATGATGAACGGAGTGGTCTTCAGCCCCTCCTGCGCGCGGCACCAGGTGAGCAACTCGAGGCCGGACATTTCCGGCATTTCCCAATCACAGAGGATCAGGTCGAAGCGCTCGCGACCGAGCATCTGCTGCGCCTTGCGGCCGTTGACGGCCTCCTCGATGCCGATGCCGGGGAAATGTCCGCGCAGCCCCTTCTTCACCAGATCGCGAATGAACGGCGCATCATCCACTATCAACACACTGACCTTGCTCATCCATCCCCTCCTGCGAATGCCGGCAAGCATAGCCGCAGCGTACCTGCTAGCAAAAGCATGGCGTCCTTCGCCGCACCTGTCCGTTGCGCCGGATCAGCGAACGGCGCACCGCCATTGAGGCAGCGCGCCGCGGGACAGCGCCCGCCGGGCGCGGCATACTCGCGCTTTCCGTCACCGCGAGGCCAGCATGGTTCAGCACATTCTCGTCGCCCACGATCTCAGCCCAGAAGCCGACCTCGCCCTGCGCCGCGCCGCGCAGCTGGCGCAGCAGAGTGGTGCCCGGCTGAGCCTGCTGCATGTGCTCGACAGTCGGGGCGAGCCGCTGGACGAAGCCAGCGTGCGCGCCGATCTGCAGGCGCGCCTGCAAGCCAATGGCGCGGCGACGGCGCAACTGTGGCTGCGACACGGCCACCCGGTGGAAGAGGTACTGACCCAGGCACAGGGGCTGGAGGTCGATCTGCTGGTACTGGGCCGTCACCATCGCCACTCCAGCCTGGGCTTCGCCGGCACCACGCTGGAACGCATCCTGCTGGCCAGCCCGGCGCCGCTGCTGCTGGCGGCCCATCCGGCAGTCGAGCCGTACAGCTGCGCGCTCGCCGCCCTGGACTTCTCGCCCTGCGCCAACCGCGCGCTGCAGATCGCGTGGCGATTGCTGCCAGCCGGCGGCGAGCTGCACGCCCTGCATATCCACGAAGTGGCCGAGATTCACGGTGCGGATGCCGATGCGCTGGCGCTGGAGCACGAACTGTTCGAGCAACTGGTCGAGGATGTTCAGGCCACGCTGCCGGACAGCGGCGCCACGCTGAGCTACAGCCTGCATCAGGGCGAGCGCAACAACTGCCTGGAGGCGGCACTGGACGAACTGCATCCGCAGTTGCTGGCGCTGGGCGGGCACAGTCGCGGCGAACTCAGCAGCGCCCTGCTCGGCAGCCTGACGCGGCAGTTCCTCGACCAACCGCCGTGCGACGTGCTGGTGGCGCGCTAGCTTTCGATCAGATCATGCAGCTCGACGAACTGCAGGCTCAGCTTGTGCCGCGGGTCGAAGTGGATCAGCGGCATGCACGCCTGGTGCGATTCGCGCATGCGCACCGAACTCATCAGGTTGACCGGTAGCACCGGCAGGCCCTCTTCCAGCAGCTCGGCGATCATCTGCTGCGGCAGCGCGGCACGCGGCTGGAACTGATTGACCACGATGCCTTCGACCTCCAGCGCCTCGTTGTGGTCCTCACGCAGGTCTTCGATCTCCTCCAGCAGGCCGTACAGCGCCTGGCGCGAGAAACTGTCGCAGTCGAAGGGAATCAGGCAGCGGTCGGCGGCGATCAGCGCCGAAACGGTGTAGAAGTTCAGGGCCGGCGGCGTATCGAGATAAATCCGCTCGTAGTCTTCGGCGAGGTTGTCGAGCAGTTTGCGCAGCTTGTTGATCTTGTGCTTGGCCTCCAGCTTGGGTTGCAGGTCGGCCAGCTCGGCGGTCGCGGTGATCAGGTGCAAGTTGTCGAACGGCGTTTCGAAGATCGGCGGACGCGCCTTCTTGCCGGCCGGGCCGCTGGCCAGCACCTGCTTGAAGAAGTCGGCGATGCCGGTCGGCACGTCCTCGCCTGTCAGGCCCGTCAGGTAATGCGTCGAGTTGCCCTGGGCATCGAGATCCACCAGCAGCGTGCGGTAGCCCTGGGCCGCGCTCACCGCCGCCAGATTGCAGGCGATGCTGGATTTGCCGACGCCGCCCTTCTGATTGAACACCACCCTGCGCATGTCGCACCTCCCTAACCTGACCGGTCGAGTCTATACGGCAAACATGACAAACAGATGAGCGATCGGAAAAAACCCTAGCCGGTGGCGGCGCGATACGCGCCACACGTCCTGCCCGGTTGCGCCCGTGCGTTCCCCTGCTACGGTTAGCTCTACCGAATAAGAACAACAAGGGATCGCAGATGCGCCTCGTCAGGGCCGGCACCGCCACCCCCTGCGCAGCGTCGCGAATGCCGACGCGCCGCACCGACGCGCCGCCTCCGAGCGAGCGCTGCCGCGCTATTACGTCACCCACCCGTTCCAGCCTGCGCCCCACTCGCGCCGTCCCCCCGTGGACCTGCGCGGCCGCCGCTGGGCACCCGTCCGCTTGCCGCTTCGATTCTCTTCCCTGCCGGGCCAGTGAACCACTGCGCCGCGGCTCCGCACGTAAGGAGACCTGCATGAGACTATCCGCCATCGCAACAGCAACCCTCGCGGCCGCGCTCGCCACCCCGGCATCCGCCGCCGAGATTTCCGACGGCAAGGTGAAGATCGGCATCCTCAACGACCAGTCGGGGGTGTATGCCGACTTCGGCGGCAAATGGTCGTACGAGGCGGCGAAGATGGCCGCCGAGGACTTCGGCGGCAAGGTGCAGGGCATGCCGATCGAGATCGTCACCGCCGATCACCAGAACAAGCCGGACATCGCCTCCAACATCGCGCGGCAGTGGTACGACCGCGAGCAGGTGGACGCGATCATGGAGCTGACCACCTCCTCCGTGGCGCTGGCGGTGCAGGGCATCTCCAAGAGCAAGAAGAAGATCAACCTGGTCACCGGCGCCGCCACCACCGAGCTGACCGGCAAGCAGTGCTCGCCCTACGGCTTCCACTGGGCCTACGACACCCATGCGCTGGCGGTCGGCACCGGCGGCGCGCTGGTGTCCCAGGGCGGCGACAGCTGGTACTTCCTCACGGCCGACTATGCCTTCGGCTACTCGCTGGAGGAGCAGACCGCCAAGTTCGTCAAATCCAAGGGCGGCGAGGTCAAGGGCGCGGTGCGCCACCCGCTGGCCACCACCGATTATTCGTCCTTCCTGCTGCAGGCGCAGTCCTCCGGCGCCAAGGTCATCGGCCTGGCCAACGCCGGCCTGGATACCGCCAACAGCATCAAGCAGGCCGCGGAGTTCGGCATCGTCGCCGGCGGTCAGCGCCTCGCCGCGCTGCTGTTCACCCTCGCCGAGGTGCACGGTCTGGGCCTCGACGCCGCACAGGGGCTGACCCTCACCGAGAGCTTCTACTGGGATCGCGACGACCAATCCCGCGAGTTCGGCGAGCGCTTCTTCAAGCGCACCGGACGCATGCCGAACATGATCCATGCCGGCACCTACTCCGGGGTCATGCAGTATCTCAAGGCGATCGACAAGGTCGGCAGCGACGCCACCGAGCCGGTGGCCAAGGCGATGCACGAGATGCCGGTGGACGACGTCTTCGCACGCAACGCCAAGGTCGGCGCCAACGGCCGGCTGATCAGCGACGTCTACCTGATGGAGGTGAAAAAGCCGGAGGAAAGCAAGCGCGACTGGGACTACTACAAGGTGCTGGCCACCGTGCCGGGCGACGAGGCCTACCTCAAGCCGGCCGACAGCGGCTGCGAGCTGGTCGGGCAATGAGCGCAGCGGCGGCACGGCCAGAGGCGCCCGCGACGCCGCAAGCGCATCCGGTGCTGCTTGCGGCGCGTGGCCTGCGCAAGGAGTTCGGCGGCTTTGTCGCGGTCAACAACGTCGACCTCGACGTGCGCCACGCGCGGGTGCATGCGCTGATCGGCCCCAACGGCGCGGGCAAGACCACGGTGTTCAACCTGCTGACCAAGTTCCTGCAGCC
>JAEAMG010001088.1_pt1 | contig 23224 bp, 21 predicted proteins | sample 8958741 | NCBI WGS metagenome assembly JAEAMG01 (sample SAMN16933256, study PRJNA681125) | bioreactor sludge metagenome | isolation source: anaerobic bioreactor treating anionic surfactant - SDBS | place: India: Bengaluru | collected 2019-02-28 | reverse complement strand
GTATGAAGCTTTTCCGCGTTCGCTTGTTTTTTTCGGGCTTCAAAAAGAATGCGTTCCGTTTCCGCGTATTCATCACGAATCGCGCCAATCTGTTGGTCGAAGTAAGATAAAATCGGACGCTTGAAAAAATAAACAGTCAATGCGAGAACCACCACGATATTCAGCACTCTGAACCAAAGCGTATACGCCATGATTCTGCGTCGTTCCGCGCGAAAATCCTGGCGCTGCTCATACGTATAGGCAAATTCGCCGTCTTCTTTCATGGTAGCGGGCAACGGGTTCAGATGGGGACGTTCCTTGTACCGCCGATATTCAGGAGTCTCACTTATTCGCAGATAGCGTTCGTGTTCCCGGCCGTGAGCGGTCTTATAGGCATCAGAATATCCCGGACCGCGAAACAGGAACAGGCCCAAGGCTGCTTCCAGGATATAGGTCAACACCAGACCGGCAAAGAAGATGTGGTGCTTTTTCATAGCAGGCGCCCTCCTTTTTCGAACTGATAATCCATAGCTTCAATAAGACTGGGCAGCATGTCTGGAAACTTCTTACGATGTTCCTCCAACTCCTTTTGGAGGGTTGCACGGTATTCGAGCACTTCCAGGTCAGCCTGGGCTTTCAAGCCGGCAATCAGAACGCGCCGGGCATGATGCGCCGCGTAAACCGTATCGTTTTTCTTTTGAAGGGCCTGCTGCGTTGTTCGTGCGAGCCTGTCGCGATAAGATTCATTCAATTGCTGCGCATTGGCCTCTTTTTGCCCTGCCTCTGCACGCCGGCCTTCAAACGTTTTCCGCCGCTGTTGCATCAAATGCAGCAACGGCTGCCAGGCGATACGTCTAGCCACAGCAAGAAATACCAGGAAGAGAAAGATCTCTACCACAAATGTCAGGTTTAGCGTAATCACACCGGTAATATCCTTGTAGGCGGCGTTACCCGCCTTTCATGGATCACACAATGACAAAAAGAATAATCAAGGCCACCAGCAGGCAGTAAATTGCCACGGATTCCGTTACTGCCTGCCCGATGATCATGGCACGCGTGATGGCCCCGGCCGCTTCCGGGTTGCGCGCAATGCTTTCCACCGCTTTCGCCGCTGCAAGGCCTTCACTAATGCCCGGACCAAGCGCGGCAACTCCCATGACCAGTGCGGCACAAAAGCAGGCGCCGATTATTTTAATGTCTTCGCCCGTAAGGCCCTGCGGTACGTCGGCAGGTGTTGTCTGCGCTAATAGGTTGTGTACAAAGGCCGCCATTGTGCTCAAATCCATCATCGTATCTCCTATGGTTTGTAGGTTGTGCCTCTTACTCCGGGTTGACCACTGTGGATATGTAGACGATAGTCAGGGATGCAAACACAAAAGCCTGCAAGCCCGCTTCGAATACCACCAGAAGACCGTACAACCCGATTGGAACAATTAAATAATAAGTCAAGCCGGAAAAAATCAAGATTACAATCCCGGTACCCATGATATTGCCGAAGAGACGGCAGGAAAGCGAAATCACCCGGGAAGCTTCCTCCACCAAAGTCATGGGGAAAAAAAACAGCGCGGACAATTTGGCCGGGATACCGGGCTGATGCCACAGGGGACCACAAAATTCGGTCAATACACCGCGGACACCCCGTAAGCGAATGCCCAAATAAAATGTATAGAAAAAAACCGTCACCGCCATGGCTATCGTGCAGTTCAAATCGCCGGTGGGTTCCTCGATATAGGGCACGGGAATGAGCACCACCGCATTGGATGCGGTGATGAATAAAAAAAGTGACAGGACAAAAGCCAGTATCTGTTGAAAGAGTTCACGGTTTGTAGCGCCAAGCGACGGTTCCAAAAGCCCACTGAACACGTTCAACATCACTTCTGAAAACATTTGCACCCGTCCGGGGATTTTTTCCAGACGTCGCGTTGCCCAGCGAAGGCCGCCCCATAGCAACAGCATGGCCAGTATCGTATTGGCAACGGTAAGCGCATTGATGCCGCCCAGAGGCAATTCAATGTCCGTGAAGGGCACATAATGCCAAACGAGTCTGTGACCGATTTCTTCCATCAGGACCGCGTCCCCAAAGGGCATTCGGGAGAGGTGGTTCCCACGGACGTATTCCCGTGAAGGTCCCATCCTGTAATACCAATCAGTATGATAACAGCCTGCACCAGCAGCAAGCCCGCTAGAACGCCAAAACACCCACAAAGACTATACCTGTCCAGAAAATAGGCGGCATAAAGTGCAGCCATGTTGACTAATGTGAGGAAAGTTCCCCCCAAGAAGGATAAGGTTATACTACGCCAAGACCCACGGATAAGGTTTTTTCCCTGCGCCACTTTCGTTAGGAACCAGAGACTGCCGCCCGCCACTCCAATAATGAAACCCTTTGCGAAAACGGGAGACAAAAACCAGGCAGCCAATACCAGAGGCGGCATGGTGAACATTAACAACCGTATTACGGTATTCTGGAATGTCTTTAATAAATTCATGGCAACCTTCAGCAGTTAGGAGCAAATTGGACGATGGCTGTGAACACAGTTTATTACCCCTTCCGATCTTCTTGCCCGGTAATTCCCGCGCTTTTTTTCTCTTAAAGGGAATGCGCCTCTTGCCTTGCCCGTTCAGGAAGGTTTTACTTCGGGTGGGTTCCTCAGTACCGTTGCATGATACGCCACACACACCCTATACAACCACCGCACTACTCACAAAGCACCTCATCTCCTATATTGCGGGATCCGGGTTCAGGCAAACAGTCTGGTTATGGAGTGTATGAGCATTAATGGAGCGCTAGATTACCTTATTTCAGGGGAGACCGACTTCATTGTTATACGAGGAATTCAAGACGCCACCACCCGGCAGCCTCGCTACTTTCCTGCCGCATTTCAATGGGGAAAAAACTCATGACCATTTTAGCGTGCAACGTATCTTTGATAAATTTCATCGTAAAATAATATATCACATATCACGACAAAAAATAAAAAAAACTGTAATCGTCTAGCAGTCTACCACTGCCAGCCTTTACATCGAGGCTGCGAAAATAGGGACACCAGTGAAGATTACTCTTGTTGTTCAACATCCAGTCACCCTTGTGTACTGGAGCCAGTTTCCCTCATGTTGGACTAAAGGGCTATCGCCGTGGGTGATCGCTCCAGTAGGCGTACCTTCCTTGGTGCGCCAGAAATACTACCACTGCGCTTGTGGCAAGAGGGCGCACCAAGGAAGGTACGCCTACTGGAGCCCCCTTGGGTTCTGATGTTACCCAATATTGCAGGGTTGTGGGAGCCAGTCGGATTAGCGTTTAGTCCAACAAAGTTTTTCAGTTGGCACGGCAACTGAAAAAGATTATTCGTTTCACTTCATTTTAGATAGAAGCAGGCCTATGGGAGACCTTGGCAGACTTCTATCACAAATATTCCTTTGAAGTGACCTGTAGCCTCCCGATGCTGAAAGGTCCGAAAATCCCGCCTCTACAGGCTTGAACTGCCAGAAAAATACCCCGTTATTTTTTTGAGAGTGTTTTGTCCACAAAAGTATAGGCCTTCAACCGTTCCTCATTGGGAAAATCATGTTCGGCATCGGGATGCACCACCTGCAGCTGCTCTTCGGCGCCATAAAGGGAATAAACCCTCCGGGCAGCATTCACTGCGTCACGCACGCCGGAAACTTCAAAATTAGCGTCATGAAGAGGCGCATTGATAAAGACTGCTCGTGGCGCCAGCGCGCCCAACACCTCAGTGAAATCAAAAGGCAGTTTCCCGGGGTCTTTACCGTACACCTCCGCGATGCGGGGCATGTAGCCGTCATGGGTCCAGCCGGTCAGGTCCCCGTTCATGTATTTCGGAAAGGTGTTGAACCCGCAACTGGTGACCAGAACCCGCAGGCGCGGATCGAATACGCCTGCGAACAGTGTATTGTGCCCGCCCAGCGAATGGCCGATGCAGCCGATGCGTTCCGGATCCACTTCCGGCAGGCTCTGCAGCAGGTCCACGCCCCGGATATGGTTCCAGATGCCTTTCATCGTGCAGCTGGCATAGCCCTGCTCATATAGCCGTTTGCGCGCCTCCACATCATCCCCAAAGCCCGGGTAGTCGGGCGCCAGCGCCACATAACCGCGCTCGGCCAGTTCCAGGGCGTAATTCCGGTTCGGCTTCTCCCCTTCCCCCGCCACAATCCGTTTACCCAGGGGCGAGGTGGGGTGCAGGCAGAGCATGGCCGGATGCGGCTTGTCCGCGTTTTTTGGGAGGAACAGGAATGCGCTTACCGGGCCGCCGGGATCGGCCTGATAGCGAATGGTCTTGCGGATATAGGACGTAAAATCCTTTTCCTCAAGCACTTCATACGCGGGCGGCGCTGAACGGTCCGCCGTCGGCAGCGGCCCCATGACCAGTTGCATATTTTCCAGGATATGAGCGCGGCGGCAGGCCCAGTCGTCCGCCGACTGAATCGGGCGCTTCTGTCCCTCGGCGTCAAGACAATACAGGAGGTCGGCCTTGTCCTGATAGAAAGGAGGCGGTGCAACCGGTTCCACGGCCGCGGCAGCCAGTAAAAAAAATAGTGCCATCATCTTTCATCTCCTTCTCGCGTGGTACGTCGAAACCTGCCGTGACGCTGCATGTCCCTTAGTGTCTTGATAAAAATGTTCTATCATCAAAAATAAGAAGATCCGTATGTTGTTCACGCTTTAGCGTGCGGGACGTACATAAGGCTTCAAGAGCACGCTAAAGCGTGAACAACATACCGTCAAGGCTTTCTCTGGGTTGCGGGCAACGCCCGCGTTGTTACCTTATTGTAGTGCCTTCACCCGTGCTTCCACCTCGGCAAGAATGCGTGCCTCGATGCCGCTTGCCCAGGGAGCGGGCAGGCCGTAAATCATCTGGGCGCTTTGTCCTTCATAGCCGCCGCCTTTCAGCACGTCTTCCGTCGGTATATAGGCCAGCACATCATTGGCATAGCCCATGACAAAAGTTTCCAGCCCGAAGCGTTCCTTGACGGCAACGGCATACCCGACAACCACCTCGCCGCCCAGCGCCACCAGCAGTTGACTGCCCAAGCGCCATGCCTGCACGGGATAGGGATACGAAGAAGGAAGACTGCCCTCGCGCTCGAATCGGTCGAGAAGCGCTTGGGTGCATCGCTGCTCATACCCGCCGGTGTCCGCGACACGTTGGCGCAACGTATCTATATCAGGCGCAGGTTCCAGCGCCACATCCACCTCGCCGTAGGTAGTTGCCAGGCGGGGTTCCAGCACGGTCATGGGGTCCTCAAGCACGCGCGTCACCGCGGCGGCCAGGGTTGCGCCGTATTGACGCGCCAGCGCCACGCTCCGACGCGGCAACGGATTCTGGTCGGCGCCGCAGCCCGCGAAGAACAGGGCCGTGACACCCGGATGCTGCGTTTCCAGCGCCGCCTGCGCGAAGCCAGGATAATCACCACAATATTCATACCCGTCCAGAGTCGTCGCGTGACAGGCATACCCGAACACGACAGCGACTACAGTACCATCGGGTCGCGCTATTTTCAACACAGGCACCGCATGATCCATCGGTCCTTGAAGCGCTGTGGTAGCGGTCAGGGCGCCTTCCTTGTTGTTGCGCCGGTTCACCGCGAATCGGGCAATGCCGTTGCCGGAATACAACGCGGCGGGCGCCAGGCTGTCCAGCGCCTGACCGACCAGCGCCACAATCTTGGTTTCCAGACCATCGGCATAGGCCATGATCTTTTGTTCTTCCTGTTCATTGAAGGTGTAGATGCACTTCAGCGAAGTGCCGATGATGGGCGCGCTGTGGGTGTGCGAGGCACTGAGAATCAGTTCGGCCCGCGCAAGGCCGTAGTCCGCTTCCACCCGCGCGCGGATACGCTCCGCGAACGCTTTGGGAAAATCCAGGATATCGGCCGTTACCAGCACGGCGCGGTTGCCCGAGGCATCCCGCAGGGCCAGCGCTTTCGCATGAAGGGGCAGCAGCGTGCCCTCGGCGGGCTTGGTGCGCGCGGCATACCCCCCAAGCCAAAGCGGTTCCGCCGGCGTGATGTCCACGCTGGCCACACCAGCCTGCCAAACCTCGTTCCCGGGCGACGACGCCGGTTCCTCACCGTAAGAATTCACGTGTATCAAAATCAGAAACACAACGATAAAGGCTATCATTAATGTATCTTTTTTCCCGATAAGCATAGCGCATCTCCAATATACTAAATGGGCACATGAAACATCACTACAGACCATTTCTGTTAATAGGAAGCGTATTATACCATATCACCGTTTACAAAAAGGGGCCGTTCCCATTGTTTGAATAAGACACACCATCTGCTAAGATAATAAGAATATAATGCGTGGTTGTACCCTATAACCACAGTAGGCGTACCTTCCCAGGTGCGCCATCAGGGGTAGTCTCGAGCACTTGCGGCACTTTTTGGCGCACCTGGGAAGGTACGCCTACTGAGCACCTAAGAATTGTTTAGGCGCATGTGAACGTGTGTGGGCTTGTGTGTTGCTCTTGCGGCATCCCAAGGGTGCATGGTATACTGAGAATGTACTTAATGAAAAGGTTGCCGCCATGACATACCAGGGGCATGTTGTAAATGGGGTCGTTGTGCTGGACGGTTCGGCACGTTTGCCCGAAGGCGCCCGGGTAGCGGTATGCCTTTTCGATTTCACCCTTGACGACCTTCCGGAAGATGAAGCCGGTGATTCGCTGCTCGACCGCCTTCGCCCTGTTGTTGCCGCAGCGGAGGGGCTTCCGCCGGACGCTTCGCTTCAGGTAGACCATTACCTGTATGGAGCGCCCCGGGAGTAATGCGGCTATTCGCTGATACATCCTTTTATATCGCCGTTGTCAATGCCGGCGACGCATCCCATCATGCAGCGCTGGATATTATGGAGCGCTTCAGGGGTCGAATCGTCACAACGGGGTATGTGCTGGTCGAAATTGGAAACTGGCTGGCAAACGTGGACGCCCGTGCGACCTTTATCTAACTGAATCGTCAAGTAGGGAGCGATCCCAAAACCCTCGTGATTCATGCCGGCAAGGACCTTTACAACACGGGAGTAACGTACTATGCGCATCGCTCCGACAAAAGATGGTCCTTGACTGATTGCATCTCCTTTGTGGTGATGGAACGGCTGAACATCAGGCGCGCCCTGACTGCCGACCACCATTTTCAACAGGCGGGATTTGAGGCGCTCTTGCTCCCTCGGATATAACCTTGGGAATAATAGGGACGGTCCCGTATACTATTGTTATCATTGTAGAAACGTGATATATTTTTCCTGTGCACGGCGTATCTCGCCTCAGGGTCCTGGAGGTATCCTATCCTGTAACTCAACGGGGCACGAACAAGCAGCAAGTGTATTTTGTTGATAAGGACAACTAGGCTGATTTGGAAATGTTGCATGCTTTCCGAGAGAATTAAGAAGCGGCTGTAAAAATTTACCCTAATGCCAGCACGGGCTATCCCTTGGGCAGAGACCGTTTCTTGAGTTACTCGGAATATATGCTGGAGTGACGAGTCAGGTTGTTACCTGTGGCGCATCCCCTCGGCTGTCGGAAAAAGAAAAGTCTTGCCACAGATAAACAAAAAATAATAGGCGGCTGTGCCGAATAAGCCGTCCCGAATAAGCCACCTAATAAGCTAAAGCACAATATGCCGGGGTTGCTTAAGTGAAGCGCATAGCCCTATAAATTATAATAGGGGCCTGTCCCTAGAATTCACTGCCAGGAAGAAATCTTATGATTCTGACCGCTACAGCCACACACCTTCGCCTATTAGCCCGTGGGCCTATTGATGGTAGCCCACAACTTTAATGGTGGGAATAAAAGCACTCATTCCAATGAGTCCTGTAAGGACGGGTGAAAAAATCGTCAAACTTCATTTCTTTTTGGGTGTGCTAGGGCCTTTTTTGGGTATGCGAGGAAAGGGTAGTGGGTTCAGTGTCGCGTTTTTACCAAGTTCTATGAGCACTGATAATGCTATTGAAATGAATTTTTTTGCGTCTTCACTATCAAAAAGAGGTTGTTTCTTTGCGAAAACTTTAGTCAGTTCAGGAAGCGCTTCAGCGAGTTCTGACAGGGTATCAGAGGAGGCCCAAAGATTTCCCATAGGGTCCAAAAGGCGATAAGGCTTAAGCACTAACGTTTTGTCAAGGGTTTTGTTATACTGAATGCGCCACCCCTCATGACTAACACAATCTTCCCAAAATACTCCGGCATCCACTGTTGCTGTTCCATACAATCTTCTAATTGCCATATCAAATCTCCTTTGTTAAGTCAATAAAACGATACAGAAAGTTGCTTCTTGCAACAACTTTTGGAAGCAAGACCCTTGATAAACAACAGGTAAAAATGTGTGTAATAATAGGGGACAGGCACCCTTTATATATGCTTTGAAACATAAGCTTTACGTCTTTTTACGCCAGCCCTTGGGCCGGCCTACAGGCAAGGGTCTGACCCTGCGGCCCAGCATACTCTCCAGCCGACTCAAAAAACTGTCGCTGCCCAATGGCCGACCTGTGGTGGTGTGACGGTAAATCCGGCCGGCCTCTTCAGCGTCATCCCGAAAGGATTTGAGGAGTTCGCGCCACGTTTCCCTGGGCATCCTGTCGCGCCAATCGTCCAGCTGCAACAAAGCATTTTCGGAGGCATCCCCGCAGTGCGCCCGGGCACTGGACCAGGTATAGTCCCAGGCATGATCCGCGAGTCCCGCCCGGACCGGATTCCGCTCCACATAGCGTAACGCCTTCAAAAAATATTCGTCATCCATCGCGCAGGAATAAAAACGGTTCTGCCATAAATGGCCGCTGCGATGATGCATGCGATTGATGTACTGGGTGTATAGAAAATGGGTGCGCCCTAGGGCCTTCGCCAGAGAACCCTCCGTTGCCGGGGTGCCTATGATATGCACATGGTTGGTCATCAGGCAGTACCCGGCGATACGCAATCCGTACTTCGCTCCTTGCGCACCCAACAGTTCCAAGTAAACATAGCGGTCGTCATCCACAAAAAATATATCCTGTTTATTATTGCCCCGCTGGGTGATGTGATGTGGAACCTCCGGGATCACTATGCGCGCTGTTCTGGACATGGTAATAGCGTACCAAATTTCCGTCCTCATGTCAACAATATTGGTGGCTGTCCCCTGTTATTCAATACCCGTGAAGACTTAGCATGATGTATACTGTAATCAACGGTTTTACCTTTTTGTAACCTTGCCAATTTGTAACTATTTAGCCGTTTAGCGTGAGCGTCTGTATATGTACTTATATGGAGTGTGCAAGTCCTGCTTGCGCACTCCATATAGGCGCTTTAAAATTGCATAAGAGACCCTCACTTCAGACGGCTAAAGTGTTACGCCAATTTCAAGGAGAACCTTTGATGGGAAAAATTATTGTGATAGCGGTTTTGATGGCGCTGGGCACAGACCAGGCCCTGGCGCAGCAAGCGGATCCGGTGGCACCGGGTGCGAGGCTGTTGAGTACCATTGACGTAAAGAATTTCGGCGCGGAAACCCTTCGCATTGGGGACTTGGACGGGGATGGCGGCCCGGACCTGCTCTTTATTCAAAGCATCTTCGGTACCCGGGAAATTACGTGCCTGACGGCCACCACAATCCGTGGAGAAGTCCTTTGGCAGTCGGGAACTCCATCGCTGGATAATGGGCGCATTTACAGCGACCTGCCGGTCCAGATTTACGATTGGGATCGCGACGGCTGGAACGAAGCGCTCTATGTCCGCCAGGCAAAATACGTGGAACCGCCCTATGATGAAACCTCGCCCCGGGAACGGGCCACGCGGTATGAAGGGGAAGCACAGATGGTGGTGCTGTGCGGCAGGACCGGCAAAGAAAAGGGATCGTTCTCCTTGCCCGCCCCGGCGGACGACAGTTTTCTCTTCGCCGATCTGATCGGACAGGGAAGGCGCGAAGACCTGATAGTCAAGGATCGCTATTGGAACATGTGGGGTGTCGCCCATGGCGGGGGTATGTTGTGGCATTATGAAGGGTCTACCGGCCACTATCCCGCCATCGCGGACGTGGACGATGACGGTAAAGATGAAGTGTTTACAGGATTCGCGTTGATTGATCACGATGGAGTCCTCCTGTTCCAGAATGACCCAGGCAACGCCCATGCGGATGCCGCATGGATTCTACGCGCTCCTGACCGTACCTGGCGCCTCCTCTTCGGCAATGGTGGCATCCACTGCGTAGCGCCCGATGGGAAGGAATACTGGAGCCATCCCCTGGGCGAGGCGCAGCACGTGGTTGCGGGACGCTTCAGGACAGATTCGCCGGCGCAGTTGGCCGTGGTGGACCGTACCCCCGTACCGCATCACCGCGATGAACATGCCTGGGGAATCCTCTATATGTATGACTTGGACGGGAAAGAACTTTGGAACACCAAACAGCCCCCGGGCGCGTGGGCCATCGCCACGACACCGGTAAACTGGTTTGGGTCTGATCCAACCTCGGGAATTCTCGTCTATGGAATGGGAAAGGGCAGGCCTGCCGTGATTTGGAACGGCGAGGGAAATGTCGTTGAGACGCTTCCCATGACGTTTACCGCTGACCGGAACGACAGGGACCAGCAACTTGATTTCTACGGACTCGCCGCAGATGTGTGGGGTGACAGCCGCGATGAAGTCGTATTGTTCGGGTCAAGGGGCGCCTGCATTTACACCAATGCCCGGCCCGCCGAAATCCCCACCCTTTACAACGAAAACCTATACCCCGGAATGTAACATAATAGGGGACAGTCACTAATTATATGCTGTGACACATAAACTTTCCTTCTTTTTAATTTCCCCTCTATGCCAATATTAACGGTGACTGTCTCTTGTTATATCTGTCATTGCGAACGAAGTGAAGCAATCTCGACTTTCCGCGCACCCTCTCAAGCAAATACGAGGCGACGCCCTTTGGGCTCCGGTATAGGGTCCCCGTATTCTCGGGCGGTTTCCAGCCATAAATGCATGGCCTCCTTAACGTTGGCCAATGCCTCCTCGGGTGTTTGCCCATGGGCCATACAGCCGGCGAGTTCGGGGACATCGGCCACAAAAACCTGGTCTGTATCACTCCAGTGAATGATGATTTCATACCGTTCCATTATAGCGTATCTCCGAGGTTATATTTAAGGATTATGTCACGTACCTGGCGCACCTGATAGGGCTTTGCGTTTGCCCCATCGCGCTGCAAATTCGGTTTCTCCGTAATGCCTTCTCTGCGAAATACATTATGGCTTCCATGAGTACGCTGCTCAAATCCCAGCCGCTTCAGAAGACCACAAAGGGCATCAAAGGGGATATTGGCATCATTACCGCCATGAAGAACCTGCTTCAATATTTTCTCCCACTTACTCATGAACCGATTGTTACCCTTTCATTCGACAAAATCGTAATGAACAAAACCTTTCTTAAGGTACTACGCTTCGTCCGGGACTTCGCCCGGGCGAAGAGGCCCCTTCGGTGCAGAAAACGAAATGAAGTGATACCGGGATCGCCAGTGATCCCAGTTTCTTCAAACTCAAAATCAATAGTCAGCGAAATAGCCCTAAACGCCTATACCCCAAATTTCTTGCTCAAACAAGGCAATTATAACATACATGCCTTGATGAAGGTTGTGATATGTAACCTTTAAGGCATTGTCACCCGGCAATAGGTCAATGAGGGACAGTCGTTATTTATATATGTTTTGACACATAAATCTTACTTCTTTTAAAGCCAGTCCTTGGGCTGGTCTACAGGCAGTGGTCTGACCCTGCGGCCCGGCGATTAATGGACAGGGTGGTTCCGGCGGATGGCTCCACCGGGGCACCCACAGACCCGTATGTGCATACATTAGCGCGGACGGTTCCTCAGAGCATTGTTTGTTACGGGCTATGCACCGCGTGCCCAAGTGTGCTGCTATCCGCTGCTGTTATGATAGAATGACGCATAAGGTCTGTTAAATGGAAACCGTGTATAGAGAAATCAGAGTCATCAGTTAGATTGCCGCCCGGCCAAGCCGTGATATCATTGTTGCCGGCCATCAGGCAATCAGTAATGCCTGGTGGCGTGATCCTCGTCAAAAATTCGTGTGCCGTGTTTCGCAAGTCGTACTGGATGAAGCCATCGCAGGTGATCCCGAACAGGGGGAATTTCGGGGACAGTATAGAATGGCGCCAACTTAAGACGAATATCCCTTCTCTATTAGCGAAGACATAATTTTGTAAGGTGGGTTCCGCTTCGCTTCACCCATCCTTGTTTACGCCATTTGGGCTTACGTTAGTGCCATTCGGGATTGTCCTTGGTTGCCAAACAAAGTTTTTCAGTTGGCACCGCAACTGAAAATCTTTTTCGTTTGACGACACCACACCTTGTACGATAAGGTAGCCCTAAACAACAAGGAGTTCCCCCATGGTTTCTGATTTCCACCGTTCATGTTGCCTTATGCTTGTGTGGTTTTCCCTTTCGTTCCTTATCCTTTTCGCTGTGCATGCCCAGACACCGGAGGGAACAGACCTTGTTCCGGAAAACGTGTACCGGGGGGAACTGGTTTCTTTTCCGGGGCCCTATGCCTTCCTGTTGCACCGGCCCCATATCATCCTGATCAATGACGACCAACTGCGGTCGTTGGCGGACCCGGACGCGCAAGTGGACCTGAGCCTGACCTATGACAAGCGCGTGGAGAGTCTGCGCCAGATTTGCGAACACGCCCAGGCAGCCGGGCAGCGCACGATCATTATCGCTTTTGATTATTTCTTTTCCCAGTACCGCGAGGGTGGTCAGAAAATCCCCCGGCAATTGACCCCGGACCGGCCCGCGTATATCGAGCTCATCGGCAAGATCAGCCAGTTCGCGCAACAGTACGGGATCGGCCTTGAACTGAGCCTGTTGTCGCCGCTGGAAATCGGGCCGGGCTATCACGAGGAGACGGGTGAATCCGGACGGTGGATGCATTTCCGGAAAGGCCTGCGCGACCCGGAAACCGGCGCGTACAGTGTGGAACTCTGGCGGCAGTACCAATGGGGGAACAACAAGGGCGTGGTGGCCGTGGAAGACGCCGGGGTACGCGTGTTCGCCTTTCGGGAATCCGCCGTGGGCGGCACGCCCTACCGGGTGGTGCGGCCCGAGGACATCGTTGAGATTACCGACACAGCATCGGTCGAGGTTTTCGAAGGTCTGAATCGCAAGTCCGGCGACTATCGGGCGGTACGCGTTCGTGTCCATGGCACGGGCAAACCGGACGGGCGTGACCGGGTGGTGGTAGTGCAACAGTACCGCACGCCGGAGATGGACTATTTCAGTGACATGGCACTGCCTTACCTTAAAAACCTGTGCGACCGTTACGCGGACGCGGGGGTGAAATTCACCGGCCTGTACAGCGATGAAATGCATATCCAGCAGAACTGGGGCTACTTCAGCCACCATGATCACGGTCAGTTCGCGCTGCGGTACGTGAGCCCCGGTTTTGAAAAACGTTTCGCCGAATTGTACGGCCCAGAGTACGGCGACTTCGCGAAGTACATGGTGTATTTCGTGAACGGGCAAGAAGACTTTGTGAACGACCTGACCGCCAAAGACGATGTGATGCACGTGTTCGGCGGCAGTCCTGAAGACATCCGGCGCACGGCCCTGATGCGTTCCAATTATTTCCGGCTCGTCCAAAACGGCGTGACCGATCTGTTCGCCGCCGCGAAGCGCCACCTGGAAACGCGCATGGGATACCGGCTCGAAGCACGCGCCCACGCCACCTGGGCGGAAAGCCCCACCATCGACAAGTGGAACGTAGAACGCCAGCCCCATCCGCAACACCAGTATGAATACACCTCAAACTTTGTCTGGTCGTGCACGGTGCACCAGGCGGCATCGGCCTGCCATGATTATTTCAAGTGGAACGATTTTCTTACGGGCAACGGGAATGACCATCCCGAAGGCGGGTGGCTCGACCGGAATTATTACGCCCTGGCGCTGGCCTGTTCCACGGGCATCCTGAACGATGTGCCCTATTCCTACTGTGCGCACTGGGGCATGCCCGGGGTGGTCAGCCACCTGCGCAGCGCCCTGGCAAACGCCTTCGGCGCTTCGGGAACGCCCTACTTCAGCATGGTGCAGGACATGGAACACCGCGATGTGGACGTGCTGATGTTGTACCCGCTGGACCTGGTAGCAGTGAATGACCGCTTCGGCAGTTGGATGACCCAGTATGGCTACGCAAATTTAGTGACCCAGGAGAAACTCCTGGAGATGGGTCGGGTTGAGAACGGAGCGGTAGTCCTGGGCGGACGCCGCTTCACCACGCTGGCCACCCTGTTTGAACCCTTCCCGGAGACGGCGCTCTTCGATATGATGGGGCAGTTGGCCGAACAGGGCGGACGTATAATCTGGTCCGGGCCGCCGCCCGTGGTCAATCGAAAAGGCGAGCCCGCCCTGGAAGCCTGGCGCGCCCTCACCGGAACGGACTACACACCCACGCCGGAGGACGGCCTTATCCTGCCCGGCCGCAACGTTACCTTCACGGGCACCCTGTCGGCCGTGCCGGAAATGACCGTGTTGACGGATCTGCTGGTGGACCGGGTATACCCGGTCAGCCCCGGCATGGACGCGGAAACCGTGGCACGGGTCGGTAACCATGTGGTGGGCACCCACCGCAAGCTGGGCGCGGGTTCGGTGACGGTGCTGGGGTTCCGTCCCCGTGACGATCAATCGAAAAGCCTGGGCTACGAGACCCGGCACTGGTTTGAGATTTTAAACACCCTCGGCGCCTATCCCGCAACAGGTATTTTCCCGGATGTCAATGACAACACGGAATACTTGTCGCGCACCTCGGACGTTATGTGCTGCCGTTTCCCGAACGGAGCGGTTGTGGTGGCGCCGCACCTGCGCGACTTGGAAGAAGCATGGCCCGGCGGTTTCGCGCGCAAGGCCGAGGAAGACGCGAAACTGCTGGAAAACCTCACCCTGCCTGACGGGCGCATCCGCCTGGAAGGGTTCAAAGTCAACGGTAAAGAACTCTCCTATGACGGCAGTCACGCCCTGACCTTCCGCGTCAATGACGCCAATGAACTAATCGCCTTTGCGGGATGTGACGCCCAATCCATCACCATAAACGGAAAAACCACCCGGTTCGCCGACCGTCCGATGTCACTCGTGGCTTGGGCGCCCGTGCGTGAGGACCGGCGTATCCCCGGCGGCGCGGTACTGCAACTCTTTTACCAGGGGGAGGGCGAACTGCGTGTGCCCATGCCCGGCGTGCAGGAACAGGTTGAAACCTGCGCGCAAGGCCCGGCACCGGGCAGCCGGGGCGCGGCATTGACGGTCCGCGTTGAAAACGGCCTGCTGATTGTCAACGCGGAAGCGAAATTCGCCAACCACTGGATTTATGTGATACCAAAAGCAGCCACCTGACGGAAGAGATTGTCTAACCACGGAAATCACGGAAGCGCACGGAAAATAAGAGACGCATTTGCCTTAGCCCGGGTATCTTCTTTAGAGTAAGAAGATTCAAACTAGGAATGTAAATTAAAGGAGATGCTTTCGCCATGCCAAATCTTCTCACAGCGATTAAGACCAAGGGAATCCTGGTGTCCGACGGTGGCTGGGGTTCGTTTCTGGTGGCACGCGGGCTGCAGCCCGGCGATAGCCCCGAGCGCTGGAACCTGGACCACCCGGATGAGGTACGCGGCATTGCGCGGATGTATGCCGAGGCGGGCGCGGACATCGTTCTGACTAATTCTTTCGGCGGCACTTGCTTCAAGCTGGAACATTATGGTCTTGCCGACCGTGTGGGCGAAATCAACACGGCTGCGGCACGCCTTTCCCGTGAGGCCGTTGGTCCGGAAATAATCGTGCTCGCTTCAATGGGACCCACGGGGAAAATCCTGATGATGGGCGATGTTTCCGAAGACGAACTGTACGACGCCTTCGCCAAACAGGCCATTGCCCTCGAGAAGGGCGGCGCGGATGCGGTCACCGTGGAAACCATGAGCGCCGTGGACGAGGCAGGCCTGGCCGTGCGCGCGGCGAAAGAAAATACGGCCTTGACTATCGTGGCGTCCTTTACCTTTGACACTAAAACGTCCCAGGGATACCGGACCATGATGGGCGTGTCGCCGGAAGCGATAGCGGCGGCCATGCTGGACGCGGGGGCGGACGTGCTGGGCGCGAACTGCAGCCTGGGCTCGGGCGAGATGGTCGAGGTGATCGCGGCCCTGCATGCCGCCGCGCCGGGCATCCCCCTGATTGTGCACCCCAACGCGGGCAAGCCGGAACAACAGCCGGACGGCAGTATTGTGTATCCCGAAACGCCCGCCTGCATGGCCGGCAATGTGCCCGCTTTGATAGACGCGGGCGCGTCCATCATCGGCGGCTGCTGCGGCACGGGCCCGGACCACATCCGCGCGATACGGGCGGCCGTGGATACGGCGCTTGCGGGATAACCCCATGCCGGATACTTTCCCCGCATACGAAGAACGAGGTTTCCATGTGATGGCGAAACCCGTGGGTTCCGCCTGCAACCTGCGCTGCGCCTATTGCTTTTATTTTGAGAAATACAAGCTCTACCCCGACCGTACGGAGCGGGTCATGTCCGACGCCGTGCTGGAGGCGTATGTGCGCCAGAATATAGAGGCGCAACACCGCCTGCCCGAAATCAACTTTGCCTGGCAGGGTGGTGAGCCGACCCTGGCGGGACTGGATTTCTTCCGCAAGGCCGTGGCATTGCAGGAACAGCATGCGGGCGGCAAACCGGTGCATAATTCATTTCAGACCAACGGCATTCTCCTCGATGACGCCTGGGCCGCCTTTTTTGCCGAAAAAAAGTTTCTGATCGGCCTGTCGCTGGACGGACCCGAACGCTTCCATGACACGTTCCGTCGGGACGCCGGCAACGGGCCCACCTTCAAGCGGGTCATGACCTCCATGGAAACGCTGAAACGGCACGGGGTGGACTTTAATATCCTGGCCTGCGTGAACCGCGAGACCGCCAAGGCGCCCGAAGAAATCTATCGTTTCCTGCGCGCCCACGGTTCCGGGTTCATCCAGTTTGTTCCCATCGTGGAACGGAGCGTGGACCCGGCCGGGGAAAATGCGCTGACGCTCGTTGCGCCCGACGATCCTGCCGATGCCCAGGTGACGGACTGGAGCGTGCGCCCGCGCGACTACGGCCGCTTCCTGGAAAAGGTGTTTGAACTGTGGGTGCGCGAAGACGTGGGTAAGGTGTTCGTGCAACTCTTCGACACCGCCCTGGAGGCCTGGATGGGCTACGAGCCCAGTTTGTGTTACTTTCGTATGTGCTGCGGCGATGCCTTGATACTGGAACAGAACGGCGATCTGTACTCCTGCGACCACTTCGTGTACCCAGAACACCGCCTGGGCAACCTGCTGGAAACGCCCTTGACCGAAATGGCCTCCTCACCACGGCAACGCACTTTCGGAGAAGCCAAACGCGACCGCCTGCCTCGTCAATGCCGTGAATGTCCGGTCTTGTTCGTCTGCCACGGCGAATGCCCGAAACACCGGTTTATGACCACCAAAGACGGCGAACCCGGACTTAACTATTTATGCGAAGCCTATACGCATTTCTACACATTCGTGGACCCCTATATGCGCTTCATGGCCAATGAACTGCGTTATCAGCGCCCGCCGGCGAATGTCATGGAATGGGTGCGTCGAAAGACGGCGGAGGCGGCGAAACAGGCCGGAACCGCACCCAACGCCCCCTGCCCCTGCGGCAGCGGCAAAAAATTTAAGAAATGCTGTGGAGCGAAGGGAAAGGTGTGATTCAGGGGGACATGGACAGAATGGACGATATGGACAGAATGAACACTAATACCGCGTCCATATCGTCCATTCTGTCCATACCGTCCATTTCTCATTCAAACGCGATGGCCAGCACCATCATCAACACGAATCCCCCCAACAGCCCGATGGTGGGAATATCGGTGCCCCGGCGCTGGCTTTCCGGAATCAGTTCTTCCGCCACGACGAAGATCATAGCGCCTGCCGCGAAGGCCAGCGCAAAGGGAAGAATGGGCAACGCGACAATGACCAGTCCCGCGCCCAATACCCCGGCGACGGGCTCCACGGCCCCGGAAAGGGAACCCAGGAGGAAGCTCTTGGTTTTGGACAAGCCTTCGCCCCGCAACGGCATGGCCACGGCCGTGCCCTCCGGGAAGTTCTGGAGCATGATGCCCACCGTCAGGGAAACCGCGCCGGCGAATCCCGCGCCCGGGATACCGGCCGCCGTCGCGCCGAAGGCAACGCCCACCGCCAGTCCTTCCGGAAAATTGTGCAGCGTGATCGCCAGCACCAGCAGGGTGCTCCGGCGCCAGGACGTGTGTATACCCTCCGCATCCTTACCGCTCAAACTGGGATGCAGGTGGGGCAGTATCTTGTCGATCAGAAGCAGGCAACCGCCGCCGAGCAGAAATCCCACTGCCGGGGGCAGCCAGGGCGGGTATCCCAGGCTTTCACTGATTTCCACCGCGGGCACAATCAACGAGAAAAAACTGGCGGCGATCATGACCCCGGCCGCCGCGCCCAGCAGACCGTCCAACACCGCGCGGTTGACTTCCTTGAGGAAGAATACGGGCGCGGCACCAAGCGAGGTGGAAAACGCCGAAAACAACGTTGCTACCAGGGCTTGTAAAATCGGATTCGCATTTGCCAGTGAATTCATAATACCATCCCGCGGGATATCACTTTTGTGGGGGGATTGCAGCCTTTTTCCATCAATCCGGTTTCAGGTACAATCACGCATTATATAAGGGAACCGTACAGGAGTCAAAAGCATGCCTATCTGGCTATTGGCCGGCGTCGCTGTCGGTTTATCCATGGATGCCCTGGCTGTGGCGATTGGCGTCAGCATCAAACTACGCAACACCACACCTCGCCAGATATTCCGGCTGTCCTTTCACTTCGGCCTGTTTCAAGCCATGATGCCAGTGCTGGGCTGGGCCACCGGTCAGTATGCCGCCGCCCTGGTCGCACAAGTAGACCATTGGGTAGCGTTCGGCCTGTTGTCGTTTATCGGCGGCAGGGCCGTATGGGATGCCATTTCGAAACAAGAGGGTCAGGAACGCATCCTCAAAGACCCCACGCGCGGCATAAGCCTCGTGTCGCTGTCCTTGGCAACCAGCATGGACGCCTTTGCCGTCGGACTCAGTTTTGGCATGTTGTCCGTCAGCGTTTGGCAGGCTGCGGTCATCATCGGTGTTATCACGGGCATCCTTACCATGCTGGGCATGCTGTTCGGCAGTTTTCTGGGAAGGCGCTTCGGTACGGTCATGGAAATTTTAGGCGGGTTTATCCTGATAGGTATCGGCATGAAAATTCTGTTTGATCATCTTCTCGAATAGAAGAATGTTTGCCGAGGTCTTCTAAGTAGGGTTCCGCTTTTAAAGCTCTTGTAAGTCACCCTGAACTCTGCGGAATATATAATGGCATTTTTTAAGAGAACACATAGATCGAGTAAAGAAGGTCACCCCTGCTTGGATCAGTCTTAAAACTTGCAATAGTTTCCACGGTGACGTTTTACTTCTCTTTTACCCTTATAGTCGGCGCCTTTGCTCCTCATCCCTGCCCCCCTTGCACATGGTTCACTACGATACCCTTTGACCCCGGTACATCACCTAACAAGAAGATTAAGAATCAATTTAACGGGATTAACCAGGGGTCATCCACATCTATTCCAAAAATGACCCCTATAATTCGGAAGGGCAACAGAATCAGGGTGTAGACTATCGCTATGATATACTGAGCCAGGACATCACCAATATCGCCCTCATATCGGTTGTTCATCATCACATCTCCCTTTCTTTTCCTGAACAGGCCTGCTTATTACAAACACTCTACCCTTACCTCCTGCACGAGTGGACTATAAACTACCGGTTATTATACAACACAACCGAGTGATCGTTACTGACATATTTTCCGTTTTCCTATACTTGACATCTGGTCTGATGGAGTGGTTTACTGCTGAATTTATGGATGGATGCCCCACTGGTGGAATCCCGGGAAGGAGCACCAGATAAGGCATTTGCTAATCTTACCAGCACAACTCTATGGAATAGCACGGATACATTAGAGTAACATGATTCTTCGATACTAAACGGCTTGCTGCCACCATAACCAGGAGAGGATACTTCCTATGAAAAACTTGTTACTGATTACCCTTGCCTTCTTAGTGACCGGATACGGTACTGCCGGTGCGGCGGAGGTCCGTATGGAGGCGGACGGTATGCTGAGTGTCAACGGCGTTCGGCTTTTCGTGTTGGGTTTGTATGAGAACCCGGCGGAAGATGCAGAACTTGCGCGTGCCGCGGAGGCGGGATTTAACCTTGTCCGTTCCAGCGGCGACATCACGGCCCTTGACCGACTACAGCGACACAATGTGTACGGATGGGTAAACACCGGCGCAAACATGGATTTGTCGGAGAATACGGATACGCGGCGCGCGGCACTGCGCGAAATGGTCGAAACGCTTAACGCCCATCCCGCGCTTCTGGTCTGGGAAGTGCCGGACGAGGCCTTGTGGAACTGCTGGTATGAAGCGCAGACGTGGCGCCGGAGCGTCGAACCCGCTGAACAACGCGCACAAATCAACGCCTTGACCGATAAGGCGCTTGCCGCGAAACTGCTTGCGCAACGGGAACGGGTGGACACTTTGTACCACAAGGGCGACTATGCCGGAGCCGAAGCGCTTTCCGATGATCTTTGGCGTCAGATGCAGCTCGAACCGCCCCGGCCGGGATACGGTCTGGGAGACGCCCCGGTACGCGCGGAAAAGATGCGCGACGGCATGCTGGAAGGGTATGCCCTGTTGAAGGAACTGGCCGGGAAACCTGTATGGATGAATCATGCGCCGCGCAATCAAATCGAACAACTCGCCGCCTTCAACCAGGCGGCCGACATTGTGGGCTGCGACATTTATCCGGTACCTGCAACCGAGAAAGTCGGCCACTCGGACTTGTCGAACCGACACCTGTCCTGCGTGGGAGACTATACGCTGCGCATGGCCCAGGCCGCGCCGGGCAAGCCCGTGTGGATGGTGCTGCAGGGTTTCGGCTGGGGCGACATCCAGCCGGACAAGTCGGAGGCGGAACGAAAAGAACTGCGACGACCCACCCTGGCGGAAACCCGGTTCATGGCGTACGATGCGATTGTGCGTGGCGCGCGCGGTATCCTGTACTGGGGCTCTCATGCCGTGGAAAAAGATTCGGTCTTTTACGGGGAACTGCTTGCTTTTGTCTCGGAACTGCGTGAAATGCTGCCGGTACTGGCGGCGCCGGATTCCAACTTGAGCATCACCACCTCGTATCAACCCACCTTTGGATCAGTGGATCGCGATATTGTCGTGTTGGCAAAAGCGCCGGGCGATCATCCCTGGCTGCTGGTCGTCAACGAATGTACGAACCCGCTCGCCTGTACACTGCATGGACTGGAATCCTTGAAGGGCGCTGTGTACCGGGACCGTATATCCGGAGAACAGGTGGAAGTAAAGGACGGAGCCCTTTCACTCCACATGCCTGCCCAGTCGGTTCAGGTGCTGGAACCGCTTATACAACCATGACCTGTATCCTCATTGAGTAATAAGGAACGAACACTATGGCGAAGAACATGACATGCCTTATGCTGATGCTGTTCTGTATGCTAACGCCTGCAGGGTTTTCGGAGAATGGAGAAGTTCCTCTTACACAGTCCAACCCACAAGCGGCCTCGGAAGCATCCGCAGGTAAGCGCGACACGGTCAGTGCGGCGTGGTGGGGCTTTGATTTTGAAGATGCCACCGCTTGCCTGCAGCAGGCCATTGATTCGGGCGCGCCCCGGCTGGTTGTGCCGTACATGGGAGCGCCCTGGATCATCCGGCCCATTACCCTGCGAGGCAATCTCGAGCTGGAATTTGAGCCCGGCGTGGTTGTCCTGGCTAAAAAGGACGACTTCAAAGGCGGGGGCGACTGCCTTTTCAGTGCGCGCAATTGTGAGAACATCACGCTCCGCGGTTACAACGCACGCATGCGCATGCGCAAGGCGGATTATCAAAGCGACGCCTATGAGAAAGCGGAATGGCGCATGACACTCGACTTTGCCGGGTGCACCAATATCCGCATCGAAGGAGTGACTCTGGAAAGCAGCGGCGGCGATGGTATCTACATCGGCGCGACGGAAAAACAGCCCTTCTGCAAAGATGTTCTCATCCGGAATGTGACCTGCTGGAATCACCATCGTCAGGGCATCAGCATCATCAGTGCAGTAAACCTGTTGATCGAAAATTGTATTATGGCGGGCACGAGCGGCACAGCCCCGCAAGCGGGAATCGATCTGGAACCAAACCGGGAGAACGAAAAACTGGTCAATGTGACCGTACGTAATTGCACCATGTTCGGCAACCACGGCGCGGGGATTCTGGTGTATCTGAAACCCATGCGATCCACCTCAGATCCCTTATCCATCCTGTTCGAGGACTGTCATGTGCGAAGCGGCAGGGACCAGGGCATCGGCGTAGGCGCCATCGGTGATGACGGCCCCGGCGGTTACATTGAATTTCGGAATTGCACCGTGGAAAACACGCGCAACGGCGGCGCCTTCGTCTATGACAAGTCCGCCACGGCTGCAGAGCTGCGCTTCGTCAACTGCAAATGGTACAATGTCGCCACCGTCCATAAAAAGGCCGCTCCCCTGCTGATTACCCTCATGCGGGAAAGCATCACCAAAAAACAAGGCGGCATTCTCTTCGATGATTGCGTTGTTTTTGATCTTCATGACCGTCCCGCATTGAAAACGGAAGAGGACCAGGGAGAAAAAGGCGCCTTAAACATTAGCGGAATCCTGCTGCGCATAGGACCGGGAGACGCCCGTGTGGAATGGACACCTGAAAGCGCCGGATGCACCCTGGAAATACACCCGATAACCGCATCGCAAACTCCATAACACCCGTTCTTTCCGGCAGGCGATTTTAGCAGCGGGCAAGACTTTCCGGAAAAACCGTCCATCGGTTTTTATGGTTTCATAACGTTCTCCCGGTGTTTCCCCTGTATCTGAGCACAGCGTATTTCCACTATAACCGACAACGCATGTTTCATCTCTATATCCCGCATAAGTCCCCGTTGTTCCCAACCCCATACAATATGGCAGGCCCCTTTTGAACCAAACACCAGGCAGCATAATACACAGCCCAAATTCCATGCAGACTTTATGAACGCCAACAAATGGCCGCCTTACGCAGTAAGGTAAGGAGCCGTCAATGAATTATCTTTACAGATGCAGACAGATGAATAGCCCCG
>JAEAMG010001078.1_pt1 | contig 23447 bp, 24 predicted proteins | sample 8958741 | NCBI WGS metagenome assembly JAEAMG01 (sample SAMN16933256, study PRJNA681125) | bioreactor sludge metagenome | isolation source: anaerobic bioreactor treating anionic surfactant - SDBS | place: India: Bengaluru | collected 2019-02-28 | reverse complement strand
CTGATGGTAGTGTGGGATTACCCATGTGAGAGTAAGTCATCGCCAGCTCATTATCCGAAAACACCCCCAGTCAAACGACTGGGGGCTTTTTTTATGCTGGGAATAAGGTATATTCTTTTTAAGTAAAACTTATAGTAGTTGAGCAGATAATGTTAGATCATGCTTTGTTATATCTATATGAAAAAATTGAAAATAAATTGTTAGATTCAAAAATAATATCTGCAACTTTCTCATAATTTAATCACTGTTGCACTTCATTTGAGAATCTAGGAAATAATAAAAAAGCCCCAAAACTGGGCTTCGAATAACAATTTAGCGTTTATAAAGCATTTTTTAGATTCTTTTGATGTTGCTTTACCTGTTTAGTATACCGTTTACCTTGTTTACGCATTTTACGATTATTCTCATAACCTGACGGACCTACATTATAATAGGCAAGTGCCTTCTTCCAGTTACCGGATGATTGATTATATTTAGAAAGAATATAAGTCCCACATTGGATATTACTGCTTTCATTGTATAAGTCACCTGGACAAGTTTGTTGCCAATAACTTGGAATGACTTGGGTTAATCCGACCGCCCCAGCAGGCGAAATTACAGAGTTTCTATAGCTTGATTCCTGTTGAATCATCGCAGCCAATAATATTGGATCTACATTATATTTGTCTGCACTTTGAATAATCATGGGAGAAACGCGGTTTGCCGTAGCTGATTCAACTGAATAGGCTTTTTGTATACCTGTAGATAATTTTTCAGACCGTTTAGCAATTGAATTACTATTTAAAGAAGTACACCCGAAAAAAGTGAGAGTAGTAACAATCATAGCTACGGATTTAAATGTAAATAAATGATAGTTAGATTTTTTTGAGGATAAATATGAGAAATGCTGTGTAAAAAACAAAGTCAAAAACCCAAAGTAAAATTTTATTATAGTTATGCTAGTGGGCTGAATACGATGAGTCAAGCACTGACATTTTGATGGATTAGATCAATGTGATAAATATTTCTCTGATCTTAATTTATAATTAAAAAATAATTAAATTATTTAAACGATAATTTAAGTGTCCCATTATTTGAATGGGACTTTTCACTTAAAGATATTTATTAAAAAATGTTTTTTAATGATCCAGTTCCTGCAAAATTGCCAGATTAAATGCAGGAATATCATCTGGGCATCGTGAGGTGATCAAAGGCCAATTATTGGTATTGCATAGATGTACTTCTTCATCTAACCATTTGGCACCCGCATTTTCCAAATCTAACCGGATACTTTTATAAGAGGTTAAATTTTTATCTTTAATTCGCTGTGCATTGATTAAGGTCCATGGTCCATGACAAATAGCAGCAATCGGTTTGGCATTATCGGTAAAGTGCTGAATAATTTTATGAGCATCTTCATTTAAGCGTAACGTATCAGCATTTACTGTCCCTCCTGGGATGACTAAAATATCATAATCTTCTGGAGAGACTTTAGCCAAAGTTGTTTGTGGAGTGTAAGCCATTGCATGTTCTTTATCTCTCTTGACAGTTTGGACATCTTTTTGCTCTTCTGCAGCATGAATGACTTCAATTCCTTTAGATTGTAAAAATTCAATGGGTTTGATCAGTTCATCTTGTTCAACACCGACATTGGAAGTTATGAATAATGCTTTTTTAGTCATGTTAATGATCCTGAATCACTTATTTAAAATTCGACATTAGCAAAGTGACTAAATCAAGCTGTACATTTTTTAGCTTATTCTTGTTAAGGTTTGAAAATACTAAAAAATAAGCCTCATAGCTAGATGATGCCTATTTTATCTTATGAGGGGTGATTAACTTCTGTTTTAGCTTCCTGCTTATATCGTTTATTCTTTTTATTAGGGAAACTTCCTGTTTCCTGATGCTTTTAGCATAAATTTATGACTCAATATGCTGTAGAGGTTAATAAATATTTTCAGTGTAAGTCAAAGTAGACAACAAGATATTAATTAAATCTTAATAACCCTGATGAGTTAAATGAATATGATTTTTTATATAAAACAATAAAATAAGACCGATTATAGCTGTTTTTCCATCCAGATTTCACAGGCATGGCTATGTCCGGTGTTTCCCTTAGGTTGATCTAAATATTGAAAACCTAATTTTTCATAGAGTTTCACTGCTTGCCAAAGTTCCTTGGTGGTTTCCAGATAACATGATTGAAAACCATGCAGCTGTGTAAACTGAAAGGCTTTTGCTAAAAGTTGTTTGGCGAAACCTAAGCCTCGAACTTCAGGTAAAAAGTACATTTTCTGAATTTCTAAAATTGTAGAATCACCCTTTAAAGGTGATAAGCCACCGCCACCCAGAATTTTACCCTGTTGATTTTCAATTACCCAGTATTGGGCATTTGATTGCTGATAAACTGTATATAAATCATCTAAAATAGGATCGGCTACAGCAAAACCAGATTCAGGAGCAAGGCCAAATTCTTTAGAAACTTCACGAATAACCTGTGCAATTTCAGCATTGTCTTGGGGTTGAATAGGTCTGATCTGGTACATAAAACTCAATAAATAAAATAAAAGGAGATTGATTTTTATAACGCGATATCTAATAAAAATCCACCTTTTGTCCGGTTTTACGCGTAGAAAAAAGCGACAAATTTATTTTAATTCACTAGAATTTTTGCCTAACTCACGTCGAGCAATAATCAGTTGCTGAATTTGTTGAGTACCTTCAAAAATATCAAGAATTTTTGAGTCACGTGCCCATTTTTCTAACAATTCCTCTTCGTTATAGCCCACACTTGCTGCAAGTTCGACACATTTTAAAGTAATTTCATTACAGATACGGCCAGCTTTCGCTTTGGAAATGGAGGCTTCACGTGAGTTTGGTTTTTTATTATCTGCCATCCAGGCTGCTTTCATGGTGAGTAAACGAGCAGCTTCCCATTCTGCTTCCATGCGGTAAATCTGCGCAGCAATATGCGAGCTCTGTAGATAGGGAGTCTGGTAATTTTCATCTAACTGATCTTTGAAAATTTCCTTAACTCTTTCCAGAGATGCTTTGGCACATCCTACTGCCATAGCAGCAACCAGTGGGCGGGTATTGTCAAAAGTTTCCATAACGCCAGCAAAACCTTTGGCGACATCAATTTCAGCATGACCCAACAGATTTTCTGCAGGTACACGGCAGTCAATAAAGCTGATCACAGCCGTATCGGATGCTTTGATGCCCAGTTTATGTTCAAGACGTTCTACTTTCATTCCAGGTGTTCCTTTAGGAACGACAAAGGATTTAATTGCAGCACGGCCGAGTTTCTTGTCCAATGTTGCCCAGACTACTACAGCATCGGCACGCTCACCCGAGGTTACGAAAATTTTTTCACCATTTAAGATGTAATGGTCACCGTCTTTTGTCGCTGTAGTTCGAATAGCGGCAGAGTCTGAACCACAGCTGGGTTCCGTAATGGCCATGGCCGCCCATGTGCCTTTAAAGCGCTCCAGCTGTTCATCATTGGCAACAGCAGCAATGGCAGAATTCCCCAAGCCTTGACGCGGCATGCTGAGCAATAAACCGGTATCGCCATAGCACATTTCGATTACGCCAACTACCGTAGACATATTGACGCCATTTTTGTTGCCTGAATCTGCATAGCCACGTTTGCCCACTGCAGCACCGGCATTGATGCCTTCGCCACCATCATTCATGCCACCAATGAGTGAGGCGAACATGTCCAGTTCCTTGGGATAGCTGTGTTCAGCCTTGTCATATTTTCGTGAAATGGGGCGTAGTACATTTAAAGCTGATTCATGGGCTTGATCTATCAACATTTTAAATTTTTTAGGATTTTGTAAATTCATCTGCATCATTCCTTATTGGATAGATTAAGCATGTAAGCCTGAATACAAAATTGCAGTAGCACGTAAATCACGATACCAACGCTCAACTGGATGTTCTTTGGTAAAGCCATGGCCACCCAGAATTTGTACACCATCAGTACCAATTTTCATGGATTTTTCAGCACAAAGTAGACGTGCTAGATAAGCCTCACGATGGAAGGGGTTTCCTGCTTCAGCCAGGCTGGCCGCATTTAAAATCAGCATGCGCATGGCATCAATTTCAATAGCCATATCCGCAATCATAAAGGCGATACTTTGGCGATGTGAAATAGGTTCACTAAATGCAGTACGTTCATTGGCATATTGAATACAGTAAGCTTTGACTGCTTCACATGTGCCAACTGCCATAGCACACCACATTAAGTTTCCCAGATCTAAAAATGCCAGATAATCAAAGTCATCATCACTTAACAGTTCAGCAGGCGTATTATGGAATTTTAAGCTAACGGTTTCGGTTGCCTTTAGACCCATAGCCGGACTTTTTTGAGCCGTAATACTGCGATCACGTTTAACAATAAATACTTCTGGCGAGCCATTGAGCTCAGCATTGACCAGAAACAGATCTGCAGTTTTACCTAAAATCACCAAGGTTTTTTCGCCATTAATATAGTATTGCCCATTGATTGAACTGGCTTGGGTTTTTAATTTCAGTGGATTAAATGCAGGAGTGGCTTCCTGGATGGCAAAGGTGGCGTGTATCTCTGCATCATTTGCAAAGCTGGACAAATAGGTCGCCTGAACTTTTTCAGAACCCCATTGTGTAATGGCATTAATCACGCTAAAGGTTGAAAGTAATCCGGCAGTTAAGCTGAAATCACCTTTGGCCAAATGTTCTGCAACCAAAATATTGCTTAAAATATTTTTTTCGGTGGTCACTCCACCCAAGGTTTCAGGCAAAGCATAATAATTTAGTCCCAAGTCTGTTGCATGTTGCCAAAGCGTTGCAGGAAATTGTTCGTTATTGTCTGCCTGGGCTGCCAGTGGATAAAGCACTTCGGATGCAAACTGATCCATGGCATCACAGCTCATTTGCTGTTCTTCAGTCAAACTTAAATCAAAGAGTGATTTCGGTTGATTGGGCAAACGTTGCTTACTGACACCGGAGCTGGCTTTAAAAACTTTTTGGGTTTTGCTTAAGGTTTTAAAACCCATTTTTGAACTTTGATAGAGAGATTTTTCCAGAAATTTACGCAGTTTGAATTGATCAAGTACATCGCTACCCGCAATTCGAGTAATGAGTGATAGCCCAAGTCCTTGAGCTTTATTTACCATATTGGTCATTTTTGTCATCCATCGATTTTCGATTCTTTATATTTTTATGCTGACATGTGAATATCGAAATGACTATGTCATCGCTGACAATTAAAATTGACTTGGATAAACGGTTAAAAATCAGTTTAAATTTGATTAAATTATTGAATATTATTTATTTTATTATAAGTAAAACTTGGTATGAAAAATGAAAATTGACTAGAATGACAAGATATCATTCTAGTCTTTACACAGCTTATAGAAAATTCGCCACCATTTTCCGTACATTGGTTTTTGCATCAATGACGGTCATGAAGGTATAAGCACCAATGAATTTACGGCTAATAAACATAAACTCTTTAGGTGGCACACTGAAATAACGCGACGCCATCGATTTGGAAACACGTTGCATGACACGGCTATGAAGCTGGCTTTTTTTCCAGTCATAGCGCTGATTGGCATCCATCACACCTGCAGGTAAGTCTGGATTATTCATAATGCTGCTAAAGGCTTCGGTGGCTAATAAAAACACTTTAGCCATATCTGGCTTGATACTTTGCGGAATGGAATCAAAAAATTCATAGCCAGTCATGGCATGAACCATTTCATCGATATTGTGATCATAACCGGCTTTAATCAGGTTGCGGGCGACTTTCAGCAAATGTTCATCAAACTGGCGGATGGCCCCGAAATCCAGTAATACAATCTTGTCTTGAGCTTCTGCGCCATCTCCCAAGCGGACCAGATAATTGCCAAAATTTGGATCGGTCTGCATTTCTCCCCATTCAAAGATCTCACGAACGGCAATCTCGAGAGAGGCCTCACCTAATTGGTTACGACGTTCTTGAGGAAGAGAGAGCATGACCGGGCTGTTGATCGGCACTCCACGCTCAAAAGTCATGCACAGCACTTGGTCGGTACAATATTCATCCACAATTTGTGGGACGATATAACGAGAATCATCTTTTAAACGTTCGGCAAAACGGCGAGTGGTCGCGGCTTCAATCTTGTAATTGACTTCACGATGCATCATTTCACGAACTTCATCAAACCACTGATCAAATTCACGGGTTTGCGGCACCATACGGGTCAGTTTGAGCATGTTTCTAAACAGGCTCATATCTGAATCAATCGCATCAGCGACGCCCGGATACTGAATCTTTAATACAATTTCCAAACCATCTGAGTTGCGTGTGGCGCGGTGTACCTGGGCTAAAGAGGCTGTGCCCAAAGGTTCACGGTCTATGGTCAAATCATGCAGCTTAGAGCCAAGTTGCTGTTCCAGTTGTTGTTTGATGGCCGGCCATGCAAGTGCAACAGTCTGATTGTTTAAGGTATTTAAAGCTTGGGTAATTTCTTCAGGTAAAAAATGCTCGCCATAGAGTGCCATCATTTGCCCGATTTTCACAATCGAGCCTTTCAATTTACCGATTTCAGAAACTAGATAGTCAGCTTGTTCCTTCATGGCTTTTTTACGTTTTTTTTCTTTTTCTGCTTCGCTTGAAAATATGGTGGTTGCACTTGATGCAGCCCAACGCGTTCCTGCGAGTAATGATGCTTTAGCGATAGATAAGCGTCGATCCATGGAAGAGGTTTTAAGTTGTTTAAGCTTATCGTTCTGATTTGACATTAAACAAAATCCTTTAATCAGCAAGTCGCAGAATATTTAATTGTAACGGATATTACCGTTTATTCACGTATTAAAAAAGTTCAACATGCTGAATGGAGAGTAAATATGTTTAATTTAATTTATTTTCCATCAAAATATAATAGGGTGCTTAACTAAAATCACTATTCAGATGGACTCAAGCTTCAATGCTGGGTTGGTATTTACATCCGAAATTGAATTTTGATATCACCTTTTTGCTGTAACAATTTTTTATTGTCTTGAATGTATTTAAAAATCATGGCCTGAACCGTATCGTGCTGAAAGCCTAGTGCATAACCTTTAACAATAACGATACTCGGCAAACTAAAAAACAGATATTTGGCATCATCTTCTGATGGGCTGCTATGAATTGCCTGTTCCAGTAGTGTTTGTTGAAAGAATTTTTTTTCCCTCTGTACCTGTACAGAATTGGTATCATTCCAGTAGTTTTCACGCATCGCCATTAAATTATTGTGTTTGTAGCTCATAACAATAAAAATATTTTGTAGAAAAAGAATTGAAAATATATGGGGATATTTTAGCCAGATTCAATATGCAATATGAATGATTTTTTTTGAGTGGTGGAATAAATGATCGGGTTATAGGAATTTGCACATGATTGATGTAGTATCACGGCATAAACACAATAATAGTATTTGATATTAAGTCTTTTAGGGCAGGGGAATATTATGCGATTGGCAATATCAGTGATGCTGAGTCTGGCTGCTTTTTGGTCAAATTCAGTTTTAGCTCAAGGCTATTCTGACGAATATAATAAATGTCTCAACACTTTTTATGGTGAAATTGGAACAGTCAAAAAGTGTGTCGACAAAGAACTGAAAAATCAGGAAAAACTTTTAAATAAAGCGTATAAGGGCTATATAAATAAGAATGTGGTTAATCAAAGTAGTATCGAGCAACGGCATAAACTTTGGCTTAACCGTGTAGATCAAAAATGTTATTTAAAAGTAACGTCTGCCTATATGGCCGTTAAACAATCCAAGTGTGTACTCGAAATGATAATGGAGCGTACTTACTATTACCAGACTAAATAAATTCACCCTAGATATTTGTTTTTAATCTGGTCGAAACATTATAAAACCCCACAAAACAAGGTATCATAAGGCGTTTTAAAAATTGACCTTGGAGATGCCTTAAGTGGATCAACTGACTATTAGCCCTGAACATTTACAGGAAGCCGCTGAAAACCTAAGCACAATTCGCGATTTTATCCGTTTTGGTGTTTCAGCTCTACGTCAATACGATGCACACTTAGGTCAAGGTACAGAAGATTTTTTTGCTGAAAGTTCGGCTTTGGTTCTGCAAACACTGGCATTGGACTGGAATGCCAACCCGGAAATTTTAGATGCGAAATTGCTGCCAAGTGAAAAAGCAGAATTTATCAGCTTGCTGGAACGCCGCATTAACGAGAAAGTGCCAACCTCTTATTTATTAAATCTGGCTTATTTCTGTGGCAAACCGTTTTATGTCGATGAACGTGTACTGATTCCACGTTCTCCAATTGCTGAATTGATTAATCAGCGCTTTGCACCTTACTGCCTGGATGAACATGGCCAGATGCGTGAAGCTTTAAACAATCTTCCGGAAAATGATCAGCCACAAACTCCGCGTCGTATTTTAGACATGTGTACCGGTTCAGGCTGTATTGCAATCGCTCTGGCTTATGCATTCCCGGAATCTGAAGTGGATGCAACGGACATTTCTAAAGAAGCTTTAGAAGTGGCTTCTATTAACGCTGAACATCACAACATGCAATATCAGGTTGCATTGATGGAATCCGACTTATTTGCAAAAATTCCTGCTGAGAATCAATATGATTTAATCGTATCTAATCCTCCGTATGTGGATGCGGAAGATATGGCGGATTTACCTGCAGAATTCTTGCATGAACCTGAGCTTGCACTTGCAGCAGGTCAGGATGGTCTGGATCTGGTGCGTAAAATGCTGGCACAAGCAGCGGATTACCTGACTGAAGATGGCTTGATTGTCATTGAAGTGGGCAACTCTGAATGGGCGATGAAACAGAACTTTAATACTGTAGATTTCCATTGGCTCACTTTCCAGAATGGTGGTTCAGGCATTTTTGCTTTGACAGCAGAGCAGTGCCGTAAATACCGTGATTTATTTGTACAATCTGTTCAAGCATAAGGAGTTGTCAACATGGCAGGTAATAGTATTGGACAACTGTTCCGTGTAACGACTTGCGGTGAATCTCATGGCGTTGGCCTGATGGCGATTGTCGATGGGGTACCACCAGGGATCGAACTGACTGAAGCAGATTTACAAAAAGATTTAGACCGCCGTAAACCGGGGACTTCTAAATTCGCAACCCAGCGTAAAGAACCGGATGAAGTCGAAATCATTTCCGGTGTCTTTGAAGGTAAAACCACAGGTACATCGATTGGTTTACTGATTCGCAATACCGACCAGAAATCGAAAGATTATGGCAATATTGCGCAAACATTCCGCCCAGGTCATGCGGATTACACCTACACGCAAAAGTATGGTTTCCGTGACTATCGTGGTGGTGGTCGCTCAAGCGCGCGTGAAACGGCTATGCGTGTGGCTGCGGGTGCCATTGCCAAGAAATTCCTGTTTGAAAAATTCGGTATTGAAATCCGTGGTCACGTGACCCAGATTGGTACTGAAAAAGCTGAAAAACTGGATTGGAATGAAGTTCCAAATAATCCATTCTTCTGTGGTGATGTGGATGCCGTACCACGTTTTGAAGCTTTAGTGACTTCATTACGTGAACAAGGTACCAGCTGCGGTGCGAAGCTGGAAATTCTTGCCGAGAATGTGCCTGTGGGTTGGGGTGAGCCGGTATTTGACCGTCTGGATGCAGATATTGCGCATGCCATGATGTCTATTAATGCTGTTAAAGGCGTTGAAATTGGTGATGGTTTTGCGGTTGCTGAACAGTTTGGTCATGAATCACGTGATGAATTGACCACAGCTGGCTTTTTGGCAAATCATGCTGGCGGCATTCTGGGTGGAATCTCAAGTGGTCAAACCATTCGTGTTGCAATTGCGCTGAAACCAACTGCAAGTATTACCACTCCGGGTAAAACCATTAATATCGATCGTGAAGATACCGATGTATTGACCAAAGGCCGTCATGACCCGTGTGTAGGCGTGCGTGCAACTCCGATTGCTGAAGCGATGTTTGCCATTGTACTCATGGATCACTTCATGCGTCATCGTGCCCAGAATGCCGATGTAGTTGCGCCGTTTACTCCGATTGAGCCTAAGTGAAGAGTAAAGTACACTGCTTTGCCCGAATGCAGTAAGTGATCTGCTTTTTATGATTCAATAAAAAAACCAGACATCAAGTCTGGTTTTTTTATTGCCTGATTTTTTATCTATTATTTGTGGTAATTTCTATGAAACAGAAATTTTTAGAAAACAATGAAAGCATTAAAATATAGACTGGCAAATGCCAATGATGTTGAAGTTCTTGTTGCGTTGATCAATCAGGCCTATCGTACCAATACAGGTTCTAGCTGGACCAGTGAGCAGCATATTATTGCTGGAGACCGGATTAATGCCCAGCAGCTAAAGCAAACCTTGGCACAAGAGAATTTTTATCTGTATATAGCTGAAGTTATAGAAGATGGGCAAATGCATTTAGTGGCATGTATCGGCTTAACTTTTCAGCAGAATAGTGTGGAAATAGGCACTTTTTGTGTAGCTTCAGCTTGGCAAAATCAGGGTATTGGCAAACATGTTTTAAAATATGCTGAGAAAATGGCAGTAGAACACTTTCCTACATTAAGTCATTATGAAATGTGGGTGCTGGATAGCAGAAAAGAGCTGATTCAATATTATGCACGGTGTGGTTATGCTAAAACGCAGTATACTGAACCTTATCCCATTCATGCCAATGTAGGACAACCGTTGATTGATTTGCAATTACAACAGATGTCAAAGTCAGTGCTGAGAGGTATAAGTTAAGCACTCAAAAAAGTACATAACCTTAAAATAATAGCCTAAGCTATATCATTTAACTAAACTGGTTTGAATTTCAAGTATTTGAAAAATATGTCTATTCATAGTGTGATAACAGTGCTTAACAAATAAATGAATTTAGTGCTCGCACATGGTATAAAAATTGCTCATATTAATATAAATAATTATTGCAGGAGAGATGTTCTTCTGTGAACACGCCGAAGGAGCAACGACCCCGGAAACTCTCAGGCAAAAGGACTGTAATAATTTTAAAAATCTGGAGAGAAGCATAGAAAAATATATGCTCACCGAAGGGGATGGTCGGCGTTATTGATTATAACGATGTGATCGAAGCTCTCAGGTAACCATGACAGATGGGGCGCATAGAAATGTAGATCTACATTTCCAAGGAGTGTGCTATGTGTCATATTGTTGTGATTGGATCAGGTATTACGGGTGTTACTACTGCCTACGAGCTCGCCAATTTAGGCTATAAAGTCACGGTTTTGGATAAGCATTTGTATCCTGCCATGGAAACTTCATTTGCCAATGGCGGACAACTTTCTGCCTGTAATGCAGAGGTCTGGAATCAAAAAGCCACCGTACTGAAAGGTATTAAGTGGATGTCCAATAAAAATGCACCATTATTACTCAACCCATCTTTTGATCTGCATAAATATGGCTGGTTAATGGAGTTTCTAGGTAATATTAAACATTATGAAACCAATACTCGTGATACCGTTAAAATAGCACTTTTAGCGCGTGAGCGCTTATTTGCAGTTGCTGAAAAAGAAAATATTCAGTTCAATCTGGAAAAACGCGGCATTTTGCATTTTTACCACACCAAATTAGATTATGAGATCGCCACCAAAGTGAATGACCTGTTGATCAAGGGTGGACTGGAAAGAATGGCAGTTACTCCTGCAGAAATCAAAGCCATAGAACCAAGCTTGAAAGGTGAATATTATGGTGGTTTTTATTGCCCTGGAGACGCGACCGGCGATATCCATAAATTCACCAAAGGTTTGGCTGAAGCCTCTGAAAAGTATGGGGTAAAATACCTGTTTGGTATGGAGGTCATGGATGTAAAACACCATAAAAAAGGTGTCACTGTGCTTTACCATGCTAGCAATGAAAATATGCACCTAGATGCAGCTGTGGTGGAATCACTGGAAGCTGATGCCGTGGTGGTTTGTGGTGGTGTGGGAAGCTATCACTTGGCAAATTTACTGGGTGATCGGGTCAATGTCTATCCGGTGAAAGGCTATTCTATTACCTTGAACCTGAATGATGAAGATAGTGTCAAAAATGCGCCGTGGGTGAGCCTGCTGGATGAAAGTGCAAAAATTGTGACTTCACGCTTAGGTGCTGATCGTCTGCGTGTTGCAGGCACGGCTGAGTTTAATGGCTATAACCGGGATATTCGCGCAGACCGTATTCAACCGCTGACAGATTGGGTCAACAAGAATTTCAATATGAGTACTGAAAATGTTGTACCTTGGGCAGGTTTACGTCCGATGATGCCCAACATGATGCCGATGGTCAGTCGAGGTCGCCGTGAACGGATTTTTTATAATACCGGTCATGGTCATTTAGGTTGGACTTTATCTGCAGCGACAGCGGTGATGATTAGTCAGCAAATCGCTTCACAGCATCCTGTTTGATCATATAAAAGCATGGAGTTATTGGCTTCATGCTTTTGAATACATAAAGATTCATTATTCGAATGATGGTATGATAATTTGATTGTTATCACCTTAAAATAATGGATAATTATGAATATTTTTCAAAAATTGTATTAAGTTCAGTTTTAATTGTGGGGATGACAGGGTGTGTTTCTACCCGTGGCTTGGTATCTCTGGAATCACCAGTGAAGCAGATCAATACACAGGAAAGTGGTCTTAAAACTGCGGTTATTAAAATAGTCGAAGATAACGTGTATTTGAAGAAAAGCCCAAACAGGCCAATATTCCTTCGCTTAAAGGTGGATTACAGCAAGCGACAGCCTCAGATAAAGCGAAAGCAATCGCCCGTAAACGTAACGGTTATGGTAAAGCCATGGGGGACATTTTCTTAAGAGATGAAACGGTAGTTTCCGTGTTCGAAAAACGTGTTGAATCTGCTTTGTTGCGCTCAGGTTATAAAGTTGTGCCAGCAGCCCAAGTTCAAAATCCAGATTTGGTGTTAACGGTTAAAGTAAACAAATTCTGGTCGTGGATGCAACCCGGCTTTTCATACATTACCTTGAATACTGAAATTGAAACTGAAATTTATGATGCCAATAGCACTAAACAGCCTATTCGTACGTATACAAAAATATCCAAACCGACTGTAATGGCGACTGACTCACGATGGATTGCAACAATGAATGAAGCTTTAAATGATTATGAAAGCTGTCTGGTCGATCAGTTGAAGTAAAGTAGCCCTTTAAATAAAAAGATAGAGGCATCATACCTCTGTCTTTTTATTTAATAACTTCAATCTTTTTAATCATACAGCCGGTATATACCTGCAAACCGTTCACAGCCTTTTTGTTTGGTTGTAATCGATAAAAGTGCTTTATTAAAATCGAAATGGTATTTGCAATCGTGTTCGTTATCGACAATCTCGCTTTTTTGATCAGCTGTGGTATAGGCTAAAAAAGGAATCGTTTGAGTTTCTAATTTGTTGTTCGGGTTGCGGTAGGCCACGCCCTCAATTTTAATTTTATCTTTGGTCAGTTGATGCACCTGTAAATGTACCGGTTGATGTGCAAATTGACCCTTTTCAAATTTTAAATAATGATTGGTCAAAGTCTGGTTCAATGAGGTATAAAAATTCAGATCTTCAATGCGTATTTCAAATTGCTGCTTATAACAGTCCAGGCTTTTACATTGCTGTAAGCGCTTAAACCATAAACGGTGTGTATCTTCGAGTAAATGTACCGGCGCATCGCTGACTAAAAAAGCCGTGATATAGTGATTAGAGAGTTTTTCTCGTGATTTTGCAAAACTATCAGCGCAAATCTTTTTCATTGAGGCTGTATCAGGCTGTGTACAGTCAATGTCTTGAGCATATACCATGGTTGAGCACAAACAGCCAATACTGAATAATGTGCCTAATGTTTTAATGAGATTAATATCGGTATTCACCAGCATGATCGCTTATAATTTCACTATGTTGCGCTGCTGTAACTATAGCGAAATAGAAAGCGTGAATACAACATCTCAATCATTTATTTCTTAAGGATGCTTAACGTGGTCGCACAAATTCGAATTGGTCAGGGAATGGATGTACACGCCTTTGAAGAAGGTGATTTTGTTACTTTAGCGGGGGTCAAGATTCCACATAACCAAGGCTTAAAAGCCCATTCAGATGGTGATGTGGTATTGCATGCACTTTGTGATGCATTATTGGGGGCATTGGCTCTGGGCGATATCGGACAGCATTTTCCCGACACCGATGCAAAATTTAAGGGAGCAGATAGTCGCGTTCTACTTAAACATGTCTATCAACTGATTTTAGATCGTGGTTATGTGTTAAATAATGCAGATATTACGGTCGCCTGTGAACGTCCAAAACTGGCCAAATATAATCTGGAAATGCGTCAAAGTATTGCAGATGTTCTGGATGTGCATGTTACACAAATTAGCGTTAAAGCCACAACCACAGAAAAATTAGGCTTTACCGGACGTGAAGAAGGTATTTTATCGACTGCAACAGTGTTGATTTCGCATCAGGCAAAATGATCTGGATGGATCAGCGACTGCTGTAGTTCCTGGGTAGCTTTGCGACCTTGCAGTTGTAGGGCTACTGCATGAATTAAGCCGGTCCAGGTTTCATTCGGTTCCCAAATACTGTGCATCAGTTCTTGCGCAGTAGGCATGTCTACATTCATATAATATTGACGGTATAAATACATCAAACAGCTGACATGATGGTTGGTTGCACAGTGAACCCAAACCATCTGTTCTTGTACTAGATGATTGAGCAGGTCCAATACCAGTAAACATTGGTCATCAGAAGGTGTTTCTGCTGAAATGGGCAGCTTAATATAATTTAAGCCTAAATCCAGACAAATTTTATCTTCATGCTCTAAATACTGCACTGCATCGGATAATCCCAGATTCACAATGGTAGTTACGCCGTATTCTTTAATCAGCTTTAGCTGTTCCGCCTTAGGCTGGGCAGAAGTGAATAGATGCTCGTGAATAAACTGGAAATTTTCGATATGACTGAGTGCATGTTCAATTTCATTCATCAGATAAAATTTTTCCTAAGGTTAAAGTAGAAACGCCATCTGGTCAGATGGCGTTTTAGCTCTTAGCGGTTTGGTAAAATGTCTTTCAATGCTTCATGCATATCGAGTAGGGCCTTTTCAGTGGTTTCCCAATCGATACAGCCGTCAGTCACCGATTTGCCATATTCCAGATTGTCCAGATTTTCAGGAATATCCTGACGACCACCTTTCAGATGACTTTCAACCATAATGCCGACAATGGACTTGTTGCCATCCTGAATCTGTTCAGTGATGTTTTTCAGTACCAGCGGTTGCAGGTACGGGTCTTTGTTGGAGTTGGCATGGCTGGCATCAATCATGATTTTGTTGCTGACTTTGGCTTTTGCCAAGGCATTTTCAGCTTCTGCAACAGAACCTGCATCGTAGTTAGGCTTCCCATTACCGCCACGAAGTACTACGTGTGCGTACTGGTTACCACTAGTACGAATGACAGAAACCTGACCCTGATCATTCAGGCCAAGGAAGCTGTGACCATGTTTCACCGACTGCATGGCATTGGTTGCAACGGTCAAGCCGCCATCAGTACCATTTTTAAAGCCTACAGGTGAAGATAAACCTGAAGACATTTCACGGTGCGTCTGGCTTTCAGTGGTACGGGCACCAATTGCTGACCATGAAATCAGGTCTTGATAATATTGTGGCGAGTTTGGATCGAGTGCTTCAGTCGCACATGGCAATCCTTTCTCGTTCAGTTCAACCAAAAGCTGACGACCAATACGCAGACCTTTTTCAATATTGAAAGAGTCATTCATGTCAGGATCATTAATCAAACCTTTCCAGCCTACCGTGGTGCGTGGTTTTTCAAAATAGACACGCATGACGATATAAAGGCTATCTTTAACTTTTTCGCTTAAAACTTTGAGACGATCGGCATATTCATGTGCAGCCACGGTGTCATGAATTGAGCAAGGACCAATGACGACAAACAGGCGTTTGTCTTTACCATCCAAGATATTGCGAATAGTTTCACGGCCTTTAAGGACGGTTTGATAGGCTTGCTCAGTCAAAGGTAACTCTTTTTTTAATTCTGCAGGAGTTACAAGAGGCTGAATGCTTTGTACATTCACGTCGTCGATGTCAGATTGTGTAATAGGTTTTGACTGTAGTGTATTCATTGCCGTCACTGGTTCGATCATACAAAAAATTATTTCATCCCCTGAATATAACACGAATATACATTCACCATGTTATAAAAAAGATCAATATATAGGTCAAAAAAAAGTGATGAATCGTATAGTTAAATTAAACATGTGCAGTTTTTTCAATGCTGATCACTTGTGCGGTAGCCGGTTTCGCCACAGGTTTTGCCTTGACTGGATGCAGCATAAAATTCATACCTAAGGCAAACAAGGTAATGCCCAGAATCTTACGGATAATTTTTTCCGGCAAGCGGGAACTAATCAAAGTACCTACTACAATTGCAGGAATGGAACCAACCAATAACCAGCCAAGCAAGTGTAAATCGACATTACCTGAACTCATGTGCCCAAGTCCTGCAACCAAAGTCAACAATACAGCATGCACCACATCGGAACCAATAATTCGGATCATGGGTAAATTTGGGAACATCAAAACCAGTGCCATAATACCGAATGCACCAGCACCGACTGAAGATAAGGTAACGAATATTCCCAATACAATGCCCATAATCACGATATAAGCACGTTTGTCTTTGGCTTGTAAGTTAACCTTTTCCAGATCCTGCGTCATATCAACAGGTACATCTTTACGCAGCTTGTTAAAAAATTGTTCAATATGACCACGGAATACGATAGAAACACCGGTCAGGGTCAACATAAAGCCTAGGACCATGGTTAAGACAGCTTTATAGCTACTGGATTGGCTGAGATAGTTTTCTAGTACCCAATGCGTTGCAAATGAGGCAGGAATACTGCCTACAGCAAGCCAGATGACAATCGGCCAAACAATATTCATTTTTTTTGCATGAACTAAAGACCCGCAGAATTTTGAAATAGCGGCATATAGCAAGTCTGTTCCAATGGCGATATGTGGTTCGATTCTAAACAGGCTAATCAGGATAGGAGTCATTAAAGAACCGCCACCGACACCTGTAATCCCAACGCAGAAACCAACCAAAACACCTGCTAAAATAAATTCTAATGGACCAAACATGGTTATATGCCAAATATCAAAAACGTGCATATGTTATGACTTTTTCATATAAGTCGTTGTCTTGATTATTGATTTGCTTATTCTAAAAAGAGATAAAGCGGGATTTTATTTTCTTATGTTGTGCGTTAATACTTTTGTCTGATTAAAATTAAATATTGAAAATTCAGCAGGATATGAATTCTTGAAATAGAGATCGGAATAATGGAAGTTGATTATATAGCAGTTCAACTTAGACACTATCTGGGCTACTGTTATGTGATGCATTTTCACAAAAAGTTTCGATAGCCTTTTTTATAGTGGAACTATTCATATAGGTCATATAGTCACAATTTGCAGTCTATTTTTTTCATGAAATATCCATGAAGCGATTTGTCCTTGAAAACCAGAACATTAATGAAAAATATTAGGCTGAAAATAAAATGTTTGTTGATCTATCGCCACTGTGTCTGAAAAGATTTTAGAATTTCCTGCTGAAGCCATGTTTGTATCGAACGCAAATTTTTCCCAACACGGCATTTAAATTTATTGTTTTGCTATAGTTTGAAGAGATTAATGCTTAGTCATGTAAAGATAAAGGACTATGCTAAAATATTAAACTATTCAGCCGCAGGACGTATGGGGAAAAACACTTGCAAAATAGAAAACTAAAAATTGGAATGGTGGTTGGTGAGGTTTCAGGCGATACCCTTGGCGCTAAACTGATCCGTAGTTTTCGTGAGCAAGGCATAGATGCCGAATTTGAAGGCATTGGTGGTCCACAGATGATTGCTGAAGGTTTCAAAAGCTATTATCCGATGGATATTTTATCGGTCATGGGCATTGTGGAAGTTTTAAAAGATCTGAAAAAACTTTTCGCCGTGCGTGATGGTTTAGTTGATATCTGGAGCAAAGAGCCGGTGGATGTCTTTGTCGGGATTGACGCGCCAGATTTTAATTTACGTTTATCTAAAAGTCTGAAACAGAAAAACTTACCGATCAAAACCGTGCAATATGTCAGTCCTTCAGTCTGGGCATGGCGTCAGGGACGGGTACATGGCATCAAAGCCAGTATTGATCTGGTACTGTGTTTATTTCCTTTTGAGAAAACCTTTTATAAAAAATTTGATGTGCCAGCTGCTTTTGTCGGGCATCCATTGGCCAGTCAATTGCCATTGCAAAACCCGCTGATTGAAGCCAAGCAGGAGCTGGGCTTGAATGTGGAACACAAGCACATTGCACTGTTACCGGGGAGTCGTCGTGGTGAAATTGAAAGATTGGGCCCATTGGTACTTGATGCAGCGAAAATCGTTAGTCAGAAACATCCTGAATATATGTTTCTGATTCCAGCTATTAATGAGGCGCGCAAACAGCAGATTGAAGCATTACTGCAACAATATCCTGCTGATTGTGTGGCTAAAGTCTGTTTGCTGGAAAATATCGATACGGAATCGAAAATTGGCCGTCAAGTGATGAATGCTTCCAATATTGTGGCATTGGCTTCGGGAACCGCAACTTTAGAAGCGATGTTGTTACATCGTCCGATGGTGACTTTTTATAAACTAAACTGGCTGACCTATCATTTGGTCAAATTCCTGATCAAGATTCCGTATTATTCGTTGCCGAATATTATTGCCGGGAAAAAGGTCATTCAGGAACTGATTCAGCATGATGCAACGCCAGAAAATCTGGCTGCTGAAATTGAAAAACTGATGAACGTTGAAACTGCACAAATTCAGGCGATGCAGCACATCACCATGCACAAGCAGCTGTTGTCAAGCAATAGTGAAGACCCGGTTCAGGCCATTCTGAATACCTTGAATGCAGGCACATCTGATCAAGCCTGATTTTTACTGGAACTGCTGGCGATATTGGCTCGGAGTTAAATTAAACAGGCGTTTAAAAGTCTGGCTAAACGCCGTTTCGGAAGAATAACCAACACGATGGGCAATTTGCTGTATCGACAATTGTCCTTCGCGTAAATGCTGTGAAGCCAAACGGAAACGGTATTGCTGTAAATAGGCCAATGGTGTTTCTCCTACAATACTGCTAAATAAGGTGGCGAACTTGGAACGCGACATACAACATTGTTCAGCCAGACTTTCTACCGTCCAGGCCTGATCAGGCTTACCGTGAATAGCGGCCAAAGCATTGGCCAGTTCGGTATGTGCCAAAGCCCTGAGCCAGTTATTGGAATCGCTTAACTGGGCAATATAATCGCGTACACATTCAATAAAAAGAATACTGACCAGATGATCGAGAATTTTGTCGCGACCCGGACGAATTTGATAGGCTTCTACGGCCAAAAAATGTAATCCGATTTGTAGCCATTCAGGGGTAGTGCTGCCGGTAATATGCTGAATATGAATATAGTCGGGCAGGGCATTCAGTAAGGGACGTGCCATAATGGTATCAATATGACAGCGGATCGCCAGAATCAGTGCTGGTTCACCGCTGGTACTTCCAAATTCAATGGTTTCTTGCCTTTTTTCATCAAAAAGCCCGGTAATATTAAGTGCTTCAACTAAATTGCTTTTATGACTGCTATGGCAAGAGTGGTTTTGCCCTGATGGGATCAGCACCAGATCACCTGCTTCGACCTGCAGTTGGGTGTGTGGATTCAGTTGAATGGTCATATGGCCCACCAGAACCACATAGCCAATCATGGCATCTTGTTCCTGATAAGCATAAGCCCAGTGACCTTGCGGTTTTAAATAAATATATTCAGATTTATTCAGATGAATATCGTCAAAAATTTTACTTAAGGCATCCATGTCTTATCGTTCTGTCATCATTGAATAAAAATTATAAAATTCTGGATATATGTCAGCATGTGTTTTTAGGTCAAAAATTGGCTAGATATGCCAAGGACGTTTGCATAGTTTTTTTGGACGTTTACAACTGTTCTTGAGGACCTATTTCTAGAAATATAACGTTAGAACAAAAAATAGGGAAGATCGCCAGCATGAATGCACCAGTAAATTTAAATCAAGCCACACTTCAGACCCTGCCTAATGCTTCAGGCTTAGCCCTCGACAAAAAACGTTATTGGTGGCTGCTGAGCCCCGGTTTACCGGTGATCGGTATGGGGATTTTGGCTGGCTATCAGGTTGGTCCTAAAGCCACGAAAAAAATCTTTGCCTTGGGCGGTCCTTTATTACTGCATGTGATTATTCCAACAGTCGACGCTATTGTCGGTAATGACAGTAATAATCCTGATGATGAAGAAATTAAGTCACTTGTAGCAGACCCTTATTATGACCGTATTGTAAAACTGTTTATTCCTTTGCAAATGGCTGCCAACCTTTTTGCCGGTTATGTGGTAACACGTAAAGAAACCTCTTTTCTGGATCAGATACTGCTCGGTATTTCCATGGGCGCGATTAATGGTGTCGGTGTAAACACGGCACATGAACTTTCGCATAGGCCGCATAAAAAGGATCATTATCTTGCCCATGCCACATTAGCACCGCTGTTTTATAATCACTTTCGGGTTGAACATCCTTATGGACACCATAAGCGTGCGGCAATGCCTGAAGATCCTGCTTCTTCGAAAATGGGTGAAACTTTCTATGAGTTTTGGCCAAGAACGGTATTTGGTGGAATTAAATCGTCCATTGAAATTGAAAAGAACCGTTTAAAACGCAAAGGTTTATCTTTCTTTAGCAAGGAAAATGAACTGTTTCAAGGCTGGGCGATGAGTGCCGGTTTTCATGCCAGTATGCTGAAGCTATTTGGTAAAGACGTGATTCCTTATTTGGCCACACAGGCATTTTATGGCATCAGTTTGTTTGAAATTATTAACTATATTGAACATTACGGTTTAATGCGCGATAAAAAGGAAGATGGAACTTATACACGTATCATGCCTGAGCATAGCTGGAACAATAACAATATTACTACCAACCTGTTTTTGTACCAGTTGCAGCGTCATTCCGATCATCATGCCTATCCGACACGACCATTTCAGGCCTTACGTCACTTTGATGAAGCACCTGAATTGCCAAGTGGTTATGCCACCATGTTATTACCAGCTTTAATTCCATCGCTCTGGTTTAAAATGATGGATAAACGTGTATTTGATCATTATAAAGGTGATTTAAATAAAGCCAATATTCATCCAAAACGCCGTGCCAGCATATTCAAGAAGTTCGGTGTGTCTTTATAAAGTATTCTGCGCTGTTCTATTTGGAAATTTTCTATCAATAAGTATATTTAAAAAGCACTTATTTTTACAGAGATAGAAAATTTCCCGTTCTTTTTTGAAGAAAATATATGAATGATATTGATAAAGCCTGGATGTAAAATTCATCATTTTTGTACGTTATGGCGCACAGGAATTTAAGGTGTTTATGGATTAGTGTAATAGATTTTTCCTGTGCCCAAATCATACAGGAACAGGAAGTTCAGCAATAAAAAAATAAATAGAAGTAAAGAAAAAATTCTTAGATCAGCAAGGTGATGTACGATAGGAGTCAGATCTAAGCATCAAATACGAAAAGGCCCGACATGATGTCGGGCTTTTATTTTATACAAATTTTGTAGATTTTTTACACAATTTATGAGAGACTTAATTTTTGAATGAGCAATAAAAATAATTTAATATGTATTGCTAAAAAAAATGACTTTAAATAAAATTTGGAACATTAAAATAATTTAAATTACAACAATAAGTTAGAGGTTTTTTGACATGACAAGAAAATACAGTAAATTTTTTTCTGCAGCATCTGAGTTTAATCTGGATAATTTTCCATACTACTGGATTACTCAAGTACATTCTCAATATGTTCAGAATGTGGATCATGCGTTAAAAAAATATGGTTTAGACAATTCTCGTCGGCGTATCTTGTTGGCTTTAAAGTCCAAGCCCAATGCGAGTGTATCCGAGCTATCCGAGATGCTGATTTTTAAGATGTCGACGACTACGAAAATTATTTATCGTCTAAAAGATGAAGGCTTGGTACATACTTATTGTTGTGAAGACGATGCGCGAATTACCCGTGTCGTTTTAACTCATATGGGCGAGCAAATGGTACAAAAAATTAACGATCTGAGTCATATTGTTTTAGATCAGTCTTTTGAAGGTTTGACCCCGTTGCAAATTGAAAAAATGTTAGACAGTCTTAAACTTATTTTTAGAAATTTAGCTCATTAATTTTAATGTAACCAAAAAGCGTGGATGCAATATCCACGCTTTTTATCAACTGTTGTAGGATCTACTTTTTAAAACTAAAAAAGCATATTTTTAACAGTTTTGATTTAAACCTGAGTATCGCGCTATAGCAGGTTGCTAAGATAAAGCCAGTTTTTCAAATAAAAGTATATGAATTAGAGATAACAAGTAAAGGAAGACCAATACCCAACACCAACATCACAATAACCGCTTGTCTAGTCGACAGTAGAATAGGGAATCACCTCACACTTGCTTAGGCTTAGATTTTAGCTATGTCCATAATTCGATTTTAAAATATAAGTCCTAAAATGATTTTTTAATGTTTTTGTAGAGTCACGTGATTTAAAAGATGAATCTAAAATAGCTTAAGCAATCTAAACATTCGTTTCTAAAGGGCATATAATTTACTTATCTCGTTATTAATATCCTCAAAAAAATGACACCAGCTTGTAAAGTTTTAAAATCCAATAAAATTGAATTTTCTATCCATGAATATGAACACGATGCCAATGCGAAAAGCTTTGGTCTAGAAGCGGCTGAGAAACTGGGGCTCAGCGTTGAAGAAGTCTTTAAAACTTTATTAGTCACCGATGATAAGAACTACTTTGTAGCAGTTTTACCGGTCAATCATCAATTAAATTTAAAGAAAGTGGCAGCGGCTGTAGGCTGTAAAAAATTACAGATGGCTGATCCTAAAAATGCTGAACGTTTAACAGGTTATCTGGTCGGTGGAATTAGCCCGGTTGGACAGAAAAAACGTTTAAAAACAATTATATGTGAGAGTGCTAAAAACCTTAAAACCATGTACGTTAGTGGTGGAAAAAGGGGATTGGATGTTGGGTTAAACCCACAAGATTTAGCACGCGTTTTAGATGCTAAATTTGCTGATATTGTTGATGAATAATCGCATTATTTTAAACTATTAATTTGGGTGATTTTTTACTTGTTACTCACATTATTACTCACTTATTCAATTCCTTCAAAACAACAAAAGCCGCATTAAGCGGCTTTATGATTTGATTCTATATCAAGAATCACTGATTGAACATAAGAGTGAAACCAAAAACGGGCTTTTTTAATATTTGATACATTATTAGTTAACCCTAGTTACGGATAAGCTAAATTTCTAACGACATGAATTTTTGGCTTATT
>JAEAMG010001077.1_pt1 | contig 23529 bp, 38 predicted proteins | sample 8958741 | NCBI WGS metagenome assembly JAEAMG01 (sample SAMN16933256, study PRJNA681125) | bioreactor sludge metagenome | isolation source: anaerobic bioreactor treating anionic surfactant - SDBS | place: India: Bengaluru | collected 2019-02-28 | reverse complement strand
CGGCGAAGGTGTTGCCGCCATAGTTAAAACCTTCGATCAGCATGCGCGCCGTGGCCACCAGCTGGTCGGACGAACCGGCCTTGATGGCGCCCGTGGCGTACGGCGTGTAGATGTCGCCATTGTTGTAGTACTGCGGGTGCAGCACCGTCAGCTCGCTGCGCAAGGCATTGATGATGGGAATGTAGGCGCCCCAGATGCTGCCATAGCTCGTGTATCCCCCCTCCACGTACACCCATTCCGGCGCCATCGACAGATAAAAGCTGCTGCCGACCTTGGTTTTCAGGTTTTTCACGGCGATCGGCAGATAGGTCTGGATGGCCGCCCCTTGCGCCACGCCATTTTCCAGGTCCAGGTCGATGCCGTCGAAGCCATATTTCGTGATGATGGCGTACAGGCTGTTCGTGAAATTCGTCGCTTCGGCCGTGTTGCCGACCGACACGGAGCCGTTTTGCCCGCCCAGCGACAGGATAACTTTCTTGCCCTTGGCCCGCTTGGCGGCCACATCGGCGATGAACTGCGCTTCCGTGCCCGCGCCCGGATCGATGGTCAGGCTGACATTACCGCCGCCCGCGTTGTCGCCGAACGAGACGACGATCACATCCCAGTCGTCGCTGACCTGGCTGATTGGGTAGGTGGCGCCGCTGGGATTGGTGAAGTTGTGCCAGTAGCCGATCAGCGCGTGCTTCGCCAGGCCGGTGGGCGTTGGTGTCGGAGTAGGCGTCGGAGTCGGGGTAGGAGTGGGTGTCGGTGTCGGGGTGGGAGTCGGCGTAGGAGTTGGCGTAGGCGTGGGTGTCGGAGTTGGTGTCGGCGTGCCGCAGTCTCCCACCACCGTCCAGGGCTGGCCGCTGCCGGCGCCGCCGCTGCTGCTCGCTGGATTATTGCCTTGCGTCCACCAGTTGGCCGTGTAATTGACGTTGTTGTAGCTGGCCTGGCCGCCGCCGTTGTAGGCGGTGGCACCATTCCACGGCGTGTAGCAGGCCACCGCTGTGGTCGCACCGGCCAGCAGCTGGCTTGTGCTGGCGTTGGCGCCATCGCTGCCGCCGCCGCAAGCGGCCAGGGTCCCGCCGAAGAGGGTAATGATGAGGCTATTCATGACTGTCCGGTGCATCGCATCTCCTTGTGTGTTTTTATCATGGTCGGGCGGCAGGACACCGTCCGCTGTTTCAGAGTGCAAGCATTGCAAGTGGTAGTCAACTGGTTTTATTCTTTGCGCAAGATCACAATACCAGTCGAAGTCTTGTCCCAGAGGATGGGCGATGCGGGCCATACCAGTGTCTGTTTGCCCGTGTGCTGGTATGGTGTACGGAAGAGCGCCGGGAGCAGGGCGGGGAAGGGCGGAGTACTCTCGCGACGGCTACGGCGCTGTCTCCTTGCGCAAATCGGCATACGGCACGCGCGACAGCTGCAGCAGCATCTGCGTCAATGCCACGGTTTCGCGCTGCATCAGCCGGTAGTCCATCTGGGTCACCGTGCCGATGCCATAGCTGAGCTGATAGGTCGGCGCCTTGACATAATTTAGCGTGGGTAGACGTTGCGCAGCCCGGAACGTCTGGCCTGCAACGGGCCAGGCGGCCCCCTGCGCACTGCCATCGCCGCCGGTATTGGCAGGCGGCAGCACGAACGCGGGGGCCACGCCGGCCTGCCTGAGCATGGCGTAGGATGCCGCCCTCAGGACAGGCGTGCGCGGTGAAAACAGGGCGGCCGGCTCGGACCTGCCCGTGAGATGCAAGTAGCCGTTGCTGTCGGGCAGCACTTCCAGCGCGCCCAGTTGCCCGATGCCGAGCATCGCGGCCATGCGCTGCGTCAAGCCATCGTCCTTGTGGCGATCCATAAATTGCGCGATGCCCGCGCCGCCCGCGAGATGACCGCCCGTCAGCAGCAGCATGACGCTGCGCGGCAAGCTGTCCTGCGGCAGGCGCGCCAGGTACTGAGCCATGTCGACGATGGCGTTCGGTCCATTGTTTTCCAGCCCGTTCGTGCCATCCGTGTAGCTAGCCAGCACCATCAATTCATCCGACTTGCCGGGGAGGATGCCGACCAGGTTGCGCGTCTGCACCTGCCGCACGGTGGCCGCCATGGTCAGCCGCAAGACAGGCGCCGCGCCCGCCAGCACGCGGTCGCGCAGGCGCAGGCCCCGGCCGCGGTCGATAAACACGCCCGGCAACTGGCGCACCACGCCGTCGCAGGGCGCATACAGGCCGTCCGCCGCCAAGGAAGGCGTATCCAGAATGACGATCACGCTCGCCGCACCGGCCGCCTGCAGGCTGTCCAGCAGCGAAATGAACGGCCCCAGCATCTGGAACGGGCGCGCATACGGCGTGTCCGGCCCCATGGCGTGCTCCGGGTCGTGGACGTGCACGGCCCTCTGGTGGAAAACCTGGCCCGTCCACGCCACTTCAGGCATTTCGACGAGCACCAGCTTGCCCGCCTGGCTGGCATCGGGCTTGGTATTAGGCTCCAGGTAGGCGATGCGTCCCGTAATGCCGGCGCGAAATATCTTGAGACTTTGCCTTCATAATCGCCTGTAAACCCTTGATTTCATAATTGTGTTTCACCGAGAAAATCGTTGAGGAAGTCAAGGCATGCCCGGCAAAAGAGATCTGGTGCGGCAAGCACTGTGCTGTCAACTCGCCGCGTCCGTTGAGCCATGCCTGGCCGCCAATGCCTGGTCAAATCCATCGCAGTGGTCCGCATGGACAGTTTGGCGCACGTCGCCAGCCAAATAAGCCGACACACGGTAGCCGTGGCAGAACGCGGCCGAAGTTGCGCGGCCACACGAGCAGCCGAACGGAAGCGCCAGATCTGCGGCGTTGCAGGCCAGCAGGCACGCAGTGCACCGGGAGACAGGCACGCAGCGCAGCGCGCGGCAGCAACCGCTGGGAATCCTGCGCGCCAGCTTGGAGCCGGCCAGCGTATCGAAGCGCAAAGGGACTGCGCGAGAACCCATGACGAAAAAGTCAGGGCGCCAGGCGGCGCGCAAAGGGCTAAAATCGTATTTGCGATTGTACAAGTTGCAAAAAGGGGCATTTGACGAATTCATTCATAACTTCGCATAATTTATATTATGTAAAATTGCTAAAGTAGTGCAGAATCAAAGACATACATCATAATCCTCGAAAAAGTCTAGCTTTTTACGAAATTATGTAAAACGCCAAAGACCCCTCTTTTCCCCGCATTGCCGCCACAGTTCGCCGGGCATTATATCCGAATGAAAAAGACAACAACCCGCCGCAAGCCGAAGCCGCCAGCCGCTTATTTTTCCTACCAGCTACGCCAGCCAGCAATCGACCTCTTCGGAGAGATTGCTGTCATTGAGGACGATTTATACGATTGGGTGGCATCCGTCGCGCCGCTACACCTCAGCCCCCGAGCCTTCGCCAACTACGTGCGCTGCTATGACGTAGCCGCCAAGGTGCGCCATGCGAAGCTGCACGACCTGTTCGACGCCATCAAAGATCGCCCGTCCCGTCCATGGCATGCCCGCCTGGCCATGCACGCCATCATGTAAAAGGCCCGCGATTTGCGGGCCTTTTCTGGCTAAGCTCGACGCACAATCGCCTGATTTATCGCTTCTACCACCTCGCTCACGAACGGCTTTACCTTGCTTTTCAAGGCCCGATGCTCTCCGGAAGCGCTTGCAAGCGTTACCGTATAGTGAGTTCGTTGAAGACACATCCAGATGATCCCCGGAAGCAAGATAATGGCCCAGTGCCAGATAGACAGTGCTGCCAAGTTCTTGCCACTTGTGAGCGCCAATAATTCAAAAATTATGAGTGCAGCAGGCAATATCCTGTTCGGCTTTTTCACCCCAAGCTTTACCGATGTAATGCCACTTATTGCGTGAGTTTCACCATCGACCATGAAGCGGGCATTTGTGACGGTTACCCTGTCATTCGTGTAATACGTGGTTTCTGCTGCGCCGCTCATTGTTTCCCCCAAGAAATGAGGTTCAATGTTATCAAGAATTCTCGATTCGGCCTAGCTCTTGTACGCCATCGGGTAACGGTCGTTCAGCACGTTTGCGGCCTTGTGCTGCTTATACATGAAGTACGCGGCCACGGCGGCGGCCAGGATCAGCATGTTTTTCTGGCTCAGGCCGCTCATGCTTTGGCGCCTTCACGGATGATGCCGGCCATCGCGCCCGCAATGCCTGCCAGGCCCTGCGCGCACACATGGAACGGCGGTGGCAGGAACGGCGACACGGACAGCGCCACGGCCGCCACGCCCGCCCAGGTGGACGCTTCTTTCAAACTATCGAAAAATCGTTTCATTTCATTCCTTAGTAAATGGTGTTGCCCTTGTCATCTTTGATGGTCAGGCTGTTTTGTGTGACGAACTTTTGCAGCTTTGGAAACCGAGACAGGATGAAGGCCGCCACCAGCAGCCCGCCCAGGACGATCAGCGCCTCGCGCGCCACTTGCGGCCCCGTAGGGATAATGCTTTTCAGGTTCAAAAGAAGCTCCCGATAAATTTGCTGGCCGGGCATGCAAAGCTGGCATCCCAGGTGCGGCCCTCTGCCAGCGCCTTTTCGCACTCCGTCATATTGGTGCGCGGGATGCCAATTTGATCGCCAATGCCGAGTGCAACACCACCGACAACACCACCAGCCAGATCAGCAGCCGCCTCACCGACAGCGATTCCCACATCCGCAGCCGCACCCTTTTTTTTTACCAGCACCAAGAGCGCCAGGGCCGCCACTGCCACGCCGATCAGCATGTATTTGCTTTCTCCCAACATCAGTTCCACCAGCCTTTCACGTAGACGCTGTCCTTGCCGCCGTTGCCCGTGATAGCCGGGCTGGTAATGCTCGACAAGTAATCCTTGCCGCCATACGTCCAGTCGTTCGTTGTGCCGCTCAGTAGCCCGGCCAGGCCGAACGAGCCAAGGGCCGTATTCTGGTCATATGGCGCGCCCTGCATCGGGTTATAGCTCGTGCCGATCTGGCCATTGAGGATTGGCGACAGTGCTCCAGCGGCGCCGCCTGCGACCTTGCCCGGCTTGAATTGCGTATACATCACGTAGCCCAGCGCCACGACCGCTACGCCCATCACTAAATCTTGAATGTCGTTCTTGTTCATGCCAGTTGGCCCCCTGCGTTGAGATATGCGTTTTGCAGCTTGGCCAGGCTGTTCTCGCGCTGGCCGTAGCCTGCGCCTGGCAGACTGGCCCATTCTTTCCGGCACTTTTCGACGGCGGCGGCAAACTCGCCGTTCATGGCCAGGCGCAGGCCGCCGCGCTGGCGGATCAGTTCGACGCATGCTTGATCCTGGCTTGCCGGGCTGAAATCGGGCAGGCCGAGTTTGCCCTGCACGCCGTCCCATGTGCGGCGGATGATCTGGAAGGCACCCGCCGCGCTGGAATAGTCGTTGATACTGGGTATCCAGATTTTCTGGCGCGGATGGTCGGAATAGTCGTCAAACAGCGAACCGCCCACGATGGTGCGGTATCCGTCTGGCCCTGCCGTACCCTCGCTGACGCGGATCATTTGCATGAACGCGGCCAGGTTGCGGCCCTGCTGCTCTGGTGAAACGCTTGAATTCATATCGGTAAATTCCTGAAAAAGTGCATCGGCCTGGTCAAGTAGCCCAGGCTCCTCATATGCCGTGTCGCCGTCATACGCCCCGCCCTGCCTGCCTTGCATCAGGAGCAGCAGGGCGACGGCGCCGATGCCCCCCGCGACAATGTATTTATTCATACCCATCGCATCACGACACCACCACGCCATTTGCGAAGCGCCACGCCGATCCATCACAGATCGCAAGGCGCAATCCCCCAGCACCGTTTGTGACATTAATCATGGCGCCCAGCGAATCCGCAGGCGGCAGCGTAGCCACCGTGTAGCTTGTCAAACATAATTGGCTACGCGCATTTATCACTATTTTCGTGTCCTGCGCGTGGGTAATATCGCCACTCGTTCTGATTCTTAGCCATTCATTATTTGATCCGGTAACGCCTGCCACACTAAATGCCATCTGCGCGCCTGTACTACGGTATGCAAAATTTGTCACGAGCCCGTAATCTGTGGCCGCCGTAGTCCCAACCGTCGTTTGGTTTGCGCCTATTACCTGCAATGCCCCACCACCTCGCACAGTCACACCGGACGGGGATGACGTAATTGCAACTGCATTTGTCGCAGGGTCGATAATTTCGTGAATTCCCCAAATCTTTACGCGATTATTTTGTTTGTCCAGCACCACGCAACCTTGACTCAGGCCGCTATACCCGGCGTACTGGTAAGGCACCAGGCCACGCACGAACCAGCCAGCAGCAGTAGCGCCCGCCTCAACCTTGATGAGATATGGAAACGGCACCGTTCCGGTAGTGCTTTCCCAGCCACCTGGGCCGATGTCATACGCTTCATATACGTTGTTTGCACCTGCAATGAAGCGGCAAAGCATCATGGCTGGTCCCAGCGTCTTTGTCGTACTGCCCTTTTGCGCGTCGTGATTGCCACTCCAATGCATCCCCGAGATTTTAGAACTCGTGTTTGACGACTTTATTTCGCTATAGAAACCAACGGCCCCATCTTCCAGCGCGCCAAAGCCACGCGTCTCGCAATTCACAAAGTGGCATTCATTAATAAATTGATGCGCCAGGCCAACTTCACCACCTATTCCGTCCAGTATCATTGACCAACCATGCCGCCCGCAATTTGTCACGCGGACACCATCGAACATACCGTTTTCGATCCAGTCCCAGTCCATACCGCAATAGAAACTTACGCCATCCTTCCGGGACGACAAAACCTCAATATCACTAGCCTTTGGGTAGTCGCCACGCTGCACAACCAGGCCATGCCGCCCCGTCTGGTTCATTTTGATCAAAAAACCTGACGCTCTTGCATAGCTGGCGATCAGCGATACACCATCATCGCCGTCCGCCAGTCCTGTGAAATTCAGCGTTGCCCTGTCGCCTATTGCTGTCATTCGTTTGGCGATTTTCAACGGCCCTGATAGCTGATATACCAGCCCGCCCGGTACGGTAAATGCACTCCCTGTAGCGATGGCGGCATTAAACGCGGAAGTCACGTCCATCGCTGTCCCAGCCAGGACGGCGGCGCGCTGTGCATCTGTCATGAAATTAAATACGCTTTGCTGCTGGAGCAACATCCAGCGCTCGACGGTCATGACAAATGCGCCCACACCAGCAGGCAGGATGCCGATTAGTGACGCGCCAAGCGACGATGCAAGTTTTTTTATATAACGGCCCAGTGCCGCCGATATCAGGCCGCTCATTTCAGTCCCATCAATTGCACAGGCGTGGCGGCCGTGTCGCTGATGACATACCAGCTGGCGCCCGCCGCCTCGGACTCGTTCCAGATGTCACCAGGCGCCAGGACAATGGCCGCAGTCGCCAGCGTGATGCCATTACCGCCCAGCGCAATAGTGGCCGTGGCATGGCCGTTTCGCACGCGCAGTCGCCGCAAGGTGGTATCAGCGACCAGAGCGACAGCCGCCAATCCGGCGTTGACTGGCGCAATATTGACGATGCTTTGACAAGGAACGTCTTTTACGTTGACAGCCTGAGCAATGGTGACAGGCAACGATACGTTGGCGACGTTGACTTCAAACTTCTCACCCGGCTTTTGCAGCACAGGGATGGCCTCTGCATTGGTGTTGTCCACCGTGACGACGCCCAGCACGGGCGCCACAGTTCCGCCGAACAATACCGGGATCGGCTGCGCCACCGTGTTGTTCACGTGGATGCTGGCCAGCGATACGGGAATCGGCGTGGTGTTGCTGCTGGACGTCAGCGTGACGGGAATCGAGTGCGCCAGGTCGTTTGTCACTGCGACACCTGATGGAATGACCACCGTGCCGCCAGCCGTGCCGCCTAGCTGTACATCGTTGGTGGCCAGGAAGATGCCTACCTCGCAATCGAGCGCCGAGCGCAACAGCACGCCGCCGAAGTCTTCCACCAGTCTGAAACCCGCCTGGCGGCCTGGAATGTATGGCGATGGCGTACCCGAGCGCACCAGGGAAATATCGACGCCCTGCCCTGTCGATACGGAATCGACCAAGATCAGGCGCCCCGGAATGTCGACGCGCATTTCAAGGCCCGCCGACAGGCGAATCAGTTTGTAGCTCATGCTGCCTTTCCCATTGCTTTGAAGGCCACGACGGCGACTAGGGCCAGGCCCACGCCGACGAGCACTTTTTGTTCACCGGCTTTGCTGTTGGTGTAGGCCGTTTCCAGCTTCTGTCCTACGTCGCCATAGGCATCCTTGACCGACTGCATCGCATTTTTCGCTACCGCGTCCGAGCGCGCACCAGAGGCGGCCAACTCGTTTGCGGCGCCAGCCGTAATATCCGCGGCGAATTTGAAGGCGCCACCGAGGGCGGCATCATTCGACTTGAATGCGCTGTCGGACACGGCGTTGGAGAATTTGTAGGCGCTGTCCTGTGCGGCGCGCGCCGTGTCCAGGCTATCCTTCACGCTGGAATTGATGGTCTTTAGCGCGCCCGTGACGGTGGAATCGGCAAATTTCAGGGCTCCGTCCGTGAGGGCGTTGCCGAACTTGAAAGCGCCATCCACCGCGCCGTTATCGGTTTGGCTTATCGACACATTGCCGATGTTGGAGCGGCTGGCCACCAGATTGACGGACTCGCCAGCGCCGGAAATTCTGTTGTCCTGCGATTCCTGGGTCTGTGACTGACTGGAATCGCTCTTGCTATCGCTTGAACTCATTTGAGGTTTTTTCCCATGCAGTAGGCGTCAAGCACCCAGCCTTGTTTTTTCAATTTTCTGACCAGACCAGGGCGCCGCGTGCGCATCGTCAGCCGATCCGCCCCCGCGATTGCGCCCTGCTGTTCGATATTCGGCGACACCGAGGCGACCAGATCGACGCCAGGAAGGCCGCCAGCAGCCGCCACGACGACGATTTCGCGCCCGTTGGCATGATCTACCGTCCGCAGTGCGTAACGCGCCACCACGGCCCCGTAGCACACCACTTCGAACAACTGAGCGCCGCGCATGGCCGCGTCCATCGAACCCAGCCCGCCGCCTGTCTGCCTGTCTGGCCGGTAGGCGGCGGCATAGGCGGCCCGCGCCGCGTCATCCAGCACGCCCTCGCGGATTACGCCTTTTTCTTGAACAGCGCCCATGCCACCGCTCCCGCAATGGCCAGCATCAGCCAGGTTTTTGACGTCATGCCACTGCTTGCACCCGCGCCGCTGTTGATAATCCAGTCGCCGCTACTGACGCCGCCCGATGCGCCGCCCTGCTCCCCGCCCTTGGCTCCGGACGTTGCAGTCGATGCCATTTGCAGCGGCGGCAGGGATGGCAGGCTTGGCGTCATTTCTTCACCAGGAAAATCAGTCCGGCAGCGATGGCCGCCCACAGCAACAGATTGTTGTTGCGCACCTGTTGCACGGCGACCTGCTGCTGCACCGCCTGTTGCGGGGCGTTGGCCACTGCCGTGTATTTCTGCTGGTCGCGGAACATGGCGTAATTGAGCGCCGTCGTCAGGCCGCCGAGCACCGCGCCGCCTGCTTTGGAATCGAAGAAGTCGCCAAAGCCGTTGCCGGTGGACGTGCTCGTCTCCATCGGCGGCGAGCCATACGACACGTCCGGCAAGACCGTGCCGCCGAAGCCGAGCGCATTGTAGGGATCGGAATCACGATCGCCCGAGCCAAAACCGAGCGAGCTACTTGATCCGTATCCCATGAAGTCATCAAGATTCATGGAGCCCGCCTTATTTCAGGAGCTTGATGTTGGAAACGTAGTCGATGTACGCTTTCAGGCTGTCCGGCGCGTCCGTCGTGATGCGCAACAGCGCTTCCGTGATCTGCGACGTATCCAGCATGTTCATCAGGTTGCCGTCGCCGATGAAGTCGAGCACCAGCAAGTTAGCTTGCGGCACCAGGCGATTGCGCTTTTGCTGGTAGGTCAATTCGCCCACCGTGGCGCGGATGCGTGGCGTGCCATCGGTGCGCAGTTCGGCGGCCGTGATATGGCCGGTACTGTGCAGCCAAATGCGCTTGATCAAGCCGCCGTTTGCCATCACCGGCAGCATGACGTCGTTTTCGCCTACCAGGGTCAGCGGGACATTGAAGTCCTTACGCTGCAAGACATACGGGTTGTCCGTTTTATCGCGATGCTCCGTCATTGCCTTCATGTCGCTGCTAGCGGCGGCCGCGGTCTTGATTTCAAATTCGAACGTCAGGGACGCCAGCATGTTGCGCGGCAGCGCGGCCAGGTACTGCGCAGCAGCACCGCCACGGGTGTTTGGCTCCGTGAAGTCGATGGTGATGATGTTCGGATCAACGAACACGCCTTGATAGGCATCACGCACGCCAATCAAGGCGCCGTCATCGACAAAGAACGTCACGCCGTTGGCTTTGCCTTCGATGCGCCCAACGTTGGCCTTCGTCAGACCGCCCGACAAGGCCAGATGAATCCGATCATAGGTAGCGTTATACGACAGTTTCAGTACCGCCGTGGCGCCCGGTTTGACGTTTTGCAGATCAATCGAGCGATCGAAATTGGAACTCATATTTTCTTGTCCTGATGGTGGTGTTTGTGAAAGTTACCGCTTGCCGCTGGGCCGGGTTACTGGCCGCCCGGCAGGTAGACGCCGACGACGGGGATTTTCACGAACGATTTTTGAATGAAGTACACGCCAGCGAAGGCCGCCAGGGCGATCAGCGCAGTGTGGATAGTTGCTTTGTCCATTTCGTTTCCTATGTGTTTTTGGTTCGGTATTAACAAGCCCCGATGCTGCCCGCCCCACAGGAAACCGGCAATAAGCTGTAACGGTTACGGTATCCGTTACCGTTACAGCGATTTGTTGACCCCGCGCCGTGTCGAAAGGTCAGGATTTTTGTGAATAAAGTGGAAATTCGGCAGCGTGCGGATCTGCTGTAGTGGCTTCACCGCCACAGATTTACCGCCCGCGCCTGGCTCATACTGCGTTTGCAGGCCCAGCGAGTCGGCCATTACCTTGGCGTCATTGTCGTAATTGACGCGGTAGCAACGGATTTCCGTGCAGTTGCCCAGAAAATCCTTGTCGATGGTGGCCGGGCGCTGGCTCGTTCCGATGATCGTCAAGCCCTGATGGCGACCCGCCGTAGACAGGTTTTTCCAGGCAGGCGGCGACCAGCTGGCCATGGTTACGCGGCTCAACTCTTCCACCAGCACCGTGGCGCCGTTCAGTTCCCACACGATGCGGCAGAAGCGATCGAACTGCGTTTTAACTTCCGCATCGCTGCCGGTCGGCACGTATACGATGGCGCGCGCGCCGCTCTTGACCTGGGCGACCAGTTCCGAAATTTTGCCCGTGACCACGACCCCCTTGCAGAAACTGGCGTAATCATCCGTCTTTTCCAGCGGCGACCAGACCAGCAGGCGCTGATACTTGCGCAGCAACTCGCCCTTGATGTACGAGGACTTGCCCGTGCCGCTGGCGCCGATGACGGCGATGATTTCGGCCTTGTTTTTCGTGCCCGCACTGGCGCGGCCCTGCTTAGGATGGCTCAACGAAGCCTCCCGGCGCCTGGCCCATTGGCGGTACGTCCTCCCCTGGCGTAATGTCCTTTTCTTCGCGTGGCCGCGCTTTCTCCTCGCGCTCCTTTGCCTCGCGGCGCGCCTTGATCGCCTGATAAGTCGGTACCACCAGCGGCACGGATGCCACCGCCAAGGCGATTTCAGGGCCGAAGCGCCCGATTACCTCACCGGCATCCCAGCCGTACTTTTCGGACACCGCAGCCATGCCCACGCCCCACTTGTAGCAATTCTCTTCCGTGTAGACGCCTGCCAGTTCCGGCATGGCCATGCCCAGCACCTTGCCGAACATGAAGGGGATTTGCCCCCACGTCTGCGCCGGGTCGATGCCTGGCGGTGGCGACGGATTGATAAATTCGGCGTCGGCCTGGTCCCTGGCCTGTTCCTCGCCCATGGCTTCCATGGCGATTCGGTCTAGCGGGTCGTTTGGATCGAGCTTGGGCGGTTCAGCCTGGCTCTCGTTTAAGTCGGCCATGGCCTATCCTTTCGCTAAAAGAGGTTGAAGCCAGCCGCCCGGCTTTTTGGCTTGCGGCGGCACGGGCACCGGCTTTTCCTGCGCCTTCGGCACAGGCAAGGACACCGGCGCCGCCGCAGGCGCCGTAACGGTAACGGTATCGTCCGGTACCGTTACCGTTACAGCCCGCATGCGCCCCCTCAACTTGCCGTTGCGGAAGTCGTTCCGGGTGAAGGTCTGCGCCTGGCAGTTGTCGGCGCAATGGATATACGCGTGGCCATTCTTGTCTTCCTTCACATGCGCGTCAGGAAATCCGCATACGGGGCATTCCACATGCCCGATTGTTGGTTTTTTTGCCATGATGTACGCGGCCCGCTAGGCCGCGCCCGGTTATTTGCGGCGTTTGACCGGCGCCTTATGGGCCGGTTTTGCTGCTGGTTTGCGGGCGACCGTCGCAGGCTTGGGAGCCTCGTTCACGATCGTGCTTTTCAGGTATTCCGCCCGGTCTTCGGGCGGCACGTAGGGATTGCGGTTCATTTCGTCACTTTCATCAGGTCTTGCCATTGCAGGTGAATTGCCAGTTTGCGAAAAAAAGTTTTCGCCGGGCCTGGCAAGATGAACCCGTACTGCCGGTACAACGTGACGGCCTCGCGCTCAAGCGCCCGGCCCTGTTCGATATTCATCACTGGTGATCCTTTTGGTATTTGCGCTGCAGGTGCAGCAGATGGGCGCTTGGCGCGCCCGCTGGGCGCTTCTGGTGACGCTGGTAGAGCGCCACCTGATCGACCTTGGCGCACGGCGCGCCCGTGGCAGGGTCAAAATTCCGGCCAACATAGAAGGCCGGAACGAAATTATTATTTTTCCCGATCGGATTTTCGATCGGATTTTTCTTCGTCCACGCCGGGCGCGAACAGTTATTTACACCAGTCCGAGGAACGGCAAGGACCAACCCGGCCCGGTCTATCGTCCAGCGGTAGCGGGTGGACTCATAGACCGCATGCGGCTGCGCCGCCAGATACACGCCTACTGGCCTGTGCGCCTCCACCTGCTCATATCGGCCCTCTACGCCCTCTTCCCTTGTCGCCAGTCTGATCGTGGCACGGCGCCCCACCGTAGGCCCGCCCATGGCCCATATGAATCGGGCGAAGTCGGCGCGCTGGGCGATGGCTGGATTTTCGGACTCGACTTTTTGCGCAGCCTGGTAGGCTTCACGGATAGGCTCAGGCGCATTGCGCACCGACTCCTCCGACAGGCGGCGGAACTCGCGCCACACGCCCACCGGCACGCCGCCTATCTGCTGGAACTGTCGAATGCCGTGTACCTGCGCCCAATAGGTGACGCGCTGGGATGCCGTGAATTCCTTCTTGTCGAACATGTCCGGCACGATGACGTAGGTGCGGCCATCCTCAAATGCCTTGTGATCGCCCACGCCTGCGCCGTCAATGCTCTTGCAGACGTATTTGATGATGTAGCCCGCCGCCGTGCCCTTCCCCGCCTCGATCCGCACCAGCTTGACGCGGTTTTTGATGGCGCCTGGCTCGTCGCCATCCTCGCGCATGGCGTAAGCATGAATTACCGCTTCCATGGTGGCCTGATGTTCAGGCGCCACGAACAGCAGCATGTGCCAGTGCGGGCACCCGTCCGTATGCGGCTCAGCAATGCGGAATCCGTATGGCTGGATGCCGCGACGGTGCAGCGCTGAACGGATGGCAGACCACACCTTGACCAGATACGCCTGCGCCGCGCGCGGCGTCGGACTGCCGAACTCCGCGTACTTCGCATTCGTGCCGCCCACCGAGTGGTATTTGCTGGGGCATGTGATCGTCCAGAACATGCCAACGTGGCGCATCTTGTCGGCCACCTCTTCAAAGCCCCGTATGCGCAGCATCAATTCGCCACGGCGCAGGGTTTTATTGCCCATGCCCAGTTCGGCCAGTTCGGCCAGGCTGTAGACGTCGCCGTTTTCATTGGTGGCTGTTACGGCCGCCAGCGCTTTTTTATTGGCCTCGTTTTGCGCCGCTTGCGCCAGGCACGTTTCACGGCTGACATACGGATCGGCGCGCACGTAAGTCAAGCCCAGCTGGATCGACGTATGTTCGAAGCGGCGCATCAGTTCCTTGCGCAGTGCGCGGCGCCACCACGCATGATCTGCTGCGCGGGCGATGTAGCCGCCCACCGTTGCCGCCACTGGTGGCTTGACGCCGCGACGGCTGCATATCGCGTCAATCCGCGCCTTGATGGCGTGCTCGTCGTGCAGGCTCGAACACACCTCATAGCACTCGCGTGCGGCCTGCAAGGCGGCCACCGAGATAGCGCCCGTGCCAGTCATGGCGCCATTGCTGTCGGCCAGCGGCAGGCGCTGATCGTCGGCCAGCACGGCATCGACCACGCGCTGACGCGGCACGTTCAGGCCGCCGAACATGCGCTGTACGGCGGCGGCCATGCGTGACGGGATCCCCATGCTCAACATCAATGCGCCTTGCCGGTGACGCCAGGCATGCGCCCGCCGTTCATGCACTTTTGCACCACTTCCAGATTGGCGCGCAACTTGGCGACCTCACACCAGATGCGGCCACGTTCCAGCGCATCGAACTTGCACAGCGCATCACTGGCGCGCTCTTTCGGCATGCGCGCCGACATGACGGCCACCATGCGGGCGGCCATTGGCAAGCGCATCCAGTACGCGGCGCGCACGGCCTCAACATCTGCAGGCGTGGCGATCATGGCCAGAACCTCAGCCGAGCGCTCCATGCGCACCTCGCGTGGCGTCGCATTGATCTGCGCGCACACGGCATCCATTTCGGCAAGGAAGGCTTTTGTTTCCAGTTCCAGGGGTGTCAGCTGGGGGCCAGCGACGGCGGCCACGGCCACCAATTCATGTGCAAGGTGGCGCATTAACGTTTCCTCAGCAGTTGGGTGCGGATCAGGCGCGCGATGACGGCGCTTTGTTGCTTGTCTTTGAATTTGAGCCATTCCATGAATTCGTCGTGCAGCGCCTGCGGCAGTTGCACGGTCATGGCCACAATTCCATTGCGCGCCACGTAGGCGCGCTGGCGGGCGGCATGGTCGGCATGGATGGCTGGCCGTCCACGCTTTTTCGTCACAATGTGCGCTTTAAATATGAGCATTCTCAGCCCCCTTGCAGCACTGCCGAATTCAAGGCATTCAGCACTTCGGTGCCGGTGGCAATCTCACGGCGCAGGAAGTCGATGAAGGCGGAGTCTTTCGCAACCTCGATCCTTGCCTTGTCGCCGATCAATCGCTCCATTACCGTGTCTTTGACGTACATCAATGCATCACTTGAAAACGTGACTGATTTGTAATTTTGTGTAACTGACATTTTGCCTCCTCAGGCTGGTTTCGTTCCTCAGGCGAGAGTGTCGGGCGGCCCGGACAGCGCCGGAATGCCTGAGGAGGGACGGAATTTCCGCCCGACAACGCAATGTACTCTTAAGCTTAGAAGTACGTCAAGCCTTCGATGCATCGAAGTCTTCGAAGCTTGAAGTATCAATGGCTTTGATGTATGTTCGCCACATGGCCCAAAAACGGGCAATCAGCCTGAGGAGGCAAAATGAACACTTCGGAATATTTGGACGCCGTAAAGCGCAAGCTTGGCGTTGAGAGCGACTATGCTGTAGCGAAAGCGCTTGCTGTTCGCCAGTCGACGCTGAGCGGCTATCGTGCCCGCAATGGACAAATGGATGATGAAATAGCCGCAAAGGTTGCGACCATCCTGGGCATTCACCCTGGCCTAGTAATTCTTGATATGCACCGCGCTCGCGCCAAGACGCCAGCAGAGGCATCTATCTGGATGGACATTTATCAGGGTTTTCTCACACTGTTGCCACGCGCTAAATCGGTCGGGAGCATTGCCCTCCCCCGGTAGCAACAGTTTATTTATTTAGCATTTTTACAATTAGAATTTATATTATGTAAAATAGAGTGTGGGTCAGGGGAAAGATATGTGGTGATTCTTATATCCTCTTCTGGAAGTCACCGCGCTTGGCACGTCCACTAAAGGACCAGCACCGAACGTCACTGTTAACACATCGCTGACACACAACCATACGCAGACAGTACCGCGCCTCTTTGACAGCCCAGACCGGCACCCCAAGTAAATACAGGCACTCGGCCAATACGCGAGTGCGGTTAACGGCCTTCCAATTTGTTCTACGTCCATTTCGAATTGACCAGTACTGGTTGCGAAATTCTGTCTCGACATTTTCAAGAAGAAATTCTGAGTTGATAATAGGATTGCTTATAATCTTTGCTGGCACCAATAAATCTTTGCGTATTATCTTTCCCATATAACCCCCTGATTTTAGGGAATAATTAAACAACGGACTCAGCAACTGGACGCTGAAAACCAGTAGAATCCGTTTAGATCATCATAGTATTGTGAAATATCAGTATATCCCTGTGCGATCCACCCTTGATATAGATGAGTGATAATGTCTCGCTCTAAAACACTCCCCGGCAACCAAGAACGTGTGACCAATGGCTTAGGAATGCCTGGACTGCACCAATATGATTTTCGATTAAACGCCCCATCTTCTATATTCTTGGAAACATACTTGGCAATGTAGCTGGCGATCCGGTGAGCGCTGTTGCGGCCACGCGGGCGGCTAACATGGCATGCACCGTTACCCCGGCCAACCACCCTGTGCCACATCGAGCGCAGCAGGTTGAACGACTTGACACGGACACCGTCCCGCATCAAGAACGCCGGCAGGCCGACACAGGCAATATGCACATGTAAAGCGCCTCGCTGCTGCGCCTCTAGCACGGCGACATAGTGGAACTGGCCAAGCGAGTTTAAACGCCTGCGGAAGGCCTTAAAATCCTTCTGCACCCTTGTTTCATCGGTCACGTTCTCACGATAAGTCAGCGTGATCATGGTATCGGCCCGTAGCATCTTGCATTTACGTCGCACCTGCGTTTTTGCGCGCCTGGCAGAAGCGATCGCTGAGCGGTCATGATCGCCCTCACCCCTTATTCCATGATGCGTCCCCTCTTCAATGCAAAGCTGTATCTGTTCCGGGGTCATACTCGACCATGTGTCGTGACGAACGTCGATAAAGGCCTCTATCCCATCAGGAAAATGATGCACGATCACTTCCTTGGACTGCTTGTAGCCCGACTCATCGTACCCCGGATTTTCTATGCCACGCACCCCAGGAACAGCCGAGGCCAAGAACTGGATAGAGCGATCATAGTAGCCAGAATCAGCCAGCGTAGAGAAAGACATACGACCCCCGAAGAGAAGAAAAACGACCCGGTAAAAACCTGTGTTCCTCAAGTGTTCTAGTTATAAATTTAGCCGCCTGCGGCGGCCGCCGCTGCAAGCAGCGCGACCACCGCATACGCAAAACCAAAGAACCGCAAAGCATGGTGGGGCCAGTGTTCGACGTGATACACCTGGGAGAGAAGCACGCCAGAAGTCTGCCCGCTAAAACTTTTTAAACTATGCGGGCCAGCCGCATCACATACCCACTCAGTCAATGAGCTGTTACCCCAACATCCACAGCCGATTCCTGACGCCCAAAAGATTTTGCCCGCCCTGCGGGCCGCTTGTACTATCAAGGCCATTCCAGGGCGCTAATTGGGCGCGGAAGCCACGCGAGCGCTGAGGATCAGCACAAGATCCGTATGCGAGTCGGAAGACGTGCCACCGCCCCAGGAGCGCGGCAGGAATGAGAATCCACTGTGCGCCGTAGTCGAGCGCGTGTCGTCCAGGCCTCCAATAATCACCACTTCGCCATCGGCTATGGTCACGGAAGTTTTCACCTGACGCTTAAGCAGCGTGGGTGAACCCGTCACGCCATTGACCGTGGACTGAAAGGACGATACTTGCCCATCGACGGCCAGCGACAGGCGCCCAGGGCCAGCAGCGCGCGGCGTCACATCGAGAATCACGCCAGATGGCCGGTAGACGATGTTTTGTACGGCATTGCCCTGATTGTCACGGCCCGAACTGGCGATAGTGGGCGTCTCATCCCCGACTGTCAGCAGCAAGTGTTCCGCTTCATCGCCCAAGACCCGCGAATTGGATACCTGCTTAAAGCGGCCGTCAGCACGCAGCGCATCAAGCACCAGTTGGAAGCCGCCCGCCGACACGCTCAGCGAACCGGTGGACGTAGAGAATGCCGCGCCAAACCGGGTGGCCAGTGTGGAGGCGACCAGCGACAGGCCCCGCGAGGTAGAGTCAGAGCGCAGCACCTCGACAAACGATGCAGAAACCTCGACGGTGCGGCCGCGTTCATCGAGCGCCTCGAGCAAGCGGCGCGCATCGGCCGACCGTGCGGCGGGCACGGAGAGCGCCACGACGACACCGGCCAGCCGCGCATACGGCGCCCCGAAGGCCGCATTGAGGGCCGTGACAAGGAATTCGGCGGGCCGGTGGCGCGGCGCATAAAGCTCGACCACATCGAAGGCGGCGCCGTCGCGTTCAGGCGGTGAGCCAGCGGCGACAGCAGAAGAAAGGACGGCTTGCGGCAAGTCGGGCGTGGCCTTATCGGCGCTGGCGGGCGCCATTTCCAGGTAATACACCCCGTCCTTGATGCGTGTTCGGATGCCCTGCGCCTTCAGCAGCCCATCGACAAACGAGGGAACCTCTTCCACGGGCAAGGATTTGATGTTGATGCTGAATTGCCGATCAAGGGCCAGCACTTCCGGGGCAATCACATAGTCGCGCATCAGCAGGTTTTTATACGTCGCCTGCATAAAGGCGACAACAGGCACCGCGGCAAAATTGAGGGTAATGGTGGACGGTCCTAGCGGCTGCGCCGCAATGGGCAGCGAAGCTGCAAGAAAAATCATTGGAAAAAGCAGAACCTTGAACAGCCGATTCATTGCACACCTCCCCTCACCCATAAGTCTGGCGCGATTTGCGCCTCATACCCGCCCGGGAAAACCTTGAATTGCTGCGGCTGAAAAATCACCCGGCCGTCTGAAAGGAGCAAGGTAATTGCGCCCCCGTGATTGAAATAGCCGCGCGCGGTGACGGTGGTGGAAAACGTGCGCGTGTCAAGTACCGGCGCGGCAGTTACTGGCGTGGCCGCGCTCGACGCGGAATCATGCAAGCCTTTGCCGCTAATACTGCGCGTCAGAGCTGAATAAGCGCGGGGGACGAAGACGGCGCCGAGGGCCACGGCCAGCACGGGTATAAAGACCCATAGCGGCAAGCGGAAGCGCTGTTTGGTGTGGACTTCGGCCGACTTGTACCAGGTATAGGCCTTTTTCGGATAGGCCCAGTAACTCTTGACCGCGTTCTTGAGCCCACCAAGACCGTCATTGCACGCATCAAATTCGTAGACCATGGCGCGCTGGCCACCGAACAGGCGACGGAAGTGCTTATGCTTGCCAACCAGGGCGCGCACGGAGCCGTCCATCAGTTTGGGATGCTGCGTTGTCAACCAAATATCGAAGCCGTTGTGCCGGTGGACGTTCAGCCAAGCGACATGCGGCAGCGGTTTTGATTGGGTGGAGCGTGGTGGAAACGCGCACTGGCATTCGTCGATGATGACGAGGGAGCCATGGGGCATGGCTTGCCAATCCGGGATGACCTCCGATAGTCCCAACTGCCCAACGGAGACGGAGAGCAGCGGCATGGCAGCATGCGGCAGGGATAGTTCAGGGATGCCGTGCACGAAGATCGGCCGGGCCTCTTCCGGGTGACGCTCCCACCGGCCCACAAGCGTGGCCAATTGCTGGACCATGGAGAGTGTTTTACCCGAGCCGGGCACGCCAGTGTTTAGCTCGATCATGGCGCATCCCGGCTGTCAGCTGGATTTCAGCACATAGCGTGCCGCGCCGACGCTGGCCCACATGGCCACACGCGCCACATACGCGCCAAACAACATGCCAAGCGACTCAGGAATGCCGGACAAAGAACATAGCTGCAGAATGGCTAGGGGAATAGTTGACCAGCTGGCCTGCGCCGAGGCGATCAGCTGATTGACCAACTCAGTCACGCCGGTGAAGACCACCGCCGTAAAGCCTAGCGCAATGATGGCCTTGACGACCAGAGGGCCGATCAGGGCCAGTAACCAAGCGGCAAGTTGCGTCATGATTTTAATCCCTGCATAAAGATAATCGCCGCGCCGGCAGCAGCGCAGGCCAGGAACAGTGGGCGAAGCTTGGTCATCAAGTCGCACATCGGCGTGAAGGTAATCAGGCGAGGCCCATACATATCAAAGGTGATCGGTGCCGGACAGGATGCGGACGAAGCGAAGGTAAGCGGCGTAAAGGTAACTGGCACGTTCTGGCGTGGGATGACGTCGGCAACGGGCGGCACATCCAGTTCCGCGCACCCTGCCCTGCGTGGATTGTCCTGACATGCATTGCGCATCGCCTTGATATCGGCGGCAATCGCTTGCTGCGTCGGTTCGCGGTTGTAGTCTGTTGGTAGATTGATGGTGGCCGGAACAACTGGCGGCACATTCAAGTTAGAGTTATCTGTCGTTGTCGTCGTTGTCGGCGGGTTCGACGTCGATTGCCCGGTGTTGTTCGTCACCGTGGTGGTGGTCACGTTTTGCGTATTGTAGGTAATGCTGGTGGAGGTGCCGCTACCTGACTGCGTTGGCGTGATCGTGGTTTTCTCTTGCGTGGTTTTAGTCTGCGGCACGCCACTTGCATCGGTGTAGTTTTGCACGGAAGTTGTTGTTTGCGGCGTGCTGACCGGTGGTGCATTCATCGTAGTTTGTGACGTGGCCGGCATCATCACATCGACAGGCACGCCAGGCTTGCCATTGGCGCGTGCAATTTCATTGACAGCTTCCGCTGCATCCCAGGCCCGTTTAGCAGCCGCCGCGCCAGTCGTTGGTGAGGCGAAGGCTTCGGCAAGTTTCGCGTCAATATCGGCATCGGTAGCAGGAGCGGAACCGGTCTGGTTGACACAGCCGAGTGGCGATAAAACAGCGCCAGAAGGGCAAATAACATTGTCGGGTTTCACTTGTGGAACATATGTGTTGTGAAAACCGACCTCAACGCAAAAGGTTCCAAGATTGGGGACAACAGCCGGCTTGTAGACACGAGGATTCCCGGCCGATGAAACTATCGGGCCATAAGCCTCGCAAACGGCAGCTGGAGAGGCCCCCGTCAGATAGGGGCCTGATATGGTGACGAACTGCCCACTTATAGGTGCGACAACCGTATTTTGCGCAACTTTGCACAGAAAGTCTGGCGGAGGGCACGGCGCCAAACCGGAATCTTTAACGACGTTGTAGATTTCCCATGCTGTGAGCGCCAACCCGACAGGGCCAGACAATCCACGCGCCAGCTTAAATGCACGGCCTGCAGCGATGGCAACATTAGGCTTGCTAATCATGGTACTCAAAGAAACAGGAATCTTGATGTGGACGCCATTTTTGACGGCGATGGCAACGCCGTTGGCGTTCACCGACACGCCTGCATTCGATCCTGATGTGGAACCATTAGCCACGGCGAAACCGGTCTGACCTGCCGGGAAATAGGCGGAATATGGCCCTGCCACATTGCTTGGAGGGAGCAAGACCGTGCCTTGCGCATGGGCTGGCGGAATCCACAGCGCCAGTAAGGACAAGGCCACAATACAAAAAATTTGAATTGCTTTCATTTCTCAGCCCTCGACCATTCAAGGAACGAATAAATTTTGTAAGCGCTCCAGCAAAGAACAACCGCAGTGAGGGCGGCGCCAAACACATGCATACCAGCACTGATAATGGAATCGTTCTGGCATGGCGGAAAATCGATATGGTGGACTGCTGACACGGTGATCGCTGCGGCACCGCTAGTGGGGGTGGTGGTAATTCGAAGCATAAGTCCACCGTCTGGCGTGGCCGAGGTACAGCTGGCCGATTGAATCCCGCTACCGTCAGCCAGCACGATGGTAGCGGGTGGAAAGGCTGCACAGGCGGCAACCGCAGCATCCGCTGTAGTAGCGTAGCACCACGGGCCGACCTGATAGGCCATGTTATGCGCCCGCTTTTTTGCTGATGAACGAGTACACCTTGGTCACGCCAAAAATGGCGACGCTCAGGGCAATCAGCGCGCCGATTACGGCGAGAATTGCCGTTTGCGCTTCGGTAATACCAGCATTCATCGAGGCGGTATCGATTGGCGCTGCAAAAGCGGGAGCGGACAAAGCCGCCACCGCCAGCGCAGGAACAACCGTTTTCAACGACATCAATTTTTTCAACATGATGACTCCCCTTCCCTTCTTATGCCGGAGATCGCCGGCGCGATTCGGCCTTATGCCGGAAAACAGTTTGTGCGGTTAGCCACGTGTTCGACTTGAGCAACCGAACCACCTGTGCAACCTTGGAGGTCATCGGCACTCACGCGGTCGCCACGGTAGCCATTCAAAAGGACACCACCTGGAAATTTCTCACACAGGTAACGATAATTCTGAGCGGTGGCGCCGCCTTGGTACTTCAACGCTTGCCCGCCTGGATAGCTGATCGGCGAGTAGAAGTAGCCAACAAGGTCAAATGAAGGTACGAGCCGGGCGGCCTCTATTGCTTGTGACTGAGCCAGCGAGTGCAACACATCAGTGGCCAGTGATATGGCGGTAACCCGAGCTTTTGCCAGATCATCACCCACGAAGTGCGGGAGGGCCGACAGCAACGCAGATAACACATCAGCATCAAGGCATGCCTGACGATCAGAGGATTCAATGGTGGTCATGGCGGTAGCCCTCAGGCAGGTTTAGCGACATCGACGGGACGCGCCGGACGCGATGCGGGAACTGGCGGGACTGGATGCAGTCCGATCAACATGGGACGCACTTCCTTCGAGTAGTCCGAATCGATCACATACTCACCGAAGTAAAAGCCGGGTTCTGTGCCAACCAAATCACGGGGCAAGAACAGTTCTCCTATTTTCGTGACGCCCGCCACCATCAGCACACACTGGGCCTTGTACATGACGCCGTCAGGCTTGCCGGCCTTACCCTTATAGGGTTGTTGATTTACGGAAAGAATTTGCAGAGGGGTATTGTCAATTGCAGGCATGATAGACCTCATTAAGTTAAGCCATTGCTAGGCCAATTTTCAGGCCGGAGAGCTTCCGGTTTTGTACAAACGTGCTATTGTGTAATAACTGAACGGTTGATAAGAATAGGAAATAATACTAACCGTTCGGTTAGCAATATAAATATAATCCAATTGCCTGATAATTCAAATTGAGGATATATATGAACTATAGTGAGCTAATAGCGAAAGCCCTTAAGGGCCGCTCGACATACGCAATGTCGAAACAATGGGGAATTGGCCAGATGACTTTAAGCCGATATGTAAAGGGAGAGCGCTTACCGGATTACGATACAGCACTAAAAATTGCTAAGGAGGCAGGAATACCACCGGGTGACGCATTTGAAACACTTGCAGAAGAAGAGCGCATAAGGAAAGCGCGCCAATTACGGTTACAAAGTGGTTTTGTACAAACCGACCTACTCCTCATAGTAGCAACATGCGGTTTAGCAGCCGTATTCTTTATATTATGTCAAATGGTGGGGTGAGGTATGCAGTACTTGTAGTATCGATACAAGTTGACAGTGACACACCTCGGTTCTGTACAAAAGCATCTCAAAACGG
>JAEAMG010001075.1_pt1 | contig 23569 bp, 19 predicted proteins | sample 8958741 | NCBI WGS metagenome assembly JAEAMG01 (sample SAMN16933256, study PRJNA681125) | bioreactor sludge metagenome | isolation source: anaerobic bioreactor treating anionic surfactant - SDBS | place: India: Bengaluru | collected 2019-02-28 | reverse complement strand
AGAAGGCAGAGCTCCTCGGTCTTGGTCAGGCCCTAATCTATTCCATCGAACAGAGCGACCTTCCGATGATGACAATTATTCTGAGAAAAGGAACCGCAGCCGCACACTATATCATGGCAGGGCCGCAGGCAAACAATAACAACTGCTTCACCCTCGGAACCGCGACAACTGAAATTTACGTCATGCACGGTGAGACTGCCGCTGCAGCGAGCTTTGCGAGAAGGCTTGTAAAAGAGAAAGACGCTGGTAAGCCCCTCGGAAAGGTCATCGAGCAGATGAATAAGCTGGTAAAATCCTACTATGATAATTCAAGACCAAAATACTGTGCAAAAGCCGGTCTCGTTGATGAGGTTGTGGCAATGAAAGACCTGAGAAAGTACTTTGTTGCTTTTGCGAACTGCTGCTACCAGAACCCGGCATCAATTACACCGCAGCACCAGATGATCCTTTGCAGAATCATTAAAGGCTAATTACGCATACGCTGATTTGACAGGGTGGATCGAACGACCCACCCTGTTTTTTTTGGAACAACTGTTAACCATCCAATGAAATGGTGTTGACTGCTGTTTAATAATAGTGTAATTTTCAGGGTACACGTGTTTATTCTGTCATCACAAGGAGCTCCATTCACAAAAAAATATGAGAGACAGACTATCCTCAATGCTGAGCAGGATAAAAGAACAAGGTAACTATCGGACAATTAAATACCTTAAGCCCCTCTCATCAACACGAATCAACTACAACGGTAGAGAATATCTCAACTTGTGCTCCAACAGCTACCTTTCCCTTCATACTCACCCGAAAGTAATCGAGGCAGCGAAACAGGCAGCCGATGACTATGGGGCTGGAATATGTTCTTCCAGAAGCGTGTCAGGAAGCATCGATCTTTATGAAATCCTCGAAAAGGAAATAGCCGAATATAAAGGCTATAAAAAAGGATTAATATTTTCGAACGGCTATATGGCGAATATCGGGATCATTTCTACTTTAACGCACGAAGGCGATGTAATTTTCAGCGATGAGTTGAATCATTCAAGCCTTATTGACAGCATCCGGTTGTCGAGGGCAAAGAAGGTTATTTACAGGCACAGGGATGTAGAAGACCTCGAAAGAAAGATACGGAAAGAAAAGCTGAAGGGCAAGAGGTTTGTTGTCACCGAAACGGTCTTCAGCATGGATGGCGATATCGCGCCTCTTGCCGACATTCATGGTTTGAAAGAACGTCATGAGCTTTGTGTCATTGTTGATGATGCCCATGGAACAGGTGTCTTTGGTGAGAAAGGGACAGGCATTGAGGAATTGCACGCATTGTGTGGCGCGATGGATGTTCATATGGCTACCTTTGGTAAATCACTGGGTTCTTTTGGGGCTTTTGTGCTTTCTGATGAAGTGACTATTGATTTTCTCATCAACAGGGCCAGAACATTTATGTATACAACTGCGTTGCCGCCTCCGGCCCTTGGTGCTGCCCGTGCTGCACTCGGTCTTGTGCGAGAAAACTCTTCTTTTAAAGACGTTCTTTGGAATAAAATAGAATACCTGAGGAAAGGTCTCAAGGAGGCTGGCTTCAATTTACAGGACAGCTTTGGCCCCATCGTACCCATTATTGCGGGTGAAGATAAGACGACTGTTCAGATGCAAGAAATGCTCCTCGAGAAGGGTCTTTTTCTCCAGGCGATAAGGCCGCCAACTGTTCCTCCGGGAACCTCTCGACTTCGATTTACAATTGTGAGGGACCTGACCAAGGAAGATATGGATTACACACTCGAAGCGCTTACTGAGATAGGGAAGAAGAATGGCCTTATTTGATAAAAGATACATCATTAAATACTATTCGCAGTTCATGGTTCATAATACAACATCATCGTTCTTATGCGTTGGGCTTATGGACTGTGAACCGTGAACTGATAACAACATTTCGGAGGCGAGATGGGTAATAAGAAACATTTAATCGAATGGGATAAGCGTTACATCTGGCATCCCTTCACTCAGATGAAAGATTACGCAGATATGAACCCCCTCGTGATAGAGAAGGGTGAAGGATGCTATCTCATTGACATAGATGGCAACAGGTACATTGATGGTGTCTCGTCTCTGTGGGTTCTTGTTCACGGACATGGAAAGAAAGAGCTGCTGGATGCCATAGAAAAGCAGTCAAAAACGCTTTGCCATTCTACCCTGCTCGGTCTTGCAAATGCACCCTCAGTTATCCTGGCAAAGAAGCTTATTGAGATAATGCCCAAGGGTCTCTCAAAAGTTTTTTACTCTGACAACGGCTCAACATCAGTAGAGATTGCCCTGAAGATGGCCTATCAATACCGGCAGCAAAAGGGACAGAAAAAGAAGAAAAGGTTTATTGCTTTTACGAATGCCTATCATGGAGATACGATCGGTGCGGTCAGCGTTGGAGGTATTGATCTTTTCCATCAGGTGTATGGGCCTTTACTCTTTAGGACCTATAAAGCACCATCGCCGTATTGTTACCGCTGTTCTCTTAAACTTGAGCGCCAGACGTGTGGCCTTGCCTGTGTGGAAGCTTTTGAGAGGGTCGTCAAGAAACATCATGACGAGACGTGCGCTGTAATCATTGAACCTCTTGTACAGGGAGCCGCAGGAATGATCCTTCAGCCTCCTGGATGGCTTCATGCTGTCTGGAAGATAGCAAAAGAGTATAACCTGCTTTTTATTGCCGATGAGGTCGCAACAGGATTCGGGAGAACAGGGAACATGTTCGCCTGTGAAGAAGAGAGAATATCTCCTGATTTTATGTGTGTGGCGAAGGGGATTACAGGAGGATATCTGCCTTTGGCGGCAACCATCTCTACTGAAGAAGTTTTTGACGGTTTTCTTGGTCATTTTGATGAATTCAGAACCTTCTTTCATGGCCATACATATACCGGTAATCCCCTGGCATGTGCCGTTGCGGTTGAGAGCATTAACCTTTTCAAGAAGGAAAAGCTTATGGAAAAGCTTCATCAAAAAATCGCGCTTTTAGGCAGTGGGCTGGAGCGGTTTAAAGAACTTTCCCATGTAGGCGAGGTGCGGCAGAAGGGCTTTATGGTCGGTATCGAACTTGTCAAAAGCCGAAAGACAAAAAGGCCATATCCTCCGGGAGAAAAGATTGGTCAGAAGGTTATCTGGGAGGCAAGAAAACGCGGTGTAGTCATTCGACCCCTGGGCGATGTGATTGTCCTTATGCCACCACTAGCCATCGATAAACAAACCCTCGAAAGGCTTATTGATGTAACATTTGAAAGTATAAAAGCCGTTACTGGTGTGTAGAAACGAATTTAATCATAAAAATGAGGGAGGCCGATCATGATCCATGTAATCGCTTCTGTAAAAGTAAAACCTGGTAAGCGTCAAGAATTGGTGGATTTATTCAAAGTTAACCTTTCGAAGGTAAGAGAGGAAAAAGGATGTATACGATATTTTCCTGCTGTTGACATTGCAACCGGTTTGCCACCACAGTCATTGGACGAGAATATGGTTACCGTTATTGAGACATGGGAAAGCGTGGAGGCGCTCAAAGATCATCTCGGCACGCCTCACATGGCAGCATTCTTTGAAAAGGAGAAATCACTGGTTGAAGGTTCAACCATTAAGATTTTACAGGAAGCATAGCGCTTCAGATGCTTGCCATCTGTGTTGCCGGTGCTAATGGTTGAGAGGCTACCATCATATAAGTACAAGGTCCGACATCCAACATCTTTGTCTTTTTGAAGCCAAAATTGGTTATTAATTTCTCCAGCTCTGCCGGGGAAAGCCGAATGTGAATGGGCGGGCCTGGAGGTCCCTCAATCTTTTTGAATTCTACGATTCCGAGAATGCCCATGGGCTTTAGAACCCGTGCAGCCTCTTGCAGTGCGCCATCCGCTGCTCCGTGGCGAATAAAATCATGAAACGCAGTTGCGATGAAACAAATGTCAACCGTTTTATCGGGGAGCGGCAAGTGGTCAGCAACAGAAATAACAAAAGCCTGAACATTTGTAAGGTGATTTTCCTGAGATCGTTTTTTAAGGGTTTCTATGCCTTCATCCCAGCCGTCGATGCCGTATGCAATACCTTCAGGGCCTATTATCTCCGCAGCTGCAATGACGTAATCGCCCATTCCGCAACCCAGGTCAAGAAAGACGTTTGATCTGGTAAGACCTAGTTCGTGGAATACGAGCGTATGATCAACAAGATCAAAGCTGCTTTTTCCGGACCCAGGTAGTCTGTTATGCAGCATCAGAAAGTCCTCCCCGTTGACAGCACATACTTTAAAACAATCCGCTCAGACTTCCTGCGTAGCCGGTAAGCTCGGCGTAGCCTTCAACATTCACTATAGCGCCCTGCGATGTGCCTGTCCCTGTCACTGCACCTTCCCAATATGTAACGCCAGTAGACGCCTCAGTAACAAGTTCCTGGTTTGCAACAATTGGTGTAAGGGTTATATCAATATTTGCTGATGGTATCCTGATCTGCCATTTGGCCGGGTAGATCCCGCTGCTTTTCGGGCTCTTCCATTGTGCCATGACGTTAACTGTTATCTCGTTCTCTCGAAGGTGACGCGACGTTCCATCCTGTTCAATGATCGTTGCCGAAGAGGATGATTCAATGGATCCATCCTTTTTTCGCAATTGAAAGAGCATAAGGTCCCTACCGTCGGACAGGTGGATACCGAACCAATCCCAGCCAACCTGGTCAGGGCTGAGAACGTTTGATCCGAACTCCTGGTCAAACCAGCTCGTTCCCGTCACTGCAACCGGATTCTTTGATAGCTCGGTCCGGATCGTACCCTTTGTTTCGAGGTCAGTGAAGGAATAATAATATGATGCCTGTCCGGGGTTAGGCCCCTTCGTGCTCAATCCCTTGTTGCCATGAAAAATTTTAGGCTTGCGTGGTGAAAGTTCAAGGTCAAGGGCCATGTCATTTTTGTATGCTTTAAGATAAATGATGTTGCCTGTCATTTTTGCCGACCAGTTGAGGGTCCAGACATCCATAGCGCCGGTCTTTGCACCGGCAAGGCCAGGTCCGCTTCGTGATGCCTGATCGTAATGCCAGAACTTTCCCGATGTTCCGTCAACAATTGCAAAATGAGCGAGATACACGTCTCGAATGGACCATGGAATGTCAGGTCTTGATGCTGTGAGCGCAATTCCTTGCCTGAAAAAAGTCAGCTGGTACCCGCACTGCCTTCCATTTTTGTCTTTTAAATTGCCTGTAAAGTACCACCACTCGGTGCGATACTCAGGATGCGCCCCGTGATCTCTGGGAAAAGACCACTGCCATGACCCCTTCGCCTGCTTCCATCCCTCCGCAGACATTACCGTGCCTGCTAGAAACACGAAGACAAGTGCTTTGAAGAGCAGCATTACCACTGATGCAGTTATACAATGATTTGTCACCCAGTCCTTCCTATGGGCTATCAGCTTACAGCTATGAACTGTTTCTCCCATCACCTATTGCCTCTCGCCTGTCTCTTTTGCATTTCCTATTACCCATCGCCTCTCGCCTGTAGCCTGCCTTACTTATTCCTCCCTTATCTGCATCTGAGGATAGGTCCTGTATACCTTCCACAGCGGATAGAGCGCTGCCCCGAGGCTTGCACAGATTGCTACAATTCCGGTGATCGCATAGGGCTGCCATTCAGGGTAATAGAAGATCGTCCAGTTAAAGCTCCGGAGGTTGATAACCTTGATGAGCATTATCGCAAGGGCTGTGCCTCCAACAATGCTCAAGAGAAAGCTGACCAAGCCCATACCAAGACCTTCGAGAACAGTCATAATTCCAATCTGGGATGTGGAGAATCCCAGTGCCCTGTAAATACCGAAATCCTTCCTGCGCTCCAAAAAGAGTGTAAGGAGGGCACCCGTGATACCAAAAAATGCAACAATAATAGCCAGAAGGCGCATAGAACGGGTGACGGCAAAGGTGCTGTCAAAAAGAGCGAGAATGTTTCCCTGGAGTTGTTCGCTCGTAAGGACAGGGAGATTTCTCTCATGAGCCATCTTTTTTACCTCTGCAAGCAGTTTGGTCCTGTGCGGATTACCAGGCTCAATGAAGATTCCAAGACTGTTAATAGTGCGGTCACCATATATTTTAATATAGGTTGTGCGGTCCATCATGATGAGGCCGTGCTCAGTGGTATAATCATAGAAGATAGCCCCCACGGGGAGTGTGGTCGGACCCTCTCTACCTTCCAGGGTGACCATATCTCCCTCTTGCACATTAAACCGACGGGAGAAGCTCTCTGAAATAATAGCTCCACCCTGTTTCACGGCATCCCAGTTTTCATTTCCGCCCCTTAACCAACCAAATCGAGTAAAACGCCGCAGAACCGAAGCATCAATGGATGAGATTGAAATTTGAACTCCGTTGTACATCACTTGGGTATTCCGGAATGGGTCTACCCCTCCAATACCAGGTATGGCCTTAAGCTCCTCATAAAAATCTTCCGGAACCTGTGTCTCGGTGATGGTAGAAATGTATAGATCGCCACGGAGCTGGGTGTTCATCCACCAGACCAGCGACTGACGGAAACTCCCAATCATGGATCCGAGTCCAATGGATAAAGCAAGGGCTATCATAAAAGCGGAAACAGCCACGCTTGTCCTGCTCAGGTTTTGGCGGATATTGCCTGCGGCCACTTTTCCGGGAAGGCCGCCGAGATGATAGAGAAGCCATTTCACTGCCGGGCCAAGGGCAATCAGTATGGCACCTGTTAATAGGCTAAAGCCGAGGATGAAGGCGAAAACGCCGGCAAAACCAACAAAGACATTTATAAACGACAGTACAAGCAAAATTAAACTCACGGCAATGATAGCCAGGCCGACAAAAGCAACCTTCTGCGTCTTGATTCTGCTCTTGCGACTCACCGTCCTTCCGCCCAATGTCTGCACAGGATCAATGCGAACCAGCTCCAAAAGCGGGAGAAAGCCCCCGAGAAGGCTTGCCCCGCCTCCAATAATAACCCCGATAAGGATGGTCATGACGGACCATGGAGGATCAGTAGGACGGAGGAAGAAATAGATGTTGCTGATGGTGCTTCCTAAAAGGTTAACGAGGAAATGGGCCAGGAGATAACCAATTACTGCTCCAAGTGCTCCACCAAGGATGCCAAAGATAAGGATTTCAGAGAGAAAGGCAAGTACAATCTCATGATTTTGAGCCCCCAGGCTCCGCAAGATACCGGCATCCCTTCGGCGACTCACCACTGCGAAGGTGGTTGTATTATAAATGAGAAAAACACCTACAAAGAGCGCCAGAAGCGAGAGGGCTTCGAGATTAAGCCGAAACGCTGCAAGCATGGCAATGAGGGTTTCTTTTCTTTGCCGGTGAGACTGGATGCGGTAACCTTCTTTCCAGCGGGAGAGAAACCCTGCCTCATCAGAGAGGATGAGGTCTATACGGTCAACTTTGCCGGTGAGATTGAGCAGGGGTTGTGCATGAGCGATATCCATAATCATAATGGGCTCCCCTGAAGGATTTGGGAAAAGGCCAAGGATTTGGAAACTTCCCTTGGTGGTGGAAAGTACATCTCCAGGCTTTAAACCCAACTCGGCAGCAAGGTTTTTTTCGAGGAGTATAGTCCTTTCTTTTAGTAAGAAATCGATATACTGCTGCGGACTCTGGCGGTTTGTTCGGTCAAAAGGTGTGTTACTCAGCTCCGGACGAACATGACGATCAAGAAAGGAATCCACCCCGAGAAGTCTTACCGATTCTCCCCGTGTAAGCTTTATTTTTCTATCAATAACCGGTGAAAAATGCTTTACAGCCGGATCAAGCATGAGCCTTTCAAGGATTGTTTCCTCAATTGGCCCTGCAGGTCTCTCCATAACGTGGGTTGATTTTCCCCTCAGAAAATCGATTGCATTGGCAAAGCTGGCAATGGCAGACTGGGCTGACAAGGCCATCCCTATAACCGCAGCAACTCCGCATGCTATTCCGAGCAGCTGCAGCACCGAGAGGCCCGGACGCTTAATTAAGTAACGGAGAAATGATTTGGTAACAATCCTCAACGTTCGATCTCCATACAGGAGGCAGGCTCCGTAATTACCCCGTCCACCATACGGAGGATGCGGTCAGCAAACTTGCAGGTTAACGGTGTATGGGTGACCATGAGAAGCGACATCTTGTGTTCCTGACACCGACGCTGAAGAAGTTCAAGGACCTGGTTTCCGGTAGCTGTGTCTAGATTGCCGGTAGGTTCGTCTGCGAGAATGAGGGCGGGTTCCTTAACGATAGCTCGGGCTATGGCAACGCGCTGTTGCTCTCCTCCTGACAGCTCATGAGGATACCTCGGTCCCTTTCCCTCGAGACCAACCGCGGCAAGTGCCTCCTCAGCAGATTTCCGGTCAGGCTTGCCGAGCAGTTCAAGGGAAAGATATACATTTTCATAGGCCGTAAGAGTAGGAAGGAGGTTAAAAAATTGAAAGATAAAACCCAGGCGCCTGCGCCGCAAATCCGTCCGCCCTGTCTCGCCGATGCTTTCAAGATCGTGGCCCGCTACCTCGATATGACCTTTTGTGGGTCGGTCAAGACCTGCGATAAGATTCAGGAGTGTTGTTTTCCCGGAGCCACTTTTTCCAAAGAGAGCAACAACCTCTCCAGGCAATATCTCAAGGCACGCTCCCCGGAGGGCAGTACCATTCTGCCCTTCATCGCCATATTGTTTCCAAAGATCGACAACCCTTATTATTGGTTGCATTTTGTGAGCCTCCAGAATACCATGTTCATTTAAGTACAATGTTGTTCGAAATAAATTTTACAGATTAATATAATACACATGAAGTCCCATCGCTGCACAATATTGGGTTCAGTTTGACAATGCCACTTGCGATAAGTATTATTTGATATGGATAGTAAAGAAAAGAAGATCGTTAAACAGCCTGAGAATATGGTTTTGTATAAGCCAAAACATGAGTTGTGCTCAACAGTCCATGCATGCATTGTGCTCAGCGAACTTCCTGAGCTTACCCCCGAAGAACTTCAACAAATATCAGATCGAGAACAAAAACCCAAATAAAAGATGCTTCTGTGCCGGTCGGGTTCCATGATACTTGTCACGGACAGAACTCTCTTGGTAAGTTAAGATATTGCAGGGATTCAGAAGAAAACAATACAGTTCTTATGGTCTCGATATGGTGTCCGGGAGTATTACAGCAAAAGTGACATTGAGGAATCTTCAACATACTACAAACACATTTGCTTCAGACGAGATATACTCCACAGATTCAGACGGTTATGAAGGAAAGATAGAATCAATGGCAGATGACCTGGCAAGTCGGACGACGAGACTCCACAAATATCTTGATATGCTTCGCTTTTCCAGTCTGTCTCACAAGGAAAAAATAAAGATAGAAAAACGAGCGGAACAGGAAAAAGTCCAGCTGCTTCATCTCAAGGAAACGATCCGTGAAATGAAACGATCTTATATAATGGGTATCCCCGCTCATCATCTGACCCGGCTTGCCAACCACCATCCGGTATGGAAGACCCACTGCAATCTATTCATGGATCAAATCCAGAAAGCGAACCTCACCTATGAAGGAGAAAATATTTTTATACGGTGCGCATTGAAACCGCAAGCTTTGAACTTCCTGAAGATTTTTAGAGAGATAGGTGAAGGAAGCGTGCTGTGTATCAATTCAGACAGGGGCTTGCGTTATGAGGACGGAGAACCGGGACAGGCAGAAGGAATCAGGTGGATGCTTATCAAAGATGCCTTCTATCCACTGCGTAGAAATATGTTCCGCATGGTTGAACGAATTCGTGCTCAATGGATATTTTCCGGTGATAAGTGGACTCTCGAAGATGATGTCCTCTCACTTGATTTCGGATCGCAGGAAGAGCGGAAACTAACTGACTGACCTAAATCCCCAGTCATAGCAGCAGATAAATTTACAATCTCTGCCCCTAAGATAAGGAATTTTATCAACTAAACCCAAATGAAAGTGACAGACCATTCGGCCCTATGATCGCCGGATTCCTCGCCGGTCTTATATACAGGTATCTTTACTCAGGCAGAACTTTATGGGCAGCATGGAAGAAGAAAAGGGAAGGGCAGGAAGACGGATAAATTTGTCGCATCTCTTTGCCTTCTGTGCCGTGTTGCATTTCAGATCGTAATTCTCGGAATCTTGATTTATGGTTGATGAAGCGAAAGAGCCTGCACGTTTTGTCTATTCGCGACATTAATAAATTGCATATTTTATTAATTTCCGATATTCTTCATGGACGTTTTCTTGTTTTATAAGCTCAACCGAGGAGTGCACTTTATAATGGATCAAGGACCAAAAGCGAACGCATTTCAATTTCTCGATAAATTACAATTCAATCGTTTTCATATTCAGTTATTGATATTTACAACTCTTTCATCGGTCGTCATGGGTATTATCTCACAGACCGTTGCATACATACTGCCGTTGGTCTTGAAAGAGTGGCACCTTACCCCTGTTCAGGGAGGGTCTATCGCATCTTACACTTTCCTTGGTCTTATGCTTGGAGCTGCGGGTTTTGGCATTCTTTCAGACCGTATAGGCAGAAAAAAGACATTGATACTCGCAGTAGCCATCTCAGGCATTTTCAACGGAATTGCCTATTTCGCGCCGGATTATACTGTTTTTTGTGTTCTCCGGTTCCTCTCCGGTCTCGGGCTTGGAGGCATACCGCCGCTCAGTGTCACACTTCTGTCAGAACTTGTGCCTACCAGAATGAGGGCAAAGGCGGTAACGACAGCAACATGCGGTTTTCCCTTTGGATGGGCATTATCCGGGATTGTGGCCATGTTTATTGTGCCGAATTTTGGATGGCGAGTTCTACTCGCAGTATCAGGGTTCCTCGCCCTGATACTTGTTCCGTTTTTGATAGTCTACTTAGCTGAATCGATACGGTTCCTTTCAGGAAAAGGCCGGAATGAAGAAGCAACTGAGCAGATGCGCAGGATTGAAAAAACGGCCCGGCTGTCAGCTTCCGAGTGGAGCTTTGATGGCATAGCATCTGGTCCTCATAAGGAAAAGGGGGCGCTGCGGCAGCTTTTCAGTGCAAAACTGGCAACGATGACTATTCTTGTCTGGCTCAGTTATTGTTTTACTTTGGTGACAGTTCACGGATTATCAGTCTGGATTCCTCAGCTGTTTGTAAAGGCGGGCTATTCTCTGGTCAAGAGTTACAGCTTCAGCATCGTACAGTCAATGTGGGCATTGGCAGGAGGGTTTTTTCTCGGTTTCCTCCTTGACCGGTTTGGCCGTAAACCGGGGCTTCTCCTCTCCTTCATGCTTGGAGGCTTGTCTATCCTGATATTCAGCATTGCGAACTCTCCTGCATTTCTCTATCTTGCGGGTGTTGCTACCGGTTTGTTTGTGTTGCCTCTTCCGGGCGTCCTGCATGTGGTGGCAGGCGAGATCTACCCGACCCGTATCCGTGCAACCGGTGTTGGTTGGGCTGCAGTGGCGTCAAGGGTTGGCTCGATTCTTGGGCCGATTTTTGGCGGGGCCATTCAAATGGCAGGTCTTGGTTTTCATACATTCTTCTTTATATTCGCAATGCCATGTTTCATGTGTATGATTCTTGTCGCATTTTATAAAGTTAACGTGAAGAATGATGCACTTGAGGAGGTAAGCTCTAAACTGATGTCAAAGAGCTAGATTTGTTTGTCTTTGGGAGGGTAATGCGAATTTGATTTCTATAGATGTCGTTGTTCTTCCGATAGCGTGATCAAGCAATAAAATTATACAGATTGCCGGAAAACATCATCAGGGTATGAATGGCCAGAAGGAAAAGTGAAACCTGGGGTAAACAGGATATGAAATGGTTCATAATATTTATGATAATACTGGTCTGGACAGTTTCGAGGGCGGTCTTAATCGATATGGTCATGGCTGAAGGACCGATTGAGCCTCGTTTGACTGCAGAGGAGATAAGAATCTTGATTAATCTCCACAACAAGGTTCGCTCAAACGTTGGGGTTGGCCCTCTGGTTTGGTCGAAAAGCCTGGCAGGATATGCACAGTCATGGGCTGATCACCTTGCCTCCACAAGTTGCAGATTGGAGCACCGTCCATACTCTGGAAAACGGAAGCAAGAGTATGGTGAAAACCTGTTTATGGGGACAGAAGGCTATTATGGAGTGGCGGATGCGGTACGGGCGTGGGAACGTGAAAAGTCAGTGTATCATGGTGAACCCCTTAGCTCCTCCAACTGGTACCCCTCCGGTCATTACACGCAATTAGTATGGAAGAATACAAGTCAGATAGGCTGCGCAAAAGCAGAATGTCGTGGTAATGTCATTGTCGTCTGCAATTATGATCCTCCAGGAAATGTAATGGGGCAAAAGCCTTATTGAGGCTGTTGTTGATCGTTTATTCTTCGGAAAAAATCTGGGCAGTGAATGTGTAGATCTGAGTTGCTTTGTCTTTCCACGCCTGGGCGGGCAGGCCTGCTTTAACACATGTTTGCCTAAGGAATTCCTCTCTGTTCCATTTGTTCTCTGTGGCCACCTGGGGCAGGAGTAGTCCGGCATTATTGCCCCTTATCATGTACAAACCGTGTTTTCCAATCTCGATTTCATTAGTATCTGAAACCAATCTTAAAGGACTCAAGACAGATATCTCGATGCGTATATCCTTCAGCTCTTTTCGTGATACCGGTGGAAAGCGGGGATCCCTTGTTGAAGCTGCTCTAGCCATGTCTGAAATGGTTTTATGGAGAGGAGTAGCTGGCTGGATGTACCCGATGCACCCCCTCAGCGAACTATTTTTGGTCAGCGTTACGAATGCTCCCCGTTTTTCTAGGAGGATAGGTTCTTTAACATCCGCTTTGTGAACATTTCCATTCGTGACATATTCCTCAAGGTTCTTCCGGGCAATTACAAGAAGCATTTCCTGCTCTTTCCTGCTGAGACTTCGATCAGGTTGAGAACGGGAAAAGGCTATTGAGCCGTAGCCTACAACCCTTGACATGTTCTTCGTTACGTCCCCTGAATTGGCGTAGTTGAGAACGGTGGGTTTGCCGTCCATCTGTTTTGCCAGCATCATAAGGGAGAGAACCCCCTGTTCCCCGCAGAGTTCGCATTCGCCTTTTTGCAGGCAATGGAGAAGGCCATCGATATTCAATTCAGCAATATCTTTGAGGGTGACATTATCCATCTTGTTTGCAGCGTCATAAGGGTGGAAGTGAGACATGTCAGAAGATGCTACGATTAAGATGTTTTCTGACTGGCGCTTCTTCAGATTTGTAAGTGTGTGAACAAATTGTCTGTAATCATCATTATCCATTGCCCCCGTAACGATTGGTACTATTTTAAATCCTGTAAGGGTCTTCTGCAGAAAAGGTATCTGAACTTCGAGGGAATGTTCCTGCTCAAATGCTGCCGGAAAGGTTTTGACGATCCTGCATTCCTTCATGATAGACTGTGCTGTCTCATGATCAACCCGAACATTGCCCAAAGGTGTTTCCCAGGACCCTTCAGGATAAATGGCGATTCCGCGGAAGAAAACCCGATGGCTTGAACCAATAACAATAACTGTTTTATACGTTTTATCCATAATTTGAGAGTATGCATATGCAGCAACCTTTCCCGAGTATTCATAGCCAGCATGGGGGACAATAATCCCGAAGATATGACCGGATATTTTTTTGTTCTTTTGCACTGCTTCTTTCAGATAGCCTTCGATTATGCCTCCGAGGGTTCTCTTGTCCGCCGGATAGAATAACCCTGCAAAAACCGGTTTCCGCGCCTTTAAATCCGCATCATCTCCGTGGCAAACATAGGGTGATAGGAGCAGGACAAGCAGCAAGGGTATGACGATTCTTGATTGATAACCCGTAACCTGTAACCTGTAGCTCGTAATTAGTTTTTTACAACTTATAACTGAAAACTCAAAACTCATGACTGGCTTTATGCCGCCCATATCCCCCCAATCTTTCCATCACAGGATGGGCATTTTCCGTTCCTCACGAGATTCTCCAATATATTGTACCCTGATCTCCTGATAACCATCTTTTTACAATGTGGGCAATACGTATTTTCTCCCGGATGACCGGGAACGTTGCCAATATAAACATACTGAAGTCCTTTACTCATAGCTATTTCCCTGGCCTTCTCCAGTATGCTTACCGGGGTTGGAGAAACCCCTGTCATCTTATACATGGGATAGAAACGGGAAAAGTGGACAGGCACGTCAGCTCCAACGCTGGTGTTTATCCATGTGCACATTCTGCCGATCATCTCCGGATCGTCATTGTGACCCGGGATAACAAGGTTGGTGATTTCAACCCAAACACCTGAGGCCTTGAGGGTTTTAATCGTTTCCAGTACCGGATCAAGTTCAGCCTCGCACAGCTTATTGTAAAATGATTTGCTGAATCCTTTCAGGTCAATATTGACTGAATCAAGATACTGACAGAGTTCTTTCAGAGGGGCGGGATTGATATACCCGTTTGAGTGCTGGACATTAAGTACGCCTTTGCTCTTCGCAGCCCTGGCAATGTCCAGCATATATTCAAAAAAGTTGGTTGGTTCAGTATATGTGTAAGCGATGCTTCTGCTTCCATTTTTTATTGCCAAAGCGACAATCTCCTGAGGAGGGATGTATTTGTTGACTGTCTCAAGAGGTGAGACCTGTGATATCTGCCAGTTCTGGCAGAACTTGCACCGAAGGTTGCAACCGGCACTGGCGATGGAGAAGCTAAGAGTCTTTGGAAGAACATTGAAGAAAGGTTTTTTTTCAATGGGATCGACATGCATTGCACAGGGCTGGGCATAGCCAAGGGAATACAGTTTTCCATCGATGTTCTTTCTGGCACGGCAAAAGCCTGATTCACCATTTGCGATTATACATCCCCGAGGACAGAGCTGGCACCAGACCTTTTTTTGTCTTTCATCCAGCCTCCGGTAGTAGAGTGCTTCCTTGAGAGGGGCGCCATTCTTCCCAAGAGTCTCCGACGCTTCAAGCTTCAGCGCCAGGGGCGCGAGGAGTGCAATTTTGACAAACTGCCTTCGACTAATCATAGAACCTAGATAAAATTATACTACTTTCTCGGGAAGGTGAACAAGAGCAGGAAGCTGAATGCCTTAAGGATTGCTAGGGCAAGACACGCCTGTGTGATTCCAAGCATTGGAATTAAAAGGAAACCGCCAAGTACGCCGCCCACCCAACCGCCAAGTAGATCAACGCAGTACAGGAGGCCGACTGTTTTTCCGACCTCATCACGACGAAAGCTGAAATAGTCGGTCTGTTGCACGTAAAGCCGGTTTGCAAGAGGAAATTCCATCCCCGTGAAAAGTCCTGAAATCAGAAGAATGAACAGGAAGGCAATCCTTACAAATATAGGGTCCACAGGAATACCTGCCTCAAGATAACGGAAGAAAAAGATGAGGATGATGGAAAGAAGAACAATGGCAAGCTCTATCTTCATAAAGATACCAAGTTTTCTTCTTCCGTGGCTTGGCCAGGTAGCGGTCAGTATACCGCCGATCGCAAGGCCGGCCATAAATGCTGTGATAAGAATCCCAATTTCGTAAAAAACATACCCGAATACTATCTGGAAACCAAACAATAAAATGAGCTGCAAAACCATGGAGGAGAATCCGGTTGTTGTTATGGCAAATGGTAGACTAATGGTTTGATATTTTTTCTGGAGACCAAAGAAGATAAGAAATATTACGCTGAAGATAACAGCAAAAGAATAGATATTAAGCAAAACAATTTTATCAAAGAGTGGTTTCAAATATGGGGCGAATAGAAGATTGTTGAAGAGGATGTTGTAATAAAGGCCTTTGGGAGCGAAATCTTTGTTGAAAGGTGCTGCGGGGAGGTCAACCATCGAGAGGTACCATTGCCTGCGGTCATCCTGAAAACGGTATTCTAGATGAACCTGGCTAATGAGGTTAGTTTTGATGTCTCTTTCTGTCATCCTTTTCGACAAAAGGAGTGGCGATATGTCTTCGCGATTATTGTCTGCTGTGGCAATATAGAGGTTAATATCCCCCGGCACCACAAAGACACCTGGAAAGACGCTTTTTATCGTCCGATACATACAGGCGTTCATGTTCCTCAATTCATTACTGTAATAAGATGTTGAACCGGCGAAGTAAAGCGACAGAACTCCCTGATTATTGAGAATAGCTTTGACGTTTTTAAAAAACTCCTGGGTGAAAAACCTGTTTGTCTGCAAGGTTAAAGGAGGTGGAATACCGAGCAAAATTGCATCATATTTGCGCGTGGTTTTTTTTATAAAGATCCTTCCATCCATATAGTGCTGGATAACCCTATTATCAGTCAAATCCTGATGGGATAATGGAGTCGAAAATTTCTTTACCGTGATCAGGAATTGGGGGTCGATTTCAACGTAATCAACGGTCTTAACGCTTGGATGCTTGAGGATTTCATGGATAACTCCGCCGGCTCCCCCACCGAAAACCAGTATAGACTCAGGATTCGGATGAGAGAGGAGGGAAATGTGGGAGAACTCCTCGACAAAGGTTATATCAGGAACGGGAGTTGTCATCACGGGGATACCATCTGTATAAAACGTTAACTGGTCCTGATTTCTCGCGACAACAATGTTTTGATACATGGTATTTTCGTAAGAAATGACTTTTTTACCTTGCCATTGTCTCGCAATAGAATCAGCATGAATGCTGTTTGCCCCACTTCCTGCCAGGAGAACAATAGACGAGACGAGAACTACAAACCCTGAAATGATAGCAATTATTCTTCTTGGTACGTCTGAGAAGAGGAGCATGACGAGGCAAATCAGGGCATTTAGAGAAGCCACGCCTATGGCTATCTCAAAGGAGTTGAGGGTGGGAATCAATATGTAACTTACCAGCACTCCGCCGACAATTGTACCAAGCATTTCGTAAAAATATACTTTTCCGATAGAGGAAGAAGCACCTTTGGTAATCCTGTTATACATGCTACATGCCATAGTAAAGAGCATGCCATGGAAAAAGCCTGTAGGCAAAAGAATGATCAGGGAATAGTAGAGCGTTTCAACTATTCCGACTCCCATGTCTGGCGAAACGCCCGTAAGTATTTTCGCTATGCGGGTCAGGTAAACGCTACAGGGAAAAGAGACAGAGAAGAGCAGCATGAGCCAGCTCAAAAATCCGCCATGCTCCCTTATTCTGTCCGAGATCTTGCCTCCTATAAGAGCGCCTATTGCCTCCCATACAATCCATGACCCGATTATGATACCGATGGAAAACTCATTTCCTGAAAAAATGATGAGCGTTTCCCTGAGCAGAATTGTTTGGGCAACAATCCCGCTGAAACCTGTTATAAGAACGGCAAGAATGAAGTTAGCGTAAGCACCCATAGACACTGCAATAGCTTATATGGGAGCGAGGAGAAGAGTCAACAAAATCCCGTCTTTGCATCGGCTTTTCTAACTTTTTCTTCTAACTTTTTACATCCTTTCCCCCCCATCCTGCTTTTGCGCTTACACCCATCTTTCCGAAATTGCCTTGAGTGACATTGTCAAGTATGGTATAACACTCTGTCCGGAGAGATGTCCGAGAGGCTGAAGGAGCACGATTGGAAATCGTGTGTACGTGCTAAAACGCGTACCGAGGGTTCAAATCCCTCTCTCTCCGCCAGATAAGAAAATAGAAAAGCCAGGCCCTGCGCAACGTGAAGGTTATAAACCCCGTCAGGTTCGGAAGAAAGCAGCGGTAGTAGCTAATCCGTGTGCCGCAGCCAGCCTGGCCCCTTTTTTAGTCGTAAGCTGTCAGTAACTAGCTTTCAGCAGAAGCAGGTACGATGGAGATGTTTTTTTTATTATTGTTATACCGCTAATCTTAAATCTAGTCTTAAGCTGGTTGCTGAACGCTGATCGCTATATGCCAGGGACGATATGAGCTACACTGTCATTGCCCGACGATGGAGACCAAAGAAGTTTGACGATGTAATGGGGCAGCCCCATATTGTCACTACTATGAAGAACTCCATAAAGTTCGGAAGGATAGCCCATGCCTATCTTTTCACCGGGCCGCGGGGCGTAGGAAAAACCTCTCTGGCAAGGATCCTTGCGAAGGCTGTCAATTGCCTTAACAAAATTTCAGAAGAACCCTGTGGTATATGCGAAAATTGTGTTTCCATCGACAAGGGAAATTTTCCTGACATCATAGAAATTGATGCCGCATCCACAGGAAGAATAGACGAGATGAGAGCAATGCTCGATACTGTTCGATACTTGCCAATGAAGGGCATGTATAAGGTCTATATCCTTGATGAATCACATATGTTGACTGCCCAGGCCAAGGATGCCTTTCTCAAGACACTTGAGGAACCGCCCGGGCATAACATTTTTGTTCTTGCCACGACCGAAGCCAATAAGATTCCCTATACTATCATGTCCCGGTGCCAGCGGTTTGACTTCAGGAGGATTTCAGAGGCAGAGATTGTCAGGCAATTGCAACGGATATGCGATGAAGAAGGCATTACATACGATGAGGGGGTATTCTCTTATGTTGCTATTGAGGCTGACGGAAGCCTCAGAGATGCTGAATCAATCCTGGACCAGGTTATTTCGTTCTCTGGGAATCACATTGCCTACAAGGATGTCTTAAATACTATCGGCATTATTGAAAACGAGATCCTTTTTACTCTTCTCAGATCAATTCTTGAAGAGAACCTGAAAGTGGGGCTCGAGATTATCGAGAATTCGCTCAACGAAGGATATGATGTCCACCAGATATATCGTGGACTTGTTTCCATGCTGAGAAATATGATGATTCTGAAGGTTTGTGAGGAAAGACCAACGTTTCTTTATCTTGGCGAAGAGGAATACCAGAGACTTTCTGATATGATCAGGGGGATCGAGTACTACGAAATCCAGAATATGCTCAACTATATGCTCAAGGCAGAAAATCTCTTGAAGGGGCTTTTCCCAAAGGTCGCCCTTGAGATACTTTACATTAATCTCTATAACATCTCAAAGCTGCGGGACGTTGAAAGGATTATCGACACAACGGAAAGGCAGGAGCCTGCAACAGAAAAGAGGGAACCTCGGAAGGAAGATGTGTCATCTTCTCCCCGGAAGGAGCCAGAGACGAGAAGGCTTGAGAATAACGCAAATGGTTTTATAGAGTATCTGAAAAAGAAGATGCCGTCGGTGGGGAATATGATGGATAGTCATGAGGTTAAAGTCGAAGATGATGCGTTTGTTGTTATGGCAGACAAACAGTCTCAGGCATTGTTCAGGCATCGAGCTGAAGAAGTCAAAAAGCATCTCGCGGATTTTTTTGGGAGGCCTATGAATTATGTTATACGTGATGGTGGGGATACAAAGAAGAATACCCTCGATGAGTATGTAAAAGAAGCACAGACTTTGTTTAACCGATAAAGGAGGAATAATGTCCAAACAACTAGGTCAACTCATGCAGCAGGCGAAAAAGATGCAGGAAAGATTTCAAAAGATGCAGGAAGAGGTTGCCGTTAAAACAGTAGAATCGCAATCCGGTGGCGGCATGGTCTCCTGCGTTGTGAACGGGAAACAGGAACTAATATCTCTAAAGATATCTGACGAGATCTGGGAAGAGAAAGACAAGGAACTCCTCGAAGACCTCATTGTTGCAGCCATAAATGACGGCTTAAATAAGTCAAAGGATATGCTTCAGGAAGAAATGTCCAAGATTACGGGCGGGATGCCGTTGCCCTTTAATCTGTAGCCTGCCATGTATTACCCTGCACCGATTGAACGGCTGATAGAAAACCTTTCGAAGCTTCCCGGTATAGGGAGAAAGACGGCTACTCGACTTGCCTTTTATCTCCTTAATACAAAAGAAAGCTACGTTACTGAGCTTTCAAATAGTCTCATTGATATTAAAGAAAAGATCAAGCTGTGTAGTACCTGCTTTAACATTACCGATGTTGACCCTTGCCCGATCTGTAGGGATGAAAAAAGAAATAGCTCAACAATCTGTGTAGTTGAGGAATCCTCCCACATGATGGTAATCGAATCAGCAAATCCAGGATACTACCGTTATCATATTCTTCACGGCGTTATTAACCCCATCGAGGGCATCGGTCCTGACGAGGTAAGGATAAAGGAGTTAAAGGACAGGGTTGTACGGGAAGGAATCCGTGAACTCATAATTGCCACAAATCCCAATATTGAAGGCAACACAACAGCCCATTATATTGCCGAGATACTTCAGGACCTCGACGTGCGGATAACCCGCATAGCTTCAGGAATACCGATCGGTGGCGACATCGTCTATATCGATCCCCTCACTATTAAGAGTTCCCTCGACAACAGACGAAACCTTTAGCGCTATCCTCCAGCCGCAAGAGGAATCAGAAGCACTTTATCGCCATCTTTGAGAATAGTCTCCATACCGTTTAAGGATTGAATTGTCTTTCCGTTAACCATCAGACGGACATAGGGGTGAATCTCTTCACTGCCCTGCTTGAAGATATGAGGGGAAAGACTATCCCCCCATATCTCCACCATCCCTGCGAGCAGACCGCTGATGTTGGTGCCTTCGGGTACAATGATTTCCACATCCTTCCCGCCAAGAACCTCTTTCAGCTGTAAAATCGAGTGAACCCTGATCTTCATACTTAATAGATTCTCTTTTAAACACCCAGGAGGTCTGCTACTTTACCCAATCCGAGCTCTTCGAGCTTTGCCCGGGTCGGCACGCCTGTTTGTGGGTCCCACCCCCGTTCTGTGTAGTACTCATCGAGCATCTTCTTTAAATCTTCTTTGCTGATCAGTTGGCCTTTTGATCCTCCTCCTTTCAGAGGTTCTGTCATGAGCCGTTCAGGGAATGTGTCGTCTGCCCGCGTAAATCCTTCCCTTGTGTTGAATGCCTTGGCGAGGTTATTGAGTCGTTCCCCGACCTTCTGGACCTCTTCGGGAGTAAAAATCAATCCCGTTACTGCCTCCATAAGGGCGGACGTGTTCTGTGTTGATGTGGCAGGCAAAGCAGTATCGAGCATAAAGGCACACATGGTGGCACAGTCGCATGTGGCTGCCCGTACGTCCTGGTTCCACTTTGTAAGCTTGCCCTTGCCTTCGATGGCAAGTCTGTCTACTTCCCACGGAATAGGTATTCCGAAGATTTCCTGGAAGGCATATCCCCTGTTGTGATCAGCGCCGGTGTATGCTGTGGCATAATTCAGACCATGCGCTTTGGCACCGCGAACATCATACGCAGGTAATTCGAGTCCTTTTATGTGCATTGCATATTTTTCAGAACCCTTTCCAATCTTTTTCGCTGCCGTCCTGGTACCATCGGCCAAAATGTCGCCAATCCCCTCGCGATATGCCATCATGCGAAGCAAAGTCATCATTGCCTGATCATTGCCGAATTTGAGTTCCAGACCACCGGTGTCAGCCTCAGTGAGAATACCTTTTTCAAAGAGTTCCATGGCAAATCCTATGGTAACTCCTGCAGACATGCTGTCCAATCCTAATTCGTCTGCGAGGCGGTCAGCGGCTATAACTGCATCAAGGTTTGCGATGCCTGTTTCAGTACCGAAGGAATAGATAGTCTCAAACTCAGGTCCCTCGGTAAGGATACCCGCATAGGGCCCTGTTTTTGCGAGTTTCATCTGGCTGCATCCAACCGGGCAGTCATAGCAGTGCTCTTTGCCAATCTTGCGGGTATTCTGGGCATCGAGGCCAAGTTGCTCGACCGGCACGAACTCGCCCGTAGCTGACCAGTTTTTTGCAGAAAGAATTCCAAGGGCGCCGGTAAGATCAACCACCATCGGAGTGCCTGCCGGAGAGAAAGCGGAATAGAGAACAGGACTTTCCTTAAAGGCCTTCAGCATCTCAGATCGTGCGGTTTTGTATTTCTCCTCAGATGCGATTGCGACTTTTCCCGCTCCTCTGACCGCTATAGCCTTCAAATTCTTTGATCCCATAACTGCCCCGAGGCCTTTCCGGCCTGCCGCGCGCCTTTCGTTAATAATGCAGGCAATTTTACTTAAACGCTCGCCTGCAGGCCCAATACAGATAACGCGCGTATTCTGATCGTTCAGATTGTCTTTTATCATTTGCTGACAATCAAATGTCATGGTTCCCCATAAACCGCCAGCATCGTGGAATCGAACAGTATTGTCCTTTATTGATATCCATGTAGGTTTTTCAGCTTTTCCTTCGATGATAACAGCGTCCCATCCGGCAAACTTCAATTCTGCTGGAAAATACCCTCCCGTCAGGGCCATTCCTATCGCTCCTGTCAGGGGGGATTTTCCAACGACTGACATTCTGCTGGCGCAGGGAATTGAAGTTCCGGTGAAGGGCCCGGGCGCAAAAATGAGTTTGTTGTCCGGTCCTAAAGCATCTGTCCCAGGTTTTACCTCGTCAAAGAGGTATTTGATGCCTAATCCTGCTCCTCCAATAAAGTCTTTTGCCACTTCAAGAGGCAGCCTCTCTTCTTTTGAGGTCTTGTTGGTTAAATTAATTCGAAGAATCTTTCCCGCATAACCTCCTGAATACATAAGTCCTCCTCTTACGTGTAGTTTTTTTGGCCTTTTCTTAATGCAGTGAAAGCCCACCATCATGGACTATCATCTGGCCTGTAATGAAGGCGCTGTCGTCAGTAGACAGAAAGAGGGCAAGGCCTACCAGATCCTCTGGTACACCAGGTCTTTTAATACACCGACCCTGCAACTGCAGTTCATCAAGAGGAGGCAGGGGTAATGCCTTGCTGCGATCAAACTGATCTCCTCCTTCCGAGTGTGTGAAGCCAGGCGCAATTGTGTTGACGTTTATCTTGAAGTCGCCAAGTTCACGGGCCATACAGCGGGTCAACGCCATGATAGCCCCTTTTGACGCGACATAATGTGGCATACCAGGTACCCCTTCCAGGATGGATGCTGATGAAATATTTATGATTTTTCCACCCTTCTCCTTCATATATGGAAAGACAGCCTTTATGCAGTGAAACGCACCGCTCGTATTGATCTCGATTATTCGTTTGAACTCCTCGCTGCTCAACTCCATAAAAGGTTTCAGCACGATATTGGCAAAGATTGCAGCATTGTTTATAAGTATATTGATAGTTCCAAACTTATCGAAAGCTGCTTTGGCCATAGCTATACATTCCGGTTCCTTACTTACATCCGTCTTGACAAAAAACGCGTCGCTTCCTGCATCAGCCACTTTTTTCACAGTTTTGCTTCCATCGGAAATGTCGGCAATAACGATCTTTGCCCCCTCTTTTGCAAAACCGGCGGCAAATGCAGCGCCAATCCCCTGTGAAGCACCTGTTATAATTGCTACCTTGTCCTTTAGTCTCATGGTATCCTCCTTTCAAACAAAAAACCTCCCTCGCCCTCATCTTCCGTAACACACCCTTGTTCTGTCATCTCATTGGCATGACCGATGGTCTTCTATATTGTCCGTGTGCTGCATATAATTCACCTTGACGAAGGGTAGGGCGGGAGCGTTTGCCAGAGCCTTCCGATTCTCATGAAGGAAAATTGAAATATCTCCTTGCGTAACGCTCCCGCATTTCTCAGTAATTGAAACCTTATCGTTTGCCCCAATCCGGAGCCAGCTTGAGCTGATATCCACCTTTTACCGGCGGGTAAAATAGCATCTGCTTTCCGTCCCACCACTG
>JAEAMG010001063.1_pt1 | contig 23702 bp, 18 predicted proteins | sample 8958741 | NCBI WGS metagenome assembly JAEAMG01 (sample SAMN16933256, study PRJNA681125) | bioreactor sludge metagenome | isolation source: anaerobic bioreactor treating anionic surfactant - SDBS | place: India: Bengaluru | collected 2019-02-28 | reverse complement strand
TCGCCTTTTTCATCCGAACCTTCGTCATCCAGGCCTACAAGATCCCGTCCGGCTCCATGAAACCGACGCTGCTGATCGGAGATCATATCCTCGTGAGCAAATTCAACTATGGAATCAAGCTGCCCCTGATCCGTTCGACCCTCCTTCCGATCGGAACCCCGAAACGGGGAGATATCGTGGTCTTCATCTATCCCGAGGACCGATCGAAGGATTTCATCAAGCGCCTGATCGGCGTGCCCGGCGATACGATCGAAATCCGGGACAAGAAGATCCTCATCAACGGCCTCCCCTACAAGGACGAACATGGGGTCTATGTCGACCATTTGATCATCCCGGGTTCGGTCCAGCCCCGCGACAACTTCGGGCCGGTCACGGTTCCCGAACAAAAGCTTTTCGTCATGGGGGACAACCGGGACGAAAGTTACGACAGCCGGTTCTGGGGGATGGTCGATCAGAGAGACGTCCTGGGAAAGGCGTTGATCATCTACTGGTCCTGGAACGGAGAAAACAGCGATGTCCGGTGGAGCCGGATCGGATCTCTGCTGAAATGAGATTTCCGGGGAACCGAAAAAGGCCGTGCGAATCGCACGGCCTTTTTTTTAATTTCGGCATTCAGGCCAACGCGAACGCCAACATGGCCAGGGAAAGGAAGGTCAGAATCGCGACGGTCAGCCAGGATACGATGTTCCCGAGGAGGCCGTTTTTGTATTTTCCCATGATCCGCCGGTCGTTGACCAGAAGAAGCATAAAAACAAGGATGATGGGCAGGATCGCGCCGTTGATGACCTGAGAATAGTACATGATCCCGATCAACGGCAGGTCCGGCAGCAAGATCACCGCAGCCCCGAGAAGAACCATCAGGGAGTAAAGGCCATAGAACTGGGGGGCCTCGATAAACTTGCAGTTCAGGCTGGACTCCCAACCGAACGCCTCGCAAATCGTGTAGGCGGTCGAGATCGGCAGGATCGAAGCGGCAAAAAGCGAGGCGTTCAGCAGGCCGAATGCAAACAGCCATGAGCAATATTCCCCGGCCAGCGGCGCCAGCGCCTGGGCGGCATCCTTGGCGCTGTCAATCCGGATCCCGTTCTGGAAAAGCGTGACGGCACAGAGCATGATGATGAAAAAGGCGATGACGTTGACCATAACCGACCCGAAGATGACGTCTATTCGGATGAACGGATAATCGTCGGTCTTCAAGCCCTTGTCCACGACGGAGGACTGCAGGTAGAACTGCATCCAGGGGGCGATCGTCGTTCCGATCAAAGCCACCGCCATCGTCAGGAAGCCTGTTTCCATGCGAAAGGTAGGCTTCAAGATCGAAGAGCCTACGGCGCCCCAGTCCGGCTTCCCCAGAAAGCCCGAAACGATGTAGGAAAGGTAGAAGACGCAGGCGAACAGGAACACCTTTTCCACGGACTTGTAATTTCCCTTGACCACCAGCCACCAGACAAATGCCGCACTGAACGGGACGGATACGTATCGGCTGACGCCGAAAATCTCCATGCTCGCCGCAACGCCCGCAAATTCGGAAACCGTGTTTCCCAAATTGGCCAGAAACAGAACAATCATCAGATAGAAAGTCACCCGCGCCCCGAATCGCTCCCGGATCAGGTCGGAGAGCCCTTTGCCGGAAACCACGCCCATCCGGGCGCACATCTCCTGGATAATGATGAGCGCAAAGGTGATCGGGACGAGGGTCCACAGGAGGGTGAGCCCGTATTCGGAGCCGGCGAGGGAATAGGTCGTGATCCCGCCCGCGTCGTTGTCCACGTTCGAGGTGATGATCCCGGGTCCGATCAGAGCAAAGAAGATCGCAAGCGACCGCCACCATTTCCCGACGGCAGGAAAATTCCCGAGTCTGCGGACGTATCCGGAAAGGGAATCAAGCATCGCTCTGTGCCACCTTCATCATCCATCGTTTTTTATCGGCCCAGTTTCGGCGCCACCACTTCAAGCAGATTCTTGAAGAGGATCACGCCTTTCAGACGGTTCTCGTCATCGACCACCGGCATGGCCATGATGCCGTACTTGGCAAAATCGTCGGCAATCCGACCTTTTTTCTCCTCGATATTTACCGCAATCACGCGCGTATCCATCAGTTCGGAGAGCTTCGTCCCGGGCGGTGCGACCAGCAAATCCCGAAGGGAGATCACGCCGAGAACATGTTCCTCAGGGTCCACGACGTACAGATAGTAGATCAGATCCATGTCTTCGGCTTCAAGGCGGACCTGGGCCATCGCTTCACCCGCCGTCAGGTCAGGCGCAAAACTGAGATAGGAGGTGGTCATCAGACCGCCCGCCTTTTCCTCCGGATGGGCAAGGAGTTCCTTCACATCCTCCGCCGCCTCCCTCTCCATTTCCTTGAGGATCCCCTCCGCCCGGTCCTTGGGGAGATCTCCCAACAGGTCGGCAGCCTCCGAGAGAGACATCTCTTCAATGATATCGGAGGCTTTTTCCGTAGGAAGTTCTTCAATCAAACGGACCTGGATCTTCGGATCGGTCTCCTCGAGCATCTCGGCCGCCGTCTCGACATCCAGCGAACGAAAGACGGCGGAACGTTGATGGATATCGAGATCCTCTATGATGTCGGCCAGATCGGCGGGGTGCAGCTGGGCAAGGCGGTTCTGCGCAATGGTGAGGCGGAGCAGGTCCGGCGAGGAGAGCGGCTGAACGAGTTTCCAGGCAATCAGTTGATCCGGCATGACATAGTCAAACAAATTCCAGAGGAGGAAACCGACCACTTTCTCCAGACCGACCCGCCGCAGCAGACCATGAAAGCCGACATCGACATGAATCAGGTACAGGAGGTTATTGGACCGGAGGAACTGCAGGTCATTCACCCGCCGGATTTTCGCCCCGTCCGTATCGACGACCTGCTTGTCCAGAAGGGTCTCCTTCAGCGGAAGCTCCCCGGAACGAGGCGTCGGTTCCCGAAAATCCTCCGGAAGCACGGGATGCGCGGTCAGCCTGCCTCCGACATCCGCGATTCGTTCCCACGGGAAAAAAACGGTTTTGCGATCCTGTTCCCGGAGCATCAGGATATCCCTGACCGGCGGGTAATTCTCCCCGATGTTCGAAACCAGATCGAGGACCCGGCCGATCACCCGCCCTTCGGAATCGACGATTTTTCTCCCCAGGAGCTCACTGATGAACAAAAACGCCTGAGGCCCATGGTTCCTTGTGTCATTACCCGCCATGATCATCCCCTCCGGGTCACGGAGCTATAACACCATTCGTTAGATTTCAAAAGCTATTTTCAATTCCATCTTGAACCTTGACACTTCCGGAAAATTTGGTGTAGATGCGGGCCGGAAGAGGGCATGGTGTATGAATCTCTTGTGCAAGGGCGGCAGGATCGTGGATCCATCCCGCGGGGTGGATGCGGTTGGAGATCTTCTGATCGAACACGGCAAAATCGTCCGAGTCGGAAAGGAATCTTCCTTGACCGGACGGTCCGGCGACGGTGATGGGGCCGCCGGTCTTTCGGTGCTGGATCTCCGGGGAATGATTGTCGTCCCCGGCCTGATCGACATGCACACCGGTGCTGGATCTCCGGGGAATGATTGTCGTCCCCGGCCTGATCGACATGCACACCCATCTGCGAGAGCCGGGATTCGAGTACAAGGAGACGATTGCCTCCGGAAGCGCGGCTGCCGCCACAGGCGGCTTCACCTCGGTAGCCTGCATGCCGAACACCAGCCCCGTGAACGACAACCGCGCCATTACCGAATTCATCCGTCGCCAGGCGTCGGACTGCGGCCTGACGAACGTCTATCCGATCGCTGCGATCACAGAGGGATCCAAAGGGGAACAACTCGCTGACCTTCGCGATCTCAAGGACGCCGGCGCCGTGGCTTTTTCCGACGACGGCCTGCCGGTCATGGATGCCGCGCTGATGCGACGGGCGCTCGAACAGGCCGCCTCGCTGAACGTGCCGATCATCGAGCACTGTGAAGACCGGAATCTCTCCATGGGGGGGGTGATGCACGAGGGTTCCGTATCCAGGGAAATCGGCGCCCCCGGTATTCCGGGGATTGCCGAAGAGGTCATGGTGGCGAGGAACATTCTTCTTGCCGAGTTCACCGGCGCGCCTCTGCACATCGCCCACGTGAGCACGGCCGGCTCGGTCCGTTTGATCCGCGAGGCCAAGGCCCGCGGGATCCGGGTCACGGCGGAAACGGCGCCCCATTACTTCACACTGACGGATGAAGCGGTCCGGACCCTGGATCCCGCAACGAGGGTCAACCCTCCCCTCCGCAGCGAAAAGGACCGGGCGGCTATCCGGGAAGGGCTCCGCGACGGCACTCTCGACGTGATCGCCAGCGACCACGCACCCCATGCTCCTCAGGACAAGGAGGTCGATTTCAGCCGTGCCGCAAGCGGCATCACGGGTCTGGAGACCTCCCTGCCCCTCTCCCTGCGCCTCGTTTCGGAGGGAATCCTTTCGCTTTCGCAACTGATCGAGAAGATGACGATTCTGCCCGCCCGGATCCTGCGCATCCCGAAGGGAACCCTGGCCGACGGCGCCGACGCCGACATCACCGTCATCGACCCGGAAAGGGAATGGAGTGTCGATCGGGGCTCCTTCCGTTCCCGGGGCAAAAATACCCCCTTTCAGGGCTGGACCCTGAAAGGAAAGGCGGTCCTGACGATCATGGGCGGCGGCATCCGGTATCGCGATTTCTGAGATGATCCAGGCAAGAACCCGGCAACAAACCGAGGCGATCGTTCTGCGCCTCCTCGATTACGGAGAATCCGACCGGATCGTCACCTTTTCCACGGCGGACTTCGGTAAAATACGGGGAATCGCCAAAGGGGCCAGAAGAAGCCGGAAGCGTTTTACAAACGCGCTGGAACCCTTCTGCCACTCCCGGATGATGTTTTCCAGGAAAAGTCCGGACAGCCTGGCGCTGATCGAGGAATGCGACGTCCTGTGCCACTTTCCGTCCATTCGCGCCGATCTGGAAAAGACGCTGGTCGCGTCCTGTCTGATCGAGCTGACAGACCATTTCACGCCGGAAGACAAAAGAAACGAGCCCTCCTTTGTGCTGCTCCGCGAATTTCTCCGGTTGCTCGAAGGGCCTGTCGTCACGGATGCCGTGCTGCGTTTCTTCGAGATCCGTTTGCTGAGGATCTCCGGTTACGATCCGGTTCTCGATCGCTGTCTCTGCTGTAAAAAGCCGATCGGAAACGGAACAACCTACCATTTCGACATCGCAAAGGGCGGCTTGACCTGCAACCTGTGCGGAACCGCGACCCGGGATGCCGTCCCCGTCTCGCTGGGGACGATCCGAACATTGCTGCTGGGACGCGAGATGGAGACCAACCGGCTGGGAAGTCTGTTGCTGTCCGGCCAATCCGTAGACGAAAGCAGCCTTCTCCTCGCCCGTTTTATCCGCCACATCCTCGGCCGGGAGCTCAAATCCGTTCATGTCCTGAATGAAATCCGACGGCTGAAGATCTGAAGGGAGACCGATTTCGTATTGACAGGCGCAGGTTGCCGTGTTAAAAGCCGCCCGGTAAAAACATGCATGATATCAAGAAATAAGACGCCCTGACTTCAAGGAGGAGATGTGACCTTTCAGGAACTGATCTTTGCGCTGGAGCGTTACTGGGCCGGGCGCGGGTGCGTCATTCAGCAGCCCTATGATGTCGAGGTCGGGGCCGGCACGTTTAACCCGGCCACCTTTCTGCGGGCCCTTGGACCGGAGCCTTGGAACGTGGCCTACGTGGAACCTTCCCGGAGACCGACGGACGGCCGCTACGGTGAAAATCCAAACCGGCTGCAGCATTACTACCAGTACCAGGTGATCATGAAGCCGTCGCCGATGGATATCCAGGAGATCTACCTCGACTCGCTGAAAAGTTTCGGCATCGATCCGCTCGAGCATGACATCCGTTTCGTGGAAGACGACTGGGAATCGCCGACCGTGGGCGCCTGGGGTCTCGGCTGGGAGGTTTGGCTCGACGGGATGGAGATCTCCCAATTCACCTATTTCCAGCAGGTCGGCGGATTCGACTGCCGACCCGTCTGCGCGGAGCTGACCTACGGAACCGAACGGATCGCCATGTATATCCAGGGGATCGACAACGTCTACGACCTCGAGTGGACCCCGGGAATCAAATACGGCGATGTGCACCATCAGGGCGAAGTGGAGTGGTCCGTATACAATTTCGAGACCGCCGATATTCCGCAGCTCCGGGAACGTTTCGACATGTATGAAGCCGAAGGGATCAGGGCATCGGAAAAAGGCCTCGTGTTGCCCACCTACGACCACTGCCTCAAATGCTCCCACACGTTCAATTTGCTCAACGCCCGGGGGGCGATCAGCGTGGCCGAACGGACAAGCTACATTGGGCGCGTCCGGAACCTCGCCCGCTTGAGCGCAGAGCTTTACCTCAAGCAGCGGGAGGCGATGGGCTACCCGCTGTTGAACCGGAAGTGAAACCGGACACGGATGGTTTCCCCGCGGCAAAATCGATGCGTCCGCCGATTCTTGACGGCGGGCGTCAACAGGATCGGAGAAGGTTTATGGGCAGCGAACTGCTCCTCGAAATCGGAACGGAAGAGATCCCGGCTGCTTTTTTGCCGAAAGCCCTCAGGGATCTCGACGAGATCGGCCGCAGGGAGCTGGCGGCAAGCCGAATCCCGCACGGAAAGACCGTGACGATGGGAACCCCCCGCCGGCTCTTTTGGTCGGTGGACGGCATCGCCGAACGTCAGCAGGATCGGGTGATCGAAAAGCTCGGGCCGGCCGTGAGGGTTGCCTTCGACAAAGAGGGAAACCCCTCCCGTGCGGCGCTCGGGTTCGCAAAAGGTCAGGGAATCGACATCGCCCGACTGGATCGGATCACGACGGAAAAAGGGGAATACCTCTGCGCGCGGAAAACGATCGGCGGCCAATCCACGGAGAGCCTCCTCCCGGAAATTCTGACCAGGGTCATCGGAGAGCTGCCCTTCAGAAAATCGATGCGCTGGGCCGACCAGGAGTTCCGCTTTGCGAGACCCATCCACTGGATCCTTGCCGTTCTCGACGGCAGGGTCGTCCCGCTTCGGATCGCCAACGTGGACAGCGGGAATACCAGCCGCGGTCACCGTTTCATGAGCCCGGAATCCTTCCCGGTCGGCAGCCGCGAGGAATATCTCGCCGGCACGCGCAACCATTTCGTCATCGTCGACCCCCTCGAGAGGGCGGAGGCGATCCGCGATCTGTCACAAAAGGCAGCCGCGGCCGTCGGCGGCCGTGTCCTCTCGTCCGAGGAGCTGCTGGAAACGGTCACCTTCCTGACCGAATATCCCACGGCGGTCTGCGGGAATTTTGACCCGGAATTTCTGAAGCTTCCTCCCGAGGTTCTGATCACGACAATGATCTCCCACCAGAAGTACTTTCCGGTGACGGATGAAAAAGGCGCGCTGCTTCCGCACTTCATCGCCATCAACAATACCCTGGCCCGGGATCCCGAGGTGGTGAAACGCGGAAACGAAAAGGTGATTCGCGCCCGCCTTTCCGATGCGCGCTTCTTCTTCGAGGCGGACCAAAAAATTCCGCTGGAACGGCGGGTGGAGGATCTCAAGAGGGTCACCTTCCATACCCTTCTCGGGACATCCTATGACAAGGTTCAACGCTTCCGGAAACTGGCCGCTTGGATTGCCGGCCGCCTCGCACCCGCCGGCGCAGACAGGATCGACCGGGCCGCCATGCTGGCGAAGGCGGATCTGGACACCCAGATGGTCGGCGAATTTGCGGAGCTTCAGGGAATCATGGGTCGTGAATATGCCCTGCTGGCCGGTGAAGATCCCCTCGTGGCCAGGGCGATCCACGAGCATTACCTGCCGACATCGGCCGGCGGAAGCCTCCCCGAAACGGACGAGGGGGCCATCGTCAGCATCGCCGACAAAACGGATACCCTCTGCGGTTTCTTCGGCGTCGGCCTGATGCCGACCGGGACAGCGGATCCCTATGCGCTCCGCCGCCAGGCGCTCGGCGTCATCAACATCATCCTGGCCAAAGGCTACCTCCTTCCGCTGGATTCGCTGTTCGACGAGAGCCTCGCCGGCCTGCGCCCCCTTTTGAAACGTCCGGAAGAGGAGATCAGGAAGGATCTGATGGAATTCTTCAAGGGACGTTTGGAAAGCCAGCTCCTCTCCCAGGGCCACCCCTATGACGTCGTCGATGCCGTTCTTGCGACCGGCGTCGAAAACCTGGTCGCCGTGAACGAAAAGATCCTTGCCATGGAATCCTTCAAGTCCGACGCTGATTTTCAGCCGCTTGCGACCGCGTTCAAAAGGGTGGTCCACATCATCCGCGGTTTCCATGGCGGCGCCGTCGATCCGGGCCTGTTTACCGCAGAGGAGAAGAACCTCCATGAGACATTCCTGAAGATCCGCGATTCGGTGTCGAACCTCATTTCCCGGGGGGATTACTCCCGTGCGCTTAGCGAACTGGCCCGCCTCCGCGAGCCGGTGGATTCCTTTTTCGAGGCGGTCCTCGTCATGGCGGAAGACGACAAGATCCGCTTCAACCGGCTTTCCCTGCTGGAGGAAATCGCCACCCTTTTCCATGGTGTCGCCGATTTTTCAAAAATTGTCACGGAATCACAGGGAGGATGACCCCGGAAGAGGCCGAACACGCGGATCAACGATCCCGTGGCCAATTATCCTGTTGAATTATTGCCGATTTTGGTTTAGCCTTTCTTCCACGGTCGCATTCCCTCGCGAGCTGTCGACAACATCGCGGCTCGCGGCGATCGGGGAAAAACGGAGATCCCATGGCAGACGCCCTTAGAGATATCGCCGTCACCGAGCTTGAAAAGAGGCTCCAGACCCGCCAGGCCCTTCTGGACATCACCAACCGGATTCATGCCGCACAGAACATCAAGCAGATCCTGGTCGATCTGAAGGATGGGATCCTGAACCTGTTCAACGCCCATTCGATCACCATCTATGTCGTCGACCGGACTCGAAACGAAATCTATTCCATGTTCCTCATCGGCGCCCAGGTCAAGGAGATCCGGGTTCCGATCAACAACCGGAGCATCGCCGGCTATGTGGCCAATACCGGAAAAACGATCAACATCGCCAACGCGTACGACATGGAGGAGCTCAAGAAAATCGACAAGGAGCTGGCCTTCGACGTCAGTTGGGACAAAAAGACCGGTTTCCGGACGAAGCAGATCCTGGCGGCCCCGATCTTCCACAACAAAACCCTGATGGGTGTCGTTCAGATCCTCAATAAAAAAACCGGGTCCGGCAAATTTACCGGAGACGAGACGGGGTTCCTTCAGGAGATCACCGGTGTCCTGGGCATCGCCTTTTTCAATCAGGAGCGGTTCGCCAGGCGGAGAAAAACCCGTTTCGACTACCTCATCAGCCGCGATCTTCTCAAGGAGGAAGAACTGGACAGCGCGCTGGAGGAAGCGCGCGAGGCCAAGGAAACGATCGAAGAATACCTGATGAAAAAATACAGGATCGGCCGGGAGGATCTCGGACGGTCCCTCGAGGAATTCTACCACTGCCAATTCGTCCCCTTTTCAAGCCGGTTCCCGATCCCCGGCGATCTGATCAACAACCTCAAGCGGGACTACCTCCGCCGGGAACTCTGGGTGCCGCTGGAAAAGAAGGACGGCGTGATCCGAATCATCGTGGACGATCCCAACAACATCCTGAAGCGGGACATGATCGAGAGCCTGTTGAAAACCAAGTCGGTTCGCTATGACGTTTCGCTTCCGGACGACATCGTCAAGTTCATCAACCACTTCTTTCAGTCCTCCGAAGGACAGTCCAGCCTCACCGAAATCCTCGGCAAACTCGATGCCGAAGACAGCGCGCAGGCGGATGAAGACGATGTGGAAGGGGTCAGCGAATCCGACAGCGTGATCATGCAGCTCGTCAACAAGATCATCCTGGACGCGCAGGCCAAACGCGCTTCCGACATCCACGTCGAGCCCAATGTCGCCCGAAAAAACGTGGAGGTGCGCTACCGCATCGACGGCGACTGCGCGATTCATCAGACGCTCCCATACAACTACCGGGCGGCCGTGGTTTCCCGAATCAAAATCATGTCGAATCTCGACATTACGATCCGTCGTCTTCCGCAGGACGGGAAGATCAAGTTCCGGAAGCCGGGCGGGGAAGAGATCGAACTGAGAGTGGCCACCGTCCCGACGGCGGGGGGAGTCGAGGACGTCGTGATGCGGATACTGGCGCAGGCCGGGGACACCTTGCCTCTGTCCTCGATGGCGATGTCGCCGCGCAATTTCAGGGAGCTCAAGGCGATGATCGACAAGCCGTACGGCATGATCCTCTGCGTCGGCCCCACCGGATCGGGCAAGACGACCACGCTGCACGCGGCTCTGCATGAGATCAACCGTCCCGACCGCAAGATCTGGACCGCGGAGGACCCGGTGGAAATCACCCAGTACGGACTGAGACAGGTCCAGGTACAGCCCAAGATCGGATTCGATTTCGCCGCGGCCATGCGCTCCTTTCTCCGGGCGGATCCGGATGTGATCATGGTGGGCGAGATGCGCGACTTCGAGACCGCCAAGATCGGGGTCGAGGCGTCGCTGACGGGCCATCTGGTTTTCAGCACACTCCACACGAACAGCGCCTCGGAAACGATCGTCCGTCTCCTGGACATGGGAATCGACCCTCTCAACTTTGCCGACGCCCTGCTTGGTATTCTGGCCCAGCGGCTGGTCCGGACCCTCTGCAAGAAGTGCAAGGAGGCCTACCATCCGGATCGGAAAGAATTCGATGAAATCGTTCTGCACTACGGCGAGGAGCAGTTCCGGAAGCTGAACATCGGCTACGACGAGAAATTCACACTCTACCGCCCGAAGGGTTGCGACGCATGCGACAAGACCGGGTATAAGGGCCGGATGGGCCTTCACGAACTGATCGTCGCTACGGACAGCATCAAACGTCTTATCCAGAAGCACGCTACGGTTGAGGTGATTCGGGAACTGGCCATGCAGGAAGGGATGACGACCCTGCTGCAGGACGGCATCTCGAAATCGCTGCAGGGGCTGACGGACTTCAAGCAGGTCCGGAGGGTCTGCATCAAATAGCCTTCCCTTCCCGTCGCTGTCACCTGCCCCTCAGCGCGGAACCGATATCCGAAATGACCTGCCTCGAGAACTGCGACATGGCACGGCTCATCCCCACGGCGAAACCGGCCCCTCCTTTTTCCGGGATCGGCGATTCCAGACGGTAGGTGTTCTGAAAGACCACCAGTCCCGCGGACTCCTTGCTGGAAAGATCCAGCAGCGTGACCGCCACCGTGAGAAAGGCTTTCCGTTCCCCGCCCTCCCGCCTTTCGAGAAACTCCTCCACCTCCCCCTCCAGCGAATAACGGACCTCCTCGATGTCCCGCGGGGACAGAACCGCCCGGAAAAGACGCGCCTCGCGAAGATCGCGCCGCAAAAATTCCGTAACCATGTCCGCCGGACTCACCCGCCAGCGGTGTTCGGGATACGCCTCGCGGCGGTTGTCCTCCTGCCGATACAACATCGCCAGACCGCTGTAGAGACGGTTTGCGGAAAAACGCGCCACCCGGATGGTTGTCCCGACCGCGGATGGCTCCCCTTGGAGAGGCGGCGGGTATTCCAGAACGTACTGCCGAATCAGAGGCTGCCTGCCCGTTCCGCCCAGGCATCCGGACAATCCGATCAGCAAGCCGAACAGCAACAGGAAGATCCAAGCCTTTTTCATCGTCTGTTCTCCTCTCCCGCCCCATTGTCTTCCAATACGGGACGGCTGAAAATCAGGTCCGAGGGGTTGGCGTGCAGTCTGTCCAGCAGAAGCTTCAGGCTGTCGACCGCCTGACGGATCTCGTCGGTGGTCCGCTCGACATCCGCGCTCATCCCCCTGGTTCTTCGGTCCAATCCCTCGATCAGGCGGCCTGCTTTTTCCGCGGTTTCCGCGGCCTTCAGGTTCTTGATTTCATCCTTCAATGCGGCGACAAGTTCCCGCGCATGGGCGATCGTCTCGCGTGACTCCCGGATGCCTTGTCTCGTCTCCTGCAAGCCCTGCCTTGCATCTCCAATCCCCTGCTTCGCCTCTTCCAGAATCTCCTCCACCTTTCCCTGCTCCAGGATTCGGTCGATCCGCTTCAGGCCCCGGTCGAGACTGCCGGCCGTCGCATCGACTTTCGTCAGCACGGAGGTCATCTGTTTGCCGGTGAGAAAGGTCTCTGTGGCGTGCAGGGTCTGCTTCAACTGCTCGGAGATCCCCTTGAGATCCAGATGTTCGATCTTGGCCATGATCTGGTCCACGCTTGCCAGAATCTGCTTGCCTTGCGAGGTCTGCGACGCGATGACCGGGTAAGGGGTCTCCATTCCCGGAGGGGGGGTCAGAACCGGGGTTTCCGGGCCTCTCCGGTCGAGCTCGATAAAGACGATCCCGGTGATCCCGGCGGCTCGAAGCTGGGTCACGATGTTCTCGCCCGTTTCCACGTCGAGGTTGATTTTCATGACCACCTCGACCAGCTTGCGGTCCGGGGCGACCCCGATGCTCTGAACCTTTCCGATGTCCACCCCGCGGTATTTCACGCGGGAATCGACTTGAAGGCCCTGGACAGACTCGTCGAAATAGGTCACGAACAGAGACCCCTTTTCAAAATAGGTCGACGCGCCGACCCAGATGATGGCCGCGACGCCGATCACCAGCCCGACCGTCACGAAAAGACCGATCATGAAACTCGAATTTCTTCTGGCCATTGCTTCACCCCTTTTTCGTCGACGCATCTCCCCGGAAAAGAAAATTCCGGACTCGCGGATCGGTGGATTTCTCCCGCAGTTCTTTCGGAGATCCCGCTGCAATGATCCCCTTTTCGTCGCGATCCAGCATCAGGATCCGGTCGGCGATGCGGAGGACCAGGTCGACCTGATGGCTGACAATCACCATCGTCGTCCCGAGACCCCCGTTGATCCCCCGGATCAGCGTTTCCAGTTCCGCCGAGTTGACCGGATCCAGGCCCGCTGAGGGCTCATCGAAGAAAAGAATCCGCGGATCGAGGGCCATCGCCCTGGCGAGACCGCCTCGTTTCCGCATGCCCCCCGACAGTTCGGCAGGATAGTGATTCTCATATCCCGCCAGATGGACCATGGCCAGCTTCAATCGAACGATCCGCTGGACGGTCTCCGCGGAGATTCCGGTGAAACCCGAAAGAGGCAATGCCACGTTTTCACCCAGCGTCATCGAGCCGAACAGCGCATCCGACTGGAAGAGAACGCCGATTCCTCTGCGGATCCGGTTGAGCCTCTCGCCGTCGATATCGGCGATGTCGGCGGCGCCGACAAGCACCCGTCCGGCTTTCGGCCGGATGAGCCCGATCATCTGCTTGAGAAGCGTCGATTTGCCGCAGCCGCTTCCCCCGACGATACAGAGGATCTCTCCGCGCCTGACGGTGAAACTCACGTTTTCAAGAATCGTCGACTCGTCAAAACCGGCCGTCAGGGCCTCTACGACGATGACCGGATCTTCCGATTCTTTCATAGTCTGAGCTGTATTCTGCATTCCGTTTTCACAAACGGGCCTTCTTCACCCGTCCATCAGATATAGTGGAGAACCACGGCGAACGCCGAATCCACGACCACGATCAGCAGGATGGAGGTGACCACGGCCGACGTGGTCGCCGCGCCCACCTCCTCCACGCCGCCCCGCACCTGGAATCCCCGCTGGCACCCGATCCAGGAGACGATCACCGCGAAGACCGCCGCCTTGATCAGGCTCGCGTTGACGTAAAACACGGTGATGCTTCTCTGGCTTTCCTGCAGGTAGGTGTAAGCCGTCAGATCGAGCCCGACGATCCCGACAATCATCCCGCCGAGGATCCCGAACAAATCCGCGTAGAGCGTCAGCAGCGGCACGACGATCACCGTCGCGATCATCTTGGGAACGACCAGAAACCGGATCGGGTCGAAGCCCATCGTGATCAGCGCGTCCACCTCGTCGTTGACTTTCATGGTTCCGATCTCCGCGGCAAACGCGGATGCGGAACGGCCGGCCACGAGGATGGCGGTCATGATCGGACCGAGCTCCCGAACGATGGCCACCGCGACCAGCGAGGCCACATAGACATCCGCTCCGAACTGCTTTAACTGCAGCGAAGACATGAACGCAATGATCAGGCCGATCAGGACGCTGATCAGTCCCACAATGGGAAGCCCTTCCACCCCGACCCGCCGCATATAGAACAAAACGTCCTCCACGCGGATCTCGCGGGGCCGCCGGACCAGATAAACGACGGTCTCCACCAGATCCCCCAGAAAGGCCGTCATATCGGCCAGATCCCTGGTCGTCCGCACGCTGGCCGAACCCAAACCTTCCACGATGCCGATCGGCTTGCCCTGGGCGCGGAGCACCGGACGGGCCATGCCTTCCCGGTCAACCAGCGCCATGACCCTTTCGATCTCCTCCGGGACATGGATCAGTTCGACGGGAATCCCCTCTTTTCGGCTGCCTTCTTCCAGACGCAACAGTGTCAGAACACCGGCGCTGTCCATATAGAGCACCCCGGCCAAATCAATCCGAACGGCCGCGGGATGTCGTTTGGCCACGGCCGTCTGCAGATCGGAAAAGAGGCGATCCGCATCGGCGAGCGTGATTTTCCCATGAAGGGAAAGGGTCAGCGCGTCTCCTCTTTCCGAATCCGTCCGAAGATCGTAATTCGCTTTCGCAGTCATCTTCCGCGGGACCTGTCCGATTTTACCGAGGTCATTGGAGCCTCTGTTTCCATTCGTTGATCCGCTGCAACGCATCGAGCGGCGTCAGGTTGTACGGATCGATGGTGCGGATTTCTTCAACAATCGCATCACCTTCCTTCGAAAACAGGCTGAGTTGATTAGCATTTTTCCGATCGATCTTTCTGCCGCGGGCGATCTTCGGCATCCCGGCTTCATCGAGCTCCCCCTTTTCCAGATTGTGGAGAATCTCCTTCGCCCGGGCGATCACTTCGGCGGGAACGCCGGCAAGCCGCGCCACCTGGATGCCGTAACTCCGGTTGGTGCCTCCCTCCATGATCTTCCTCAGAAAAACGATTTTTTCACCCCACTCCCGGACGGCGATGTTGTAATTCCGGACTCCCTCTTTTGTGGCGGAAAGTTCGGTCAGCTCGTGGTAATGGGTGGCGAAAAGGGTCCTTGCCCCGAGCGTCGGAGAGTCGTGGATGTATTCCGCCGTCGCCCACGCGATGCTGAGACCGTCAAATGTGCTGGTTCCCCGTCCGACCTCGTCCAGAATGATGAGGCTCCGCCTGGTGGCATGGCGCAGGATTTCCGCGACCTCGTTCATCTCGACCATGAAGGTGCTCTGCCCCCGTGACAGACTGTCGGTCGCTCCGATCCGGGTGAATATCCGGTCGGCCACGCCGATCCGCGCCCGCTTCGCGGGGACGAAACTCCCCATCTGGGCCATCAGCACGATCAGAGCGACCTGACGGATGTAGGTCGATTTCCCCGCCATGTTCGGGCCGGTAATGATCAGAAAGCGGTTTGGGCCCGAATCGAGGAGAACATCATTGGGAACGAAACCGTTTCCGCCGATCCGGCGTTCCACCACCGGATGGCGACCCTCCTCGACCTCGATGGCATCCTCCGCATCGACCGTGGGGCAGCAGTAGCGGTACCGTTCGGCCACCTCGGCCAGCGAAGCCACGGCATCGAGATCGGCAATTCGCGCCGCCGTCTGCTGGATTCGGCGGATCTCCCCCGCGATCCTGCCCCGGATCTCCACGAACAGATCGTATTCCCTGGACTGTCTTCGCTCCTCCGCGTGCAGAACGGTCTCTTCGTGTTTTTTCAGCTCTTCGTTGATGTACCGTTCCGCGTTGACCAGCGTCTGCTTCCGGATGTAGTTCGCCGGAACCAGGTGGGCATTGGCCTTCGTGACCTCAAGATAATATCCGAAGACGCTGTTGAAGCCGATCTTCAGCGAGTTGATCCCCGTTCGCCGCCTCTCTTTCGCCTCCAGCGCGGCAATCCATTGCCTGCCGTCCCGCATCGCTGCAATCAAACCGTCCAGCTCCGGATCGTACCCTTCCCGGATGATCCCCCCTTCGCGAATCGTCAGCGGCGGATCATCGACGATCGCGTCCGCAAGCAGAGCCAGCAGATCCGGCATTTCGTCGATGGCGCCGTGAATCGCCTTCAGCAACGGGGCCCCGCATCCGGCGATGGATTCGCGAAGCCCGGGCAACGCCCGCAGCGATGTCCGGAGCGCGGCAAGGTCCCGGCCGTTGGCCATTCCGACGGCGATCCGGCTTCCCAGACGCTCCAGGTCGTAAACGGATTTCAGAATGTCCCGGAGCGATTCCCGAAGAAGATGGCTCTCCCGGATCTCGGAAACCGCGGCGAGCCGCTCCCGGATCCGGTCCGGATCACAGAGGGGATGGTTCATCCACCAGCGAAGCCTCCGCCCCCCAAGGGAGGTCACCGTCTCGTCAAGGGCATGAAACAGGGACCCGCTCTTCTTCCCGTCCGCAATCGTGCTGAAGAGCTCGAGATTCCTTTTGGCGGTCTCGTCCAGAAGCAGGTGGTTCCCGCTCCCATGGCGTGTGATCACGTTGATATGGCTGAGACGGTCCCTCTGCGTTTCCGCCATGTATGCCAGAACGGCCCCGGCGGCCGCAACCGTCGCCGGGCGGGACTCAAGGTTCATTCCCGAAAGCGACTCCTCCGGAAAGTGTTCGCGCAAGAGCCCCATGGCCGCTTTCGGTTCGAATCGATCCGTCGGCAGACGGTTGATCAGGCAATTTTCGTTCTCCCCGGCTACGGTCCGAAGCAGGTCTTCATCCTGAAAGTCTTCCGGCACCAGAATTTCACGGATCGGAAGCCCCGCCGTTTCCGCCAGGAAAAACTCCCGATCCTCCGCTTCGGCAATCCGGAATTCGCCCGTGGATATGTCGACAAACGCGAGCGCAAAGCAACCGCCCCGGACGGTCAGGGCCGCGAGATAATTGTTGTCCTTGGCGTCGAGGTTCTCGGCGTCGAGGACCAGGCCCGGAGTGACGACACGGATCACCTCCCGTTTCACCACCCCCTTTGCCAGTTTCGGGTCCTCCATCTGCTCGCATATCGCCACCTTGAACCCTTTTTCGATCATCTTTGCGATGTAGGAGGACGCCGCATGGTACGGGAAGCCGCAAAGGGGAATGGCATCCTCCCGGTTCTTGTTGCGCGATGTCAGTGTGATTTCGAGCACCCGGGAGGCGGTCACGGCGTCTTCGAAGAACATCTCGTAGAAGTCGCCCATCCTGAAAAAGAGGATACAATCGGGGTAGCGCTCCTTGACCTCCATGTACTGTCGCATGGCCGGGGTCAGATCGCTCACTCCCATCGGCCTCCCCTCTGCTTCAGATCGATCACGTCCCCCGTCTCCACCCTTCCCGCGGAGCCGATGAACCGGTTCAGCAGCCAACTGGTCACCGAAATGATCAGCGCGCCGAAAAAGGCCGTCCAGAATCCCAGCACGTCGAATCCGGGAATGACCGCGGATACGAGCAAAAGCATCAGGGCGTTGATGACGAAGGTGAAGAGACCGAGGGTCAGGATGTTGAGGGGCAGGGTCAGCACGATCAGCAGCGGGCGCAGGACCGCGTTGCAGATCCCCAGCAGCGCTGCGGCCAGAATCGCCGGGAAAATGCCGTTCACCCGGACCCCGGTCAGAAGCCAGGACGCCGCCAGCACCGCCGCCGTCAGTATCAGCCAGCGCAGCAGGACACCTCTCATCGCGATCCTCCGGTCATGACCCTTCAGTCAAAGGTCTCAAACTGCTCTTTGCCGGCGCCGCAGACCGGACACGTTTCCGGACGGACGCCGTCCGCGACGTATCCGCAGACCAGGCAGACATGGTAGGTGGTCTCCCGCTCTTCGAGGATGTGGTTCATCGCTTCCTTGTAGAGTTTCGCGTGCGTCTCTTCGACGTCACGACTCTGGCTGAAATGGAGAACGGCCGCCCGGTCCCCGGCCGCTTCGGCCTCCTTCACGAACCGGCTGTACGCAACCTCCGCAACCCCCTGCTCTGCGCGGAAGCTTTCCGCAAGATTTTCCTCGGTCGTCTTGATCTCCTTCAGAACACGGAGCGCCCTCGCCCCGTGGATCTCCTCGGAACGGGCTACCACACGGAAGAGCTTGGCGATCTGTGCATATCCCTCCTCCTCCGCCTTTTCCGCAAAGACCTTCAGGCGCAGGGCCGCCTTGGCCTCGCCCGTATAGGCCTGCCACAACGCATCCTTCGTTCCCGACATGTCGATTCTCCCTCTGAAAACCCGCGTCTCTATTCGGGTGAAAATTCGTCCTTGCCGGCGCCGCAGATCGGGCAGACCCAATCTTCGGGAAGCTTGTCAAAGGGAACACCCGGTTTGATTCCCGAATCGGGGTCTCCCGCCGCCGGATCATAAACATAACCGCAGACATTGCATACGTATTTTCCCATGATTCCTCCTCTTCCTGATGGTATTTTTGATGCTGCTACAGGCGGGACAGCGCCTGTCCGGCCATGTCTTTCCCCAAGTCATAGCAGCGGGAGAGCGCCTCGGCATCCGGAACGTTCTTCACCCGGATCCCCTCCCCCGTTTTTTCCAGCTTCATCTCCGTGAGAACCTCCTCGATTTCCCTGACCGCCTCCCCGCTCCAGCCGTACGATCCGAATGCGGCGGCAATCATGTTCCTCGGCTTCAACCCTCTCATGTACGTCAGGATGTCCGCCATGTTCGGGAGCATGTGGTTGTTGAGCGTGGGCGAACCGACGGCCACGGCCCCGGCGCAGAGCAGTTCATACATCACGTCGCTCCGGTGCACCTCGTCCATCGACATCACCTTGACGCGAAGCCCGCCCGCCGCCAGCCCCTCGCTGACCGCCCGGGCCATCCTTTCCGTGCTGTGCCACATCGTCGCATAGACCACAACCGCCCGACCCTCCGGCTTCTGCGCGGCCCATCGGGCATACCGGCCGAGGATGCCGTCCGTTTCCTTCCGCCAGATCGGCCCGTGGTCCGGAGCGATGATCTTGAAGGAAAGTTTCGCGGACTTCACCTTTTCGATGAGCTTCAGCACCTGCGGCGAGTACGGCAGGAGGATATTCGCATAGTAGGTCGCCGCCTCATAGGCCAGCGCCGCCGGATCGCACCCGTCGGCAAACCTCTCCAGCGATGCATAGTGCATCCCGAAGGCATCCTGGGAAAAGAGGAGCTGCTCCTCGTTCAGATAGGTGAACATGCTGTCCGGCCAGTGCAGCATCCGGGTTTCCAGAAAGGTAAGGGTGCGGTTGCCGAGGCTGAAGGTCTCTCCGTCCATGACGGGCGTAATCTCTCCCGGATTCGGAAAGAGCTCCGCAAGGGTCTTGGCTCCCACCACCGACGCAAAGACCTTCTTGGGATTCACGGCGGCAATCACCTGCGGCAGGGAACCGGAATGGTCCATCTCCGAGTGGTTGGAAACGATGTACTCGATCTTTCCCGGATCCACCACGGAGGCGATCCTCTCCATCATCTCTTCGCGGAACGGGGCCTTCACCGTGTCGATCAACGTGATCTTGTCCGCAAGCACCAGATAGGCATTGTAGGTGCTTCCCCGCCCTGTCCGGTAGCCGTGAAAATCCCGGATATTCCAGTCAATGGCCCCAACCCACCAGACATCTTCCGTCACCTGGACGGCCTTGAACGTATTATTCATCCCTTCACCTCGCTTGATGAAACATCCTGTGCAGCCTCTATCCGCGATCTTCAGGCGGCGGCCGTCTCTCCGATCGCAAATGCGCGCAGATTGGCCTCGACCCTGGATGCGGGCATCCCTTCACGGATCACCTTCTCGAACAGCTCCCGGTCGATCGGCAGAACCCCGAGACCTGCCACGGCGCCGATCATCACGATGTTTCCCAGGATCGGATTCCCCAGACGGATCGCCTCATCGGTCGCGGCCAGAAAGCGGACCTCGGCCGCCAGCGCCGCGACCGTCTCCCGGATCACGGTCTCCGACGGGTATTCTTCCGCGCCGGTAATCACGCCGACGGGATAGACCGGACGAAGATTCACGATCACTTTCACGGACGGATTCCCGTAATCCGCAAGGACGCGGATCGCTTCAACAGGCTCCAGGGCAACGATCAGATCGGCCTGCCCTTTCGGGATCTGCGGGCTCCAGACCGCTTTCGACGACACCCGGACATGGCTCATGACCGAACCGCCCCGCTGCGACATCCCGAAGGTTTCCCCGATCGTGACCCTGAACCCTTCATGAACCATCATGTTCGAAAGCACTCGGGAGGCCATGACGTTTCCCTGACCCCCGACCCCCGTGATCACGATATTGTAAGGATCTTTGTTCAGCCGCCGTTTCGTCACGCCGACGCCTCCTCTTTCCGGATGGCCCCCGCCGGGCAGATCGCGGCGCAGAAACCGCAGCCGGCGCAGATCACCTCGTCGATCTCGGCCTTTTTCCTCTCGCGGTTCCACAGCAGCCCAGGGCAGCGGAAGATCCTCGTGCAGAGGCGGTTGCAGCCGCAGGCATCGCCGCGGCAGAGCGCCTCATCCACCCGAACGTGAAATTGCTTTTTCCCCTTTTTCTCCGGGGAGAGGGCGCAGGACTGCTTGAGGATGAGCACCTTGACCCCACGCTCCTCCAGCAGGCGGTTCAGCGTTTCCCGGGTCTTGGTCAGGTCAAACGGGTCGCACGTGACGACCGGCGCGCCTGTCGCCCTGCAGAGCGCCGCGATATCGACCATCGGCGTTTTCTCTCCCATCGCGTTCACATCGATCCCCGGGTGGGGCTGGAATCCGGTCATCGCAGTGCCGCTGTTATCCAGCGCAATAAACGTAATGTCCGCACGCTGATGAACGGCGTTGATCAGGGCGGGGATCGCCGCATGGTAGAAGGTGGAATCCCCGCAGACGGCCAGCACCGGTTGCTCCATGCCGAACGGCCCCAATTTTCCGAACCCGGAGGCAATGCCCGTCCCGGATCCCATTGAATGAAGCGTCTTGGACGTATGGAATCCGGCCGCGGGAAAGAGCGAGGCCATTGCATAACATCCGATGTCCCCACAGACGAATCCCCCGCGGTGATCCCGCTGCAGCGCCTCGCGGATGCTCCAGAAGGAAGCGCGGTGGGGGCAGCCGGGACAAAAGGTCTGCTCCCGTTTCGGCACGGCAGCCGTCAGCGCCCGGAGCTTATCGCGATAAGCTTCCGAAACTTCCGGCGGGTCGATTCCCAGAATCCGTCCGATGGCGGCGACCAGCAGATCGGGATTCAGTTCCCCCGCCATCGGCAGCGTTCCGTCGTTCTTTCCGTGCCACTCCTTGATCCCGACGTCGTTCGCGTGTTCCGCCGCGAGGATCTTGACCTGCTCCTCCAAAAACGGGATCACCTCTTCGACGATCAGGATCTTCTTCGCACTCAAAAGGTGCTTTTTCAAAAGCTTCGGCGGGACGGGCCAGGTCGTTCCGAGTTTGAGGATGCCCGCGCGTTTCCCCGCATGGAGAATCGACACGGCTTCCCGGCTGTAAAGCGTGCAGGCGCTGCTGGCGATGATCAGCAGTTCCGGGTTCTTCGGCCCCTCATAGCGGTTGAAGGGGCTCTTCTCGAAGAGTGTGGCCGCCTTCCGGAGCTTCTCCTGCTGGAGACGGTGTTTGGCCACGACCGGTGTGCTGATCACCGGCCCGCAATCCGGATCCGATACGGGTCCGTCGCAACGAAAGGCGGCGGTTGCAGTCCCCTCCGGAAGCCGACCCAGCACCACGTTTCCGCTCGCATGCGACATCCGGGTCACGCTGCGGACCATCACGACGTTTCGGATCTGTTCCGAAAGCTCAAACGCCCAGCGGGTCAACTCCTTCGCTTCCTGGAAGTCCGCCGGTTCGAGAAGGGGAATCTCCATCATCCTGGCAAAATGCCGGGACTCCCCTTCGTTGACGCTGGAAAGCGCGCCCGGATCGTCACAGGAGACGAGCACCATCCCGCCCCGGGTTCCGGACCCGGTCAGGTGGAGCAGAAAATCGGAGGCGACGTTGACCCCGTTCTGCTTCATCACGCAAAGGGAGCGAAGGCCCGCGAAGGATGCCGCGGCGGCCACCTCCATCGCCACCTTTTCGTTCGTGGACCACTCGACGTAAAGCTTTCCCGGCTCCGCAAAGCGGGACAGCGTCTCGATGATTTCGGAAGAAGGCGTTCCGGGATAGGCGGCGGCCACCCTGACCCCGGCTTCAAGCGCACCGCGGGCGATGGCCTCGTTTCCCATCAGCAAAAGCTCGGTCCCTTCCTTCTGTTCCCGACCCAGAGTCATCCGATTCCTCCGTTTGCCGCCCTGTCCCGCCCCGTCCGTTTTTTCTTCCCCAGCGAGGCCATCTTCAGTTTTTCAAGATTCCCCTCCGGCACCTCGCGGAATTCCAGGATCCTGCGGGCGCGCGCCAGTTTGAAAAGGTCCATGCCCCGGTCCGTGCGGACAATGACCTGATTCCAGCCGCGCGCCGTCTCCCACCCTTCCGGCAGTCTGGCCGATCCCACGGAGAGGTCGCTGAATTCCGCCGTCATGTCGTCGCAGGAACGACAGGCCTCTCGAACGCAGGGATTGATTTCATCAAGGGAGACCTGAACGGTATCCCCGGACGAATAGATCTCAAGGGTATGGTAACGGCTGGGCGGGATGTCCATCCCCGTGACACGCGCAAGATCCGTTTTCTGTTCGAGCAGGGGAGCCAGATCCCGCCAGGACAATGCCCATCCGCAGAACAGTCCGACGATAAGCCGCAGCTTATCGATCCCGCCCCCCGCCTCCGAAAGCGGCAGGCCGCGCATCTTGGCAAGCGCCAGCGACTGGCAGGGTGTCGCCACAACACCGATGCTCGAAGCATCCCCCAAGGCGACCCGGTTGAATTCCGCAACGGTCGGTGAAACAACGAAACGGCTGCCCCCTCTTTTGCCGACGGATTCCGGATCCGTGACCGCCACGCTGCGGGGCAGCAGACCTTCGCCCGCTTCCGCAAGAATAGCCGTATCAATAAGGCCTTCCCGCAGGGCCAGCGTCATCAAAGCGGTCACCGTGCCCCCGTGCTGCGCCCGCCGCCGCAGATTCTCATCCGCCGCCCGGGCGATAAAGAACCCCTTCACCGCGCCCAGTTCCGGAGTGAAATTTTTCGCGTCCTGGAGCTTGCGCCGCAAGGCTTCCCGGTCCGTAGGCGTTCGGGGACAGAAGGCATAGCACCGTCCCTGCGCCAGATCACAAGGATGGAGAAGAACCGTCCGGTCATGATAGTTGGCCTGATAGGGACACAGGTTGACGCAGGCGCCGCATCCCGTACAAAGTCCAGTCCGGAGGACCTGTTCCTCCAGCTCTTTCTGCCCGCCCTGACCGTTCGGCCGGGCCGCCGTCTCCTTTTTATGTTCTTTTTTATGCTCTTTCGTCATGCCGCTCTACCTTGCTTCACCCGACTGTCGAATCATTTTTTCGGACGGTTCGGAGCGCGCATTCTAACACAGCCCCCCGTTTTTCTGTCAACCCTAAAAAAGCCCAAAAATGCCCAAAAAATGAAGAATTCTGCGCCTTCATTTTCCCTCAATACTCCTGTTGACAAATCTTTCCCCTTATATTAAGAAGCGCCTGCAAACCGATTTTCCCCAGTAGCTCAGTCGGTAGAGCAGATGGCTGTTAACCATCGGGTCCGTGGTTCGAGTCCGCGCTGGGGAGCCAAACAAAAATAGGGGGTTAG
>JAEAMG010001068.1_pt1 | contig 23825 bp, 22 predicted proteins | sample 8958741 | NCBI WGS metagenome assembly JAEAMG01 (sample SAMN16933256, study PRJNA681125) | bioreactor sludge metagenome | isolation source: anaerobic bioreactor treating anionic surfactant - SDBS | place: India: Bengaluru | collected 2019-02-28 | reverse complement strand
TAGGAAATCTGAAGATTTTCATGTAAAATCACGGTTCAACTGTAGAAGATGGGTAAAGGTGATGAAGACATTCCAAACACATGATCTAAAACATATACTGGGGAATCTTCATCAGTTCGCCGTCCTTCAGAGCGGAGGCGTGCGCTACGATGCCTGCCACGGTCATGTTAAGTGACCAGGCAATGTCTATCAGCGGCTTGCGTTCCTGGAGGATGGCATTGATGAATTCTTCGCACAGGTAACCGTGAGAACCGCCATGACCGCCGGCGGCAACGGTGGATGGCAGGGGTGGTTTCGCGAGATCAATCGCGGAAATATCAACAAGCCCTTCATAGTTCATGCCCGTCATGGAGCCTTTGGTACCCCGGACGCGGCCGATTTCACCGCATAGACCCGGCGTATCCTTGCTCATGGTCATGCGCGACATGCCGCCCTCACTGGTGCGTAACAGGGCGACTTCCGTGCCGAAAGGATTTCCATAGGCATTGTTAGCCGGCTCGAGGTAGTCCATGGTCCCTTTCATGCCCAGGCAGGACACTTCGGTGAAACTGCCGCCGGAAACGCAGACATGGTAGGCCGTGGAATGCGTGGGGTACCAAAGCGGGGGTGACCCCTTGCGCCAACCCTTGTAGGAGTCCAGCGGCTTGTCCAGATAGTGGTAATACTCGCCCTCCGAGTAGACCAGCGTACCCAATGCCCCCGCGTTGAACAGGGTACGCATGGCGTAGCAGTCGTCCCGGAAGGCACTGGTCTCGAACATCATGTAATTCAGCCCGGAGGCCTTGACCGCCTCAAAGAGACTGTCGGCGTCTTCCAGATTCCCGTAAACGGCCGGCACGGCCGATGCAACATGTTTACCGTGTTGAAGCACGTCTATACAGTGCCTGCAATGACTGGGCGCATCGGTGGCCACGAATACCGCCTCGATGTCCGGATCTTTGACCAGTTCCTCCAGGGACGGATAGGTTTTCTCGCAGCGGGTGACCCGGGCGAGTTCCGCGCAGCGGACGGGGAATATGTCGCTAACAGCCTTCACTTCCACATTTGGATGGTCCTGGAACCCGAAGGCGGCGCTGAACTTGCACAGGCCGTAGCCGACCAGGCCCACCCGGACCTTACGCTCGGAAATGGGCGACCACACCTTTTCCTTCGTGGTGTTGCTTGCGGTCTCGTCAAAGCCCTGGATGGGTTTGTCATCCGCGACGGCCGCAGCCAGCAAACCAGCGCCCGCAGCAAAACTGGATATAAATGATCGACGTGAAACTGAATAGGTCATAAGAAAAACTCCTTGTAAATTGAGGGGACGGTTTCAGTATAGCGCAGGTGCGGGAAAAAAAATAAAAACTGGCGCCCGTTTTAAGTAAAATAAAGCGTCCAGTACACAATCGGCTTCGGCTGAAAAAATGAACACCCGCTGGAAGCAGGAACATCGTGGGTATGCGATAAGGATAGACTACCCGCTTTATGCTTTCCATGCAAACTTGAGAAAGAAAACTTATATGCCCAAGAAACCCGTTAAGAAGCGTGCGCAATGGACCTGGGCGCCCGCCAAACCATCAAGCGTACCACAATCTGTCAAAACGAAAGTTGACGCACTGGCGCAAGCACTTGTGGTTACCGAGCTGAAACCGGCGCATGTTCTGCCGCCGCCGCCGGAGCCTCGGTTTAACTACATTGTAGATATCTCCACGAAATGGCACGGACGTTACTTTTATTTCATTTCGAAATATGCATGTCCCGGGCCAAATGCATTGTCCCCTTTTTTTGATGCCCCGTTCGCCCGTCTTGAATACCAGCAAAACGGCAGGTTTTCCATGGCCTATATGAGGCATACGGGACAATGGTGGCCGCTGTATACGGATTTGACTATTGGCGAAGCATTAAAAATAATCCGCGAAGGAGTGCATTTTCAACCGTAAATGGAAAGGGGTTCCGCACAATGAAAAATGTCTTTGACTTCCTCTCAGGAGGCGATGCTTTGCGTATACTCCGGAATCTTTACGCCGTAGATTCGGAAATAAGGCAGCGGATTCTTTCTGAAGCTGAGAACGTATTGAGACAAGTTGATGTGGATGAAATCGCGGAGGATGTGTATTCTGCCCTTGAGGCGCTTGATGTGGATGAATTATACCAGCGAACCGGCCGGAGTCGGTTCGGATATTCCACGCCCGACGAAACAGCGGACGAAATGGTGGAAGAAATATTGGCGCCTTATCTTGAAAGAAGCGCACAGTATGAAGAGATGAGCATGCCGGAACAGGCAAAGCAATATTGTATGGGCGTATTAAAAGGCATTTACGATTTGAATAAAGAATCACCATCCGAATTTTTTAACTGGGCGCCCGATGTTCTATCAGAATATTTTCAGGTTATTCTCGGAAAATGGCAGCGCCGGCATTACTGTAAACAAGACATTGAAGATATGAACCGTTTTATTAAGGCTGAATGCCCAAAATGGGTGAGATGAACTGCACAGCAATATTCCCCGCGCATCCGGCCCTTCAGTCGCGCGACTTGGTTTTGCGGAACTTTCTTGCCGGAATCGCGCTGAAAAAGCGAAAAGATGAGATGATTACAAATTGACAATTTCCGGGAATCATACACAAAATAATGGAAACCGGTCTGGCAAATAAGTGGCAGCGGCGCTTTATCAGTGTCGGAGCGTTATGGCTGGGAAGTGTCGCGGTATTTGGGCTGTTCCCACTCGCAACCTGCATCCTTTTCCTGGTTGACCTGGTACGAGACCGCCGCTTTCCGCTATTGCGGGCTTATGTCCTCGTTATGTTTTACTGCTTTTGGGAACTGCTGGGCGTTGCCGCCGCCTTTGGGATATGGATACTCGACACGATACTGCCCGGTAGAAACGGCGACCGCTTTTTATCCTGGAATTACGCGCTACAGCGGCTGTGGGTGTACGGATTCGCCCGGGCGGGATTGTTCCTGTTTTCCATGACGTTCCGCGTGGAAACCGGCGCCTATCCCTTCGGTGACCAGCCGATACTGCTGTTGGTGCGCCACACCAGCCTGGCGGATACGATCCTGGCCTCCTACCTGATGCGCATTCAGCGCGATTTCCGGCTGCGGTATGTCATGAAGCGGGAATTGTTGTGGGACCCCTGCCTGGACATCGTGGGGCATCGCCTGCCCAATTATTTCGTGGACCGCAAGTCTGCCAATACCCGGGAGGAAGCCACTACTATCGCCAGGCTGGCGGACGACCTGCAGCCGGGAGAAGGAGTAATTCTCTGGCCGGAATCTACGCGGTTTTCGCCGGAAAAGCGGACCCGTGCCCTGGCGCAAATGCGGGAGAAGGGGAACGCGACCTTGCTGGAGATGGCCTCCGCCATGCAGTTTGTGTTGCCGCCAAGGCTTCTTGGTGTCTCGAGCCTCCTTGAGCGCAACCCGGAGTTAGACGTTTTCTTCTGCGCACATACGGGGTTTGAGAACGCGGCTTCTTTCAAAGATTTCTTCGGTGGCGCCATGATCGGCCGGGAGATCCGCGCCAACTTATGGGGATACCCGGCCGAAGCGGTTCTACGGGAACCGGAAGCGCAGCAGCAATGGATATATGAAAACTGGCAGCGCGTGGATGACTTTGTCAGGAAAACACAGGATGCAGCTGTCCGTGACTCCGAACAAGAGGAGACGTAACCCATGGTAGCACACTTGCTTTTCACTATCACCGGGGCCTGGCTCCTTATGGCAACGGTCATGACGATCCTGTTCTTCTCGCGCCATAAAATCGGGAATACCGGTGTTGTAGACGCGGCATGGTCGCTGGGCGTAGGCACCCTGGCGCTTTTATACGCGTTGCTTCTGCCGGGGAACGTGGTATCGCGCGGCCTGTTGGCGCTGTTCGCGGGGGGCTGGAGTCTGCGCCTGGGTCTGCATATTCTCACCGACCGCGTTATCGGCAAGCCGGAGGACGGACGTTACCTGGAACTGGTCGCAGGCTATGGCGAGGATGCACCGCGCCGCCTTTTCCGTTTCTTTCAATACCAGGCCTTCTTTGTGGTGGTGTTTTCGCTGCCCTTTCTTCCCCTCGCGATGGCCCCATCCCGCCCGCAGTTCTGGCAAATCATTGCGGCCGCGGTCGTCTGGTGCGTGGCGGTTGGAGGCGAGGCGCTCGCCGACCGGCAGCTGGCAAAGTGGCGAGCCGACCCTGCCCATCGCGGGCATACCTGTCGCCAGGGCCTCTGGCGCTATTCACGGCATCCCAATTATTTCTTTGAGTGGGTACATTGGTGGACCTATGTCATTCTGGGAGCAGCCACGCCGTGGGGATGGGTTACGCTATTGGGACCCGTGCTCATGTTCTTTTTCTTGTACCGCGTCACGGGAATCCCCTACACGGAAAAGCAGGCGCTGAAATCGCGCGGCGACGACTACCGCCACTACCAGAAAACGGTCAGCCCCTTCTTCCCCTGGTTTCCCAAAGAAAAATCCTGATACCGGGAAAGCACGCCGGGGCTAAAAGAACCGCAACAATGCCCGGTGCGCCAATGCCATGCACAAAGCAGTGGCGGCACACACAAAAGCGCCCCAGAGAATATCCGCCACGGTAACCGCTAACGGCCAGTTTTTAAGCACGGCATAGTTGGTCAAATCGTAGACGGCATACGTGATGGCCCCGAAAAGGGCGCCCCAGAAGATAAACGCCGGCAGCGTACCTGTGGCCAGTGCCCTCGGGAAGGCGAACACCTGAACACCGATCACAATGACGGCCCAGGTGAGCAGGGCGGCCGGGATGTTCACGGACATATTGCCGTCCACAATATGCATCAGGTGACCAATTTGGTTCCGGTAGAATCCCGACGCGATAAGGCCAAGCCAAAGCAAATCCAGCACAATCAGCCCCATATAGCCCGCGATCCAGGGAATGATTACTTTCAGCATGGTTTTGTACCTCCTGCTGTATAAACAGCCCAACAATCCTGACTATTCCTCATACCTGACTTCAGTCGTTCCATAGACAAAAGACACCTTTCATAAGCGGTCGCCCGTCATCAGGAAGACAATAAACTTGCGGGTTACCCCGTCTGCGCCTTCCCGTACAATTTCGGTTGCCGTGGAATCGCTGATATTCACAAACCCCGCTTCTTCAAGTAAGCCCTTGAGCAGTGTCCGGTCGAAACCGTGATGGAAAGTTCCCGCATGGTTGTCATGGAATTTTCCGCCATCGGGGTCCAGATCGGCGATGCACAGTGTACCCCCAGAGACCAGATGAACATAAAACCGTTTCAACAGTGGCAAGACATGTTCCACATGGTGCAGCGTCATGGTACAAATAATCCGGTCATAGTCTCCGGGAAGCGTCGGCGCAGTGTTTTCCTCGATCAGGGAAACGTAGACATTGTTAAGCCCCAGGGCTGCGGCCTTCGATTCAAGCACCGCCAGCATGCCGGGCGCCGTATCCATCCCCATGACAGAATGAACATGGGGGGCTAGCCGCAGTGTCAACAAGCCCGTGGCGCAGCCGTAATCCAGTACCCGCAGAGACAGGTCCAAAGGCGTTGCGATGTTTATCGCGTTGAACAACTCCCCGGCCAGCTTAATACGCGCCGGTTTTTCATCCCAGGTGGCCGCATCTTTATTAAAGTCCCGTGGTTCCGTAGTCATGGATATAGATAATTCTCCGGTCCGTATCCGCTGAAGGCGGACGTTACTCTGTTACACGCGAAAACGTGCCCGCCTTCAAAAAACGAATGGTGGCCGCGATAACCTTGTTGTTACGCATCATGAAGGTATGGGTCGTGTGCACGACAAGATGCTCCTTCATACCATCCACCCGCGTATTTTCCACGGAGACTTTGCCGTCGTCTTTTCCGTTGATCATTCCCAGGCTGTTAATCCAGTTGATGGACCGGTCTCCGGCGATAACGCCGCATTCGAAATTGACGGGCCCCAGCGTATTCGGTGTGGAATCGGCGTCTGTGCCCAGTTCACTGCCGGCGGGACCGTTCAATTTTTGAAAGAGCGACCACGACTTCAGGTTGTCCACCACCTCGCTGCCCCGATTGGGCGGCCCAAGCATGACCACACGTCCAAGCCGGCCGTGTTCATGCCGCGCATAGTAACTACGCACCAGGATACCGCCCAGCGAGTGGGTCACGAAATGAATCTTCGGGCAGTCTTTCAGGCTTGACTGTTCCAGCGCCTTTCCGATGGCCTCGTCAGCCAACGACTCAATGGAAGCCGTGCGCGACGGGTAGGCCACATTCTCCACAACGAACCCGGCCTGTTTCAACTTCGCTTCCATCTTGTTCATGCTCGAATCGGTACGGCACAACCCATGAAGCAAAATAATCCCATCTTTCGGCTGGGGAACCTGAACAGCGGAGAGGGTCAACAGAAATAGAAATGGTATGGACATAAAAATTCAGCTCCCCTGAATTTCGACTATCAGGTGTTAGGTTGGGATGCCCCGGCGTCAGCGCATTTTCTTATTCAATCCGCCAGTTCCCGAATCCAGATGTTCCGGAACAGGACGGGATTGCCATGATCCTGTAACTGGAGGGGGCCTTTATCACCGTGTGGTATATAGTTGGTAATGGAATGGGAGCCGCGCCAGCCGGTACCGCCGGAAAGTTCGTAGTGGTCATGAATGAGCACGCCGTTATGAAGCACGGTAAAGGTGGCGCGTTTAACCACCACGTCCCCTTCGAAAACGGGACGATGGAAGATAATGTCATACGTTTGCCATTCACCCGGTTTGCGCGAGGCGTTGACCAGCGGTTTTTTGCGACCGTAGAGCGCGCCCGCCTGGCCGTCGGGATAGGTGGTGTTTTCGTAGGAGTCCAGGATCTGGATTTCATACTGACCCATAAGGAATACGCCGCTGTTGCCCCGTCCCTGTCCCTCGCCTTCCGGCGTTTTGGGGGTGGCAAATTCAAGATGCAGCTGACAGGACCCGAATTCCTGCTTCGTCTGGATCATGCCGGAGTCCTTTGTGGGCGACATGGCATAGTCCTTAACCAGCCATTTGCTTGCTTCACCGGGCGTGGTGGACGTCCAGTTCGACAGGTCTTTCCCGTCGAAGAGTACGATAGCGTCCGAAGGCGCCTGACCGGGCGTATCCTGGGTACTTTCCGTGCCGGGCTGCACGACAGGCGGTTGAGGCTGCTTCGCGGGATCCGTTTCGTGGACCATGATGCCGTCAATGGTCATGTAGTCCACCACTTCTTCCTCGCCCTTGTCGTTGGTTTCCGTTTGTGTCCACTCCTTGATCACGGGCGTATCGAATTCCGCAACCGTGCCAAACGCCAGGACAACCGTAACCAGAAACAACAAAACCGGCAGTACACGCTTCATATTCATTTCTCGTTTTCCTTTGAGGTAGGGGTGATACGTTTCCAGAGACTACCTGCACATCGTACCATTTTCAGCGTTGCAGACGCTATTCTTGTTTTTCATATCCAACCGTACGCGTAAACGAGTTTATCTTGTGCTTCCATGAAAATTTCCATAGGCATTTTTCCTTACCGTATGGTACACTTTTCCATAGTATAGATGTTTGCGTTCCTCATACTACCTGGTAGGTTATGGAAACCTGGTATTCATGTTAAGGCGTTAACCGATGCGCTTGTTTGTCAACAGCACGCAGAGTACAGGAAAATAAAATGAAGATCAAAACAATTATTCATGAAGCCGATGAAGGGGGTTTCTGGGCAGAAGTCCCGTCTATTCCGGGCTGCGCAACGCAGGGGGAAACCTTTGAGGAGTTGTTGAGCAATTTGTATGAGGCCATCGAGGGATGTTTATCTGTGGATATTGAATCCCCTGCAGCGGGGGATAATTCTCGGATTATTGAAATCGCCGTATGAAGACCGTTTCCGGAAAAGACTTGTGCAAAGTGCTTGAACAGCATGGGTGGACATTGTTGCGCATTCAGGGGAGCCACCATATTTATGGATGCACGGGAAGTATTGTTAGGATTTCGGTGCCTGTACACGCCAACCGCGACCTAAAACGAGGCCTTTTACGCCATTTACTGAACTGTGCCGGACTAAGTGAGTCCGAATTGTAACGGCGATACTGCACCTAACCCGGGCGTTGCCCGCAACCCAAGAAAAACACTTGAGCAAAAAATGGGGACTGTAACCGGCGCGAAACAAGCACGTATTCATCGGGAATAGACTTTAATCGCGCCGGTTGCTGTCCCCGCTTTTTCCCTGATACTGGCCGGGCAAGCGCCCGGCCCTTTCCGCTAACGCCCTTACGGCAAAGCATCAGCAGAGGCGCGTCCTTCCACCATCCATTGCCAGAGGGCATCCTGCCACAGGGCAACCCGGCGCTTTTCCAGGTCGGTTCGGGCAAGCTGCCGCGCTTCGGCCATGAGAATTCCCAACTGCTTCATCCGTTCTTCCGTACCCAGGACAGTCCAGGCGACGTTCTTCCAGTCAATCCCGTTTTCACGGTAATAAGGCGCCGGATAATTTTCCGGGTTGCAGGCAATTTGTTCCAACTGCAAATAAAAGTTTTTCATAGGGCCCGCGGCGGCGCCGAAATAACGCTGGAAGAATTCATCAAGCAGGGCATCCATCTCCAGGGCGGGATCGTCCCAAATCTTCGCAATCACATAGCCTTCGAGCATGTCTTGTTCGCCGCAGATAAAAATGCCGCGGATACCGTCTTCGATAAACATACGCATGGTTTCCGCGGTCTTGTGGACCATGACATTGGGAAAGCAATGGAACTTTTCGATTACGGCGGGTTCCATGGGATGATGATAGTAGTTCCATAAGTAAAGAGGCCCTTGGGACCTTTCCAGCCATTCGTGATAGAGCTTCATGTCATTTTCCCGGATTTCCTTGTGAATAGCATACATGCAGGTGTGCAGGCAGGGGGCCATGGAAACGTTCGGTTCCATCTCGAATTCGGGCGGAAAGGCATAATTCCAGTACGCGAGGGTGGCAATATATTTGTCCGGATGGGTTTGGCCTACCTCCCGGGCGACGGCATTGACGAAGGAAAAGAAATAGTTGCTGATGGTACCGCTGCTGAATTGGCCCGTTCTCATTTTTCTTCCGGAATACACCAGTTCACGGCACCGATCGCAACGGCAGTAATTCGAGTTATCGTCCGGGATCAAGGCGAAATACTCCCCCACGGCCTTCCACCCTTCCGGGGCGTTTTTCTTGCCGTCAAAAAAATCGCGCGCCATCTGCGCCACTTCCCGGACCAGTTCGGGGCTGGTGTAACAGAGTTGGGAACCCCGTCCCTTGCCTTCCGCCTGGTACGCGGGATTTGTAAATATGGTTTCCACGGTTTTTCGGTGGAACGTGTGATTTCCGGCCCATTTCTCCCCGCCCAAGCGCAAGCGCCGCCAGAAGAGATGGACCTCCTGCGGGGTGACGGCGCCCCATTGGCCTTTCATGAAAGGCCAGTTGCCGGACCAGAGTGCGTCCCGGTACCTGAGCGCGGGAGAACGCCGCACATCGAAACCCGCCACGGTTACCGTGGGCTGTTCGGGGATGATGATGCCGGTTTCATTCGGTCCATACCAGCGGACATTGCAGAAGCGTTCCAGGAAATCGTAGACGGCATAACAGGTACCCTGGTCGTCATAAACGCCCGGGAGTTCCATCTCAGCGGGACCGCGCTCCGGCATGCCCACCGTCTGCCAAAAGTCGATTTTGTGACGCGTGGCGGCCAGGGTGTCGCCGCAGCTCATGGGGCGGCCGAATTCGTTGCGGCTGGTTTCGGTGTCTTCCCAGTCTCGACCGATGAGGATCAGCGTTTCCGGCCGGAAGGCGATAAGATATTCCTGGGGCGCAAAATCGCTCCCATTGAAACCCAGCGCGCGGGTGGCCTCGCTTTCGCCCACAAGAATCCTGGAGCCGGCAACCTGCTCCTTGTCATTCCGTATGGGCACATCCGCACCCGTCATTCGCAGCACGTGATACTGCAGTTCCAGTGAAGCGAGCCGCGCCGCCGGGGCGGGTTGTTCCGAGATGACGATCGTGCATGCGGCGGTTCCGTCTTTTGCCAGCGTGAACCCGGATACCGCATCGGTTCCGCTGTTTTCGGGTGACGACCAGGCCAGACCGGCAGGCAACAACAGAGAGAAGCATACGAGGCTTTTAAACAGCATACGAGACATCGTCATAACTCCTTTTCTATTTGACGCAGGCAGTCCCGTCATTATGCCACATCCGCGCAAAACATACGGCCGCGAATATCAACTCGCCAATCACCATCACAGCGGCGCAGGGGCCGAGGGCGGCATAATCGTACAGCACCTCCTCGGGAATGCCGAACCATTGCCCTACGGTGGCGAAAGCGAGCAGGTCATAGCCCGCCTTGTAGGGCACGGTGTATCCCTCGGTAATAATGCCGCACCACGCGACATCATGAATATTCGAAGCCGCGCAGCCGAGGCCTAATCCCGCCAGCATGATCAGCAGCAGCCCCGCGATCGGGGTGCGTTCGCCGCGCACACCGTATGCGAGCGCCCACACCGCCCCCGTGAGTAGGGGAATCGTCAGGGGAATGCCCAGGAACGCAAAAAGCATGAACAGCCAGTCAATCGCCACTTTCGAGAGGTTGAGGTATGGGCTGTCCACGAAGGTCAGGCAGATGCCCATGGTTATCACCCACAATATCGTGAACACAACAAAAACGGTCGTTGAGGGAATGGTGCAGGCCCATTTGCGCCACGGGAACCACCACGCGGCGCAGGATGCCCCGCCGAAGAAAACACAGAACGCAAGACACAACGGCCAGGTATTGATTAATCCGGTGAAAAACAGCATACGATTGGGGCCTTTTAGTTTTCATTTTGTAACCACGGAACACAGGGAAATAAGAAACAAGTATGAGCAGAAATACCAAAAGATTTATTTCGTCAGGAAAGATCCACCGTTAACACTCATATTATCATAAACCGGGTGGAGTGGAACCCATTGGTATGTCATTGATTTTCAAAAAGACCTGAAAACATCTGTATATGCTTGTCTTATGAAAAGAATTCATACCGCTTTTATCAATGCTCTCCCTGATTGTGTTGGCCTGCACTTTATTTTTCTGGCTGTTATATTCGGAAAACTCGCCTTTGTGGAATGGAAGTATCGTGTTCCTGTTCTGGATGCCTCTGGCGGGATGGTATTGGCTAGAGCCAAGCGAAGAGGCCATCATAACGAGAAACGTTTACGCGGCCATCATAGAGGTTTTTAAGATCGCTCTGGCTCATGGTGCAATTCAGTTTCTTGGACGCGTGTTGATTAACATACGGAGTAACCGCGCAAGCGGGAAGTGCTGATGGTGAAGCGGATGGTGATCGTAAAAGCCTGTTGTTCCGCATGGTAATACCCGAACTTACATATTCCGTGTCGCCCAAAAGAATGTGTACACCATAGCCGCCACGGCCGCCCAAAGAAACGTCAGTTCCAGGCACAAACACACTCCGGAAAATGAGGAGGGAATCCATTCAAGACCCCGAAGCGTGCCCAGTCCAGGGTGGACAGAAACACCCAGATACTCATGCGGATTCTCAGCGGACGTTGCCAGGACTTTTGTTCAGCCATGTTTATTTCTCCTTATCCTGTAACCGGTCCGTTAATACCGTATATTAATGCTTATCAACGTCTCTGAGACATTCTTTATTATATCCCAGATTCCGGTCCAACCGGCGTGCCATTTCACTGGCATATCGTGTTCCAAGAGTCTGTTTGTTTTCACTAACCCAATCGGTCAGCCTGGTCCGGCCGGCGGGTGATGAAGAAGTATAAAGCAGGTTTCCCATGAGCCCCTCGATTTCCGGTTTGGTCAACATCACATCTCCCACAACCCGGCCAATCACCTGTGCCGCCAGCCACACGAATGAAGGCGGCAGGGAAATAATCGGACGGGGTTTCCCAATCAATGCACCGATGACTGCAACCATCTCCCGGAATGTAAAGGTTTCCGGCCCTATGGCATCGATAATCACATCCGTTGTTCTTTCGGACTGCTCCACTGCCAGGGCAGCCATATCGTCCACATGGATTGGCTGCACTTTATACTGACCGTCGCCACAGATTCCAAAAACGGGAACATGGCGAAGCACCCAGGCAATGTTATTGATCAGGATATCTTCCTTGCCAAACAGGATGGCGGGACGTAAGATCGCGTAGGAAATCCCTGAGTTTTTGAGGCATTGTTCCAAAATAGCCTTACTTCTGAAATATTCAAGAGGGGAATCCGGGGAAGGATTGGTGATGCTGAAATGGACAACACGCCGCACACCGGCCAAAGACGCGGCTTCGAAAAGTACTTTGGTATTTGCCACCGCATCCGCCTGTTTGAACTTGGGATGATTAAACCGCACCCAATAGGTGTTGACCAATACATCTACCCCCATGAGCGAGGTTGTCAGGGTATCAATATTTTCAAAAGTTAAGGGTTTTGCCACCACCCTGTTGCCAAAGGCATTGGGGCGTCCCGGCGAATTGGTCAGCGTGATCACCTCATGCCCGGCATTCAAGAATCTCCGCGCAATATATTTGCCAGAATATCCATAGGCCCCGGTTACAGCACACTTCAACATATATCATGCTCCTGCGGTTTTCAAAGTGACCGGCGAAAAAACAAGGACTTAAGGCCTATTGATTATGTATTAACTTCACTTGAAATGGCAACAGGCGTATGGACGGTCTGCCGGGTATAGAAACCTTCACTTCTCCTGCTTCGTAGTTCAAAACACCTATGCTTCCGTCTTCGAATGCCGTCATAAAGACCTGTTCGGGCCTTTCGGCGTCTATCAAAGTGCGGGTGACGGGAGTCAGGGTGGAAAGTCCGCTTAAGGTATTCCGCACAAAATCCGCGTAGAGGGAAGGGGGATCCATGTCGCCCTTGAACCGCCGGAAGGCGCCTTCGCCTGTATCGCCGCGGGACCATTGAGCGAACACGGAGGTATCGCCCTCCACCGTTTCCAAAGCACCCCGCGGAAAAGAGGGATACAGAATCATACCGCCGCGCCGCATCCAAGCATCCATAGCGGCAAGTACATCGGCTTCGATGACATTGCCCCAGACGAACACGAGCGCTTTGTATTTGTCCAGAAAGCCTTCACGAATAAGATGCTCGTCCACATAGTCCACATCCACCACCCGGCGCAGTTCCAGGGCACGCGGGTTGAAGCCCCAGGCGTAAAGATGACGAAACGCGGCATCTTCATACTGGTTCATGGTTTCGGGATAATAGAGCGCCACGTCCACCAGGGGCGTTCCGCGCCGATCCATCAGGGGAAGGGTAGTCAACCAGGATTCAATGGCCATAGGCTGATTGAAAATATTGCCCTGGTAGGTAAAAAAGTGGGTTCCGTTCACGGACAGCAGTTCGAAAAGGCGTCCCGCCACGCCCCGTGCCGTATGGGAACTGGCGGGTTCCGTGCCGATGGGTATCCCGTAATGGCGCGCCGCCGTGATCGCCATACGGGTGGCGCAGGTATTCTGCTCGAAGTTATCCGTCTCGTTCGTCAGCCGGATGCCGCCGTTCAAGGGAATCATAGCCTTTGCCTGGGCGGCATAATCGGTGCCTGCCTCACGGAATCCCCACCCGCCCGCGGATTGATACATGGGGATGTTCGGCATGGCGGTACGCGCTTCCTGCGCCCACCACCCGCACCAGTCGGACATGCTGTCCGTATACCATTGCGTAAAATCGAGGCGCTGCCGCCGGCTGCGAATCACCTGCGGCAGGATGATGTCGGCCGCCTGGAAGTCAGTATACGCAGCGCCATCCCAGGCGGCGTTCAAGGCCGCAATATCCCCATAGCGTTCCTGCAGCCAGCGCTGCCAGTCAGCCAGGGCATAAGGGTCGCCCGCCCACCAGCCGATGTGAATGTGCATGGCGTCCCCGTGCAGGCCCCAATTACCGCCCGCCGGGTACTGGGATTCGCCGTAGTTGCCGCTCGGCCCCAGGCGCACCCCTTCCAATACGTTCATGGGTTCATAATGTTCGCCGATAGCTTTCAACACCCGCGTAACATGCCGCCTGTGGTAGGGACTCCAGATACTTTGTATGGGATTTTCCAGACCGTGCTCGATGCACCGGAACCCCACGTTTTCACTGCTCTCAGCAAACCAGTCGGGCAGGGCGTATGCAGACCCCACCACCAACAAGGGAAACCATTTCAGGCCGTATTCCTGCAAGCGATTGACCACGGCATCATAGAAGGAAAAATCGAACACCCCTTCCTGTTCCGGTTCAATGCGCCGCCAGATGAGATAACTCTCGATGGAAGTGAACCCCAAGACTCGCGCGAGCGGCGCGAGGTCCACCATGGCATCCAGCGAAGAGTGCAGATCGCCGCTGCCGCTCTGGGTCACGGCAACCCCCGCCGTGGTGACCAGTTCCATGGGTCGCGCAAGCGTGACCATAGGCGTTACCCGCCGGGGCACGTTGTCTTTGATGGCCTGCCAGGCGACATCCTCCAACGCGGGGCCTATCTGCAATTCCACAAGATGCTGCAGTCCGGAAATGCGCACGTGGGGATGCGCGGATTCCAAAGGGACGGAAGGGTTCCCCGCAAATTCAAACCAGGCGTACCGCACGGTTCCCGTATTCAGCCGGGTGTGGGAATGCTGCCGGGACGGTCCGGCATAAGCCCCGTTGAAGGTGTCATCCGTCAGCACCTGCGGCCTAATCACGGACGCGCCTTCGTCCACAAACGTAACGCGCAGGGTGAATTTTTCAGTACCCGACCAGCGTGCATGTGCGACACGAAAGTCCCAGGTGACCCACGCATAGGGGTCCGTATCGGCAAGGATATCGAGGCACGCCTGCCCGCCAATCGTGGTTGCCGTGCAGTCCTGTTCATTAAGCAGCACCGCGCCAGGGCCTTCATAGCTTTCACCTGCCCGAAATATCGCTTCAAATCCGGGGTAATCCGGGTAATCTGCATAGACAGACAAAACAGGCAGCCACCACACCATTGATATAAGAAGGCCATACTGCAGTTGTGAAAAATTCATGCGTAACAACTCCATCGAATAAGATTCAGCGAGTAATATAGGTACCAACACGGGCCTTGCCCGCAACCCTGCGTTAGCCAAATTGACTAAGCAAAAAAATGGGACTGCCTCCGGCGCGCGTGAAGTCCAAGAGCGTTGTATCTAATCCTAACGCAGGCCTTGCCCGCAACCCAGCGTTAACCAAATTGATTAAGCAAAAAAATGGGACTGCCTCCGGCGCGCGTGAAGGCCAAGAGCGTTATATCTAATCCTAACCCGCGCCGGAGGCTGTCCCAATTTTTTTGCGGGCACATGGAACAAGACCGAAAAAAGCGGGACAGTTCCCGCCGCTTGATCAATTCGTGTATCCCAGTCCAAAATAATGCCATAGGCCAAACGCTTTATCCGGCTCCTATGATATGGTGCGGCGGGAACAGTCCCATTTTTTCTCAGGCTTGAATAACACAGCAAACTTCTTGTTTTTTATAGCGGCTACGAACTGATAAGGTAATATAGGCCCTATACCCGCTTTGTTCTTGCTACTCCTTCGCGGGCATATTCGCCAACAGCGTGCCCTGACCGGGCGCAAGCCAGACATTCTCCCCGGACCACAGGGCAAGCGCGCCGGTATAAGGGCTTACAAACTGAACATCGCCCGGGGTCTTAAAGGAAATCCCGCACGAGGCGGACTTTTTCAGGTCTTTGTTCACCACTAGGACAAAGGGATTTCCGTTGCCATCCTCGAACTCGCCGGCCAGCAGGTCACCGCCCGACAGGGAAGCGACAAAACGGCTGGTGTCCATGCCGGAGCAACCCTCAGGCACATTGGGATAATGAAAAACATTAACGCTCTTGAGCGTGATATACACCGGCCCCAGCCGGTGCAATTGGAAGTTGACATTGCGGAGCATATCCCAGGTGGGCGTCTTATTGCCGAACTGGTCAACAGGCCCCAGGCGGTAATTGCCGACTTTGGGCGTAAAATAGGTGAAGTAGCTGATGCCCCGCGCGCCATAAGCCAGGGTGGTATACAACTGGAACCGGAACCCGGCCGGACTCGGTTCCGCGTAGTTGAAGTGGGCGTTGGACAGTACAATGTTCCAAAAGGGAATTTCATGACGCAGCGCCGCGGCGCGCACTACTTCCAGGTTCTTGAAATACCCGCCGCGCAACGAACCGTCATCCATCAGAGCGTAATGGTCATAACTAATAAATGCGGGGTGTACGGTGGTAACATAGGATTCCACATACTCCTCGTAAGTAGGCACGTTCATCCCTTCGGGAGAAACATAAATCGGGAACAGGTTGATGTAAGCCAGCCCCTTCGGATCCGCTTTCTGAAAGGCGGCCTTCCATTTGCCCAGCCCCGGATAGGCGTTCGCCCCCGGTTCATCGCGCAGGTAGTACCCGAACAGAGCGGAATGCCCACCGACACGGGCGACCAGCGCGTTTACCCGCCGTTCGATTTCCGCATCTTCCAACTGAGCCACCGCATCACTGACATGGGTCTCCGGATCGGAAACAATAGCCTGCAGTCCTGCGGCCGCCACGGCATCGAGGTGCTCCGGCGCCACGAATCCGGCCAGGTTGAAACCGCAGTCCCGTATCGTCTCGAGCACCCGGGCGTCACCCGGCGTCCAGCCCCAGGGCAGCACGGCAAACTCTTCCGGCTTCAGCAGAGGAACTGCATCTTCCGCACGGACCGTGGCTGCTACTCCAAAAACCACCCAACAAACCGTGACAAATCCAATGAGGTACTTCATGGCTGTTTCCCTTATGTTGTTTATTCCCCGTCATCATTATGACATATTTAGGAATGAATGACACACCCGCCAAGGATACAAAATAGATTCACCAACCCAAGACCTGCTATAAACAACTTTATAGGGATGTTCTTGAACAATAACGGTTCCTTCTTCTGACAGGAAAACAGGCGCTATGAAGGGTTTAACCGCTTTCGAGGCACGTAAATTCGCCGCAGCATGGCTTCCCGCCTGGACCGGCAACAGGCCCGAGTTGCTGGCGTCCTTCTACGATGAGGATGCATTCTACAGCGACCCGGCCATACCCGGCGGTATTCATGGGAAGCCTGCCCTGCTGGCCTATTTCGGAAGACTCCTCGCCAGAAATCCGGACTGGGTCTGGCGCCAGGTCGAGGCGATACCACTCGAAGATGGATTCCTGAACAAGTGGGAGGCGTGCATTCCTGTTGGGGCAAAAACATTGACTTTGATTGGCGTATGCCTTGTACAACTGGACGATGCCGGCAAAATCCGCCGGAACGAAGTGTATTTTGACCGTCATGAATGGCTTTCCGAGCTCACGATGTTGGGCGGTCGCAAATAATAAGGGAACACGGAAACAAATTGGAAAACACGGACGGCGCGATGATTCTTTTTCCCCATCGCCGGCGACCGTCCGTTGACGCGCGACGCGTCCTATTTCCGATTGTGGCACAGAAACGCCGCCCGTCCAGGCCTGGCGATTATGCTATCAACCCTATAAGGAAAAGGAGCGAAGATGAAAAGAAGTCTTGTGCTATTATTGACTCCGGCCGTAATGATTACGACCCTGATGCTTGCGTCATGCGGAACCGAAGCGAAAGGCGAACCCGTGAATATCCTGCGTCATGTCATGAAAGACATCGAAGGCAACGATGTAAACCTGTCTGATTATCTCGGCAAGGTGGTCCTGATAGTGAATGTCGCCTCCAAGTGCGGCTTTACCGACCAGTATGCCGCCCTCGAGGCCCTGTACAAAAAATACAGGGACCAGGGATTCGTCATATTGGGGTTTCCCAGCAATGATTTCTTGCGCCAGGAACCCGGCACGGACCAGGAAATCAAGGCCTTTTGCACCCTGACTTACGGGGTCAGCTTCCCTATGTTTTCCAAAATAGCCGTCACCGGCAAGAACAAAGCGCCTCTGTACAAAGACCTGACGGAAAAGGAAACCAACCCGAACTTTTCCGGCGGCATCAAGTGGAATTTTGCCAAGTTCCTCATTGGAAAAGACGGTACGGTAATCAATCGCTTTGCGCCTACTACCAAGCCGGATGCCGAAAAAGTGATTGCCTCCATTGAAAAAGCTTTGGCGGGTCCGGAAAAAAGCACGCAGGAACAACCACCGCAATCTTGATTTTCCCGGGGAAAGGGCCGGCGCCTCATGGACCACAAGCGTTTTGAAGCAGGTCGTTTTTTTCTGAAAGACACCATTCGCCTCCAGGTGGATTTTTCCACCACGGACCAGAGCCGGGGCGTCGCCGCGCCGCCCTTACAAACCCCATGCGCCCCGGAAGTTCCCCGAGTGGATTTGCCCGAAGGACGCGCCGTCCTGGAACACCTCGCCGGCATGCACCTGGGCGCCGCCATTGCCGGTCGGGAGAGCGTCCGGCGTTTTTCAGAGACGTCACTGTCACTTGAAGAACTGTCCATGTTGCTTTATGCGACCCAGGGGGTACGGAAAGTTTTGGGACCGGAATGCGCCCTCCGCGTGGTGCCGTCGGCGGGTGCGCGACACGCGTTTGAAAGCTATGTGGCCGTATCCCGCGTGGACACGCTCCCCCCCGGGCTGTATCGGTATCTGCCCTTTGACAACCAGCTTGCACGGCTGTATGAAGACAGTCAAATCGGCAACCGCGCCGTGGAAGCATGTCATTGGCAGCAATTTGTGGGCCGGGCGGCTGCGGTGTTTTTCTGGACAGCGGTCCCCGCCCGCATGGAATGGCGCTACGCCGAGGCGGCACATAAAGTCATCGCCATAGACGCGGGCCATGTCGGCCAGAACCTGTATCTCGCAGTGCAGGCCATCGGCGCGGGAACCTGCGCCATCGCCGCTTACAACCAGGAAGCCTGCGATGCCCTGCTCGGTGTGGACGGCGATGAAGAGTTTACCGTATATATTGCCGCTGTTGGCAAGCGATAACTCCCAACCCGTCCCTGAAAGTCCCCCCTTTTCCGAGTTCCAACAACGCTCAGCACTCTATCTCCGCACAAGGTTTGACTTCCTGTTTCTTGGGCAATTCAAACGTAAAACAGGTATTGGAAAGATTCTCTTCCAGCACAAGGCGGCCATTATGTGCGTCAATGATACGCCATGAAATACTGAGTCCCAATCCCACGCCCTTTCCTGGAGGTTTACCTGTGTAAAAGGGCGTAAAAATCCTTCTCCGTATTTCAGGCGGTGGTGTTTCACCACTATCCATAATGGAACAAACAATATGACTGGCTTTTTCGGATACATCAACACGAACCCATTTCTCCTGCAAAGGCGCCACCGCGTCATGAGCATTGTTGAGCAGGTTCACTAAAACCTGGGATACCTGACAGGATCGGCATTCCAGTATCGTATCCGGAACTTCAGAAATTTGTAGACTAATATTGCTCTTTCTAAAACGATTGCGAACCAACTCAATCACGTTGTCCAGAATACACTTGATGGAGACTGCTTCAAAGGGGTCATCGGTACCTTTCCGGGAGATGTTATTCAATGTCTTGACAATATTTGTCATCTTGGTTACGTTGCGACCCAGAACATCCAAAACCTCCTCAATGCCGATCCGGTCCGAAAAATCGCTTTTATAAAACGTCTGCATCTGCTCCGAACAAAGCGAGAGCACTGCCAGCGGTGTCTTTAACTCGTGGGCAATGTCCCCAGCCATCATCCCCAGGGCGACAATATGTTCGGCATTCTCCATTTTCTGACGTTGTTCTTCCATGGCAAGTTTGGCAGCAACACGATCGCTGACATCATTCACTATTAACAACAGATGCTCTTCATTTGCGCTGGTGAAAAACGATGTGTAATACTCGAACCACGCGTGCCTTCCGGATGGTGTGACCGCGTGCACTTCTCCCGCTGCCGATGCGCTGCCCTCAACCACTTCTCGGGACAAGTCACTCAAACCCATCCGGCGCAAGATGTCTACCAGGCGCAGGTTGTTGCCAGGGAGTTCGGTTTCATTGCATTCTAAAAAATGCAGCGCGGCCTTGTTGGCTTCCAGACAATGGCCTGTAGTCTTGAAAACCAGTATGCCCAGCGGAGACACCGTTATAAGTTCCTGGTTCAGATTGGTCATATCCCCCAGAAGGTCATGTGTGGTTCGCAATTCCTGAATTCGTTGTTGTATCTTCGCTTCCAAGTCATGATTCAATGATCGCAATTCTTCCGCCATTCGCCTGTATTCTGTAATATCAATATCCATGACGGCATATCGTTGAATGCAGCCATCAGCATCTTTAATCGGGCAAATATAACTCTCATAGTAATTTTCGCGACGCTGCTCCTCAAAACGGCATGGCAAACCGGAAGCGGCAGCCTTCTCAAAACCGGCCTTTGTGATGTTGGCACATTCCGGCGGATAGTAGTCCAGCAGGTCTTTGCCCATTAATTCCGCAACGGAACTGTTCAGGCGGACTGCCGCCGCCTTGTTGGCCACAATGACCCGGCGGCCTTCATCCACCAGCAACAAGGACTCCGGATTAAAGGATACAAGCATGCTTAAAGTTTGCTCGCTTCTCTCTAAATCTTCCTGGATGCGCTTGCGTTCTTCCACCTCCCGGGCGAGTAATTGACGCTCCACTTCCGTTTGTATATTGGATCGGCGCGTCTCGAAAATCGAGGCATAAAAACCCGTAAACAAGGCAAAAATACCCAGCAAAAACGCCCCTTCCTCGAGTAAAAAATCCAGTATCGGCCACTTTATTGCCAAGGTGCCCACATAAAGAAAATTATAGAAAATAGAAACACTTATTACTTGGGAAAAAACAATACCAAAAGCCCCTAAAGTTACCATAAACACAATATAAGGCGCACTTCGAAGGTGGCGGATAACATAAACAGATGCCATTCCCCAAATGAAAAGAGCAACAAGAGTCAGAGAACCCGTCACACCATGGGACACATTAAATAGTCTGAACAGTCCCCGCCCAAGAAACTCAAACATCAACGCAAACAAAATACTCACCCCCAGAATCAAAATCAGCCGCTTTTGTTCTGCGGCCGCTTGTCGTTGAAGGCGCTGTGATTCCCCCCCAGAATGCAATACAGGAGTATCTTTTGGTATGGGTTTCTCTGTAGTTAGATTCAAACCCTTCATAATATTTACTCCACAAAAAGATATTCAAAAACTTCCAACAGCCCAGACATTATTATATAACATGAAAGACCTGTATTTCACTATAATAATGCCTTTTGCGCGTCAGTTAAAGAAATTACGGAAAAATCGGAAATAAAACAACAAACACTTTTTAGAAGGGAAGAGAAAATCTCTTGTCAGCCTTCACTTCTCACTACCGGCATCGTGATAGACCGTGGAATGCCTTCAGAGGTTACACCTTGAACATTAAATTCAATAAGCATGGCGGACAACAACACCTCAAACCCCTACCCCTGCTTCATGTTTCACAGGGCATTGGCGCCAAGTGCGAACGCTCGTTTGGGGGGGCTTAGTATATCAAAGACCGACCATCAGACGCCAAGGTTGTTCAATCGCGCCGGCAAGAAACCGCAGGAACCGTGCGGCGTCTGCACCATCTATGATTCTGTGGTCATAGGACAAACTTAGTGGAAGCATGAGATGGGGGATGAACTCCCGTCCGTTATACACAGGCTCCATCAGGGCACGGGACAGGCCCAGTATGGCCACTTCAGGGGCGTTGATAATCGGAGTGAAACCGGTACCGCCCAAGCCGCCCAAATTGCTGACCGTGAACGTTCCGCCCTGTATTTCGTTCAAGGCTAGTTTTCGTTCACGGGCCTTACGGGAAAGTTCGCCCATTTCCAGGGCAATATCAAAAATGGTTTTACGGTCAGTATCCTGCAGTACGGGCACCACCAGGCCGTTGGGAGTATCCACGGCGAAGCCGATGTGGTAATAGCGCTTCATCAACAGACACTTGTTTTCCATGTCCACAGAGGCATTAAACCTCGGAAAACGTTTCAGGATTTCCGGAAGGACTTTGAGGATGAAAGCCATGGCGGTCAACCGCACACCGCTTTCCCTGGCCTTCGCCGCATACTCCCCGCGTAACGCCTCCAGGTCGCTAATATCCGCCTTGTCAAAGTGGGTTACGTGAGGAATATGCTGCCAGCTGTCGGTTAACCGTTCCGCCCCCCGACCACGGATGGTAGTCATGGCTTCCCGGACCACCTCGCCCCACTTATCCTGTACGACTGAAGTACCTTCACCATTCTCCCAGACAGGCTGTTCTCCCGCCACAGCAGACAAGTTCCCCGCCGACGGTGGCGCTTTGCTGTCGGTATTACGCGTCGCGATATAGGCAAGCACGTCCTCTGCAGTTACTTTGCCTCCGGGGTCGGCCACGGGAATATCATTGATGTCCACCTCATGTTCGCGCGCGAGCCGGCGTATGGAGGGCGCGGCGCGGGTGGTGCCACGGCGTGGCATGGTAACCGGCATGGCGGGGGTGACCTTGTCGGTCGGAATGGAAGCGACCGATTCAGATGCGTTCGTCTGGTCGTTTGAACGCATGGTACTGGAAGACATCGCCGCAGAAGACCCATCCTGTGTCCCGCTTGCCGCCGCAGAGTCAAGCACCAAAACGACGTCTCCGGAACTGATTTTGGCGCCTTCCTTGACCCGAATTTCCACAACACGTCCCGATGTCGGACACGGGATTTCCGCTACGGCTTTATCTGTTTCTATTTCCAGCACATTCTCTCCCGCCTTAATGATGTCACCCACAGCAACCAACACTTTACCGACAAGGCCGGAGGTTATATTCTCGCCCAATTCGGGAAGTCGAAATTCAACAAGCATCACAGATATCCTTTCCTTGCCCTGGCCTATTTGGGGCGTATGTTTGGTGTCAGCTGAGCAACGGGTCCGCCTTGTCCGGTGAAATACCCATGTCGGTCATAGATTTCCTTACGGAATCCGGCGCGATTTCTCCACGTCGCGCCAAGGCGGCCAAAACTCCCAAGCTAATAAACCGATAATCCACCTCAAAAAAGTCCCGAAGAGCATCCCGGGACTCGCTTCGCCCGAAACCGTCCGTACCCAGGCAGGTCAATCCGGCGGGTACCCACCGCGCTATGCCGTCCGGCAGCAATTTGACATAATCAGAAGCCGCCACAATGACCCCTTCTTTTCCCCCCAGGCATTGGGTAACGTAGGGTATCCGGGGCGTCTCCCCGGGATGCAGCATAGTATATCGGTCACAGGCCATGCCGTCCTGGCGTAACATTTTATAACTGGTGACACTCCACACCTCGGCGGCAACCCGGTACCGTTCCGCAAGGAACCGCCGCGCCTTAACCGCCTCATTCAGTATGGCGCCACTGCCAAGCAGCACTGCCTTATGTCTGGCACCAGGCGCGGTTTCCGTATCCGCATCCAGGTACCGGTACATCCCTTTCAGAATGCCATCCTCCACCTCCCCGTTCCGCGGCATCGCAGGCATGGGATAGGTCTCGTTGCCAACCGTAATATAGTAAAAACAGTCTTCCTGTTCTTCAAGCATACGCCGAAGACCGTCCTGGATAATGACCACGAGTTCATAGGCAAAGGCGGGATCATAAGCCCGCAAATTGGGAACGGGCATGGCAAGCAGATGGCTGTGTCCATCCTGATGCTGCAGCCCTTCTCCGGCCAGGGTCGTGCGCCCCGCCGTGCCGCCTATCATAAATCCACGGGCCCTCATATCGCCGCCCGCCCAAACAAGGTCACCAATGCGCTGCATGCCAAACATAGAATAGTACACGAAAAATGGAATAGTGGCAATACCGTGGGTGGCATGTGCGGTGGCAGCGGCCAGGAAGGAGGACATAGCCCCCGCTTCCGTAATGCCTTCCTCGAGAATCTGACCGTCCCGCGCCTCCCTGTAATAGAGAAGGTTGTCCGCATCCACCGGTTCATAAGCTTGCCCAGTG
>JAEAMG010001067.1_pt1 | contig 23841 bp, 7 predicted proteins | sample 8958741 | NCBI WGS metagenome assembly JAEAMG01 (sample SAMN16933256, study PRJNA681125) | bioreactor sludge metagenome | isolation source: anaerobic bioreactor treating anionic surfactant - SDBS | place: India: Bengaluru | collected 2019-02-28 | reverse complement strand
CAGTCCGCCTACGAGACGGCGGCCGCGGCCAAAGGCGTGACTTTCAACTGTGCCAGCCGGCGGGACCCGGTTCTGTACCGGCAAAGCCTGGAAAAGGCTGGCGCGGCCGGCTTTGACGACATTGTCGTGATGGCACCCGATGCGGCTGCCATCGCCGAGGCAGCCGACCATATCGCGCCCCGCGGCGTTATCAACATCTTTGCCGGCGTAGCGCGCGGTACGATGGTCGACCTGGACCTGAGTGACATTTACCTGCGAGATGTACGCCTCGCCGGCCACTCCGGTCTGACCACCGACGATATGCGGCTGGCGCTGCAACAGGTCGAGTCGCACACGATATCGCCCAACCGGCTGGTGGCGGCCATCGGCTCGCTGGACGCCGCCCGCGACGGCTTGCGTGCGGTCAAGGAGGGGGCCTTTTCCGGCAAGGTGGTGATCTTCCCGCACATCAAGCATCTGCCACTGACCGCACTGCCGGACCTCAAAGAGAGACTGCCGGGCGTCCACGCCAGATTGGAGGCCGGGCGCGAATGGACGGCGGAGGCGGAGGAAGAGCTTGGGCGCTCCATGTTGGTCTAGGGGGAAAGTATGGACAGGACATTGCAGGACCGCATCGCCGTCGTCACCGGCGGCGCGCAGGGGCTCGGCGAGGCCATCTGCCATCGTCTGGCCCGGGAAGGGGCGCACGTTGTCGTCGCTGACCTGAACCGGGAGGGAGCCGAACGCGTGGCCGCTGAGATCATGGCGCAGACCGGCCGGCGCGCTATCGGTATACAAGTGGACGTGACCGGCGAGGATCAGGTCGCGGCCATGGTGGACCGTGCCGTCCGCGAGTTTGGACGGCTCGACATCCTCGTGTCCAACGCCGGAATCCTGATCGCGGGCGAAATCAGCGATTTTCCCGCCGACAAGTGGCAAGCGGTGATCAACGTCAACCTGACCGGTTACTTCCTCTGCGCCAAGCATGCCGCCCGGCAGATGAAGGCGCAACGAAGCGGCGTCATCATCCAGATCAACTCCAAATCGGGCAAGAAGGGGAGCTACAAGAACCCGGCCTACGCAGCCAGCAAGTTCGGCGGCATCGGGCTCACCCAGAGCATCGCCCTGGAGCTGGCCGAGTACGGCGTGCGCGTCAATAGCGTCTGCCCCGGCAATCTGCTGGACTCGCCGCTATGGGTCGACTCGCTCTACCGGCAGTATGCCGCCAAGTGGGGTATTACCGAGGAGCAAGTGCGCCAGAGATACATCGACGAGGTGCCCATGAAGCGTGGCTGCACCTACGACGACGTATGCAACACTGTCGTCTTTCTGGCGTCAGACCAGTCGAGCTACATGACCGGACAGGCCATCAACGTAACCGGCGGCCAGGAGATGCGCTGAACGACGCTGCGCGTCCGGTCAAGACCTGTTCAGCTTAGAGACCGCACCCCGGCGGCTGAGTGATGCTGAATGGGCATTCGGGTTCTCCTAGCGGGAACGGCACCGGCATGCCGGCATCATAGGATAGCACGATCAAGGCATCGGTCGAGTTGACGAACCCATCGGCGTTGGCATCGCCGCCATTCATGGGGCAGAACTGCGACGTGTTGAACCCCGCATCGGCGGACAGGATGATCAGCGCATCGGTCGAGTTTGCCGGCCCATCGCCGTTCACATCACCCAGATTCAGCTCGTAGAACTCACTGACCCCACTCTCGGTCCCGATCCAGCGGTGGCCATTGTCGTCAAACGCAATCGACAGAACCGTGTTGCAGGCCAGACCGTTGCGTGTGGAGTACGAGGTCCACTGCTCGCCATCGAACTTGGTCAACCCATACTCAAAGTGGCCAAACCACTTGTGGCCACGGCTGTCAACGCCAATAGCATCCACCGAGTTGGCCGGGAGTCCGGAATTGCCCGAGTTGTACTGCGTCCACGTGCTACCGTCGAAGCGAGTCGCGCCGCCATCGTAGCCGAACCACACTACACCCCCGGGCTCACAGGCGATGGAATAGATATCGTTGGAGCCCAGACCGTTCACCGTACTGTACGTCGTCCAGGTCGTGCCGTCGAACTTGGCCACGCCAGCATCGCTGGTTCCCACCCACACGTTGCCATTCTCGTCCGTTGCCACACAGGATGTTGCGTCGGAGGCCAGGCCGTGCGTGCTGGTGTAGTTGGTCCAGCTCGTGCCGTCAAAGCGACAGACGCCTCCGCCATCTACAATCCATTGTCCGCCGATGTAGGACGAATAGCGCTCTGCCACCGCCCAGACAGCCCCCTGAGCATCCATGGCGATATCTCTGAAACGGTCCGAGTTCAAGCCGTCCTGCGTGTTGTAGAAGCGCCAGTCCAGCCCATCATACCTGCCGACTCCTGCCGAGCTGGCAACCCACTTGATCCCATTGCCGTCGATAGCAACACCATACATCGAGGGGCCCGGATCCTGGTTCACCCAGGTCGAGCCATCGAAGGAGAACAACCCACCGTAGGTGGCGAACCATTGGGTGCCATCGTTCGAAACGGCCACACCGTGGATCCAGTTATCTGTGAGCGGGTCTGCGGTGACATACGAGGTCCAGACGCTACCGTCGAACTTGCAGACTCCACCGTGGTCGCCGCTTCCAAAGTAAGCGCCGCCCTGGTCGTCGGTGGCTGCCGACCACTCGGCCGTGAAGGGCATCCCTTCCGCAGCGGTGTAATTCGTCCAGCTTTCCCCGTCGAACCGGCTCGCTCCGCTCTCAGTCGCGAGCCAGACGGAACCGTCCTGACCCGCCGCAACGGCATAGGCGTAGGTCGAGAGCAGGCCGTCGGCAGTCGTATAGCTTATCCAGGTGCTGCCATCAAAGCATTCAACCGCCGAAGGCGAGCCGTTGGCCAGCCAGACGTTCCCCTGATTGTCCACGGCAATCTCCCAGATGCCATTGCTTGATATGCTGCCGTTCTGCACTGTGTAACTGGTCCAGCTCGAGTTCCGGTCAAAGCGTGAGACGCCGTTGCGGGTTCCAACCCACAGGTTGCCCTGGTGGTCCAGGGCCAGCGCCCGGATGTACTCCTCGACGAGGCCGTCACTGGTATGGTAGGCCTTCCAGGCGGAGCCGTCGTAACGGAACAGTCCATACCACGTGCCGGCCCACAGGTTGCCTTCCGCGTCGAACAACACGTCGCGAATGCCGTTAGACCACAGACCCTCGGCATGGCCAAAGGTGGTCCAGTGCGTGCCATCGAAGCGGCTGATGCCACCCGTCTGCGTCCCCACCCACAGATTGCCCGCACTATCCAGCGCGAGGGAATGGACATAGTTGTCAGCCAGGCCGTCCAGTGTGGTATACTTGGTATACTCGCCCGTGGTCAAATTCCAGCGCACCAATCCTCCACGCGACCCTGCCCACAGGGTGTCGCCGTCGACCAGCAGGTGGTCGATTTCCTGGTTGGCGTCGCTCCACTGGTTCCACACCGGCCGCGTCATAGACGTCGGCCAGCGCACGTGCAGGATGACCAGTCCGCCCCCTTCGTCAGCCACGTACAGGTTGTCGCCATCAACTCCCACGCCGCTGGCATTGCCGGGCGTGTCATAAAAGGCAGCCTCCCGTGGTGCGTTGGGGTTACTGATGTCAATGACCCGCACTCCGCGGTCTCCATCCGCTACATAGGCGTACTGGCCCTCCACCGTCACCCGGCTGGGCCATGCCCACTCCAGGTTCAGTTGGCCCACCTGGGTAGGAGTGGTCGGAGTCGAGATATCGAACACCCGCAGCGCTGCGGGTATGGTATAGGCTGAATTTGGCGTATGTACTACATAGGCATACTGGCCCGCAACCGCCACACCGCGGGTCTCTCCCGGCAGGTTGATGACTCCCGACTGCAACGGCGTTGTCGGCACCACAACGTCGACGATACGCAGCCCTCCGGTGCCGGCCGCCACGTAGGCAAATCCGCCGGCAATTGCCAGTTCCTGCGGGCTGCCCTCCATCGCGACGTTCGCTACTTCAGCCAGTTGGCCAAGATCGGACACGTCGACGATGCGCAGCCCACCCCACGTCCCGGCCACATAGGCCCAGTCGCCTTCCACTGCCACTCCATTCGCGTCTCCGGTCAGAAAACAGGATGCCACCTCTTGCGGATGGAGCGGATCCGTCATATCCAGCACGCTCAACCCGTTCCAGGAGTTGGCAACGTATAGCAGCGTGCCTATCTGCACCAGGTCGCGCGCCCGCGCCGAGACGAGGAGATTGGCCACCTCCTGTGGCGCGGCCGGGTCGGAGATATCCAGCACCGACACGCCGTCGACATCGCTGGCCAGGTAGGCATAGCTCCCATCGATGAGCACATCCCTCGACCAGGCCAGCGCCTCATCCCAGTAGCCGGTCTCGCCGGGTGCGGCCGGGTTTGCCACATCGACAATGCGCAACCCGGAACCCGTGTCTGCCACGTAGGCCAACCCATCCGCAATGGCCACCCGGCACGCATTGCCTGGCGTATTGTAGGCTCCCAGCAAAGTGGGAGCAGCCGGGTTGGAGACGTCCAGCACGCGCAGCCCGTCCCAGTCATCAGGAAAGTAGGCCAGGGATCCTACAACGGCAATGTCCTCATTCCAGCCGGCGCCATCGTAGAACCCGCTCAGTGTCGGGGTGAGCGGGTTCGTGATGGAAATAACGTGTATCCCTCCACCGGTCCAGTTCCCGCCGTCCAAATAGGGGTTGCTCACATAGTAGGCATAGTCCCCCGATACCGTAACCGCCCGGGGATCTCCAGGAGTGATATAGCAGCCGGCCGGGGCTGGCGCCAGCGGATTGCTCACGTCCAGCAAGCACAGCCCGCGGTTGTAGGCCCCCACGTAAGCATAGTTCCCAACAACATCCAGCGTCCATGCGTCCAGAGACTCGCGGTACTCCGCCACCTGGCTGACGGCCGCCGGATTGGAGATGTCAAAGACCTTCAATCCCTCCCACTGGTCAGCGAGATAGGCGTAATTCCCAACGACCACCACTTGGCGCGCAGAGCCCCCGGTATCAACGGAGGCAACTTCTTGGGGCGCACCGGGGTCCGTGACATCAAGGATGTACAGCCCGCCATAGGCGGCTGCCAGGTACGCGTAGGGACCGGCTACGGTCACGTCCCAGACCGTGCCGCGCAGAACGTCACTGTGCCACAACAGTGCCGGCTGGGCGGGGTCGCTCACGTCCAGGATGAAGAGGCGGGGCCCCACTCCCAGGTACGCCAGGTCCCCGTCCACCGCCACAGCCTCCGCAGTGCCGCCGAACTGGGCGATCAGGTCCAGGTTAAAGTCCACCGGGGTGGCCGCAGCATGTGCGGCAGGTACCGGGGAGTGTTCCAGCGACGCGATTGGAGAGGGTTCACGTGGATGCTGGGCCAGGACCGTCCCGGCGAGCAGCAAGACCCAGAGAGATAGATAGACCATCACCGCCAGCCGCCGCATGTTCGCCTGCTCCTTTCATCTTGGAGGATTCGAGTCTGGTGCAGTCAATCCAACACTGTCAGCACCACCGTGCCCCGGGCCATGGTTGCACTAGCTGATCCTGCCCCTCCGGTCGCGCTTTATCTACAGATTGCATCCCGGCGGCTGGGTGATGCTGGCCGGACACCCCGGTTCTCCCACCGGGAAAGGTATAGAGAAGCCCACGTCGTACGACAGCACGATCAGAGCATCGGTGGAATCCACAACCCCGTCGGCGTTCGTGTCGCCGCAGTTCATCGGGCAGAATGGTGACACGTCGAATCCCACATCAGCCGACAGGATGATCAAAGCATCGGTCGAGTCCACCGCTGCATCGTCATTGACGTCGCCGAGCAGTCCGGCCGGCGTCGTCCCGGTGATCGCGACCTCGTGCGGATCGCGGTCGTCGTGCCACACCAGCTCGGGTGAGACCGTTGCCGCCGACCCGTTTACGTAAAAGGTCACGGTTTCGTCTGCGCGCATGCCCGGGATCGGCGGCTGGACGCTGCTGTCCTGCCCGTAAACATACATGAAGCCATAGTGGCCTGCGGTCGTCACCTCAAAGCAGCCCACGGTATCCCCGCGCGGGCTGCGTGCCTCCACCACACTGTCCACCGGAGCGTCGCTGCCATCCAGCTTCACCGTCCCGAAGGCGATGGTGAACGACGGCGTGTTCTGCACCGGTGGGCACCCCCCGGCCCGCGCCAGAGTCGTGCCCGGCGTCGACCCGAGGGTCACAGCGGCGCTTGCGCCGTAGGCACAGAGGGCGATGAGTACGAGCCGGACCCCCCAACGTGTGCGCATGGCCTGTGCTCCTCTCTTGGGTCCTACCAGTCCGGAAGCGGCGGCAGGACTCCCCGCTGCGGGTCGGTCACCAGGGTGATGGCGTGCGGCTCCCGATCATCCCGCCACAGCAGCGCCTGGCCCAGTGCCGTGTGGCCATTCACGGTAAAGCGCAGCGGCTCACCGGAACGGAAACCGGCCATCGCCGGGCTGGCGCTATCGTCCTGGCCGTAGACGTGGGCCAGCCCAAAGTGGCCCGGCTCCTGCACCACAAAGCGACCGGCCAGCTCATCCCGTGGCGTCCATGCTTCCACTACCGTCCCCGCCGGGGCGGGCAGGCCTCCGATCGTCACCGTGCCGTACGCCAGGGTAAAGTACGGCGTGCGTGGCGGCCCGGCCCACTCCGCAACCGGCGATGGCGCACCCACGCTCAGGGCCGAGCCCCCGCCCGACGGATAGGTCAGAGTCACCGCGTTGGCCACGCGGATCAGGTAACCTTCGCCCGGGCCCATCCACTTCAGCGTGTTGTAGGTGATCGGGATGGCCGGATCATAGGTCTTGTCCAGGGTCACCACGCGCAGCACGCTGCCGGAAATGCTCTGCAGCGCCTGAGTCACCGGCAGGGTGGCGCCAGGCAGGTAGCCGGCCCAGTTCCAGCCCGCGTGTAACGCCAGCGGAGTCGTGATCGGCACACGGATGCCCTCCAGGAGCAGGTTGGTCGACGAGGACCCGGTCAAGCGCAGGTAGTAGGCCAGGCCCGAGTGCAGCTCGCTGAGGGTGTTGTAGGTCACGGGCAGTGAGGGGATGTAGATCCCCGTCTCGCCCAGCACGCGGTCGTAGCGTCCGGCAATCGAGCTGAGGGCATAGTCCAGCAGCGGCATGGGCGGCTCGACATAAGTCGAGATCAGGTTCCAGCCCGGTGCCATCAGGATGGCCTGGGTGGAGGCGGTCGAAGCCCCCAGGTCCACGCGGTGCGGCGCGCGGTCGTCCTGCCAGTACAGCAGCGGCGTGGCCACCGCCAGGGCACCGTTCACATAGTACGCCACGGGCTCGCCTGCGCGCATGCCGGCGATGGCCGGCGATGCCGTGTTGTCTTCGCCGTAGATATGCATCAGGCCATAGTGTCCGGCGTTCTCCACCACAAAGCAACCCACGACATCGCCGCGCGGATTGACCGCCTGGACCACCGCGCCGGCGGGTGCGGGCTGGCCGTTGATGCTCACCGTGCCGTAGGACTCGCTGAAGAACGGGGTCGACGGCACCTCGCACCCGGCGCCCTCGACCAGGGTCATTTCCTCCAGCGCGATCTCGTTGACCAGTGCGCCGGTGCCGGCGTTGGTGCGCACGATGCCGACGATGATGCTGCCGTCGCCCACATAGTAGGTAGGCATCACTGGGATGGTCAGCGTATAAACCTGGCCGGCCTCGACATCCACGGTGGTGCCGACGTCGAGCTGGTCGGACTGGCCGTCAACCTGGATCTTTTGCCGGCGCATGTCGCCACCGGACTGCCAGAAGGTCAGGTGCACCTGGTACAGCTTGTCCGGTTGCAGGCCGTCAAAGCGGTAGCGCAGCTCGTTGTCATCCGGCTCGACCCGCGCCGACTGGTAGGGCAGCGTGCCCGGGATGGTTGTGCCATCCAGGTAGCCGTAGCCCCGCGCCGCAGAGTAGGCCTCGTCGGTGGTGGCGCCGGCATCCACGTAGCGATAGTCCACGTCGTGCAGGGCAATCTCGCCGACCACTGCGCCGTCCATGCCGGGCGCCTCTACGGTCACACTGACAGAGTGGTCCGCATAGAGAGCTGGGTCGATGCGCACCGACAGGCGGTGCACCTGCTGGTCACCTAGATAGATGGGGCCAGCAACCGGCATGCTGTCAACGTACACCGACTCCTGCCGGCCCACGTTGTCGCACTCGTACAAGGACGCGTCTAGATGGTAAAAGTGGCCTGGCAGCAGGTGGTCAAACTCGTAAACGACCTGCCCGAGCATGTCCTTGCGCAACGTCTGGTACGGCTCGGCGCCGCAGCTCACCAGGCGGTCGGCCTGGCCGGTGTCCACGTAGCCATAGCCGATGGTAGTCGTATAGACCACGTCACTGCCCGCCGCGCAGTCCAGCAGTAGTGGCCCGCGGAAGCCGACGTACACATCCTGCCACGAGCGGTTGTTGGCTTCGTCCGGCTCCCACACCTGCCCGTTGCGGTCTGCAACCGCATAGAGCCGATGCCAACCGGTCTGCGTCGGCGCCCAGGTGAAGGTCAGGTCCTGCTGCGCGTCACCGCCCAGGGCCAGGGACTGCCCGCCCAGGCTCTGCCCGCCCGCCTCCGGATCGCCGTCGAACAGAGCGAACAGCGCCGTGCCCGACGCCACCTGCCCGCTGTTCTTAGCCCCCAGCGTAACCGTGACGGTCTGGCTGACCACCGGCTCGTCATCGGACAGCGTCACCGCTGAGAACCACAGGTCCGGCCGCGTGCGAATGGTCAGTGTGGAGGTTATGGCGTTGTTGCCCTCGTTCGTCTCGTGTACGCTGTTGAGTGGGTCCACTACCACCCGTATGGGCACCGTGCCGGTGAAGCCGGTGGTGTTCCACGGGATCTGCGCCTGTATCGCGCCGGTGGGCGGGATGTTGGTGATAAAGTCGCTGCCCACGTACATCTCGCCCCAGGTGGGGTGGGTTGCGTAGAGCGCGGCCGTCAGACCACCACTCTGAGACGCACCGGCGTTGTTCAGCGTCACCGTCGCCGCGATCACATCGCCATCCACCGGGCTGGGCGAGCTGAACGTCAGGTCAGCCACTGGCGTGAGGTCCGCGCACAGCGCGTCCGGGTCGCTGCCGTCGAGGATGCCGTCATAGTCCGAGTCGGGGGTAAGAGGATCGGTGCACAGTTCAGCCCCGTCGCCCTTGCCGTCGCTGTCTGTGTCGGCGTGGATTGGATCCGTGCCCGTCTCCATGACCTCAACGTAATCCGTGATCCCATCTTCATCAAAGTCAACGGTGTTATTGCGATAGGCGTAGATGCTGTGGTCGCTGTTCGCCACCAGGGTGTTCGAGATGGTGTACCATACTCGCAATTGGTGGAATCCAAGAGTAGAAGGGACTTCCAGCACGTATGGACTCGAGAGGGTGGTGCTGATCTCTCCATCCCACGCTGTCTGCACGGTCATCACGCCTGTTGCTGTGAGCAGGTTGGGGTAGGTGCCCAGGAGCTGAATTTCCCCACCAGCCATGCCGCACCCAGCATAGCCGTCTGTAACACTTACTCCGTACGTGCCCGTTATTCCTGGCGTCCCCGGGTTCCCCAAATAGCTGGGCAACCCACTCTCGCCCCGAGCACCGACGCGGGACTGCAATAGGCGAAGCGACGGCTCAAAGCCAGATGTTGCCCTCCACTCAGCGGTGCAGCTGCCTCCATTGCCACCTGTGCCTCCATCATAGTCGCCCCCGGGTGCTGCCGACATGTTTCCGCCGTCTCCTCCGTCAGCGGCAGTGACAGTTGTCGTGACGAGACTGCCCCGCACGAGATCCGCTGAGACGCGCTGAGTCGCGCTCCCACCGTGCCCACCGGGCCAGCCCGGCTGGAGATAATGGCAGTCACCGCTCATGTCAGAGGCGTCTCCACCAGCACCAGCCGCAGAACCGAACTCTATACTGAGAAGGCTGAGCTGGGTGGCTGTCACAATGGTCGCCGTCGTCCCACCCGAGCCGCCCGCAGCAGCGCATGCTCCGATGCCGCCGCCCTTGGCCGTGCCGCCAGTGGTGGTAATCCGCATCAACTGCAGGACTGCCAGGCTGGATGTATAGACCTGGGTGGCTGATCCTCCGTTACCCCCTGCACCGCTCTGGCTGGAGCCTGTACCCACGCCAGGATTGCCGCCTGCTCCGCCCATCACAGTGACTTGACCGTTGGCCATGGTCAGAGTCGGTGCAGCGATGGACATCCATGCAGGTGCGCCAGATCCGCCACCTCCACCCGGTCGGTCGCTGTCCCCCGCGCTCGAGCCGTTCCCTCCGCTGCCGGCAGTCACGGTGATGGATGAGCCCACAGACCACAGACGCGTGGCATTCACTGTTACGGTCGACAGGCCACCCGCCCCCCCGGCAGCACCTTGAAGCCCGCTGATTGCCCCATTGCCCCCGATTCCGCCACGCGCCACGAGCTCCATGCCGACGAAGGAGGCTTCATTGGGAGCAGCAAGTCTAAGTGTGGCTTGTCCTCCTTTACCCCCAACGCCGATCACGTACCCGTGTACCCCGTTGCCCCCACGGCCCCCTTGAATGGTTAGCCCGGAGCTGACCACCGTCACGCGGCTGCCCACGGAGACTGTAATACCAGCCGGACCTCCGGGCTGGCCGTCCTCTGCGCCCGCCGCGCCGTTTGCACCGTCAGGTCCCATGACCTGTAACAAGCTGCGGTGCAGATCCATCGTGCCCAGCTCGATAGAGACGGCCTGCGATGCGCGGAGGGTGGAGGATATGACGCGGAGATAGCGGACGGAGCTGCCAGGTGCAGTCGTCAACGAAGAGAGCCTTAATGTCGTGCCGTCGAGCGCGAGGGCACTCGCGCCGCCGAGATTGATGGAACTGATCGTGGTCGAGATGCCCCGCATAACCAGTGTTGCCTGATCGGTAATGACCAGAGTCGGCGTTGCCGTGAGCCCCGCAGTTGTGGTGAGCACGACGACACTCTCGCCGCCGATCACCCCGGATACGGGAAGCGTAGCGGAGATATTCAGAAACCCCGGAGCGCTGTTGTTCAACTCGTCGCTCTCCGGAAGACTGGCCGCCGGATCGACCTGGGCAAAGACTGTGTTTTTGCCCGTTGTGTAGACAAAAGAGGTCTTGGCTGCTCCAGCGTGTCCGGGCTGAAGGCTGGCGATGATCTGATCCGTACCGAGCTGGCCCGCTGCCGTGCGTGGATCGGCATCGAAGAAGCGCACCAGCACGTTTCGCGCCGGCCCTGCGCCGACATTGTGGACCGTGGCGGTGACATTCACTGTTTGCCCTGCAATGGGTGCCGAGGGGCTGAACTCGACGTCGCCGAGCCCCACGGTGAGGTCCGGCAGCGGCTCAACGGTGCCGCTGATGTGCAGGGTGATCTGTGGGTTGTCATAGTCGCTGCTGCGGATGACCCAGTCCGTGTTGATGGGGCCGGGAGTCGTCGTATCCACCAGCAGCCCGGACGTGGACGATGCGGATGGGGACAGAGTCGCCGCGAGCGCCATGGTGGGAGTAAGCACGCTAGGCACGGTGCCACCGACGAGCATGTCGGTCTGCCCCGTGTTGGCCACGGTGAGGGTGCGGTAGGAGGTCTCGCCCTGGTACAGGGTGCCCAGGTCCCACGTGTCCTGCGGCCGGTCGGCTTCGAAGGCGGGTCGCGGGTCGGCCTGGAAGCTGGACAGCGGGCGGCCGGCGGTGCCGATGATGTTGCCCTGCCAGTCTGTCCAGAAGGCCAGTACGTTATAGTCCTGGCTGGCATTGAACGTGGGCGAGAATGAATTGGTGCTCCAGGCAACCGGAACCACACTCGGGCCTGCTGGCAGCGTGACAGTCATCGGTACCCTCACGGCTACCGTCCCGTCCTCATTGATGAATTCCAGGTAAAGGTGGCTGTTGGTGAGCGTGAACGGCGTGGTGTTGTTGACTATCAATTGTGCCGTATTGGCACCCGCGGCATACGGACCCGGTGTGGTGATCTCCACCCCGACATCCGGCAGCATGCTGCCTTGGTACGGCGTCAGGTCTTGCGTTGGCTGCGTGAGCGTCACCGCGGTCATGAAGCGATGGCTGCCCTGCGGATCGCTGTAGCGCACGATGGCCACGGGAGGCGTATATGGCTCGCGGTTGATCACGTACTGGAACGTGTCGCGGGGTACATAGACCGGCACAGTGAAGAAATCTCCCGCCTCGATACTCCCCGACAGGAAACGAACCTCCACCCCGGAGGTTACGGCAATGGGAAGAGGCGACAGGTAGCCGCTGCCGGCGCTGATGACCCCCGTGGCGTAAAGTCCATCATTCCAGGCAAAAGCCAATTCCCCGCTGCCGAGATCACCACTTGCCTGGGCCGTGAACTGATAAACTCTGTCAGCCTCACCCGTGTAGTAACCGCCGCTTACCGGAATGGCAGAGCCCTGCCAGCTGTTATCGGTGTAGCGTGATGACCCTACCATGCTACCGACTGGCACCGTCTCGCCGGCGCGCACGCGACCAGAGCCGCCCACTGTGTTGTTGAGGATGGAAACAGAATCGTCCGGAGCGAAGATCACGGCCTCAACGCCATAGGCGTCATAGTCACCCGTGTTCAGCAGAGATAGCGTGCTTGTCACCTGGGTGGTTGCACGAATACCATGCACGCCGGCCACGACGTTGGGGCTCGGATGGGATGCCGGATCGCTCGGATCACTTCCAAGACGGGCTTCCGACCGGTCACTGTAGCCATCCAGATCAGCGTCTGCATTGAAACGGAACAGAATGGTCGAGTTGGCCGCCGCGGGCGTCTCGTTCAGCTCGGCCGTACCATCCCCCAGTTCGCCCATGTAGATGCTCCACCACTCGGACACGGACAAGCTGTGGCTGCACCAGACGTTCGTTCCGGCCCTGTATCCCTGTGCGCACCAACCCGGCACCGCAGCCTGTTCGAACTCGGGAGTCCACAGTGCATTAATGCGACCTTCTGAGTCGACATCATGCGGGAAGTAGCGAAAGGCGACATCGGCAACAGTCTCATCGCCCCAGGTTGGGAGGAGGTAGTAGTCCATGGACTCATCCCCATCCCCGACGCCGTCCTCCACTGCCATCAGCATGCTGGCCTCGGCCGCATCCTCGTAGAACAGCTCATCGACTCCGTAGGTATAGTCCTCCAACTCCATACGAACTGGGCCGCCCAAGTCGAGTAGCTTCATTTGCTCGAGCGTGAGCGGGATGCGAGTGGAAGCGTAGGTATGCTCTTCTCCCGGCATAAAGTTGTGAAAAGCGCCATCGCCCCCGACATCAGGCCCAACAAAGTAAGTGTAGGCCGGGTTCTTGTCCTTCCCAATGTACAGGTTGAAGGCGAGGTTGCCGATCTCTCGCGCATACTCCGTCCCCGAATTGCTCACACGGTACGTGAACCAGAGGTCGGCGGCGTGAGACGAGTCTACCGCAGTCGCCGTGCCCCACGACTCACCGCTAGAGAAAGCCTCGCCATTGGTGATCGTGTGCTCCTCGTACGTGGTGTGCGTTGTGGTCTGCGACCCACCTCTCGACTGGCCTGAGGTCTTGGTGGTTGTGTTCACGGGAGCAGTCAACGCGTTCTTTAGTTGGTACACGGATTGTGCGAGCAGTTCACCCGTTTCTGCCTGGGCATAGCGCACGCCATCCACTGCCTTGACCAGGTTGTCCGTGTCGACGGTCTGATTGACGATCACTGTAGCGCCCTGCTCGGACTTGGCTGAAGTGCGTTGCGTGGTGCCCTGGTATATATTGACGTTTGTGACGGGCTGAACCTCGTCGGGCTTGGTCGCGTCTATCAGGTCGCCGACACCAGAGGCGACTGCAACCGCTGCAGTGCCGACCGCACCCAAACACGCGGGCACTGCCAGCACAGCTCCCACGCCCCACGATACCACCGTTCCAACCCCCGCTGCCCCGCACACCCCGATGGCACCCACTACACCGCCAGCAATCTTCACTGCACCCAGCGCAGCCTTGCCAATCCGCCTCCAAGGCACGTCCATTGCGTCGACATCGCCCTGCGCTGAAGTGCTGTCCTTGGTTGTCTTGGACTTGGACACTTCTTGCCAGTTGTTCCAGGTCACTGTGTTGGCGACGCTCGTGCTCGTGCCCTTCGTTGCCGCCGTGCTGTACGATCGTTCGAGGCCCTCATTGATGGTGTGGTCCGTCGTCACCGTCGTCACGGTCTCGACGTGCAAGGACGACTCGACCACATCAATCTCCGGAATCGGAAACGCCGCCACAAACGGGTGATTCCCCGGCGCCTTGACCCAGGCCGGCATCTCGGCAAAGATGTAGCCGGTGTCCTCCACGCGGGGCAGGGCACCCCAGCTCCAGTGGGTGATGCCGAACAGCTCCTGGCCGTCGTCGAACTTGTCGCGGTCGGTCGACTCGCGGTTCATGTTCAGGCCCAGGTCCCAGCGCTCGGCCATGTCCGGCACGCCGTCATAGTCGGCATCGTGGGTGGCATCGGGCCAGGCCAGGAACGGACGCCCGCCGGCCGGATAGGAGCCCCTGCGGTTGCCCAGCCAATCGCGCAGGGCCAGCACCTCGGCACCGTCCGTTGCACCGTCGCCGTCGGAATCGGGGTTCATGGCATCGGTGCCCCACCAGGCCTCTTCGGTCTGGGTTAAGCCATCGCCGTCCTCGTCTACGGCGCCCAGGCCGGCCACGGCGAGGGCCTGCGCCGGGGTGAGCTCCAGGTGTGGCCTTTGTCTCTCTGCTGCGGAGAGCAGGCTCTTGGCCATCTTGTCACGTAAGTCGCGGGCCAGTGGACCGAGCTCGGCGCGATGTGCTTCGATGAGCAGTTCCAGCGCATCGCTCGTCTGCGGCTGGAAGCGGAGGCGGGCCAGGTCCTCGAGTTGCACGTCGTCCGCCAGCACGATGGCGTACTGGCCCAACTCGTCCAGGATGGTGACTCCCAGCCCTTCCAGGCGGTCGCGGGTGCGCGAGCCGGAGAGGGTCACGCGCGTGCGGTACAGGCGGCTCTCCCCTGCAGGGAGCGCCGGCGCGCCAGAGACGTCTCCGAGGGGCGCCGGCAGCACGTCCGGCATCTGCTGTGCAACGGCAACACGGGGTAGGAACAGGCTGAGCACGACCAACAAGCGGACGAACCGGGGGACCCAGACCGATGCCTTCATGTCGCTGCCTCCTCGCAGAGTCTGCAACAATGAACGCTCTCAGAGTAGAGGGCTCTGAGGCGTCGCCGACGACCTCGACAGGCAAGAGAAGGAGCCGAATCGCCACCATTATAGCACAGATTCACTGCTTTGGTGGCGATCCGGCGTTACAGTTCGGTATCTATTGGGTTGTTTGCGTTGATTCCAGCCGTGGTATGGGAAAGGCAGCAGTTGTGATGGAGGAGATCCAGGGGTGGTGGGAATGCCATCTCCGGCGTTCCAACCACCCCTGCAAGGCAGCTTACTTGGTCAGCCGGAACAGCGCCGTCTTTTCCGTCCCATCCACACAGTCACCAGGCGGCGGCAGGTGTTGGCCCACTTCTTGTCCGTCTTCCACACGTACGTGTACAGGCCGGTGAGCGGGTTGTAGTTCAGCCCGTTCGTCGTGGCGAGCACGGTCTTGCTGCTATCCACCACACCCGGTCGCGCAGTGGAAGGTTTCCACCAGCGGATAGCTGCCGGCAAAGATCGCCTGCCCCAGGTTCAGGCCCAGGCCAAACCGGAGAAGAGCTCATTCTCTTGTCTTGAAGCCCCCGGTACTTGACAACGCTCGGGGCCGAGCTACAATAAGATAGTACTAGAGGATAGCTGCTCTGGATTGAGCGCCGCTCTCCAATTCCGGGTGCGGTACCATTTCCCAGCTCATCTGGCGTCCACTCCGGCGAACAGCAGCCTTCTGCTGAGTTGGGGCGCCGGTCACCATGAAGCCACTGTGCGACGAGCCAGGCTAGCCATGCCGACTCGACCGGGTGGCGGACATACCTTTCATGTCCGTCTGGCGGCGCATGCTGCCGGAACGGCGGAGCTTACCCACAATCCGGCACCAAACGAGCATGGAGACCAGCAAACCTTGATTGCCTTCAACAAGCGCGTCATTCTACCACCACATGTGATCGTGCAAGACGTGGAGGGCGAGTCCGCTCTCTTGAACCAGCAGAGCCGGCGCTGCTTTGACCTGGATGAAGTGGGCACGGCCATGTGGGCCGCCCTCACCTCCAGCGCGTCGATCCAGGACGCGTACCAGGCCCTGCTGGCCCAGTATGACGTGGCCCCGGAGGTGTTGCGGCGGGACCTCGAGCAGTTGGTCAGGCAATTGCTCGCGGAGGGGCTCCTGGAGCTGGCCGACGCCTGAGCTGCGGCCACTCCGGTGTATGGATCCCGCACGCACGTCGCACAGCGATGTGACTTATGGTGACTGAGTCGCCTGTATCCCCGTCCGATCCGGAGCTGCTCCGTTTTGTTCGCCTTTGCCTGCGCGGGCGCTGGGAACCGGATGCGCTGGACATGGCCCGCCGCCTGGCTGCGCAGACCCCGTTCGACTGGGCGGCGCTGCTCTCCGTAGCCGATGCGGAGCGCCTCGGCCCGCTGCTCTACCGCGTGCTGCGCGGCCAGTACCTGATCCCACCGGAGGTCGAGGAGGCCCTGCGCGCCATGCGCCTCGGCAATGCCATGCGCGACCGCCTGCTCCGCGGCGAGCTGGTGACGATCCTGGACCGCCTCGCGGCGCAGAGCATCGATGTGCTCCTGCTCAAGGGTGCCGCACTGGCCTGCATGGTCTATGGGGGGACCGGGCTGCGACCCATGAGCGACCTGGATCTGCTCGTGCGCGAGGAAGCGGTGCAACCGGCAGTGGACATTCTCACCAGGCTGGGCTACCGCCGGTCGGGCGTGGAGGTTCACCCCGGCGCCGGGCTGGCCTACGAAAACGAGATTCTGCTGGAGAAACCAGGCCCGGTGAGTTCCGTAGTCGAGTTGCACTGGAGCCTGTTCGACCTGCCTTACTACCAGCATATTCTGCCTCTGCCCTGGTTCTGGCAAACCGGCCTGGAGGTTCACATCGGGGATACCAGGGCGCGGGTGCTCGGACCGGAAGGGCAGATTCTGCACCTCTGCGGTCACGTGGTCCTGCACCACAGTCATGAGGGGGATGGATTGCTGTGGCAGCACGATGTGGCGGAGGTCCTGGTCCACTACCGGGAGCAGATTGACTGGGATGAGCTGTTGCGCCGCGCGCAAGAGTGCCGGCTGGTGCTGCCGGTGAAACAGGTCCTGGGTCAGGTGACTGCCGGATGGGGCGTGGCGATCCCCGCCGCGGCACAGGCGCGCCTGGATGCGCTTCGCCCTTCGCCGGAGGAGAGACAGGCCGTGGCCTGGCGCACGGCCGGCCACAGGCCGGTGGCTCAACGGTTCTGGTCCGACCTGGCGAGCATGCCGGGCTGGCGCCAGCGCCTTCATTATGCCTGGATCCAGCTTTTCCCTTCGGCGGCCTATATGCAGAGTCGTTACGGCATCCGCCACCGCTGGCTATTGCCGCTCTACTATCCCTACCGCTGGTGGCGGGGGCTGCGCGGGATCCCTGCCGCTCTGCGGCGCTGACTGCAGCGCATCGCCGGTCGCCCGCCCGCCGGCACCCGGATGTTTGCTTCCCCATTCTTGTGAGCGTAGGAGGGTACTCACGGACAAACCGGTTTGCAGCGCGTATCGCAACGCGGCTAGCGTTGCCCCACATCGCACCACAGGAGGAGCACCATGCGTGGACTGTTTACCCCCTCAGTGACCCTTGTTCTGGTTCTGTCGCTCGCCCTTGCCGGCGTGCCCGTGTCGGCGGCCCCGGCGCTGGGGCCTGCCGCCGAATCGACTGGCGCTCGGCTGGTCATCCTGAGCAAGCTCGCCGGTTCGCCTCTGCCGGAGAACCTGGGTATTCTCGAGGACTATGGTGCCTTCGTCCTGGCTGCAGTGCCCGATGGGCAGGCAATTGCGCTGTCGCAGGACAATGTGATGGACTGGTTGCCCGAACGGACGGTCATCTCGCTCAATGGGACGATCTGGGATACCCGCAAGGGTGAACCATCGATCCCGGCCAGCCTGCGCTCCGCAGTCGCTGACCCCTACTTCCTCGTCCAGTTCTATGGCCCGGTCAAAGAGGAATGGGTGGCGAATCTGGAGTCGCTGGGTGTGACCTTCCTGGGCTATCATCCCAACTTTACCTACATCGTGCGCATGGACCCGGCGCTGCTGCCCGGAGTGCAGGCGGCGCACGCCGTGCAGTGGGTGGGGCGCTACCACCCCGCCTACCGGCTGGCCTCGGAGGCCGAGCTGGCCACGGCGGAGAGGGATCAGGACGGCCGCATGGCCTTGCAAGTCTCCGGCTTTCCTGATGGGGATGCCGCCGCGCTACGGGCCGGGCTGGAAAAGGCTGGCGCCACGCTCTGGCTGGTCGAATCGGTCGAGCCGCCGGTCATCCGGGTGTCAGTTGCCCCGGAGCTGCTCACCACGCTGGCGGCGCTGCCTGGCATCTACCGGGTGGAGGCCTACGATGAGCCGTCCACGAACAACGACAAGGGCGTGCAGACGGCGCACACCTGGGACGTGTGGAAACAGGGCCGCAACGGCCTGCTGCAGGACCTGATGGGCGCCGGCCAGATCGCCGGGATCGTGGACTCGGGCCTGGACAACAAGAGCACCACTCCGACGATCGAGGACTTTTTCGACTATACCGGCGGCACCGCCACCAGCCGCGTTGTGTACAACCAGAACGGCGCTGGCTGTAACTTCCTGTGTCCCTGCACCTCCAGCGATACTGACGGGCACGGCACGCACACCGCGGGCTCCATCGTGGCCAATGGCTACAACTCGCTGGCCCAGCGCGGGCTGGTGGGCCAGGCGACAGCGGCGGACCCCTCCTTTGACTATGCCTGGGGCACCGGGCAGGCTCCCGAGGCCAAGATCGCCGTGATCCATGCCGGCGGCACCAGCGGCGGCATCTGCGTCTCGGCCTCGACCGACTGGACAACCCTCTATAATCAGGGTGCGCGCAATGCCAGCAACTCCTGGGGTGACGCCAACTACACCTACGGTACGACGGCCAGAAACGCCGACACCTTGATGTGGACCTACCAGGACTATCTGATCGTGGTCGCGGCCGGCAACACCGGTCCTACCGCCGGTGGCGCGATCTCCCGCCCGGCCAATGCCAAGAACATCCTCTCCGTGGGCGGGGCGTACAACCACCGCCCGTCCACCGGCTGGTACGGCGATACCGCCAGCCTGCTCACCTACTTCAGCGCGCGCGGCCCGGTTAGCACCGGCACGACCGGCGACACCCGCTTCAAGCCGGACATCGTCGCGCCGGGCGCTATGGTGCTTTCCACCCGCAGCAACCAGGTCGCCGCCGGGACCGACGTCGGCTGGGGCAATGAAGCCGGCATTGACGGCGGCGATGGTGATGGCGACAACGACGGCCGGCCGGACTATGCCTGGATGGGCGGCACTTCGATGTCCACGCCGCAGGTCACCGGCGCGGCGACGATCGTTCGCGACTATTTTCAGGACATCCAGGGCTTTGCCACCGCTACCCCGCCCAGCGCCGCGCTGATCAAGGCCGCGCTGCTCAATGGCGCGGTGGACATGGGCTACGGCTACGAGGCTTACAACTCGTCCACCAGGCCGAGCGGCCAGGTCCACTATGGCGGCCGCAACATGCAGGGCTGGGGCTTCCTCAACGTCGAGCAGGCCATCACCCCGCGCGCGCCGCGCTCCTTCTTCTTCGATGACTTTACCAACATCACCAACTCCACGCACCAGTCGACCATGGGCACCAACGGCACCGGCGACTATGTGGAATACACCGTGGCCGTGGCCGACAGCAGCGAGCCACTCAAGGTTACCCTGACCTGGACCGACTACCAGGATGGCAACGACAGCTATGCCGTCAACAACCTGAACCTGCTGGTGACCGCGCCCGCGCCCGGCAGCACGGCCTACTACGGCAACAACTTTTCCGGCTCCTGGTCGGTCACCGGCGGAGCGTACGACACCAAGAACAACACCGAGGCCGTCTATCTCCAGAGCCCTGCCGCCGGCACCTGGACCATCCGCGTGACCGACGCCGCGCATGGCAGCGGCACGCAGCCCTTTGCCCTCTATGTTTCCGGCGGGCTGGGAGTCAATCCTTCATGGACCCGCACCTGCTCCGGCACGGCCGGCACCTGCGCCAACGCACGCGCCGGTACCTCGGGCCAGACCTTCGGCGGCACGGCGATCAACTACTTCCCCTCACTCAAGCCGCTCAACCTGGGGCTGAACGACGTGGCTCCCGCCCGGTTCCGGCTGACCAACTGGGGCCGCAGCAGTGACTCGATCAGCCTCTCCTATGCCGTCACTGACAAGACCGGTGCGGCCGCCTCCGGCATCACCATCGCCTTTGACCAGACCAGCCCTATCGCCCTGGCTTCGGGGGCGTCTCAGGATGTGGTGGCTACGGTCAGCGTGGGCGGCGGTGTGAGCGCCGGCGCGTACGACGTGCTGGTGACCGCCACCTCGGCCAACACCGGCAACCGCAAGGACGCCATCGTCATCCCGCTCACCGTGGTCGCCGGCGCCACCCTGGCCAATCAGAATGCCGTGGTATCCCTGTCTGGTGCCCAGGTCTCTTCCGACTTTTGGGCCAGCGGCAGCACGCTGTGGGCGGCCTACCTGTCGGGTGAGGACCACATCAACGACGAGGGCGAGGTGTGGGCCTCCTGCTCAACCGACGGCGGTGTCACCTGGACCAACGTCGGCCAGGTGGACAGCGGCGACGGCGCCGTCTACTACGGCCCGGTCGTCGCCGGGAACTCGGACAGCAGCAGCGTCACCTTTGTCTGGATCAAGCCCAACCTGGCCGTCTACGCCCGCACCTGGACGCAGACCAGCGGCTGCACCGGTACCTGGCGAGATATCCAACCCCTGGCCACCTATCCCGGCGGCGATTACCGCCTCAGCTACCCCGACGTGACCTATGACACCGACGGCACGATCCTGGCCGTCTGGCGCAAGAACGACAACGCCAGTGGCGGTACGGATGGCATCTTCTCCAGCCAGTCCACCAACGACGGCGTGTCCTGGACCACCGCGGCCGGCGTTCCCAACGCCAGCGGCACCGACGCGGCCCACATCATGCCCCAGCTCACGTTGGACACGAATCTGAACCAGGTGTGGATGGCCTATCAGAACAGCGCCAACGGCGGTGACATCTACCTCAAGCGCTGGGTCGGCTCGACCAATGCCTGGGACGCCGCGGGCACCAATCACATCGCCGTCGCCACCACCGCCGACGTAGAGATACGACCCGGCATCGGCTACGTGGCCGCGACGAACTCGCTGTGGGTCACCTGGCATCGCTATTCCGGCGTCTCCAACCCGTCAGCCCGGCTGTACTACGTCCGCTCCACCGGTACGCTTCCCACCGTGACCTGGGGCACCACCTACCAGTACCCCGTCGGCGTTCGCACCGCCGAGGAATACGCGGCCATGGTTGTCGGCGACAGCGCCAATGCTTACATCACCTACGAGACGCAGAGCGACGGCTTCCGCGGGCAAAACATCTACGCTCTGGTCGTGCCCGCCGCCGGAGGCGCGCCCGGCTGGACCTACCAGCTTTCGGCCACGGCGGATGACCCGCCGCTCTATGGCCGCGGCAATGCCGGCTCGCCCCGGCTGATGTGGGCCACAACCACGGTGAACGGGATCGCCATCACCGGCCCGACCCTGCTCTACAGCAAGAACCCGCCCGAAAACCAGGTTCCCGACTATACCGCCAATCTGGGAGTAGCGCAGACCCTGTTTAACCTGGAAGAGAACTTTCACCTTTACCTGGTACAGATCGGCACTTCCAATCCCACTGCGGCCCGGATCTCTCGCTTCACCGCTGCGGTCCGCGGTGACGGCGTCGTCGTCGAGTGGGAGACCACCAGCGAGCTGGACAATCTGGGCTTTAACCTCTATCGCGCTCAGCAGGCGGGCGGGCCCCGCGCTCTGCTCAACGACGTCCTGATCCCCGGCGCGGTGGCCCCGGGCAGCTCATCCGGAGCGAGCTACCGCTACGTGGATACCGCCTCGTACGCGGGCAAGGTCTGCTTCTACTGGCTGGAGATGGTCGGCATCGATGGCCACTCGACCTGGCACGGACCGCTCCAGTTGAGCCTGACCGCCGTCCCGGGCAAGTAACGTCGAACTCTCACCGCAGAGAACGCAGAGTTTATCCATAAACCTCTGCGACCTCCGCGGTCTTGGTGAATTCCCAGAAGTTGGAGCCAAAACCTTTGCCGCGCTGGTTAACCTATCTCGATCTGGCCTGCGCCACCCTGGCTGCGGGGCTGTGGTACGCATCGTCGCACTGGGAGCCCCTGCTCCTGGCCCTCGCCCCGTGGGTGGTTCGCCTGGCACTCACCCGGCGGCTCACGCGGCGGACTCCTTTTGACCTGCCGCTGGCCCTCTTCCTGTTGACGGCCGGGGTTGGTGTCTGGGTCGCCTATGACCGCGTGGCCGCGTGGGCCAGGTTCTGGCAGATCCTTGGCGGCGTGTTCCTCTTTTACGCTCTGGCCAACGCTGCACCGTCCGGCCGTTTGCGCGCCTGGCTGCTGTCCGCAATCGGCACCGTGGTGGCCGCCGTCTTTGTCCTCACTAACGACTGGACCACCTCGACCAAGATCGGCCTCCTGGCCCGCCTGGGACAGGCGCTGCAGGAGCCGTTCCCCGACCTGCCCGGGCCCGATGCCAACGCCAACGTCGTCGGCGCCATCCTGGCCATGTTACTACCCTTTGCCGGGCTGGCCGCGCTGTTGGCGTGGCGGGACTGGCAGAGCGCGCACCGCCCGCGATGGGCCCGGTCGCTACTGCACCCCGCGTTGTCTGCGGGGCTGGCTCTGTTGTCCGCCTGCCTGGCCCTGCTCGCCGTTGCCTTTGGCTGGGTGATGTCCGCCTCGCGTGCGGCCTGGGCCGCCGTTCTGGGTGCGCTCCTCCTGGCCGTGGCCTGGCTCGCCGCCGGCCGGCTGGGCCGGGGCAGTCCCGCACAGGTCGCGGGACGGAGTACCGGTCCGCTCCGGCAGGAGCGCCTCTTTGCTGCCGGGCTCGGGCTGGCCCTGCTGGCGTTCGTCCTGGTGGTCGCCACCCGCCCGGCCGTGCTGGTAACCCTGCTCAACGCCCTGCCCGGCCCCAGCGCGGTCGGCTCGCGAACCGACCTGTGGCGTAATAGCCTGCTCCTGGCGCGTGATTATCCCTTTACCGGCATCGGCCTGGATAATTTTATGATGGCCTATTCCTCCTACGCCATGCTGATGCACGTCGGCTTTAGCCCGCATGCCCACAACCTGTACCTGGATCTGGCTGTGGCCCAGGGCCTGCCGGCGCTGCTGATCCTGCTCTGGCTGTGGGCGCTCTTTTTCCGCGAGTTCCGGCGCGAGCCGCCGTCTGCGGATGGGCTGCAGCGGGCGGCCATGGGCGCGGCCGCGCTCTCCCTGCTGGCCATCCTGCTGCACGGTTTGGTGGATGATACCCTGTACGCCAACCGCGCCGTCGTGCTGTTCTTCATCCCCCTGGCTTTCGCCGCCGCGCCGCCGGCGCCGGATGCCGGGGAGCAGCCTGCACACCGCTGGCCCTCCTGGCTCGTGCCCGCCGTCATCCTCCTGCTGCTGGGCGCGGCCGTGCTCTGGCGCGGGCCCCTGGTCTCGCCGGTGGCTTCCAACCACGGGGCGGTGCTGCAGAGCCGGGCCGAGCTGCAGGAATACGCCTGGCCCGAGTGGCCGCTCCAGGATGAGCTGCGCCGCCACATCGACCTGGCCCCCGCCATCGCCGCCTTCGAGCGCGCCCTGGTCCTGGATCCCGGCAATCCCACCGCCAACCGCCGCCTGGGCCAGATCGAGCTCTCACTGGGCCGCTACGAGGCGGCGCTGGCCCACCTGCAGGCGGCGT
>JAEAMG010001065.1_pt1 | contig 23845 bp, 19 predicted proteins | sample 8958741 | NCBI WGS metagenome assembly JAEAMG01 (sample SAMN16933256, study PRJNA681125) | bioreactor sludge metagenome | isolation source: anaerobic bioreactor treating anionic surfactant - SDBS | place: India: Bengaluru | collected 2019-02-28 | reverse complement strand
TGATCCTTAGAAGCTGTAGCGGAAGCCGAACTGGACCTGCCATCTCGAGGAGAGCTGGCTCAGGGAGTACCGGCTGGCGCGCTCCGACCAGCGGATCCGCATCTGGCCGGTCCCCGGGTCGACCCCGAAGTTGGACCCGTAGAGGGCCCAGGGCGTGTCGTTCTGGTTGCTGACGTACCAGGACTTGCCCCAATTGTGGTTGACCAGGTTGAAGAGGTTGATGACGTCGAGGGTCACCTGGAGCTTGTGGCCGGCCAGGGCCGGGACGGGAATGTCCTGGGCCAGGCGCAGGTCGCAGGAGCTGTAGCCCGGCTCGCGGCTCGAGTTGCGGGGCACGATCTGGCCGCGGTACTTGCTCAGGCCGGGATCGCCCTCGATGAAGGCGTTGAAGGAGGACCAGGCGGCCGCCTGGTCCGCCAGCGCGGTGCCGTTGCTGGCCACGAAGACGACCTCGTCGATGCTCGCAGGCACGTACACCAGGTCGTTGCCGGTGGCGGCGTCGCCGTTGGCGTCGAAGTAATTGTAGGTGGAGGAATAGGGCCGTCCGGACCGGCCGCCCAGGAACAGGCTGATCGTGGTCGGCGCGGCGCGGAGGAGCTTGGCCTGCCAGGAGAAGGCCAGGCCGTAGCGATGGCGCACGTCATAGTTCGACCAGGTCAGCTCGGGATCGTTGGGATCGAAGCGGATGTTGTTGTAGCCGAAGTTGGACGAGGCCTGGGACGACGTGCCGGAGTTGATGTCCTTGGACTGGCCGTAGGCGTAGTAGGCGTTGACCCAGGACCGGTCGGAGAAATTCTTCTGGAGCTGGACCGACAGGCTGTACTGGTGGCCCTTGTTGGTGTTGGTCAGGTAGATGGCGTCGGTGTAGAGGGACGAGACGTCCCGCGCGTAGAGGTAGCGGCCGCCGACGCCCGTGCCGTCCAGCTGGCGGATGTTCAGGTTCTGGTAGAGGATCTCGTTGACGTTCTTGGAATAGATCAGCTCGACCGTGCCGATGATGCCCAGGGGCAGCTCGTGGTCGACGGCCAGGCTGGCCCGCAGGGTCTGGGGATAGACGAAGTTCTCGTCGATCAGATCGACCTCGCTGGTCAGGGACGTGCCGCCGGCGGGCTGGTTCAGGGGATCCGGCTCGAAGGCGAAGGCCGGGTTCCGGATGTCGAGGCGGGTAAACTCCATGCCCGTGTTGGAGAACTGGTTGGAGATCCAGACGTAGGGCGTCCGGCCCGAGAACAGGCCGACGCCGCCGCGGACCTGGGTGGTCTTGTCGCCCAGGACGTCCCAATTGAAGCCGACGCGGGGCGAGAACATCAGGTTGCCCGACGCCGCCTGATCGGTCCGCACGCCGTAGGCGGCCTCGGCCGCGGGATTGGCCGTCGGCATCTTGTTGATGAACGGGATGTCGACGCGCGCCCCCAGGGTCAGGAAGAGGTTGGGGGTGACGGCCCATTTGTCGCCGACGTAGCCGCCGATCTGGGCGACGCTGAACTTGGCCGGCCACTTCTGGGCCGGATCGGCCGTGTAGAAGTCGTGGTAATAGCGCGCCGCGACGCCGTTCTCGAAGTTGTCCAGGCTGCTGAACTCCCAGTAGCCGTAGAGGTTGCGGATGTAGACGTTGGCGAACTGGAAGAACTCGTTGTGGGTCCCGATCGTCAGCATGTGCTTGCCCAGGGACCAGGTCAGGTTGTCGGTGATCTCGAGGATGTCCTGGTCCAGGGAATTGGCGCCCGAGTACTGCTCCGTCCCGGCGGTCAAGCGGTAGCCGCCGGCGATGAGCACGTTGACCTGGGGGAAGAGGGTGTCGGGGGTGGTGCGGTTGTCGCGGATCGAGGTGTAGTTGACGATCAGCTCGTTGAACAGGGTCTGGCTCAAGGTGCTCTGCAGCTGGAGGACGGTGGAATTGGTCTTGTTGGCCAGGCCGTAATAGACGTCGCCGAAGGCGAAGACGCTGCTGGAGGCCTTGGACGGGGTGTTGTCCCGGGAACCGTTGATGTAGTTGTGGCGAAGGGTGAGGTGGTGCTTCGGGCTGAGGTTGAAGTCGAGGCGGAAGAAGACCTTGTCGTTGTCGTCGCGGATCTTCTTGTAGCCGGCGCCGAAGCCGCCGGGATTGTAGCCGTAGGTGTCCTGCAGGATGTCGGCGAAGCGCTGGGCGTCGGCCATGGTGACGTTGGCGCCGCCGAAATCGTTGGCGTTGCCGCTGTCGTCGATGACGTAGGTGGTCGGCGAGCCCCGGCGTCCCAGCTCGGCGCTCAGGAAGAAGTAGACCTTGTCCTTGACCACCGGGCCGCCCAAGCGGAGCCCGAACTGCGACTCGTTGAAGTCGCTGTACTTGTACTGGTCCGGCCCCTTGCCGACGAGGCTCTGGTTCCGCCCGTAGTAATAGGCCGATCCGGAGAAGGTGTTGGTCCCGGAGCGGGTGATGGCGTTCAAGCCGGCCCCGGTGAAGCCGCCGTAGCGGACGTCGTAGGGGGCCAGGACGAGCTCGAACTCCTGGATGGCGTCGAGCGAGATGGGGGCGGCGATGCCGGGGGTGCCGCTGCTGCTCAAGCCGAACAGGTCGTTGTTCACGGCGCCGTCGATCCAGATGCTGTTGTAGCGGCTGCTCCGCCCGGCGGCCGAGAAGGCGCCGCCGCCGCGGGAGTCGACCTGCGGGGACATCCGGGCGAAGTCGTCGAAGGTGCGGCCGATCGTGGGCAGGCTCTCGATGACGTTGGTGCCCACGTTCATCGCGGCGCCCGTCCGCGACTGGCTGATCACCGGGTTGGGGGCGGTGACCGTCACCTGCTCCTCGATCCGGGCCTGGTTCAGGGTGAACTTCAGGCTCCGGCTCTCGCCCAGCCGGACGTTGATGTCGCTCAGCGTCTGGGGCGTGAAGCCGGGAAGCTCGGCGGTGATCGTGTAGGGCCCGCCGACCTTGGCGAAGAGGATATCGAACCCGCCGTCGGGGCGGGTGACGGCCGCGTAGACCGTCCCGGTGGGGACGTGCACGGCCTTGACCGAGGCGCCGGGCAGCGCCTTGCCATCCGTGTCGACGACCGTGCCGCTAAAGGACGCGGTCGTGACGCTCTGGGCCAAGCCCGATCCGGCCAGGATCAGGCAGGCCAGGATCACGAGCGGAAACAGCTTTTTCATAAGGACTCCTCCAAGAATTCTCGGCGTGGAAAAGGCGATATTAGCGTTCCGGACGGGAAAAATCAATATCCACGCGCACTTATTTTTCGGGCCCCCGGGAGGCCGTTTTGGGACCCGTTTTTTCGGGAAAAACGGCCGGCCGGCATTCCCACGGCGGCGGCCTTGTGCTATCATCCGCGCATGACCGCCAGGCCCCTGATCATCGGCGTCGCCGGGGGCACGGGCTCGGGCAAAACGACCATCGCCAACGCCATCCGGACGGCCATCGACCACCCCCAGATGGCCCTGATCCAGCACGACGCCTACTACCGGGACGCCGGCCACCTCCCCCTCGACGAGCGGGCCCGGATCAACTTCGACCACCCCGACGCCCTGGAGACGGAGCTCCTCGTCCGGCACCTGGAGGAGCTCATCGCCGGCCGGCCCGTCGAAGTGCCGGTCTACGACTTCGCCACCCACACGCGGCGGCCGGCGGGCACCCCGTTGCACCCGGCCAAGGTCGTCATCGTCGAGGGCATCCTGATCTTCTGCGACCGGGCCCTGCGGGACCTCATGGACCTCAAGATCTTCGTCGACACGGACGACGATCTCCGCTTCATCCGCCGGCTGAAGCGCGACATCCAGGAGCGGGGCCGCAGCCTCGATTCGGTCGTCGCCCAATACCTGGGCACGGTGCGGCCCATGCACGCCGCGTTCGTCGAGCCGAGCCGGAAATACGCCGACATCATCATCCCCGAGGGCCACAACCCCGCGTCCACGGCCCTCGTCGTCACGCTGATCCGCCAGAAGCTCCGCGAGGACGGGCCCGGCGGACGGCCCTGAAGCCGCCCGGGAGAACGCGCATGGCCGACAAACGCTACATCGGGGCCCAGGAGCTGCTCGACGACTCTTTCCGCCTCGGGCTGAAGGTCCTGCAGAGCGGCTTCCAGCCCGACTTCATCGTCGGCGTCTGGCGCGGCGGCACGCCCGTCGGCATCGCGGTCCAGGAGCTGTTCGAGCATTTCCGGATCAAGACGGACCACATCGCCATCCGGACCTCGGCCTACGAGGACATCGAGCGGATGGGCAGGTCCATCCGCGTCCACGGCCTGGCCTACATCGTCGACAAGGCCGAGGCCTCGGACCGCCTCCTGATCGTCGACGACGTCTACGACACGGGCTTGAGCATCCAGGCCGTCATCGAGACGCTGAACCGCGTGGCGCGGCGCAACACGCCCCAAGACCTCCGGGTGGCCACGGTCTATTTCAAGCCCGGCAACAACCGGACCACGAGGCGCCCCGACTATTACATCCACGAGACCGACAGCTGGCTGGTCTTCCCCCACGAGCTGAAGGGGCTGACCGGCGAGGAGATCGCCCGGCACAAGCCCGAGATCGCCCGGATCCTCCGGGAGATCCTTTTTACGAGAGAGTACCAGGAGATCGGCATGACGATCAGCCCGGCCTTCATTCGGGCCATTCCCAAGACGGACCTCCATCTCCACCTCGACGGCTCGCTCCGCCTGGCCACGCTGATCGAGCTGGCCCGGGAGCAGGGCGTCCGGCTCCCGGCCGCCGACGAGCGGGGGCTGCGGCGCGCGGTCTTCAAGCCCAAGTACGCCGGGCTGACGGATTACCTGAAGGGCTTCTCGTACATGACGGCCGTCCTGCAGACCGGGGACGCCCTGGAGCGCGCCGGCTACGAGCTGGCCCAGGACAACCAGGCCGAGGGCGTGCGCTACATCGAGGTCCGCTTCGCCCCCCAGCTGCACCAGAACGCCCGCCTGACCTGCCTCGAGGCCATGGCCGCCCTCGACCGCGGCCTGGCCCGGGCCAAGGCCGAGTTCAACGCCCGCCCCGAGGTCGCCGGCGGCGCCGAGCCGCCCTTCGAATACGGCATCATCGCCTGCGCCCTGCGCATGTTCGAGCCCGGCTTTTCCGACTACTACGACGCCCTGCTGGGCGTCCACGCCCATTGCGACCGCAAAGAGGTCTTCGCCCTGGCCTCGCAGGAGCTGGTCCGGGCCGCCATCGAGGCCCGGCGGGAGCACGGCCTGCCCGTCGTCGGCTTCGACCTGGCCGGGGCCGAGGCCGGCTTCCCGGCCGAGGACCACGCCGCTTCCTATGCCCAGGCCCACAAGCACTTCCTGAAGAAGACCGTCCACGCCGGCGAGGCCTACGGGCCGGAGAGCATTTTCCAGGCCATCACCGACCTCCACGCCGACCGGCTCGGTCACGCCCTGCACCTCTTCGACGCCGGCATGATCAAGAGCCCGGAGATCAAGGACAAGAAGGCCTACGTCGCCAACCTCGTCCAGTTCATCGCCGACCGGCGCATCACCATCGAGGTCTGCCTGACCTCGAACCTGCAGACCCACCCGGCCATCCGCCGCCTGTCGCAGCACTCGTTCCGGCTCATGCGCGCGGCCCGCCTGTCGGCCACGTTCTGCACCGACAACCGGACCGTGTCCAACACCACGGTCAGCGCCGAGATCGGCAAGGCCGTCCGGGCCTTCCGGCTGACGCCGCGCGAGCTCAAGGACTTCATCGTCTACGGCTTCAAGCGCAGCTTCTTCCCCGGCACTTACCTCGAAAAACGGGCTTACACCCACCGCGTCATCGACTACTACGAACGGACCGAGAGGCGGTTCGCCCGAGCCGCGCACACAGGTGACCGATGAACATGATCTCCCTCCTCCGGGGACTGCTGGGGCTGGCCCTCATCCTGGGCCTGGCCGTCCTCTTCTCCAACAACCGCCGCCGCATCAGCTGGCGCCTGGTCGGGACGGGCGTCGGCCTCCAGATCGTCTTCGCGGTTTTCATCCTCTACAGCGACCGGCTCGGCGCCTGGTTCGCCCCGCTGGCCTGGCCGAAGGCCCTGGTGTCCTGGCTGGGCGGGGCCGTGGTCAGCCTGCTGAACTTCACGGCCGAGGGCTCGAAGTTCGTCTTCGGCCGGCTGGCCGTCAACGCGGGCCCCGACAGCCTGGGCGTCTATTTCGCCTTCCAGGTCCTGCCGACGATCGTTTTCGTGGCCACCCTGACCTCGGTGCTCTATTACCTGGGCATCCTGCAGGCCGTGGTCCGGGGCATGGCCTGGATCATGGCCAAGCTCATGGGCACGAGCGGGGCCGAATCGCTCTCCAACACGGCCAACATCTTCGTCGGCCAGACCGAGGCGCCGCTCCTGATCAAGCCCTACATCGGCACCATGACCAACTCCGAGATCCTGACCATCATGGTCGGCGGCATGGCCACCATCGCCGGCGGCGTCATGGCCGCCTACATCCAGATGCTCGGCCAGGCCCTGGCCGACGTCCAGAAGATCGCGCTCGGCGAGGCCCAGCTGCGCTTCGCCGTCCAGCTGCTCTCGGCCAGCGTCATGGCCGCGCCGGCCTCGCTGGTCATCGCCAAGATCCTCTACCCGGAGACGGGCGAGCCCGTGACCAAGGGCACGGTCCGGCTGAAGGTGGAGAAGAACGCCTCCAACGTCATCGAGGCCGCGGCCGGCGGGGCCTCCGACGGCATGCACCTGGCCCTCAACGTAGGGGCTATGCTGCTGGCCTTCATCGCCGGCATCTCGCTCCTCAACTACCTGCTGACGGCCCTGGGCGGGCTCCTCCACGTCAACGCCTACCTGACGGCCCACTATGGCCAGCCCCTGTCGCTCCAGCTCGTGTTCGGCGTCGTCCTCCGCTACCTCGGCATCGGCATCGGCGTCCCGGCCGCCGACGCCTTCCACTTCGGCAGCCTCTTCGGGACCAAGGTCGTCCTGAACGAGTTCGTGGCCTACGTCGATCTCGTCGAGCTGATCAAGCAGGGGGCCATGAGCGCCAAGGGCGTCACGATGGCCACCTTCGCCCTGTGCGGCTTCGCCAACTTCTCCTCCATCGCCATCCAGATCGGCGGCATCTCGCCCATGGCGCCGAACCGGCGCAAGGACATCGCGGCCCTGGGGCTCAAGGCGGTGCTGGGAGGCGCGCTGGCCACGCTGATGACGGCCACCCTGGCCGGGATCCTGCTCGGCTAGAGGCCGAGACGTCCGGGCAGGTCCCGGATGGAAGAAAGGACGAGGACCGGCGCGACGCGGAGGCGGAATTCGCGGCGGCAGGCCGCGAGAGCCGCCCGCTCGGCCCCGGGATAATCGAAGAGGGTGTCGTCGGCGTCGAAAAAGATCGCTTTATATTTCCGGTCCCGCATCTCAGCCGGCCCAGGGATGGACGCCGTTCTTATCCACCAGGTGCCGGATGAGCTTCGGCACGGCGACCGGGCCGGGTCCGATCCGGATCGCCCCGGCCAGGCGCGCCAGGACCGCCGGCAGCCTTTCGGGACGGTCGCTGTGGACAGCGACGACCGGCCGTCCCTTCTCGACGGGGTCGCCGACCTTGGCGTGGAAGACGAACCCGGCCCCGGGGGCGATGGTGTCGTCCTTTCCCCGCCGGCCCGCGCCGAGGTCGATGGCGGCCAGGCCGACCTCCAAAGCGTCGATCCTCTCCACGTAACCGGAGCGGGAGGCCTCGAGCTCGGCCCGGGCGCCGGCCGCGGGCAGCCTCGAGGGGTCGTCGCAGACGCGAGGGTCCCCGCCTTGGGCGGCGACGAAGCGCCGGAAAACGTCGAGGGCCCGGCCCGAAGCGATCGCCTGGCGGAACAGGGCCTTCGCCTCGCCACTCTCGGCGACCCGCCCGGCCAGCTTCAGCATGCAGGCGCCGAGCGCGAACGAGACGGCCAGGATGTCGTCCGGGCCGTTCCCTTTGAGGGCCTCGACGGACTCGGCGATCTCCAAGCTGTTGCCGACGGCCCGTCCGAGGGGCTGGTCCATGCCGGTAATGAGGCCCGCGGTGGGGCGGCCGGCCCGCTCGCCGATAGCGACCATGGTCCGGCACAGCCGCAGGGCCGCCGCCTCGTCGGTCAGGGAGGCGCCGAGCCCCGTTTTCACGTCCAGGACGATGCCGTCGGTGGCCACCGCCAGCTTCTTGCTCATGATTGACGAGGCGATGAGGGGGAGGCTGCCCACGGTGGCCGTGGCGTCGCGCAGCGCGTAGAGCCGCCGGTCGGCCGGCACGATCTCCGCGGTCTGGCCGCAGATGGCCATGCCGGTCTCGGCCAGCACGCGGCGGAACTCCGCCGGCGTCAGGAACACGTTCATCCCCGGGATGGACTCCAGCTTGTCCAGCGTCCCCCCGGTGTGGCCGAGGCCGCGGCCGGAGAGCATGGGCACGGCGACGCCGCAGGCGGCGACGAGCGGGGCGACGACGAAGCTGATCTTGTCGCCGACGCCGCCCGTGCTGTGCTTGTCGATCTTCGGGCCGGGGACGCCGTCCAGGCCGACGCGGCTGCCGGAGGCGAGCATGGACCCCGTCAGGTCGGACGTCTCCCGGTCGCTCATGCCGCGAAGATAGACGGCCATGAGCCAGGCCGCCAGCTGCTCGTCGGGGAGCCGTCCGGCGGCGCTGCCGGAGACGACGAAGGCGATCTCCTCGGGGTCGAGCTCCCCCCCGTCGCGCTTCTTGGCGATGATCTCGTACATGCCGCCGGTCATCGGCTCACCTCGACGGCGAGGGGGTCCCGCCCGGACCGGCCGGCCCGTCGTCGGGCCAGGCCTCCGGAGAGGCGGCGGCGCGTTCGTACTCCCCGACCACGGCCACGCTGGCGCTCATGCCCAGGCGCGAGGCGCCGGCCCGGATCATCCGCCAGGCGTCCCGGAAGGTCCGGATGCCGCCGGCGGCTTTGACCCCGATCGCGGGGCCGACGGTTCGGCGCATCAGGGCGACGTGGGCGGCCAGGGCGCCGCCGGGGCCGAACCCGGTCGAGGTCTTGACGAAGCCGGCCCCGGCCTCGACGGCCAGGCGGCAGCCGGCCTCGATGTCCTCGTCGGCCAGATAGCAGGTCTCCAGGATGACCTTGACCAGGGCCGGCCGGCTGGCCTCGACGACGGCCCGGATATCGTCGCGCACGAGGTCGCGCCGGCCCTCCCGCAGGGCCCCGACGGCGGCGACCATGTCGATCTCGGCCGCGCCGTGGCGGACGGCCTCGGCCGCCTCGTAGGCCTTGGCCGCGCTCGTCCCCGCGCCGAGCGGGAAGCCGGCCACGGCGCAGACCAGGACGCCGCTCCCCCGCAGCTCGGCCGCGGCGAAACGGACGAAGGCCCCGTTGACGCAGACGGTGCGGAACCCGTAGGACCGGGCCTCGCCGCAGAGCCGGGCGATCTCCGTCTCTCCGGAGGCGGCTTTGAGCTCGGTATGGTCGATCATCCCGACCAGGGCGTCGCGGGTCAGGTCGATCATCGGGGCCCCTTCGTCGGCGCCTCGCGCCGCGCCCCGGTCCGGGCCGGCCGGGCTTTCTTCAAGCGAAAGACGTGCGGCAGCAGCTCGGCCACGGGGACCGACCGGCCGGCGCCCGTCCGGTCGCACATATGGACGACGGCCGAGGGCGCCGCGAACTCGGCCAGCACCTGCCGGCAGGCGCCGCAGGGCGGCAGGGCCTCGGGGGTGTCGCCGATGACCAGGACTTCCGTGACCTCCCGCTCCCCCGCCGCGACCAGGGCGAAGACGGCGTTGCGCTCGGCGCAGCAGGTCAGGCCGAAGGAGGCGTTCTCGACGTTGCAGCCGGCGTAGATCCGGCCGCTCGCGCCGCGCACGGCGGCGCCGACGCGGAACGCCGAGTACGGGGCGTAGGCCCGGTCGCGGGCCTGGCGGGCCGCCGCCAGCAGATCGTCCTTCGGGGCGGCCATGGGCGCTACTCGGTCTTGCCGCCGTGGGGCATCACCGGCAGCCGCGGGTGCTTGGCGAAGGAGAAGGCCAGCTGTTCGTACCAGGAGTCGGACGACATGGCCATGCGCAGGATCTGCTTCCAGACGTCCACGGGCGGGCCGAACTCGTTCCAGTCGATGACCATGACCCGGACGCCGCGCCGGCGCATCTCCTGGATGAGCAGCTTGTAGTTCTTGTCGAGGTGCTGGAGGTAGTCGAGCGGCACACCCTCCTCCTGTTCCCGGGCCCGGCTGGCCATCCGCCGGTGGCACTCCTCGGGCGGAACGTCGAGGTAGACGAAAACGTCGGGCGGCATGACGTCGCGGCTCATGTTCCGGAAGACGTCGACGTAGAGCTCGAACTCCTGGCGGGTCATGAAGCCGCGCTCCATGGCCGTCGTGGCGAAGACGGTGTCGCCGTAGATGGGCCGGTCCTGGATGACGACCTGGCCCTGGGGGCCCCAGGCCAGCTCCACGGCCAGGCGGTGCTGCTCGTAGCGCTGGCAGAGCATGAACATCTGCATCGAGAAGCCGCCGCCGGTGTTGGTCCCCGTCCGCAGGTCCTCGTAATAATGGTTGAGGAAATAGGCGAACTTGGGATGATGGGTCGGCTCCTCGATGATCCGGGTCGGCCAGCCGTTGGCCGTCGCCGCCGAGCCGATGGCATGGCAGGCGTTGGTCTTGCCCGCCCCGATATTGGCGTCGATGGTGATGAACAGGCCCTGCTTGCGGAGGCTTTCGACGGGGTCCATGCGCATGTCCTTTCGCTCCGCCGGGCCTGGGGGCCCCGGAGCCCATGGGCAATTTATCCTCCCGGCGTGGCCCTGTCAATGCCGGGCCCCGGGCGCTGTTCTCGAAGCTCAAGGAGCTCGATCCGGCCGTGGTCGAGGCCCGGACGAAGCGATACTTGAGGCCGCCCGAGATCAAGGCCGTCCTGGCCCGGCGCGACAGGATCGTGGCCTGCTTCAAGGCCCTGATCGCCGCCAAGGGCGAAGCGTCGGGGCTGTTCTAGGCCTCGCCCGCGGCCGCACGCTTCTTGCGCCTCGCCTGGAGGAGCGGCGGAACGCTCAAGAAGAGGATGGAGACGATCATCACGGCCGCGCCGAGGAACTCCGCAGAGGCCGGTGGCCGCTGGCCCGGGAAGAGCGTCAGAAGCATGGACGCGGCCACGCCGGCCAGGACGCTGGAGGCCCGGTTGACGGGGATGCAGTAGGTGTTCTCGCTCTTGTCCAGGAAGACGAGGGTGCCGAAGAAGCCCGTCCCTTGCGACATGATCCCGATGAGGACGAGGGCCCAGAGGTAGGGCTGGCCCCAGTGGGCCGACCAGCCCAGGCGGACGTCGGCGCCGACCTTCCCGCCGAGGAGCGACATCAGGGCCAGCAGGACGACCAGGGCGGGGGTCGAGACCATGGTCTCCTCGACGAAGTAGCGCAGGTTGACGTCCTTGCGGTCCGACTTGGCGTTGCGGCTCATGAACTGGAAGCGCACGAAATAGCTGGCCACATAGATCAGGATGACCAGGGCCAAGGCCAGGGGGATGCGCGGGCCCCGGATGTCGCGGACGTTCAGGGCGAGGGCCAGGCAGGCGCCGGCGAAGCCGGCCCAGGCAAACCAGCGGACCTTGCGCCTGGTGGCGGCGTCGACGATCGGGCCGACGATGAGGACGCCGCCGCGCATGAGGATCATGGCCAGGACGATGGAGACGCTGGAGAAGGTGTAGGCCAGGGTCGTCGTCCCGATGATGAGCGAAGTGAAGAGCCCGGACAGGAAGGTCCACTTGGTCGGGCGCGGCAGGGACAGGCCGAAGACCTTCGAGTGGGTGGCGTACTTCCACCAGCCGAGCAGGCTGATGACGAGGACCATGGTCAGCAGGGTGGCCAGGGCCACGACCGGCAGGATGGCGAAGCCGTCGAGGGAGCGGCCGCCGAGCGAAGGGAGCAGGCCCTTGCTCATGATCTTGGTCATCAGGCTGTAGGGGATGTAGCAGGCGAAATAGCCGAGGGCGAAGCCCCAGATGTTCATCGCCCCTCCCCTATCTCCGGCCCCGGATCTCGAAGAGCTTGGCCAAGCAGGCCTCCAGGGCCGGGCCGAGCCGGGCGGGATCGTCCGTCACCTCCGGCTCGTTGGCCAGAACGACGTAAGGGATCCTGTGCCCGGCGAACGAAACGAATTCCGGGTCGGGGCCCTTGAAGGCCTCCCAGTCGACCTCTTTATAGAGCCGTTCGAGCTTGGCGTCGGGCAGGCCGTGCTCGAGGATGGAATCCGGCCGGGAGGGATTGAAGCGGCGCCGGTTCTTGCGCAGAGACTCCTCGTAGGAGACGTCGACGTAGAGGATGGCCGCCTTTTCGAGGATCCGGTCCGAGAGGGCCCGGAAGGCCGCCTCGTAGCCGCCGTGCTCCGTGCCCCGGCTGAACTCGACGATCGTCGTCGTCCGCCCGGCGTGACCGGGGTCGCGCAGCTTCTTGTCGTACTCGAGCGAGATGCGGCGGATGAGCAGGTCCCACTGATAGCGGTGGAGGAAATACCCGTCCGGGTCCGTGTGAACGCGAGGCCGGCCCATAAGCTTCTCGAGGATGGCGTCTTCCTCGAACCAGGTCCAGAGCATGGGGAAATCGTCGATCTCCTCGAAGGCGCCGATGTGGAAGCGCCGCCGGCGCTCCTCGACCGGGGTCTTCTTCAGATGGTCGATGATCTCCGATTTGCCCGAGGCGGGACGCCCCAGCAGGATGAGGATCTCGAAATGGTCGTTCATGAGGGCCTCTTCATCCGATGATCAGGATCGGAACGGGGGATCATCCCCTATCTAGATCCAGCGTTTGATCTTGGCCACGGCCCAGAGCAGCACCGTCAGGACGAAGAACGTGGCGATGCCGTTGAGCGGATTTACGGCCACGGTCATCATGATCGAGACGGCCAGGACGAGCACGATCCCGAGTCCGATCAGCGTTCTTGGTTTAGCCATGGATCCACCTGACAGGGACCGTCACCGTGGCGGTCGCCAGAATGCCAAGCCAGGGGAAGGGGCCCGGCCGTCCGCCGGCAGGTCTCGCCGCGAGCCATTGCCGCGTGCAGCAGGACAAGGTCAGCAGGAGACCGCCGAAGATCCACCAGCGGACCCCCGCCCCATGACGGAATCGGCGCCATCTTTCGATCACGCCCCCAAAATATCCCGATGAAAGGGGGGAAGTCAATGCGATCCCCTGAGTGTCCACATTCTCAGCCCTGGTCGAAATATGGAGAGATCCTGAGCGGGACGCGGCGCTGTGGCCTGCCCATCGAGGAGGATGTGGTCGGCCCGGACGCCGTGGCCCCTGTCGATCGACAGGGCTTCCGAGCCGGAACAAGGCTTACTCGACGGGGAGCTCGGCCAGCCCTCGGACGCAGGCTTTGACGACGTCCTTCTCGATGCCCAGCCAGCCCGGGTCCTCGCCGTCCCAGACCCCGCCGTTGGTCATGTAGACGACGCCGTAGTCGCCGGCCTGGGAGAAGAACATCCCGCTGAGCAGCCCGTAGGCGCTCCCGGAATGCCCAACGAGCGTCTCGCCGGCGAGCAGCGTGCCGGTCCGCTCGATCCCCAGCCCGTAGGCCTGCTGGACGTCGGATCCGTCCCCGCCGTTCGAGCCGCTGAAGGACCAGACCGGCGCGAGCATCCTCCCGACGGTCGCCTCGTTCAGGATCCTGGTCCCGCCGACCTGGCCGCCGTTCTTGAGCATGATCATGAACCGGGCCAGGTCGTTCGCGCCGATCCGGACGCCGCCTTGGGGACCGAAGATGACGCCGTTCGTGCCGACGACATAGTCCCCCAGCTCGCGCGGGGCCGGTTTGACGCCGCCGTAGGCGTCGGCCTGGGGGGTCCAGCGGCGCTTCACTTTCTGGTAGAGCCCCGCGACGTCGTCGATATTCGGGAGGTCCTGGACGTTGAAGCTCGCCACCAAGCCGAGGGGGCCGAAGACCGTCTCCCGGCAAAAGACGTCGAACCTCTCCCCGGAGAGCCGTTCGACCAGCGTACCGACGATGCCGAAGTTGACGTTGGCGTACTCGTAGTGGCCGGCCGAGGGCGGCTTCTCCGCGTCGAACATGTCGGCCGTGAAGAACTCCCCGCCGGCCTCGAGCAGGGAGCGCAGGGTGGGCGGCGGGATGCGGTTGTAGTTCGCGTCGAGGAAGCCGTCGTAGCCCGTGCCGTCGCGGAGGCTCGAGGTGTGGGACAGGAGCTTCTCGAAAGTGATGGGCTCGTCGGGGAAGCGCGGGTTCCTCAGCGTGAAGCCGAGGTAGGCGCTCACGTCGTCCTCGAGCCGGAAGACGCCCCGCTCCCACAGGATCATCAGGGCCGTCGTGGTCACCGTCTTGGAGATCGAGGCGATCCGGTAGACGGTCTTGCCGTCCACGGGCAGGCGCCGGGCGACGTCCCGCATGCCATAGCTCCCCGAAAAGACCACGGCGTCTCCCTTGACGACGGCCACGGACAGGCCCACGGCCTTGTAGCGGGCCATGATCCGGCGGAGCCGGCCGTCGAGGGTCCGGGGGGCGCGGGCGCACGCGGCCGCGGACGCCAATAGGCCAAAGGCCAGCAGGACGGAGATGGCTTTTCTTGGCGAGGTTCTCGTGATCATAGCAGCATCCTCCTCGTTCTTTCGGTCCCGTGTCCGGACTGACCTGCCCCCTAGCATGGTGCCAGCCCCAGAGTGAACTTTTCGGCCACATGGGCCTCCGGCGCGGGCGCCCCTCATCCCAATGAGCTGTGCGGCCTGTGCGATTGTAAACCCTTCGCCAAGCCTCCACAAGCACATTCGCCTCATGTATTCGTCGATGATGGCCAGGATCCGAAGAGGCAGTCCGTCCGAGGTCCTCTCCATCACCATTTCGTAGCTCCATACGTGACTCTTGAGATGAGGATTTTACGGCCGTTTTCTCGAGGGATATGGGTGGAGCCAGCGAGTGGAATCGAACCACCGACCTGCTGATTACAAAGGGACTTCCAAAGAGTTCCGAGTTTTGATTCTTATACACGACCCAACAAAAAGAGCCCATATAATAATACAAATAATGTAATAAACAGCCTTGACATATTGACACCTAATACGCTACGATCTGGTTGTAAAGGGAAGAAAAAAGGAACATGTTCAAGAGGGAGATCCTGCGGCGCCTAGGCGACTGGAAGAACAAGCCGGACCGCAAGCCCCTCATTCTCCGCGGCGCGCGCCAAGTCGGTAAAACCACGGCCGTGGAGCTATTCTCGGCTGCCTACGACCAGTTCATACCTCTCAACCTCGAGAAGCCCGAGGAGGCGAAGCTCTTTGCCCGGTCACTGCCGGCCGCGGACCTCCTTCAGGCCATACGGTTTTTCAAAGGGCTCCCGAGCATCCAGGGCCAGACGCTCCTGTTCCTCGACGAGGTCCAGAACTCTCCCGAAGCTGTCTCTTCATTGCGGTATTTCTATGAGGACCTTCCCGGGCTCCACGTGATCGCGGCCGGATCGCTCCTCGAGATCGCCCTGACCCAGAAGCAGATCGGCGTTCCCGTGGGACGAGTTGAATACGCCCTGATGTCCCCCCTTTCCTTCCGGGAGTTTTTGGAAGCCACGGGCGAAACACAGGCCCTCGAAGCCCTGGCCGTCATCCCTGCGCCTGCCTTCGCCCTTCCCCGGCTGATGGATCTGTTTCACCGGTACGCCCTCGTCGGCGGCATGCCCGAGATCGTGGCCCATTATGCCGGGAATCGCGATGCCGTAGCCCTCGCGCCGCTCTACCGCTCTTTATGGACGTCCTTCCTGGACGATATCCCCAAGTACGCGCGGAACGAGACGATGAAACGCGTGATCCGGCATTGTCTCGAGGCGGCCCCGCTGGAGGCCGGAGAGCGGATCAAGTTCGCCGGCTTCGGCAAATCGAATTACCGTTCGCGGGAGGCCGGCGAGTCGCTGAGGACTCTCGAGCAGGCCATGCTTCTTTACCTCCTCCCCCCCACGACTTCCACGGAGATCCCCCTCATCCCCGACCGCCGGAAGTCCCCCAAGCTCCTGTTCCTGGATATCGGCCTGATCAATTTCACGGCCGGCATCCAGGGCCACTATTTTGAGTATCCCGATCTTTATTCCTTCTACCGCGGCCGGATCGCGGAAATGATCGTCGGTCAGGAGTTGATCGCCGCGGATCCCGAGCAGCATAAGCCGGTCTTCTGGGTCAGGGAAAAACGCCAGGCCCCCGCGGAAGTGGATTACGTGCTCCAACATGGAAGCCTCGCCGTCCCGATCGAGGTCAAGGCCGGCGCGAAGGGCACGCTGAAATCGCTCCACCAGTTCATCAACAGGTGCCCCCACGGATTCGCCGTTCGGCTTTACGCGGGCCCCCTCGAAATCGTCCGGACAAGAACGCCGGAAGGGAAGCCCTATTCCCTCCTCAATCTTCCCTATTGCCTCGCGGGAAGTCTCCGGGCTTACATCCGCTGGATGATCGAGAGCGCCTGAAGCGCCAACTAGGTCTCGAACTGGGGATTGAGTGGAGCCAGCGAGTGGAATCGAACCACCGACCTGCTGATTACGAATCATGAGCGCGCCCGCCCTAGTGGGTTGATTCTGCAACACTTGAGGCCTTCCGTTCCTGCCCTTGTGCCTCTTTAGTGCCACCGACTGAGGGCCCCACCTTGAAGAAGTCGGCCAGGGCCTTGGCCGCGGCTTGCGCGCGCTCGGGGGTCAGGTCCAAGTACAACTGGGTGGTCTTCTGGCTCTTGTGCCCGAGCAACACCTGTGCGGCATAGGCGCCGGCCTTCTCCTCTACCCGGACGCCGGCGTTGGCCCGAAGGTCGTGGAATCTCAACGTGGCCGGCGAATCGATCCCGGACTTCGTTTTCGCCATCTCCCACCACTTCTTGACGTCGGTCCACTTGGTACCGGTCTTGGGATTCGCGAATATGTATTCTCCGGCCTCGGGGATCGCCCTCAGGGTCGCGGCCAAGTCCTCCCCCATCCTGAAGGTCTGCCACTCCTGGGTCTTTGATACCCAAGCCGTCAGGATGTTCCGCTTAAAGTCGATGTCCTTCCGCTTGATGCTGAGAATGTCGCCCTTCCGCAACCCGGTCTGGACCGCGACCTGAATGATGGGCCGGAATCTCGGATCGGCCGCGTTGATGAGCTTTGAGTATTCGTCCAGGCTCAGCACATGATGCCGCCGCTTCGGCTCGGGGAAGAAGGCGATATCGGAGACTGGGTTGTCGCCCCGGAAGAGCTTCTTCTTCCGCGCTACATTGAAGATGTTTCGGAGGATCGCGAGCTCGCGGTTGATGCTACGCCCGCTGACCTTCCGCCTCAGTGTGTCTTTCTTCTTGATCGTGCCGAGGTCGTCCTGGGCCCTCTTCCGCTGATACGCTTCGACTGATTCCGGCGTAATTCTCGTCAGCGGCAGTTCGCCAAAGAAGTCCTTGAGGTAGTTGACATAGCCGCGGATGCAACGAATGGAACGCTTCGGCTTCGGGCCATTTGCCTTAATATCAAGGTACTCGTCGGCGAAGTCGGAGAATCGTACGATCTGCTTCTTCTCGAAGCCCAGGATCCCCCGCTTGACGTCCGTCGTCTTTGCGGCCAGCGCCTCGAGAGCGGCGCTCTTGCTTCCGCCGAGCTCTCTCTTCCTCCGACCGTCGACCCAGTAGTCGATATACCAGACCTTGCCACGCTTGTAGATACGGCCCTGGCCGGGGATGCGCACGAAATTCCCCATCTTCTCCCCTCCTCATCCAGCCCTAAAAGAACCCGCTGTCCTAGACGGCCGCATGAAATCCAGCAGATATCTTCTTCGAAGACGCCAGCTCCTGCCAGCTCGGAAAGCTGGCAGACGACCGGTTTGAAAAAGGCAGAGTGTAGTCACACGACCTAGGCGGAGGATTTGCGCAACCTCAAACAGAGTGAGAACTTGACCGAGGGATTCGCCTTTTTTATTGTTCATTTTAGTTCATTTTAGACCATTTCCATGAGATTGTCAAGGCAGATTTCAGAGATTTACTATGCGGCTCTATTAGGTTATAAATAGCCTATGCCGTCACCGTTTTGGACCATTTCAGAGGTAATGGAATATCTCGGCATAAAGTCCAGAACAACAATGTTCAAACTGCTTAAAGATGGCTTTCCCCATGCAAAGATCGGAAGAAAGCTTATTTTCAGGCAATCTGACATTGATGCCTGGATAGAGGCCAGAAGTGTAAGGCCGAAGAAGAAGTGACTCTCCCGAATTGTTTCTTATTTGAGAATCCCAAACCCGGCTGTCCTGGATATGGGAGAGGCTCATAGTGCGTATTCCGAAGGATTCCGGCCGGTATTCCGACGGAAGGCGGCCACCATTCCGAGCGAAACCGGCCACGGTCCCGACGCGAAAGCGGCCGCTTTTGAGGCTGTCGTCGGAAAGGTGGCCGGCATGGCTCGGAAAATTATGGAGTAAGGCTGGGTAATCTCGCGAAAACCGGATATCGTTTGCCTTCTGACAACCTGGGAAGGAGGCGAAGATGCCGGCCAAGAGGTTACCGATACGGAAGATACGAGAAGCTCTGCGGCTGAGCTGGGGGCTGGGACTGACAGCGCGGCAGGTGGCGGCGAGCCTGGGCCTGGCCCGCTCGACAGTCGCCGAGTACGTCCGGCGGGCCGGGGCGGCCGGGCTCAGCTGGCCGCTGTCTGCTGATTGCGACGACTTCATCCTAGAGGGGTTGCTGTTCCCGCCAACACCGCTGGTCGCGACGATGGACAGGCCGCTTCCGGACTGGACTGAGGTCGCCCGCGAGCTCGAGCGCAAGGGCATGACGCTGTTCCTGCTCTGGCACGAGTACAAGCAGGCCCATCCCCCGGGATATCAATACAACCGGTACTGTGATCTTTACCGCGAATGGGCCGGCCGCCGCTCGGTCTGGATGAGGCTAGACCACCAGGCGGGCGAGCGGATGTTCGTCGATTACGCCGGCGGCACCGTCGACGTTGTCGACCGGGAGACGGGTGCGACACGCCAGGCCCAGATCTTCGTGGCCGTGCTCGGCGCCTTGAGCTGCACCTACGCCGAAGCGACCTGGAGGCAAGCGACGGCCGACTGGGTCGGCTCCCATGTCCGGGCCTTCGAATACTCCGCAGGCGTCGCGCCGCTGGTCGTCTCGGACAACCTCCGGTCAGGGGGTCAGCCGGGCCTGCCGCCACGAGCCCGGGATCAACTCCTCCTGCGCCGAGATGCACGTCGAGGTCGGCGGCCATTACTACAGCGTTTCCTACCAGCTGGTCGGCCTCGAGCTTGAGGCCAGAGTCACAGCCCGGGTGGTCGAGTGCTTCCACAGGAGCCGCCGTGTGGCGAGCCACGCTCGTTCGTCGGAGCCGGGGCGGCACACGACGGTTCGCGAGCACATGCCCCAGGCCCACCAGGCCGCGCTCGAGTGGATGCCTGAGCGCATCGTCCAGTGGACGACCCAGGCGGGCCCGGCGACACGCCGGCTGGTCGAACGCATCATCGCCTCCCGGCCTCATCCCCAGCAGGGGTTCCGGGCGGCGCTCGGGATCAAGCGGCTGGGGAAGATCTACGGCCCGGAGCGGCTCGAGGTCGCCTCGGAGCGCGCCCTTCGCTTCGGGGTCTTGAGCTATCGGAGTCTCGCCTCGATCCTCAAGTACGGGCTCGATCGCGCCGCCGAGCCCGAAGCCGAGGCCCGGACGATCGACCATCCCAACATCCACGGCGCCGCCTGCTTCAAGGAGCGCTCCTCATGCTGACCCCATCCGAAGCTCAAGAAGCTCTGCAGTCTGAGGCTCTGGGGCATGCCCCGGGCCTGGCACTCTTCATGGATACTCTGTGCATAAGGCACTCTGTGGCCGGCATTGCGCAGAGGGTAGATCGCGGTGGCTTTTCTTTATTTGATATTGCTTTTATCGCCCCCCAAAGCAAGATATTTTTCGAAGTATTCTCGGGCCTTGTCCAGGTTATTCAGGGTCCTATGAAGCTTGCCGATTTCAAGATAAGGGATAAGCCTCCCTGGATTAAAGGAAATCGCCTTATCGAAGTAATCGATCGCTTCCATAATTTTCCCCTGTCGGCCATAGAGGAGCCCTAAGTACTCGCAGCACGGAGCCGACACAGGCTCGACCTTGACCGTTAGGGAGTGGTCTAGTGCGCCCGTAGCGGCCCTGGCCGATGCCCTGGCCTCGGGGGCGATCTTCTCCAGGCGAAGGGACTCCAACCAGTTCTTCTCCGCGCTCGCGTCATCTCCTGATTCGTGAAAGGCGCAAGCCAGATTGAAAAAGCCCATGGGGTCCCGAGGGTCTAACCTGACGGCGCTTTCATAAGAACGGATGGCGTTAGCGAAGTCCCCGACCTTTAAATAAGCATTCCCCATCAGATCATAAGCGTCCCGGTAGTCGGGCCTCAGTCCCAGCGCTTTCGCGCCGTGCGCGAGCGCCTCGGCGAGGAGTCCTAGGCTGTTGTCGAGCTGGCCCAGGTTATAATAGACTGACGGAGATCCTTGATAGATGTCAGTGAACATGCGAAGGTGAAGAGCCGCGTCCGCCAGTAAGCCCCGCTTGATGAAGTCCACCGCGGTTGTTTGGGCCGCCGAGACGGCGTCTTCGGGACGCCCAGTCAGAACATAGACGAAGCGCGGTCCACGGGCCTTCAGAAAATCCCGCGAAAACACCTCCGTACTCGAACCCTCCGGCAGTCTCCTGCGCACCTGAGCCTGCTCGAGAAAGTAACGTGCCCGAAAATCCAGCGGAGTGAGTTTGATGACCTTTGTCAGAGTCCGAACGGCTTCTTCGAACCGGGCGCACTGCAAGTCGAGGATGGCCAGATCTGTGAGGATATCGGTTCGGAAGGGCTCCGCGCCCAATCCCTCCTCGAGCGAATCCCGGCATTCATCCCGCCGACCGAGCTGCTCCAGGATGATCGCCTTGAGAACGAGAAGATCGGCGGAAACCACTGAGCCCATAATCACTCCGTCTCGCGGTCCCGGTCCGCTAGTAAGCTTCAGGGCCTCCTCCCAATTCCCCGATCTCATCTCGGCGTCGATGGCTTGAAGCTGGCAATCCATGGGGTCATATCCAAGGGCTTGTGCGCGGAAAAACCAGGATCTGGCGCTCCGTGCGGCTTGCCTTCGTGAAGCGTCCAAACCCAGAATGTAGGCGGGAAGGCCGGCGTTTGGAGAGAGATCTCGGAATACGGATTCGACTTTCTTCCGGCGGGAACTTTTCAGGAGCCCTTCCAACTCGGTCTGTACGGCCCGAGCAGTCGCCACGGCCTCCTCGGAGCGTCCCATAGCGTCCTGAATGAGGCTGAGAAGGATAAGCGGTCTAAGATCTCCGGGGAACATTTCGTGCTCGCGGCCGAGGAGGCCGGCCGCTTCTTCAAATTTCTTTAACCGGAAGCAGGCGTAGGCCTGGTTTACGCGAATTCCCCGCTCGGCTGGGCGCTTCTCGAGGACTTGTTCAAACAGCGCGACAGCCTCGTTATAGAACATATAGTCCATAAAGGCCATCGCCCGCTTGATCTGGTCGTCTTGGGCCCGCAAAGCCCAAGGGCCCGCGACGGCGGCGATGATTGCCGTCGATAAGACCAGTATTCGTGCGCAAGGACTAGTGTGAATCGCCATGTCTCGCCTTCCTTCCTCATCGCCCAATGGCTAGACTCGGCTCGTCAATGTCCAGGGCCGCTCCGATGCCCTCGCCTATAACCCTCTCACTGCTTGACCGTGAGATCACATATCGTCTCGGCCCTCAGGCCTGTCTGTGGGTTATCGGCTTCTACCCTTAAGGTGTAGGGACCCGTCACGAGAGGGGCGGGCGACCGGAATTCCAGAACGAGGAAAAGGAGATGCTCTCGTTCGAACCTGTCCAAGAGGACGACCTCGAGCGGGATCGATTGGCCGACGCCTGGAATCTCGAGCCCGGCGCTCACCTGGAAATCTTGCGCCTCGGGGCCCTTCCGCTCGCACCTCAGCACCGCCCGGAATATCTCGCCTCCCTCCTCCAATTCGGCGGGCAGTGGACTGTATTTACGGGTCGGAAAGAGAAACGCTTGCGTAAGCGAAAAGCTCTGACCGTTCTTATCTTTGGCATCTCCCGAGAAGTTGACATACTGCGTCGAGCAGAACGGGCCGATGAAGAGAGGAGGGAAAAGCCTGAGCGACGCATCCGAGGCCCCTGGCAGTTCGAAAGAACAGGCACCGACTGCCGCCCTGCCCGTCTCGAGATTTCTGATGACGACGCGGGCCTCATAGTGGCCGGGGTCTAGGGCCGCAGCTGAATACTGGCAGAGTGTTTCCGCTGCGAGGGTCGTCCAATCGACCTCGGCGCGCCTGCCAGTGACGATACTCTTGTCTTCGGCAAGAACGAGGCTGATAATCTCCGTCTTTTTTCCGAGGTTCTCCATCATTACACGGACCGGTATTAACGAGAGAAGAAGCGTGTTGCTTCCCGGTCCATCCGAATAAGGTAGGACCGCTAGTGGAAAACCGATGGGTTGCTCGAAATATGGGTCCTCTCCGAGAGCTACATCTATGAGATGGAGGGACTTCTCCATTGCCGACAACTTGTTGAACGGCAACGGATTGTAATAGCCCTTTTGGCCGAACGCTCTGTACCCCTTGCGCCGGACCTCGACCCTAATTTCATGGAACTTTCCGTCCCAGGAAGAGTCGACTGGATAGCCGAGGACGTAATAATTGCTGGTGACATTCCGGATATTCTGGGCATTCTCGGCATAATGATCGACCGCGTCATAGTATCGGCCTCCGGTGACATCGGAGAGATAGCTGAGTCCGGCGTTGGGCGACAATGCCGATTCGACTCCACCCGCGGTGTTGACAACAAAGACCGGGCAGTTGGCCGAAGCCAACTCCTCGGCCATTTTCCGGAAGCGCAACGCATCTGGGCTCGACGGGCTGTCCATGATGTGCCTGAACGCTCTGGAAAAGAAGATGATGTTCTTTTGCCCATCGACCCGCCGCAGCGCCTTAGCCAAATCGGTCAGGCGCACAAGGAGGTCGCGGCGGGAATAAGGGCGTCGGTTGGCACCGCTGTCGAAGTCCTTAAATAGAGAAAAAAGCCCATCGAGAGTCGGATATTCCGGGTTGGCCAGCTCGTGTTCACTGAAAGACTCAACGGCCAATCCGCCGAGCTCCGCTCCCGGCTCGGCTTTAATCTTTCTGATTGCTTCGCGGATTTCTTGATGATTGGATGTAAAATATTCGTGCACCCTCAGGCCTGACGCCGGAGAACATGAAAAGAAGGCCACTTCGTCCCCCGGCTGAAGGTTATTGTCGAGAAACACTAAGGCCGACTTCCGGGACTTGACGACGCCTGTCAAGTCGTTGCTTTCGTTGTCAAATAGCAGAATGTACTTGCGTTTCAGGAGAGGTGAAGGCCTGGCCGCGGCTCCCGAAACATCAAGTCCTGAGGCCACAGATTCCGGCGTTTGGATGAAGTGCTTTTCGAGATCCGTTATCTTCTGGAGCTTTCCGTTATCATAAAGAACGAAGTCAGCCTTCTCAAGATTCTGCGCCGGGTTGCCATCGGGGCCAGCGACGAAGACCTGGGTAAGCTTCAGCGTCACGCTAACTTCGTACTGGAGGGGTTTCTGGGTTTGTCCGGATTGACGTTGATCCTTAGCAACCGTCGCAGGTGACATTGTAAGAGCCACAAGAAAGCAAACCGCAGGAATCCTTATCGAGACTGCTCGAAACCGGAACCCGGTTGAAAGTAAGATAAAAGAACTCATTCTCCCGCTGCCACCTTCAGGAATCTCCTTTTATCAAAAGCATAAATTCCCTCGATCAGCGCGTTTTCAGCCTTCTGGCATCTTCCGGCTGGAAGGAGGGAGAGGACTGGGCCTCTCCCTCTGTTTCGAACTGCTCTTTCGTGGCTTCAATAGCTCATAGCCGCCTTCGCGGCTAAATGACCTGCCCCTCAGCTTGGTGCCAGCTCTAGAGCGACTTTTCCGATTTCCAGCGCCTCCGGCGCCGGCGGTCTATACCCCAAAGAGCTGTGCGGTC
>JAEAMG010001061.1_pt1 | contig 23913 bp, 16 predicted proteins | sample 8958741 | NCBI WGS metagenome assembly JAEAMG01 (sample SAMN16933256, study PRJNA681125) | bioreactor sludge metagenome | isolation source: anaerobic bioreactor treating anionic surfactant - SDBS | place: India: Bengaluru | collected 2019-02-28 | reverse complement strand
GAGCTTTTCCCTACCAAGGCAAAAGTTGTACCGGCGATGAATGGCCGCTATCAGCCAAAAGCGGACACTAACGTATGGTTCAGGGGCGGGCTTTAGCCCGTCCCAGTGAGCGAAGCGAACGACTTGAGCCAATTGTTAGACAGCCCAGCCGAACGCCGGAAATGATGCCAGCGCCGAGCATCACCGGCGGAGCGCACGGCGTGTCGGGTTTGGCCCGGAAGGTTATTTGTGACGTGCGCACTGTGTGAAAGCAACTCCTTTGCTGAACACAAATAACGGCCTCTACTACCAGGCGACCATTCGATTCAGGAACACCGCGCAGATGCGGTGATTGTGTTTCATGGCTCGGTGCTGAATAACCAATTTTGCCTTTGCGCCTAACGATTAAGCTAAGGGGCGGCGGCACGCCGTCCCAGCGAATGAAATGAGCGGCTTCAGCGACTTGTTAGGCGCAACCCGCAAGGGTCAAAACCCAATAATCACGGGATGAAAATTAGTTAATCTATGCAATTTTCCTTGTACCAAGATAACGCCTCCGAAGTAGGTTTATTTTTGAAAGTAGGCGTTACCCATGACATGAATGCATTTCGAATTTCGTCATATTCTTTCCCAGCAGGGAAGTCAAGATTGTTCGCGTAAAGAATTTTGAAGAATTTATTTTGTCCCGATTCTTTTTCTTTAGTTGAAAGGTCAACTGATAGTAGTGGTGCTTGCCCCATGTGGAAGCAATAAGCGCCTTTTAGGAAGTCAGTGTCATTCAGGGGGTATGAGTATGCGTTTGACATTATGAATATATTAATTATTAAGATTAATGCCTTGCTGTATTTCAAAGTGTCACCTCTAATTTTTTGTATTTATACCTACGGCTAGCTGTTGCGCCTAACGTTCCCTGCCCCTGCGTAAGCCCTTGATTCCATTGAGTTAAACGTCTGAAACACGACAATGGGTTATGGAGCAGAAGCGACAAGACCTGCTCCGAGGCTACGTAATCGTTGGGTAGTGTGTCTATGGTCGGGTATGGATTAACCGCTCTAACCTGTGAGCGTCCGCTTTTGGCCGACGGCAGCCACAACGCTATTCCACCATGTCCTTAAAGCTCGCCCGGTAGTCGGTGGGCTTGAGGTGGACACGCTGGGCCAGGTCGCCGGTGAGAGTAAACAGCATGTCGAAGCCAGCGCTGGCTCCTTGGGCGTCGGAAACGCAATCAACGGTGAGCGCGCGGGCTGTGGATCCGGCTATCACACGGCCGACCGTGGCGTTAAAGGGTGACCCTGCGCCAAAAGCGCACTTGATGGCACGTAGACATCACCCTACTCTGTCTCCCCTTTCAAGCGCTCATGATAGGGACATCAATGATCCGTACACCTGCACTCGCGCTGGCCGTGACATTATTTCTCGGCGGCTGTGCAACCCAGCCCCGTGTCTACGACCCCAGCGACAGCCGCGCATTGAACGTCGCCAAGGCAGCCGGCTTGTCCAAGGCAGAGGACTATCCCGCCGACAAGATACCTGGGGCGGGTATCAGTGGGCTGCTGGACGTCACCACTAGCGCCCTCTCCTTCGAGTCCGCCAACGGACTGGACCTTGCCATGGGCGATGCCGTGGGGCTCGGCTTGCTGAGCTTCGTGTTCTCCCCGCCCGCGCAGATGGACCGCAATGCCCTTCTGGCCTGGATTCCTGAAGAGCAGGCCAAAGACAGGGACGAGGCTGCGCTCGTCCTGTCGAAGCTCGTCCTCGACGCAATCGAAACGACGCTGAACGCCGAAGGCATTGCCTACCACATAGAAAAAGCCCACCAGGAGCGGTTGGCCCTGTTCTACCCATTCCTGGAAACAAGACTGGACTTCGATCTGGATGGAAAGAACTGTGGGGTGTCCTACCAGGTGTACAAGACGCAGACCGTAGGTCCGAAGCCGACGCCCACCTTCATAGGTAACGGCGGGTCTGCCTACGGCTTTCTTGCGGGACACGAGATCCAGTACCCATCGTTCGATGTCGGCTGCCTGGGTGCCGATCCCATTCATTCAATCGAACTGGCGAGAAAGATCAGCCATGCGTTACCGGAGACCGTGTTCCTCTACATCTCTCCGAAGCGCCGGCCGGAAGGTGGGCGGACGCCGCCGATGGTGCTGGATCATGGCAACGCCTTAATGTTCATCGAGCCGGCGGCAAACGATAGGGCCGACAGTCGTGCTGCGCCCGTCAATCGCAGCAACGGGGCCGGCAGCCAGGAACAGTCACACCCTCGGCAAGGAGCGGCTTCGTGATTTTCCAGATCCTGATTGTGATCGCCGTAGTGGGCATCATGGCCTATGTATTGCGGGTCTTGGTACTCGCCTACCTCGACCACCAACGGGGCAAGCTGTGGAAATAGTTCCCGACCGTCGACGAATACCTGCTTACAGCCAACCCAACGAGGGGGGTTGGGATCAGCTGAATTCACGGCCGGTCCAGGCAGCTGATGTTCTGGTGCTTGAGCTCGACCGAGGACTTGCTACGGCTGTTGAGCACACAGCGCCTGGTTGTGCTCGGACTTGTTATAGGCAATGCCAGCTGCCTCGGCACGCAGCATCTGAAAGTAGTCGCGTACTGTGGCCTCGACCTCGGCTTCCGACCAGTCCTCGCCGATGCGAATGGTCGTGAACCCGAGGCTTGTCCTGCTGACTTGCTAAGGAAAAACTGTTTTCGATCTGCACGGCTATCCGAGTGAGCCACGCGTCACTCACGGCGCCGGCTAATAACCGATCGAGCAAAACAACTTATACTCGTTTCGCTTCGGCGACGAGTTTTAACAACGATACCAATCGCGAGCCGGCTCCCAGGTGATATATGGTCTGAATCCACCCGGTTGAAGCCCCGGCGAGCCAATCATGTGTATGGTCTGAACGAATATCTTGATATTCTGTTCGGTAACATCCTCAACGAACCCGACGTAATTATAGTTCCGATTATTCTTGCATACCTTAGTTCCTCGACCCATCGCGGTTATCATCTTTGCTTCGTGTTCTTTCTCTATCATTTCTCGTTCGTATTCTTCCCTTGCAACCTGCGCGGCGTATTGCTGCCTAGCCTGCTTGACCCACGCTCTCTCGTAACCAAGCTCTTGCGCCTTACTTAAAAACTCCTGATTGCTAAAATTGGCAGACTCAATAACCGTGAGGGTTGTCTCTTTATAACCGCCATAATTTCCAGTGAATTTTACCCGCGCATAAAAGATGAGATTTTCTTGGGCATCTTCGCAGGCACCATCACTGAAGCGGCCACCAACCATTGTGCAATAGGAGGCCAGACTCTCTCGCACCCCTTTCTCACCGCCGGCGATGGGAAAAAAATTATTATGGTAAACTTTATATTGTTGCGTTTCTAGTTTTTGAGCTCGGAGTGGAGTGACTAACTTGTCAAGCTTATTTGACATTTCCTTCACCAACCGTTCACTAAACTGAATGGCGCTCACGTCCATCTTCGTCGCGTCTACTTTACTTACGGCGCAACCAAGCAAACTAAGAAAACATACGAAAACAAAAACTATCTTAAACTCTCTCATACGAACTCCGCGACAGCATTTACGTTGTGGCCTTTCTTCAGCCAACAATCGAGACATCAACCGAAGGAGCAAAGTTAGCGGTCTATCATCAAGATAGACCTAGGCTAGCCTTTGGCTTTATTGCAGCTATCCAGCAATGCGTTGTCTGTCGCAGCCATCGCCTTGGCAGCGCATACGCCGTAGAACTTCATCACGAACCAATTTCGGTTGAGCTGCTTGTTCAGTGTAATGAGATCGGGCAGCAGATCGGCTGGCTCTCCGAAACGGTCGTAGCTGCGCTGCGCGAGCGCGAGTGCCCGCTCTGGATCCTGCTTACGCAGTACCTCAACCAAAAGCAGGTTATCGTTGTAGAGCGCGCGGTCCCCTGAAACCAGTTCTTCCAGCGCCGTCACCGCATCGCGCCCGCGTCCGTTGACAGTCAGCGAGTTGATTAGCACATGGCGTGAGTAGGCTGCACTGGATGCCGGACTGCGCTCGGCCTGGCGCGCATATGTCATCGCGCTCTTTCGGTCTTGCTTCATCAGCGCGAGCGACGAGTGATGAGCCTGATCAAGACCGCTGAAGAAATGGCGAGCGTTCGACGTGCCCATTACGCTTTGGTATTCAGCAACGCGAAGCGGCGGTCGGTTAGCGTCGTCGTAGTGTTGTTTGAGGTAGCTGCGCAAACTGTCGATTCGGGTCTCGCCCGCATCATGGTGCCGACTCCACTGTGCGAGAAGCTTTGTAACCTGGTCCTCGAGTTTATCTACCTGGCCGTCGAGCGCCTTGGCGAGTGCACTGTTATCACTTGACTTGAATAACCGCACGTAGTCCTGTCTGCGGGCTTCGCGCTGCGCCCTGGTAATGTCGTCCCACGTTTTGATCCGAGTAAGCAGTTTGTGCGCACCGACATAGGAGTAACCCGCGCGAATCATTAGATCAACGCCGAGTCGGTCCGCCTCATCCTCCTGCGCGCGCGTTAATCCCGGGATCAATCCAATTTGGGACAGGCCGAGGCCTGCTTCATTAATGGCGAGCATACGCAGCAGGTCGTTCTCCACGAGGTCCGCCTTGCGCTGGCCGATATACATCTTTCCTGCGCTGTAAAGAAGACCGGAGGCGGTATCTAGCCAGTTCGTCTTGTGGTGAGCCAGCAAAACATGCGCATACTCATGGGCGATCAAAGCCGCCAACTCATCTTCACTCTCAAGCGCACTGAAGACTTTGTAGGGTATGTAGATGCCCCCATCTTCATAGCTCGCAGCACTGAACTCGGTAGTGGGCGTTACATAGACCCGCGCTTCGGCAGGCGCGCCCGGCAAGGTACGCTGGAGTCTTTTGAGGACCGCGTTTGTATAGTCATCTATTTGCGAATGCTCAGCGGTCCCAAGCGCTCGATGCTGCAAAAGATAGCTTTGGGTGGGTTGCTGGCTCACCCGGTCTTGTGCTGATGCAGCACCTGGAAACCGCGCATCGAACAGGGTCAGCGAAGGATCATCCTTCACGATGGAAAGCTTGGGGACTTCAATCTGAGCACAACCGCCTAGCGCGGCAAACCATAGCACTACACAGCTGAGGCGCTTCATGGGCATCCCTCCCCGGCACCTCGGGATACAGCAGCCATTGATCCATGCCGAATCGGCACGCATCCGCTGTTGCCGATTCCAGGGGGCGGAAACACCTCCGCATCCATGCTATCGAGCCAAACCTCTCGCCCGTTGTGGGGGACCTTCAAATAGCCTCTGGGACTCTGCTCGAGCACAGGGATCGGTAATGGCAGCTCGTTCAGTGCCAACTTGCCGCTACGGACAAACAAGCCGTCCTTCTGTAGTTCATAAACGCTGACCGGATCGACAGACACTGCGGTGACTTTCTGTTCGGCAAGACAGGTCAGCGGCAACCCAGCGACCAAAGCGAGGCGAATTACCGTTCGAATCATGCGATCTTCCTTAACGTGTTGGTTGGCACTCGTCCTGTATCGGAGGCTTTAAGAATCCTCCGGGCAAGTTCGAAAATCAGTAGCAGGCCAAGCCAGTCGAGTGGTGGGCGGTGAAGTACGAGGTAGGAAAAGGCACTGACGCCTAGTACCAGCGCTGCGGCAAACGCATGCAGCAGAAAATCGAGGCGTGCTGGGTTGGCTTGGATAAGCGCAGCCGATACCCAGGCCAACAGGAGCCCGAGAACCAGAAGCACCGAGGTGCCCTCTGCTCGAGCGAAGTACTGGTCATCCCATAGCAGGAGATTGTCTAGCGCCATGGCATGTAGATAGACGCCCGGCAGCGCCCCATGCACCGGGCTCGCTACCAAATCATGGATGCCGGCTAGGCTCGTCCCAATCAACACAACGCGGTCTTTCAGAACGTCGCGAGCGCGGGGAGTACCCAGATCCTCCTCACGTATCGTCACGGTGTAAGGGCACGTTTGACGACTCAGTGCCTCGGCATCCTGGTCGAAGCTAGCCAGCAAGCTCGACCATAGAATGCGCGCAGAATCGACCAATCGGCTTGTTGAGCTGGTTTCGGCTGCCGCGCATTGGCTTTTCGATAATAGATCGCGCGAGCGAATCTCCGGCGCAGTGTTGTACCCCCACTGGACAACTAGCGGTGCGCAGAACGCACCTTGCTCGCCGTAAACGGGACCGCTAGGACAGCCCTCCTGGGCTCCACTCTTGCAGAGATGTCTATACAAAGCGAACGCGGCGGTTGGAAGCCCTTCAGAACTACATTGGCCAACGGCGCCTGATGGAGTTGTTCCGAACCAATGAGCCCGGTCCACCATAAGCGGGTAGTCAGCTCCGTAGCCACTCCAGCCCGCCATCGCCAACTGGGTACCCGGCACGCTTGCAAACAAGTTGCGCCGGCCATCGTCGAGCACTGCGAGATAAAGCGGCACACCGGTTTCGTCGAGGGTCTCAGCAAGCGCCTTTTGTGCGAGCGAAAGGGAGGTGTCGTAAGTGCGGTGATCCTCGAGGAGGACGTCCAGGAAAATCGCGGCCGGTCGTTGCTTGGCAACGCGGCGAACGACCTCTTCGTAGTACAAATAACGAGGCGGCCAACTTTCACCGCGTGAGGCCAGTGCCGATTCGTCGATCAGTACTACAGCAACCCGCGGCTGGCCGGCCGCTGGATAGAACGGTGCTGCGACCTGTTGCACGATCTTCTGGGAGTGGCCGTCGACGACGCCTGAAAGCCCGAACGGATCCACTACTTCCAGCAGCCAAGCCGGTACGATCATGGCTAAGAAGATGACCGTCATGCGGGAAAAGGTCGACCTCGCGACCATATGCCGGGGTACAGTCTTCAGTCGCGGGTCGCGAAAGCTTGCAATATAGCTCGCAAGCGCTCGGCTGCGCTGGCGCAAACTTTCAATCGCTGACCTCAGTAATTGACGAGGTCGCTTGCACCTGGCTATGAACTTTACCAGGAGGCCAACATAGTCTTCGATGCCTTTCATTTGCCCAGGTACGACACCCGGACCTTGCTCTTGCTTATCGCTGTTCGGCATCCCTGTCCGCCCACATATTGGCCAACTGCGCCAGTCAAGTTTTCCAACCAACTGATATCATAACGATATCACAGGAAAAGCACGACCCAGTCCGCAATTTGTCGCAGGTCGACCCTGGGTGCGCCAGCTGAGCCTGTTGCGGATCCGAGCTGTCGATGGACCGGAATAATCCTGGCGGGATATAGCGTGCTATACGATTCAGCGCTCAAGCAGAATGGAAACAACAGCAGGTAGAATACTGAGCTGCGCTATCCGCAGTTTCGGTTCACACCGAACACCCTCGGCACTACCAACTCCCACTGCTCGCACTTGTGCCAGGCCCGATACTGCTCATCACACCGATCGGTGTGGCGTACCAGGATCGCCGCCACTTCGCAGTGCTCGACATCGAGGTCGAGCTCGAAGGACTTGGCGGTGCGGCCAACGATTCGATCGTGGGCGTCCAGGATCAGGTAGCGGTCGTCCTGCGGCTGGATTGTGAGGGGATCGCCCGGCTCCAGGCTTGCAAGTGCCTTGTGGACCGCTGAGCTCGGTGGCTGGCGCCCAGCAAAATCCAGGTCGATGTCCTTGAGCGACAGTTGCAGGTAGCGCTTATCGAGTTCTGGCATGGGCTCGCCGGCGAAGCGCTGTCCCATTACCTCTTCGGTCAGGTTGCGCGCAAAGGGGTTGCCGCCCGGAAATTCACACAGCGTCAGCGTCTGCTCGGCGCGGGTCATACCCACGTAATAGAGTCGGCGCTCGTCGCTCAGGGTGTCGGGCTGCGAGGACCAACCACCGTCCAGCACCACCACGTGCCGAAACTCCAGCCCCTTGGCCGAGTGCACCGTGCCCAGGTACAGCCCCTGTTTTGGTTGTTGGCGCAGCTCGCGTGCGTAGTCGTATAGCCAGTCGATCAGCGTGTGGGCGGCGAGCGGGCATTGCCCGAACTCGGCAGTAAGCTGGTCGAATGCGGTCATGAAGAAGCCGTACCAATCCGGAGCAACGGCCGTCTCGCTCAGACGTGTCCATGCTTCGGCCGCCGTGACCGGTTCGGTGATCGCGCGTAGCCCTTCGACCGCACGCACAAAGCCCCGCTGGGCCGTCAGTGGCAATGCACTGTCCTTGTCAGCGGCCAGGCAGTACGGCACGCCGTGCGCCTCGCACCAAGCCTGAACCGGCAGCAAGTACTGGTGTGCGCGCGCCAGTACGGCGCAGCCTTGCCAGTCCTCAGTGTCCAGTGTGAGCAGCCGTTGCAGCTCGGCCATCGCTGCTTGGGCCTGAACGTTTGCGCGTGTTTCGTCTTCGGCGTCGACCCTCAAACGCAGCACCCGCCCTGCCCGCTCCGGATCCAGGTTCTCCCAGTCGCCACCTTTGGGACGTTCACGACGGGCCGTGTCGATCTGAATGGGATGATCGTGTTTCAGGCGATCCGGGTTACGCCCGATGACACTGTTGGCGGCTTCGATGATGCGAGCACTGGAGCGGTAGTTGTCGACCAGATAGCTCGTCGACGCCGAGTAGTCTTCGCGGAAGCGCTCGATGTAACGGTTGTTGGTGTCGCGCCAGGCGTAGATGTTTTGGTCGTCGTCGCCCACCGCCAAGATGCACAGACGCCCTTCTTCCTCGGCCTTGCGACCGGCCAGCGCACTGACCAGGCGGTATTGCAGGTCGTCGATGTCTTGGTACTCGTCGACCAGGATGTAGCGGTACCCGCGCATCAACTGTTCGCGCAGGTCATCCTCGCCCTCGACCTGACGCTTACCTTCGAGCAGCTCGACGGCCTCGCTCATCACCTGGGCGAGCCGCCCCTCCTCGACCGTTTCGCCGCGTTCGAAGCGGGTACCCGTCAGGCGCATGGTCATGCGGTGATAGGTCATGACGTTGACCCCAAACGCATCAGGCCCGACCAGCTTCAGCAGGCGCTGCTTGATCTCATTCGCGGCATGCCGGTTGAAGGTCAGCGCGACGATGCAGCGTGCCGGAACCCGGCGTACGCGAAGCAGGTAGGCGATGCGGTGGACAATGACCCGTGTCTTGCCCGAGCCGGGGCCTGCCAGCACCAGGCGGTTGACGTCATCGACATCGGAGACGATGACCCGCTGCGCGGCGCTCAGTTTCTCGACGATGCTGCGCCAGGACTCTTCGCTGGTGGCGAGCTTGAGTACCTCCTCGCGGCCGGCGAAGTAGCGCCGAATGAACTCCTGCTTGGCCAGGGTGAAGTAGTGCCTGACCAGGTCGCGGGCCTCGCGCATCGAGCCCATTGCGACTTCGGCGTACTCGCGCATGACGTGCACCTGAATGCGCTTTTCCCGGTAGTGCTCGTCCAGGCGCTGATAGTCGTCTTTGAGATACCCGGTGCGTTTGTCCGGCTCGACCTCGATGGTCATGGCGCGACGCATCACCGTCATGCCGTGGTTGAGGGTCAGTACGTCTTGTTTGTGCAGATAAAGCAGCACGTGCTCAATGGCTTTGCGGCGCTGGGATTCCGGGATGCGGCTGCGCAGGTCCAGGTCCTGATCGATCAGGTCGGTGAGTTCGCCGAACGTGGTATCGACTAACAGATCCTTGTTGCGTGAGCCCGGCGGCAGCTTGCCGATCAGAAACGGTAGCACCACCGCGGCGAGGGCGCGACGGCGCTCTCCTAGCCCTTGAATGCCCCGCCAGTTATACCCACCGCGGATGCGCAGCTTGAGAAAGTCCTGGCTGATCTGACGCAACTCGAAGCTGCTGCGCAGTTGCGTTTCGCTGTCGTGATCCTGAGCCAGGCTCCGGAGCAGACGCAGAACGTGCAGCGGTATGAGTTCCTGATTGCCCGTGGCGGTTTTGAGCGCTGCGGTCAGCAGCGGCAGGTTCAGATCCTGCCAGTCGCCGCTCTCGGCCTCGGGTGCCTGCTCCTGCAAGAGATCGAACAGCGCCGACTCCAGTTCCAGCGTGGCTTGCAGACGTTGTGTGGACGGTCCCACCACACCGTGGCGCACGTAGAGGGTGAGCTTGGAGTCATTGACCAGCAGGCCGAGATCTTCCATCTGCCGCAGGGTCGCGGTGACCTCTTCGGAGGTCAGGCTGGTCAGGGCCATCAGCGCATCGGTGTTGATGCGCTCGTCCGCGCTCGCGTCATAGAGAAAGCTCAGAATGGCCTTGAATTCTTCCAGCCTACGGGCCGGTAGCTTGGCATTGGCCAGGCGCTTGTCGGCCTCTTCTTTCGAGAGTTTCAGGCTCGCGGGGAAGATCTGGGTCTGGTTTTCCTCACGCCTTAGAAACTGCCCGCGCTCGAGCCACGCCACGGCGGTGACGACCTTCGTTTCGGCGTCGCGCTCACCGGCTTCGAAGCTCGTCTCGACCTGCTCGTCCATCAGCACTTCGCCGGCGGTGATGACGACCTTGCCGCCCTTACGCCGCTCGCTCTCCTTGCGCAGTTTGCGCAGGATCTGCTGAATGTCGCGCAGGGTCAGTTTCGAGCCCTCGCACATGCCGAATTGGTTTTCGATGTCTTGGGCGTCGTATAGCAGCACGCAGCGCGCCTCGCCCTGGTCGCGCCCCGCCCGGCCGGCTTCCTGCAGGTAGTTTTCCAACGAGCCTGGAATGTCGGCATGCACCACCAGGCGAATGTCAGACTTGTCCACGCCCATGCCAAAGGCATTGGTGGCCACGATGATCTTGAGCTCGCCGCTCTTGAACGCGTCCTGAATGTCCTTTTTCTCGTGGGGCTCGAGCCCGGCATGAAAGTACTTGCAGGCCCACCCATGGCCAATCAGAAAATCCGCCAGCTCCTCGGCGCCCTTGCGGCTGGAGACGAAGACCACTGCCCCGCCCTCGTTCCGGCCCAGTTCGTCCTCGAGCAGCGCCTGAGTGTGGTGGCGCTTCTCGGCCCGGGCGCAAGGCAGTACCTCGAAGTGCAGGTTGGTGCGCTCGTGGGTCCCGATGAAGCGCTCGAAGGTGATGTCGAGCTGATCCTTGAAGTGCTGCTCGATGTCTTCCAGCACATCGGGCTTGGCCGTGGCGGTGAAGCAACCGATGGCGGCCAGCGCGCCGTCACCGGTGAACTGCTTGATGAAGCGCGAGACGTAGAGGTAGTCCGGGCGAAAGTCCGCGCCCCACTTGGACAGGCAGTGGGCTTCGTCGAAGATCCAGGCGCCGACCTGGCGCTGGGCAATGGCCCGGCGGAAGGCCTTGTTGCGAAACTGCTCGGGCGAGACCAACAAGATGCCCACGTCCCCCAGCTGAATCTTCTCCAGCACCTCGGCCCGCTCGGGCATGGTGAGCAGGCCGTTCAGGGTGGCCGCGCACTGGACGTTGCGAGCCAGCAGGCCATCGACCTGATCCTTCATCAAGGACTGCAGCGGCGAGATGATCACCGTAAGGCTGCCATTGCGGTGAAAACGGTTCAGGGCCGGGAGCTGGTAGCACAGCGATTTGCCCCCTCCCGTCGCGAGAATGGCCAGCACGTGCTTGCCCTGCATGCCGGCCAGCACCACGTCGTGCTGTAAGGCGCGGCCGTCCGGCTCGGTACGAAAGTCATCGAAACCGAAGTAACGCTTGAGCTCGTGGCGTGGGTCATGGGTCGTGCTGCAGTAACCGCAGTTCGCTTTCCCGCAGGGCGTGTCGCGCAGCTCGGCAATCAGGCGGCCCACTTCTGGAAACTGGTGACGCACCCAGGGCGCTAGCACCGAGTTGCCGCCCGAAACGCGCAGCCAGGCCAGTGCATAGGCCAGGGGCCAGTGCAGGGACTCGTCCATCAGGTCGGTTTCGAGCAGCTGCTCCAGGCGGGTGCCGCAGACCTTGAGGGCACGGGTCAGCGTCGGGTCGGTTTCTTTGAGGAGCTCGGGGATGAGGCTGCGCAGTTCGGTGACCGGTTTGGGGCTTTTGCCGCTGAGCGAGGCGAAGAACGAGCCCAGGTCACTTTTGAGTGTTGGAGCCAGTAGTGTCTGGTAGCACAGGAGCTCGGCCTGGTGACTGGTGTTGAGCTCGGCGAAGGCCTGGCGCTGGTCGTTGAACAGGGTGAGCGTGGAGCGGCAGTCAGACAGCGGTGAGTTGAGGCTGTCACGAATGAGTTTGTAGTCCTTGACCAGGCGGTGATACGGGTTTTGCGGAAAGGCCAAAGGCGACAGGCGCAGGGTGTCGATCACCGGGAGCCCGTGCAGGGCAAGGTCTGGGGCCTGTTGTTTGAGGATCGGCAGGTCATGGTCGATGACGTTGTGGCCGAGCACGAAGCTTGCGCCCTGCCCCAGGCTGTCCAGGGCGTCGAGGACGCTGGGCAGGTCCTTGTCGACCTTGCGTTCGAGTTCCTCGCCCGTGTCGGGGCGCAGGGCACCGACCATGAAGATGCGGCCGGGTTGGTCGGCTTTGCCGGGGGCGACTTCCAGATCGAAGATCAGGCTTTTGGGTTGAGACGGTGAAGCCATCCGGACGGCGATCCTTGCAACAGACTACGGGGCTATCGGCACTGTAGCGGCAAATGCCCGGTGTAGGTAGGTGCGTGAGGTCGCGGTGGGGCGTGGTTGCGGGGGTTTCCGACGGGTGTCGATTACCCCAAAGACTGGAACAGAGAGCGGAAGAGAAAGCGCAAAAGAGCAAAAGAGCAAAAGAGCAAAAGAGCAAAAGATTGGGCGTCACCCGGCTGCGCCGGGTCGCGCTGGCGTGCTTCGCATCGAGCCGGACGGGGCCGTCTCGACCCAGGGGGCGCTCATCGCTGACGTGACGGAGTGGTGGTGATGGGCGGGTTTCGGCCAGGAGCGGTCATCGAGTGTCTACGAATACAGGGGCGATTCAGTCCATCACAAGGTAATGGGGATCACGGACAGCCTCGACAAAATCCAGGTGCTCGAGGAAAAGTATGTTGCGGGTCACTGGGACGACGAACGGCTGCTCAATATGATCCCAGGAGGTAAAGCCGGGGTCGCCTATCTGCACAGGCACCAGATCCTCAACCGGAAGATCGTCCCACAGCCAGACGAGATTGAAGCGGCTCAAGAGAATTGGCTACGCGAGAACCCTCGTAAGGGTATTCCCGCGCCGTGGGTCGCGGAAAACTGGAAAAACCCTGCATACGCGCAAGCTGTGATCTGCGGCGGCAAGAATCGACTGAGCGTGGATCAGGTAATGGCGATTCGTGCCATGGGCCAGGCCGGTGCGACGGCAGAAGTTATCGCGCCACGAGTCGGCGCGTTGAGCATTGGTCAAATTAAACGAGTGCTAGACGGCAGGACCTATGGCCGGGTATCCGGTGGGATATGATCATGTCCTTCAGTGCCTCCCTACCCCATTTGCGAGGCAGAAAGTTCTGAGCGCCTAACTGCGGCAGCAGCAACCGTTTGAGTACTTTACCGACGGCGCTGCGTGGCAGTGCTTCTAGGAGGCTAACCGCTTTCACGCACTTGAAGCCGGCTAGCTTATCGCGGCAAGTAGAGCTGAATGAGCCATTCACGCCTCTGTTCAATTTCGCAAACAAATGGGCGAGTAGAGAAAAAGGGGCGAGTAACAACCGGCATGTTCGGCTTGCGGCGAAACCATGGCTTGTAGCAGGAGCACTTAGTCCGGCCCTATGTCCAGGTTCTGCGCGATATGTTCGACGAGCTTCATCGGCTCACTGCTGTTCATGACCATGAACATGAGGTCACGTTTGCTGCGAGGAAGTAGTTGGGAGCAGCGCTTGGCCGTAGCCTTCACCGCTGAACCTTTGCCATGGATCTTAGCTGCCAGCAGCAGAGCTATCGTCGCATCAGTGAGGTTCAAGTTTGCCTCGGCGGGTTAATGCCATTGCTCAAACGCCTGAAGAAAGGCAAGGTGCCACCACTACAGCATGATCGACGAGTAAGGAAGGAGTTGTAGGTGGGAAAACCATATCATGCGGAGCTGGATACTATTCATGCTACCTATTCGTGGGCAACACAGCAGGACGTGTCACGACTCCAGCGATACTTGAGTAGATGGAGTGGTGAATATGCATGTTTCATCGGCTCTGGCGGCTCTTACTCTGCAGCGTTCGCAGCCGCTGAATTGCGGGAAATCGCACATGGCTCCCCTACCCGTGCACTGACCCCAATGGAGCTGTCGGCCAAGGCCAGATTCACTCCTACCTCGAAGGTCATGCTGCTTTCAGCAGAGGGTCGCAATCCAGATGTTCTGGCCGCAGCGACCTACGCGATGCAGTCGGATATGACCTGTGCGGCGCTAACGCTTACGAAAGACAATCCGCTCACCAGGCGCGCTATAGAGAACCGGGCAACACGCATTTTTTCTTATGAGATGCCGTGGGGGAAAGACGGCTACTTAGCAACGAATAGCCTGATCGCGACCGTTTTGTTGGTACACAGGGCTCTCTTTCCTGAAGGCACAGGAAGCGAGTTCCTTGTGCAGCTGTTCGATGCGGAGGTTTTGCTCCGGTACCGCAATCAGTGGCGTGCTGACGCCACGATCAAGACGATGGGTGGGCGAAACTTCATCGTTCTTCACGACCCGATGACCAAGTCTTTTGCCATCGACCTGGAATCTAAACTCTCCGAGTCCGCAGTCGCCAAGGTTGAAATTGCCGACTATCGGCAATTCGCTCATGGCCGACACCTACAGCTGGCAGATGGAGCTGCCGGCACCGCAGTCATTGCTGCTTTCGGCCGGGATGCCAAGGATCTGGCGGAAGCAACCCTGGGGCTTTTCCCATCGGATGTACTGACCTTCAAACTTGAGATTCCTGGCGAGGAGCCAAATGAATTGGTGGTCGCCGGGCTGGTGATGGCGACACTCCTAACCGAGGCGATCGCCAGTGCAGTGGACCGGGACCCCGGGCAGCCAACGGTTCCAACCTTTGGCCGGGAGATCTATCGACTGGATAGCAGCCAGCACTTTCATGGTTGGGGTCAATCAGAGAATCGATACTTGCTGGCAGCTCGGCGAAAGTTCGATCATCGCAACGTCTCAGCAGACGAAATGGACACGGCCGAGATTGCGGCAAAAGTCTATGAGGGCAAGCTGCAGGCCGCCGTCTATAAGGCGATCATCAGTGATTTCGACGGTACTTTATGCAATGCGGAAGACCGCTACAGCGGCATGTGCCCGCACATTGCAAAGCGGATTCTTCAACTTATCGATGATGGCCTGATCTTCTCAATCGCCTCGGGTAGGGGTGGATCCTTGCGCAAGGATCTTGTTAAGGCGTTCCCGCCGGAGTACCACAAAGCGATATGGGTCGGTTATTACGGCGGCTCGTTGATTCAACCTCTTGACGCAGAGGTCGAACATCCGGCCCCCAACCCAATGTTCGAAGATCTTTTAGGCTGGCTCAAGACCACCGCGTACTACCCCCGGCTGGAAAATTCTAGAAAATCCAGGGGGGGACAACTGACCATCACGGTTTCCAGCCCAGAAGAGTCTAGAAAACTGCGTCTGGCTTTACGCACCCGCCTCAATGCAGAAGAGCTCGGAAACTGGAAAGTGTTTTGCTCGGGCCACTCGATCGATGTCTTGGACGGCGACACGAGCAAGAACAAAGTGGTGAAGACGATTGGGGAGAAATTTGGCTTCGACCCCCTTACCCAGGTTTTACGTCTTGGGGATAGTGGTGATGAGGAAGGGAACGACTACGACTTGCTGAGCCAAGGCTGTAGCCTAAGCGCTGACCGTGTGTCTGCATCGTTGACCTCCTGCTGGAATTTCGCCTCCCCAGGTTCGAGCCAAGCCGGTGCGACCCAACAGTATTTGGATTACCTGCAGAAAACTGACGAAGGATTTGGGCTTCGTTTCTAATCTCCAAGGAAGGTGTTACTTGAAGAGTAAGATTGCCCTGAGGTTGTTAGCTGAACAGATGGACTGGAGTGACGAGGAGGCAACGGAAGAGTTCTCCGCACTTCAGTTGATGATCACCCATAAGTACGATGGCTACCAGGGGTTTCAGCCAGCATCGCGGTTCCATGTCGCCCTACTGAATTGGTTAAGCCAATTCCAGGACGTCGCACAAAGGCGTGTCGCGTTCAGCATTATCAAGGAGCGTCTGGTCTACATCACGCAGCGCGAGATGCATCATCTGGTGAGCCTGATGATGCCGGAGCTAGACAGACTCATGCGCAAGCAAATTGCGAAGGAGTTAGGCGTTCAGTTCTACGAAACGTGGACTGATCCGGCCGCCGGTCGGCGACTTTGCCTTCTTCGACGTCGAACGCTCTTTGTAGGGTTGAGCGATGGTGCGCGCATCGATGTCTTCCGTCGCTACAACGAGGGCACGATTTCCAATGAGCAAGTCGTTCCCTTCAGCGAAATGTCCAGCCAGAAATGGAATAGCCTTATCAAGGAACTCAGAGAGTGGTTGGACAAGCACGACTATCAAGACGAACCAGCTTCGTTTGAAGCAGTATGCTTAGTGGACGACTTTTCAGGCTCGGGTGACTCCCTGCTCCGGTTTGACGATCAAGAACAGAAATGGAAAGGCAAAATAAGCAAGTTCTATGATGTCAACGAGGACAAGATCGGCAGCATTCTTGCTGAAAAATGCCGTCTCTATGCGCACCATCACTTGGCATCATTTCAAGCTGAGCAAGCGATCAATGATCGGTTAGCACGGTTCAGTGCAGACCATCCGGCGTTCAGCTACAACGCCACATTTTCTTACGTGCTCCCGCAAAACATTGTGGTTGATGATCAGACTCTCCCACCAGAGCTGATCGACCTCATCAAATCCCACTATAACAAGGGCATTCAAGATAACCATGTTGGGGACAACATATGGTTTGGCTATAGCGATTGCGGTTTGCCTTTGGTGCTCGAACACAACACACCGAATAACTCAATTGCCCTGCTCTGGGCTGACTCAACCGGGAGTAAATTTACTGAGCAGCACAAAATGAAACCCCTATTCGCTCGACGCAAACGGCACTCGACCAATGGATAATCCGTTTAAGAAGCGCGCCACTGAGTACGTGGCAGAGCCCAGTACTTTGCTACCTCTGGTTAGCCACACTCCCCTACTTGAGTTCTTCTCGCTTGATGGCGTTGAGTTGCTGGAAAAGCTCAGCATCGTCGTGGGAACACCAGGATGCGGCAAAACTACGATCGCCCGAGTCATCGAATTTGACTCCTTGGCAACACTCGCTCGTGACCCAGTTGAGATCAACAAGGAGCTAGCTGTAGCGCTTACGCAGCTCAGCATCCTGAGGGATGGGACGCCGTCCCTGTTGGCTTATCGCTTACCGATGACCACAAACTTTCGCAGCATCTGGGATCTGCCGTATTCAGAGTCCATCCGGGCGACATTGCTCCGTGCTTATGTGCAGTCCAAGGCGGTTTTGGGTTGGTTCCGACAGCTTGAGACTGTCGAAGAGCTAGACATCGAGCAAATCGAGATTGTTATAAGTAGCGATTCGGAGTCAGCGCGTAAAGTCCTCAAGGCCGATTCGCCCAGTGATTTTCGAGAATACGCGCGGAGAATCGAGCTCGCGGTATTCAAAGTGATCACTGCGCTTGTAGCGCCCAGCGAGCAGGATCTGGCAGAAATCATCAATGAAACATATGACGTCTTTGAATACATAGAGCGATTCAGGGTGAGGAACTGGATTGCTGACACGCCGGGTGAGTATGTCGATCTTCTGCCGATGGCCATCGTCGACGATGCCCACGAACTGCACCCTCTCCAATTTGCTCAGCTACGAGACTGGCTGAAGCGGCGCAACATTAAGATCGGTCGCTGGGTCATGTGCCGTCCGGATGTCGTATCGCCTGAGGATTATCGAGATGCGATGGCCAAGGAGGTGATGGAAGATGGCGAGCAACGACCAGGTACAACAGGTGGACGAGACTACATTCTTAGGCTGATGCAACCAAGCAACCGCAGCGCCAAACGTTTCTTGGTTGTTGCTAGGGATATCAGTAGTCGGTATCTCAACGGGATAAATGAACTATCCCGCCGCTCGATTAAGACACTCCCCAACATTCTTGATCAGAACAACGTGTCTTTGACTGCGTCTCAGCTTGAGCAACTGCGCAAGAGCGTGGTGGAGTTCCAGCAGGAGTCAAGGCTTTCTAAAGCGGTAATCGACTCATTACGCGCTCGCATTCCAGAGACAACCCAACCTGACGAAGCTCTAGCAGCCCTCCGGATTCTACTCAGGCGCGAATGGAATAGGACACCTCAGCTTGGCCTGCTGGATGACGATCCAACAGATGAGCCGCTGACAGGTGATCGCACCGTCAGCCCTGCTCTGCTTGAGGGTGCTCGCTTGCAGTTGTTCCATGAGTTTGGGCGGCCGTATTACTTCGGCATGGACAAACTCTCAGAGGCTAGTAACAACAACATTGAGCAGTTCATTCGCCTGTCTGGGTCCCTCATCGACGAGCTGATTGTCCGTGTCGTTAGAAACAGGAAGCCAGAGCTTTCAGCCAAGCTTCAACATGATGCTTTGCGAAAGCTCTCACTGAAGATCATGGACGAATGGGACTTCCCTTATCACGCTTTGGTCAAAGACCTTCTGGCCGGCATGGCAAAGCGCTGTTTGGATCGGACGCTACTGCCCAACGCTCCTCTGGACCATGGCGCCAATGCCATTGGTATTCCTCAGGAAGAAATGGACAAGGTGCTTGCTCGATCTGAGCGCCTTACCCGTGTTCTTCACTTTGCGTTTGCCTATAAGGCCTTGGTGTTCGTCCCACAATACAAATGCAAAGGGCGGGTTTGGTGCCTCCTAGAGATCGGAGCTATTCCGAGCATCGCCTATGGTTTGACCCTGCGCCGCGGTGGCTTCATTGAGGACACACTCTCTGGCCTGCAGTCGCTGCTTAAGGAGTAAGCATTGTGGATTTGATTACTCACAAGGACACGGAGGAGTGTTACGCGTTTTTCAACGGCTACTTCACTCTGCCCAAAAAAGCGCTTTTTGTGGGCACGCTGGGCTTCAGCGACGCGTGCCTGTACTTCCCGAGGATGATCTGCGATCTGGAGTGCTTTGACTTTCTCTTCTTGATCGAAGAACGCCCGGAGGTTTCGCCGGTCCTTGAGCAGTCTGCAGACCAAAATAGGCAGGAGCTGATGAAAATGCTGAGCCAGCACAAGCTCAGCTTCGAACCGGTCCCTATTATCGCGGATGACACAGCTAGCACAGCTGGCAGGAACGCCGCCTCGACCTTCGATAAATGGCTGGCAAACGGCTATACCGACGTGATTGTGGATGCGACAACTATGTCCCGGGGGGTGTGTTTCCCCTTGGTGAAGCAAGCATACGAGAGTAAGACCAGCGCTCATGTAGTCATCGCTGATCGTGTAGCCTCTCCGCTGAAGACGACTGCCATGTACACCGACTCGCCGCAGTACATGCATGGCTTCCAGGCAGATATGGACACCGATAAGGTCAAGGACGCGATCAAGCTTTGGATCCCTCAGCTTTCCGAGAACAACCATGACTCACTGGAGCGCATTTTTCGTAAGGAGCGCCCAGACGAGGTTGCTCCCATTCTCCCCTTCCCCGCAGTGAATCCTCGCCGTGGGGATGAACTCATGCGCGAATTTCATGACCTGATTCTTTCAGATTGGGACGTGAACCTGCTGGACATCATCTATGCACACGAGTCAGATCCGACGGATGTGTTCGAGACGATCAAACGCATTCACAGTGGTAGAGAAGTGGCTCTGGATGGCTTCCAAAAAACGCCGCCACGTACCATTTTGTCGCCCAGTGGCAGCAAGATGGGCAGCCTGGGCATGCTTTTTGCGGCCATAGCGCTTGATCTTCCAGTGGTATACTCGGAGACGATGGGATATAGGTGTGAACAGCAAATAGTCCCGCCGGTCTCAACAGAGATGCCGGACCGCATGTGGCACGCTTGGTTACGCCATCCGTAAGGGTTCCCCAGGATGGGGAGGAGGATGTATGTGGCAGCAGAATCGAATTGTCGGTACCGGGCTCTTTGCCCTGGACGTAATTTTAGGAGCGGACTCTCGCCGCTTGGGTTCTGCACTAGGTGGGTCGACAGGTAACGTTCTGTCCATCCTGGGATCCCTAGGTTGGGCAGCTACGCCTGTTGCAAACTTTGGCCAGGATTCTGCCGGCGAAAGAATCTGCAATGAGCTTCAAGCCATCGGGGCAGATCTCCGATTCGTGGATTTTTCCAGCTCCCAACGCACGAACGTGATCTACCAGCATCAGTTAGCACCTCAAAGCAGTAGCTCTCCGACACACCGCTTTAGCTTCAGCTGCCCCTGCTGTGGCAAGAAGCATTACCCCGTAGTCGAGTGTGACGACCGAATCGTCAACAAAGCTCTGCAGGGGCAATCAAAGACCGATGTGTTCTATCTCGATCGGCCTACCAAGGCAGGTTATGAGCTAGCCAAGTCCTATTATGAATCTGGAGCCTTGGTCGTCTTCGAGCCCTCTACTGCCGGCGATGATGAAGATCTTTTCTCCGCAATTCTGCAGAACGTCCACATCATCAAATACGCGGATGAGCGCTTCCATTCGTTTTCTCGACCGCTCCCCAGCTCCATTCTGGTTGAGATCCAGACTCTAGGCCCGCGCGGGCTGCGCTTCCGCAGTCCAGCCTCCGACAGCGCGTGGCGCCAACTGTCAGCTTTTCCCCTACCAGAGGTTGAAGACACTGCCGGCGCAGGTGACTGGTGCACCGCTGGATTGGTGTATTCCCTACAGCAAAACCGTGTACACGCCTGGCACGACATAGAGGAAAGCGAGCTGGAGCACGCGCTGGCGTTTGGTCAGGCGCTTTCCTCAATGAACTGCCTAACCCGGGGCGCTCGCGGGTTACTGGGGGTTCTTACACCCGACGAGATTCTTTCGTTCGCCCAGCAGCTGTGCACTGGCCGCGACAATCAGGCAGGCGATACAGCGACAGCCTCGCAACTCGGGAAGCTTGCCTGGCAGAAGACACACACCATCGCGATCAGTAGCACGGACCCACTTGAAGTGTGCTGTCAGGCTCGCTGATTTAGTCGACTGGCACAGCAGCTTTCCGCGGCTTTTTGGTAGCTCTTACGGACGTTGCTTCTGCCTTACGAAGCTCGTCGCGAACCTCCATCAGCAGCACGCCGAGCATATTCTTGCCCTTGCCGTTGACCTCGCCCCACGTCCTGTTGACTTCGTTATCAACAGTGGCCGACTCGACGAGCCTCGCCTCACCGGTAGAAAGCAGGAGCGCTTTCAGATCCTCATGCTGAGTGAACTTGGCCAGGAGAATGGCTCGCATGCGCTCAAATTTAACTTTCGACCAACCTGGGCGAATGTCCCACCAGTAAAGACCGTGAGCAGCCATTGCCACTAGCGCTGGCGATGGAGCGGCAAGGATCCAATCCCGTACGGCCTCCTTGCGAGGCTTGCCAGCTTGGTAAGCATGTTCGGAGGTGGGATATACAACGTCCTCAAACAATACTTCGCGCTTGTACAGGTTGCTTAAGGCCCCATAAGGCTTTTCGTTTGCACGGTAGAACCGAATTTCCTGCATTACTGCTCCTTGCCTAATGACTATCGGCCTGAGGCCAAGCATATGGGTTGCCAAGGCGACCCGCTAGGGAAACTCCGAACAAGGTGCTGCTGATCTGCTGAAATAGCACTCCCGCCCCCCCTGAGCCGTGCGACAGCTTCTTGGCGAATTCGGGGGTATTCAGAGCAAGCAACGACGTGTGTTTTCCCGTCGATGATTGTCCGAATGATTGGAAAATCTAGCGAATTGTGAAGCTGTGCGATCAGCCGCTTTAGAAATGCCAAGGGCCTTGGCACCACAGATTCAGACGGGCTCACAGCCTTTCGCTTCAGCACGCCTCTGCCCTTTCTGTGCCTTCCCCCTCAGCGCCAGCCGCAGCGCTAATCCCCAGCTGTCTCCAATAGGGCATCGCCACCCACTTAAGCATGAACCACCAAGCATATACGACAGCTGCCGAGTAGAACTCGTCGTCATCCATCAGCCCGTGTGCGAATGCGTTCCGCAGATTGGGCCCGAATGGGCTGCAGAAGAGCGCTTTGATTTCAAACACCACCTCCGCGCTGAATAGCTCTTCAACTCCCGCCACTTCCATGAGCGTGCTCAGTCCATTCTCGTTTTCGATACCCTCAAGGTCAGTATTGGAGGTATTCAGCCCGGCAGCCTTCATGTGGTACCGAACGATGTTTTCCAACTGGGGAATAAGGAAATGGGCGGCTACGCCAAAGTCACCGATTATCCCCCAGTAAAGGCCTTTGCCTGTCATGACCGCGCGTTCTGGCGGCACCAGTGCTGAGGCTTGCGCAATCGAGATCAAGTCCTGTTCCTTGTAGCAATGCTCGCGTTGCATCACGCTCAACGCCGGCAAAACTCCACCATGGACAGTCAATTCTCTGATGATGGCGTGCCCTTTGACCATCTCGGCCCAGATGCGATCCTCATCGGATGCTGTTGGCACGGCGCTCATCGACATCGGATTGGTTTTGGCGATGACACGACCAGACCGATCGACATGGGTTGCGCCGCTGAGCGCACCCAGCAAACCGACCCTTAAGGTCTTCAGCGCCCCCGCTCTCGCCTGCGCTGGCCGCGCGAAGGGGTACATGACGGTGAAAGCATGTAGTGCAGCGATGGCAGTTTTACCGGCTACCTGTTCAAGGGCCGCGCTTACCAGGTCAGATATATCCATTGAGGGAGTTGACACTACGTGCATCATCTCGACCGTGCAGGAACCTGCTTCAGCAATTTGTTTTCGCAGCCGAGTGAGGATGTCGACAACGCCTAGGTCTGTACGAAATTTAAGCGGGACACCCCGGTAGATTTGAAGTGCCTTTTCCAGATGGTTCAACGCGATTAAGGGTTGGGCGCCTTCCCCCTCACCCCGTAGAGTTGCTTCGGTTACCCAGGTTTGTGCGACCGCTGCAGTCATCCGAGCCGCTGCCAACTGGTCACGGGCGGCTCGGTAACCCTCCATGCTTAGCTCGAAACATCTGCGGGCCCTGAACAACTCGCCCTCCAGCTCTGAGGCTCGGCCAATCTGCTCCAATTTCTGGGGCAGGTCTGCGGCCTGGCTGTGAGTGAGTCGATGCTCAAGCACCGTGCTTGCGAGCTGCGTAAGCATGGGCGATGGATCTTTCAATTCTTCGTCCAGTGCGTCGTATAGGCGGGTTTTCAGCTGCTCAAAATAGGCCTTCCCGCCTTTCCCCATAGCCTTCGCGAGCATCAAGGCGCGATTCCAACACTCCTTGCCTCCCTGCCACCACACCTCGTCGCTTAAGGGAACCACCTGGTATCCCTCGACTGCGGCTTGGGCATGTTTGATGTGACGATGTCCTGGGGTAATCCAGAGCAATTCAGAAATGCGTGCTTTCAGCAGACCATTGTCCAGTTCGTCAGCAAGATCTGTGATAAACGCCAGCTCTTCGGGAGCGAGATCGGAAACCACGATTGATCGCTTGTCCTCGAGGATTGCGAACGGTCTCAAGGGCTCATTGGCGTTTGAAGGATTGAGCATAAAGGAGCACAGGTCGGACAGTAGCCATAACACACGCGCCTTCGCGTATTCCCCTGCTTTCAACTCGGCACGAGCACTCGCTGCCAAAGCGCTCCACATGTCCTGATAGCTGAGAGGAATGTCCTGGAGCACTGCTGCCAAGTCGATGGATTGGAAGGCATCGATTGTAAGGGGCGTAGTTTGGGGGTAACGGTAGTACTGCTCTGGCATAGGAGATCCTCGAACTCACCGAAAACTCGAAATGATCGAGCTTCCCTAAAGCCCTGATGTTACCTGCTACCCTCTTTCGAGGGTGTACATCAAGACCGACATTGTTCGGCTGGGAGGTGGCGCACCCATGACGCGCAGTTGGTAGTGGGGAATGAATAGGCCCTGCTTCCCTAGACCGTTCGAAGCTTCATCGTGAGGCTAATTTTTGAGCATAGCAGGCCGCTTTTGGCCGATAACAGTCATCCAATAACGCAGCGCACCTCCGGCGCTAGCCTCACCG
>JAEAMG010001060.1_pt1 | contig 23922 bp, 18 predicted proteins | sample 8958741 | NCBI WGS metagenome assembly JAEAMG01 (sample SAMN16933256, study PRJNA681125) | bioreactor sludge metagenome | isolation source: anaerobic bioreactor treating anionic surfactant - SDBS | place: India: Bengaluru | collected 2019-02-28 | reverse complement strand
CTACGGGAGCGTGAGATGGCGCGTAGCTGTCGAGCCCTGGCGAGGCTGCGTGAGGTCCTCACAAACACCCAGCATCACGATGAATCGCCGCGAGAACATGGATGGTCAGTGATGTCGGCGGTGTGCCCAACGCAGCCTTGCTTGCGCTCGGCAGCTGCTACGGATTTGCGCGGTGTTGGATAAGACGGTATCTACGGGATACATGGGCTTTTAAAGCCACCAGACATCCCACAGCGGGTAGTCGTGAACACGCCTGACCAGCCCTGCACGAATGGGGTTACACACCACGTAACGTGCAAAGTCTTTCAAGTCCACTTCGCGCCGAACACCACGGTCATGATAGCCCTTTTGCCATAACCGCCCCTTACGACCTAGAGCACCGTTAACCGTTAGGCTGCTGCGCGATTTAATTCGACACATCAGTTCCGCCAACGTCCGCTCCTGGAGTTGAACCAGCCAATGCATATGGTCTGGCATGACCACAAAGGCCAGAGAGTTAACCCAATCATCCTCGTGGGCTTCTCGAAACTGCTTCACAACCAGGCGCCCGAGCCGCCAATCGTCGAAGATTGGTTCACGCCGGTTCACCACGGCGGTCAGCAAGTAAACGCCCCCTGCTTGTGACGCTCTACCGATTCGCAAACGGCCTGATTTGTTCGATGTGAGCATTCCTTGCCCCCGTTCTATTGAAAGGAGGCAAGGACGCTACAGAAAAAAACAGCTAAACAGCGAACCCAAAAAGCGACGAGATATTACCCGTCAGCGGCCCATACGAATGGTGTTCCACACCCGTGTGCGAATCCGGTCGATATTCAGCGGCATCGCTTCCAGCGCGAATAACTTGCCCATCATTTCATCGCTGGGGTAGATCTTGGTGTCGGCCTTGATCTCAGGGTCTACCAGACTATCCGCTGCACTGTTGCCGTTGGCGTAGTGCACGGAGTTGGTGATGTCCGCCATCACCTGGGGCTCCAGCAGGTAGTTCATGAACGCGTAGCCGGCCTTTTCATCGGGGGCATCGGCGGGCATGGCCACCATGTCGAACCAGATTGCGGCGCCTTCCTTGGGAATCTGATAGCCGATCTTCACGCCATTCTTGGCTTCCTTGGCGCGGCTTTCGGCTTGCAGTACGTCGCCGGAGAAGCCGACCGCCACGCAGATGTCGCCATTGGCCAGGTCGCCGGTGTATTTCGAGGAGTGGAAGTACGCCACATAGGGCCGCACTTTCATCAGCAGCGCCTCGGCTTTTTTGTAGTCTTCAGGTTTTTTACTGTGGGGTGGCAGCCCCAGGTAATTAAGGGCGATAGGCAGCAGTTCCGGGCCGTTATCGAGGATGGCTACCCCGCATTTGCTGAGCTTTTCCATGTACTCGGGCTTGAAGATCAAGTCCCAGGAGTCCACCGGTGCGTTATCGCCCAGCACCGCCTTGACCTTGTCGATGTTGTAGCCGATACCGGTACTGCCCCACAGGTACGGGAAGCCATGGGCATTGCCCGGGTCGTTGTTTTCCAGGGCCTTGAGCAGCACGGGGTTGAGGTTTTTCCAGTTGGGCAACTGGCTCTTGTCGAGCTTCTTCAAGGCGCCGCCCTGGATCTGCCGCGCCATGAAGTGATTGGACGGGAACACCACGTCGTAGCCGGAGTTACCGGTCATCAGCTTGCCATCGAGGGTTTCATTGCTGTCATACACGTCGTAGCTGAAGCCGATACCGGTCTGCTTCTGGAAATTCTTCGTGGTGTCCGGCGCGATGTAGCTGGACCAGTTGTAGATCTTCACCGTCTCGGCGGCCTGGCTGATAGAGGCCACCAACATCAAGGGCAACAGGGCAATGGCTTTCATGGTTCGATTTCCTGGCGATTTTAGGGCTGTTTTTATGGCAGGCGATCAAGGATCAAAGCGTTACAAAATCAGTACGTAGGTCTTGCGCACGGTTGCCTGGATGTCCCAGATGCCGGTGCTGTTGGCCGGCAACATCAGTGCATCGCCGGCTTGTATGTGAACGATTTCACCGTTGTCAGGGGTGAAGGTGCAGCGCCCCTGGATAAAGTGGCAAAACTCCTGGGATTTGATCTGCCGACGCCAGCGGCCCGGGGTGCATTCCCAGATACCGGTCTCGACGCCGTCGCTGCGTTCAACGCTCAGGGTCGAGGCCACGGCGATCGGCTCGCCCAGGGGCACGGCCACCGGTGACGAGTCCGGCAAGTGGGCATTCAGCGTGTCTTTGAATTGAGTGATGCTCATGGGGTTTTCCCGTGTAGGTGAAACGACTTAGTGCATGAAACCTTCCATGAACCCGGCCACACCGGTCGCCAGTTTGCGGCGCCAGGGGGCGGTGTTGGGGTTGGCCAGCACCTGGTCTTCATGGACAAAACTGCGAATGATCGCGTTGTAGCCGAGCCAGCGGCACGGCTCCGGCTCCCAGGCTTTGAGCGCGTCGAGGCCGCGCTCGCGGATCACCCAGGGCTGGTGGATGAGCGGCGTGTCGCGCCCGAGGATCAGGTCGGCCAAGGTGCGACCGCCCAGGTTGGTGGCACCGACGCCCTCCCCGCCGTAACCACCGGCCAGGGCGATGCCGGTCTTGTGATCGCAGAGCATGTGCGGCCGGAAACTGCGCGACATGCCGAGGTTGCCGCCCCAGGAATGGGTAATCCGCACCTTTTTCAGCTGCGGGAAAAGTTCGCCGAACAGGTAGCGACGTAACGCCACTTCGCTGTCAGTCAAATCGAAGTTATGGCGCAATTTGCCGGCGAACTGGTAACCGCCCCGGGCACCGAACACCAGGCGGTTATCCGCCGAGCGTTGGCCATAGGTGACCTGGCGGCTACTTTCGCCAAAGGCCTGGCCGTGGCTCAGGCCGATTTCATCCCAAGTACTGGCGGGTAGCGGTTCGGTCGCGACGATCAGGCTTTGCACGGGTAACTGGTACCGACCGAGGAGTGGCAAGGTATTGGCGTAACCCTCGACAGCCGGCACCACCCAGGCAGTACGCACGCTGGCCCTGGCGGTACGCAGGCTGCCGGATTGCCAGTGGGTGACCGGACTGTTTTCATAAATCGTCACGCCCATGTTTTCCACCACCCGCGCAAGGCCGCGCACCAGCTTGGCCGGGTTGATCGTGGCGACATGGGGTGCATGGATACCGCCATAGGGCTTTGCGATGCGGATCTGTTCAGCCAACTGTCGAGGGCTCAGCCAGCGGTAGTCGGCTTCGGTCAGGCCTTGGGCGTAGAGCTTGTCCAGGTAAGCACGCAGGCTGCCTTCTTGCTCGGGGTAGCGTGCGGCGCAGTACAGCGCGCCGCCCTTGCGGTAGTCGCAGTCGATGCCTTCACGGGCCAGCACCTGGGCCACTTCGTCGGGAATGCCATGCAGCAGGTCGAAGGAGGCGCGGCGCTGTTCAGGCGCAAGGCCGGCCAGCAGGCGGTCTTCGCCCAGCAGATTGCCCATCAGCCAGCCGCCGTTACGGCCCGAGGCGCCGAAGCCTGCGGTTTGCGCCTCGATAATCGCGATCTTCAGCTCGGGCGCCTGGCGTTTCAGGTAGTAGGCGGTCCACAGTCCGGTGTAGCCGGCGCCGATAATGGCCACATCGACGTCCAGGTCATGCTCAAGGGCCGGCCGCGCCAACAGCGGGTCGTCCAGTTGGTCCATCCATAAACTGATAGTGCGCCATGCCGGCATGCCAAGCTCCCCAACCACGTTTCGATGGGGGGATCCTAGAACTCCGGGTTATTCGCTGTCTTGCGCGCGTGCACGCAGGGAAATTTGTTTGACGTAGGCCTTGGGCGATTGGCCGGTGTGCTGGCGGAAGGCGCTGTAGAACGCCGACAACGAATTGAAACCGGCGGCGAAGGCCAGGTCGTCGACCTTGATCGGTGGCTGTGCTTTATCCAGCGCGGCCAGCAGATGCTGGAGCCGAGCCTGGTTGACATAGCGGTAGAAACTTTGCCCCAGCACCTGGTTGAGCAGGTAGGAAATCTGATTGCGGCTGTAGCCACATTCCTTGGCGACGCGCTGCAGGTCCAGTTCCGGGTCCAGGTAAGGCTGCTTGCGCTCGAAGTACTGCTGCAAGTCATTGGCCATATGCCCCAATTGCTGGGGCGACAGGCCCAGGCGGCTGACGCTGGGACGCTGGGCTCGGGAGGGCTGTTCATGCACCAATGACGCGTACTCATTGACGCGCCAGATCAGACCATCGCGCACGGTGATGGCCTCGCTGGTACGAAATGACACCAGTCCCTGACCACCACGCAAGGTGATGCGGTACTGGATGAACGCGGTATCGCCATCGGCGCGAATGCGGTCGGTGTGCTCAATCGCCTCGTCAGCTTCGCGGGGCATGCTGGCTTGCAGGTATGCGCGCAGTTCGGCGTAACCGACTACACGGTTCTGAAAAAAGTCGTGGTACTGGATGTCCGGGTGGTAGTAGGACATCACCCCATCCAAGTCGCGATGGCGCCAACACAGATGGTGGCGCAACACCAGGTCGCCCGTGGCGTGGGTGTGCTGGCAATCATCGTCGGGGGCAATGTCGGGCATGGAGGACTCTGCGGAGAATAAACCGTGGAGATTGCCGAAGTTCAGCGGGGTCTTCAATGCACAATTGCAGCGCCTGACTGATGGCCTTTTGCCCTGCATTGGTAAGTCATGACCTACATCAATCTTTAGGAAAACAACCGCCGAACGGGGCGAAAAAAGTCACCTTGCACTTACGAACGAATGCTATTTTTAAGCTCTTCGACGCCACGACCAGTGACGGTCATGGCCCCCCTGCCGCGAGCTAAAGGAAGCGCTCAATGAACAAGGTGGGCAACATGAACAAAGTGACGTTCCCCAACGCCTGCCAGCTGATGCGCTGGCATTTTCATCCGATGGGCTTCGAGGCGAGCATGGACGCGCCCGGCAGTATGATCGCCCGCCTGTTCGACCGCGCCAGCGGCGAGACGCTGATTGCCATTGCCGGCATCCCCTGCGCCACGGTGATGAATGCCGCCGATGTGGAGCGGATTATCGAGGCGGTGGAGGATGAATTGGAGTCGTTTGTGCCGCCGTTGTCGCTGAGGGCCTGATCCCGGCCCAGCCAACAAAAAGAAGCTCAACTGTGGGAGGGGGCTTGCTCCCGATAGTAGGGTGTCAGTCACCACCTACAGTGACTGAACCAGCGCTATCGGGAGCAAGCCCCCTCCCACATTGGAATCGCATTTGTCCCCTACGAATGGCGCTGATCGTCGAAAAACGCTTTCTTGCCGTCAACCCGCTCCGAGGCCTTGGGCACATTCACTGCCTGGTCTTCGGGCTTCTCCACGTACCAGTAGCAATGGCTCACGGCCCGGGTAATCCCGACGTAGGCCAGGCGCAGCACTTCGTCCTTTTGCGCAGTGTCATAGGGCTCGCTGTCCCCGTCCTTGCCCAAGCCCGCCATGCGGTACACCTGGTTCTTGTAGGGCGAACTGGTCAGATGCTGGCAATCACCGAGCAGGAACACCGCATCCGCCTGCAGGCCCTTGGCGCTGTGGTACGTCAGCTGCTTCAACCTGCGCGCCGCCGCAGGCAAGCTAGAATCAACATTAATAACCGACTGAATATGCTCTTGAATCAGTATCTTATCGCTACTTTTTCGATACAGCATTAACACTGAATCGCCCCTTTGATAATGCTCCAGCAGCTGCCGACCCAGCGCTGCATCGTCGCGCTCCACTACTGTGACCGGCACCAACGCTTTTGGCGTGCCACTGGCCTTGGCCTTTTTCCCGGGGATGGCCGGCGCGGCGCGCACAATATGTTCGGCGGCGTCGATGATGTGCTGATGGCTGCGGTAGTTGTCGCTGAGCATCACGCGGGTCGTGCTCGGCGATGGGAATTCCTGGTTGAATTCCATGAAGTACTTGGGCGAACTGCCGCGCCAGCCGTAGATCGACTGCCAGTCATCGCCCACGCACAGCAAGGACGATCGTTGCGCGCCACGGCCCACATGCATCGCCGGGCCACGGCTGCGGATTTCCCGCAGGCTGGCGCGTATCCACGAGACGATCTGTGGCGATACGTCCTGGAATTCGTCGATCATCAGGTGCGACATCGGCCGCAGCAGCGGATCGCCGAGCAGCTTGAGGTTTTCCGGGGTGTTTTCGCCAAACAGCGAGAACATGCGGTTATAGGTCATGATCGGCGGCGACTGGTCGAGAAGATGGTCTTCCAGGGCTTTCCAGAAAATGCTCAGGGCTTCAAAGAAGTACCGGTCCGGATCGTCCTTGGCGAAGCTCATCTGGCCGACGGCGGTGGGTACGTCCAGCCCCAGGTTCTCGATAAAGCCGGCCGCCATCACGAAACTGTCCAGCAGCGGCGCCGACGCCAGCTCGCCCTTGACCTTGTAATCAAAGCCGGGACCCGCGCTCGCATCACCGGCGAGGCTGCTTAAAAGACGCTTTGACGAATCATAGCTATCAAGCCATATCAAAGGCTTACGACAGAAAGCTTGAAACAATGTGCGCTTTACCGCCCACTCTGCGCGTACCGACAGCTTCGAGTTAGGCCGACTGATCTGGGCGTTTTCCCTGGAGTCAAAGCCCAGCACCACCCACGCATCCAGCTCCGGGATGTAGCCATGGCAGTGAAACTGCGCGCCATTGATTTCGAAGCGCTGGCGACTGGGCTCAATCCCCTTGATCGGCCAGGCGCCGGCACGAAACCACAGGTCTTCGATCGCATCGCAGAGCTCTTCATCGCGCTTGGCCGCCAGTTCGGTTACCGCCACGCGTTTTTGTACATCCGGATGATCGCGCTCCAGCTCCCACAGTTGCAGGCCTTGGCGCGCCAGCGGTGCAATCAGCTCACGAAACCGCGCGTGCTGGCCATGCAAACGGTGATAGCAGGCATTCATCTGCTGGCGCTGGGCGTCGCTGATGCGCAGGTCGAACGGGTTGCTGTCAGCGTCTTCGAAACCGGCACTGAGGTTTTCGAACGCCTGCAGGCGTTCGAAACCCGGCAGGCTGCGGACCATCGGCAGAATGCGCGAGTGAAAGGTGCGCACCACCGCCTGGGCTTCTTTCATGCCAAGGGGTTGGCCCCACAGGTTGAGAATTTCCATCAGCTTGTTGATGAAGTCTTTGCGCGACTCGCGGGTGAAGGTCACCACGGTCATCGAGCTCAATTCGAAGCCCAGGTAATGGGTGAGCAGCAAAATGCGCAATACCAGCGAGGTGGATTTACCCGCACCGGCACCGGCGATCACCGAGGTTGACGGCGTGTCGCTGAAGATCATCTTCCATTGCGCCGCACTTGGCTGGGCATGGGCCGGTAGCAACCGAGCCACGTCAGCCTTGATGCGTTTCTTCACGTCGGCGCTCAAGGGCAGCCGCCAATCATCGAACAGGCTGTCATCGACGCCGGGCGCGCGGTGCTCATCGGGACGGAAGTCGCGGATCAACAGGACTTGCCGGCCTTCCTCAATGCCATCGGCCTTGCCCTCGCGATAGCCATACTCCACGCCGGCCTCGTGACCACTGCGAAAACCATCGGCCTGCCCATGCAACCAGGAAAACCGGTGCTGCGCGCGCAAACGCGTCAGGCCATGGCCAAACAGGCGCGCGGCGAGGCGCTTGAGCAGAGGCATTTCCGCCAAGGGGCGCAGTTCGGGGGGCAGATCAGGCTTGTGTTGCGACACGCGGACTCCTGCGATGAGCTGGGTTTTGACAAGTGCGCCATGGTCGCCGGAATTGGCGCTCAGTTCCAGCCAATTGCTTTACGGTCATGCAGTTAGGCGATGAAGTGAAAGTCAAAACGCCATAAACCAATCTAATCCATCGATAGAATTCAGGCATTTTTTTCGCTTTTTATCGATCATGAGCTCCCGGATCATTGGCGCCATCAACAGGAGACGATCATGTTAGAACTTCGACCTTTCAACGCCCTGGGCGGCGCCCACCATGGCTGGCTTGACGCCCATCACCACTTTTCATTTGCCGAATACCACGACCCCAAGCGCATGCACTGGGGCAACCTGCGGGTGTGGAACGACGACATCATTGCCCCCGGCACCGGCTTCCCGCAGCACCCCCATCGCGACATGGAGATCATCACCTACGTGCGTGAAGGCGCGATCAGCCACGCCGACAACCTGGGCAACAAGGGCCGCACCGAGGCTGGGGATGTGCAGGTGATGAGCGCAGGCACCGGGATCGCCCACAGCGAGTACAACCTGGAAGCCACGCCCACCAAGATCTTCCAGATCTGGATCATCCCGAACGAGGCAGGCCTGCCACCCTCCTGGGGCGCCAAGCCGTTTCCGAAGGGTAATCGCGAAGGGTTTGTAACCCTGGCCAGTGGCAAGGCTGGAGATAACGAGAGCTTGCGCATTCGTGCGGATGCGCGCCTGGTAGCAGCGAACCTGAAAGCCGGGGAAAGCGCGCAATACCGCTTGGACAGCGGGCGTCGTGCTTACCTGGTGCCGGCTACCGGAGTGATTGAAGTCAACGGCTTGCGTGCGCAAGCTCGAGACGGTGTGGCGGTGGAGGATGAGTCGGTGTTACGGGTGACGGCCATCGAAGACAGCGAGATCGTGCTGGTCGACCTGGCCTGAGCCAGCGCTTTGGCCCAATAAAATGTGGGAGGGCTTGCCCCTCCCACATGGGTTTTGCGGTGTTATTCCGAGATGGCGCCGTCTACCAGCACCTGCGCTTCTTCCACCAGCTGCTTGAGGTGGTCCTCGCCAATGAAACTCTCGGCGTAGATCTTGTAGATGTCCTCGGTGCCCGATGGCCGCGCGGCGAACCAGCCGTTTTCGGTCATGACTTTCAAGCCGCCAATCGCCTGGTTGTTGCCCGGCGCATGGCTGAGGATCTGCTGGATGCTCTCCCCGGCCAGTTCGGTGGACGTCACCTGCTGCGGCGACAGCTTGCCCAGCAGGGCCTTCTGCGCCGGCGTGGCCTTGGCGTCGACACGAATGGCGAATGGCTCGCCGAGGGCATCGGTAAGGCCACGGTAGATCTGGCTCGGGTCCTGGCCTTTGCGCGAGGTCATTTCCGCGGCCAGCAATGCCGGGATCAGGCCGTCCTTGTCAGTGCTCCACACCGTGCCGTCCTTACGCAGGAACGATGCACCCGCGCTTTCTTCCCCGCCAAAGCCCAATGAGCCGTCGAACAGGCCGTCGGCGAACCACTTGAAGCCCACCGGCACTTCGTAGAGGCGACGGCCAATGCGCGCGGCCACGCGATCGATCAGGCCGCTGCTGACCACGGTCTTGCCTACGGCCGCGTCGGCGCGCCACTCGGGACGGTTCTGGAACAGGTAGTCGATGGAGACCGCCAGGTAGTTGTTCGGCGCCAACAGGCCGCCGGACGGGGTCACGATGCCATGACGGTCGTGGTCCGGATCGCAGGCGAAGGCCACGTCGAAGCGCTCCTTGAGACCGATCAGGCCTTGCATGGCGTAGCTGGAGGATGGGTCCATGCGGATCTGCCCGTCCCAGTCGACGCTCATGAAGCGGAACGTGGCATCGACTTCGGTGTTCACTACGTCCAGGTTCAGGCGGTAGTGCTCGGCAATCGCCGACCAGTAGCGCACCCCTGCTCCGCCCAGCGGGTCCACGCCCAGGCGCAGGTTGGCGCTGCGGATGGCGTCCATGTCGATCACGTTGATCAGGTCGGCCACGTAGCTGTTGAGGTAATCATGGCGATGGGTGGTGTCGGCCTTGAGCGCCTGGGCATGGGTGATGCGCTTGACCCCGGCCAGTTTATTGGCCAGCAGCTCGTTGGCCTTGGCTTCGATCCACTTGGTGACGTGGGTATCGGCCGGGCCACCGTTAGGCGGGTTGTACTTGTAGCCACCACTTTGCGGCGGGTTATGGGACGGCGTGATAACAATGCCGTCAGCCAGGCCGCTGGTACGGCCACGGTTGTAGCAGATGATGGCGTGGGAAATCGCCGGGGTTGGCGTGTATTCATCGCCTTCGGCCAGCATCACGTGCACACCATTGGCGGCCAGCACTTCCAGCGCGCTGGCGCCGGCCGGGGTCGACAACGCGTGGGTATCCAGGCCAACAAACAACGGGCCGTTGATGCCTTGGGCTTCGCGATACAGGCAGATGGCTTGGCTAATGGCAAGCACATGCCATTCGTTGAAGCTCAGTTCGAACGAGCTGCCACGGTGCCCGGAGGTACCAAAGGCTACGCGCTGGGTGGAGATCGCTGCATCAGGCTGGCCGGTGTAATAGGCCGTGACCAGTCGCGGGATGTCCACCAGCAACTGGGCCGGCGCCGGCTTGCCCGCAAAAGGACTGATTGTCATGCATAAACCTCGGATAGAAGGATTCGGAAAAATGGCAGTTTACTGAGAGTTTGACTACTGCGCGACGGTATCGATCCTACATCGTTAAGAGAAACTTCAACCAGTCTGCGCCTGGCGCAATGCCTCGCTCAATGCCGCCAGGGCAATATCAAGATTGGGTTGCCCGTGAAAGGTGTGACTCAGACGCAGGTTCTGCTGGTGCAAGCCACTGACACTGAACAGCTCGCCAGGCGCGATCACCACCTGCCGTGCCAGCAGGCGCTGAAATGCCTGGCGCATGTCCACCGCACGGGTGGACGCCAGCCAGAACGTGGCACCGGCGGCCGGCATCCGATAGGTCACTTGGTCACCCAAGTGCTGCTCCAGGCGCCGGCTCATCTGCGCGGCCTGCTCGCCCAAGCGCTGGCGCAACGTGCGCAGGTGCTGATCAATCCGCCCGCTTTGGTACAGGCGGGCAATCGCGCGCTGGCGGATTGACGATAAGCGGAATGAGCGCAGCAGGAACTGGCGCTGCAACTCATTGCTCATGCGCCGGCACAGCAGATACCCGTAGGGAGCTTCCGAGCCGAGCACTTTCTCGAACGAAGAAAACACGATCAGCCGCTCAGGGTTCACCAGTTCGCGCAATGCCGTGTGGGGGGCTGCGAAACCCAGCTCACCAAAGGTGTCGTTTTCAAGCAACCAGCAACCGTACTGACCCAGCAGATTTGCCACGTCGAGACGCTCGTCGATTGACATGGCCACCCCGCAGGGCAGGCTGACGGAAGACGAGAGCAACACCAGATGCACCGATTCATCGCGCAACAGCCTACCCAGCGCCGTCCTGTCCAGGCCGCCCTCCGGCGTCCAGGGCAGCTCGATGACACGCACCCCGGCGTCCTGCAACAGGCGCAGGATCAGCCAGTCGCAAGGCGATTCCACAATCACAGTGGTGCCCCGCAGGCCCAGCACCTCGATCAGAATGTCCAGCACGCCACGCAGGTCGGCACCGATATACACGTCATCGGCGTGCCAGCAGCGCGTAGGCGACGAGGTATAGCGTGCGGCCAGCGCTGCGCGTAACTCCCACACGCCGCAAGGCTGGGACCAGGGCTGCAGATTTGGCGGGTATTGGCGCACCAGCTCCCGCTCCAGTCGCAGCAGTGTTTCATCCAGGGAACCCAGCAATGCCGGCTCGTCACCACTGAGTACCACCATGCCGGGACGCCGGGCTGCCGCGTAGAGACGGTCAAGCAGATCACCACCCGCCCATACCAGGGAGTTCGCCGACATCGGCCAGGCGTAATAACCGGATTTGGCCACCGAATAGACCCTGCCCTCCTTCTCCAGCAGCGCATAGGCGTACTGGATCGTCGAGATCGACACGTTCAGGCGCTCGGCCAATTGCCGCAACGACGGCAGTTTTACCCGGGTGTCGGTACTGACCTCGTTGATCAGACTGATCATGTAGCGATAGACCGCCTGATACGCGAAATCCGCCTGACGCTCGCCGCGCAGCGTCATCGCCCGAACAATGGCACGGCCTGCGCGGCGCCCTGGACCGCACCGACGCAAGACGTGCCGTTCTCGCCGGCCAGCGGCCGTTTGCGATACAGGTGTTGCAACAAGGGCATCGGTAAGCCGCTGGTGTCCGTTACCCATTGCTGCAGCATTTCGGCGGAGCCGTTGCCCTGGAGGACCTTGTGCAACTCAGGAAGTGCCACCAGCATGCCCGGATGACAGTGGCGCAAATAACCCTCGAGTCGCTCTCCGTGATGCAGAAACGGCGAGAACAGCAGGCAGGTCAGTTGGGTCTCATCCAGGCCGAAGAACTGCTGGGCGTAAGTACTCCACAGCATGCGCCCTTCGCGGGTCCCGGCCTGCATGAGCAAGTCGTCGGGCATGCGCAGGCGTCGCATGTACGCATTTGCCTGCTTAATAAAGCTTTCGACCCCTTCTTCATAATCCAGCCCGCGCAGGCATTCGGCCTGCAGCCCGCGCAGGTGAGCCATCAGCAATGGATTGGAATAGGCCGGATGGCTGAAGTAAAAACCCAGTGGATCGGGAATATAGGCCATGAACTCGGTCAGCAAGGATGTCGACGCGATGTCGACATCTTCCAGCAGGTCGGCGATGCCGATGTAGGCCAAGTGACGATGCCCCACCGTGCTGGGGTTGTCGCTGTCCATGTAATGCTCACCGAACACATCACGGTAATAACCGGTGCTCCACTCGTCCATGCGCGCGAACAACGCGTTGAGCGACAGCGGATGCCCCTTGGGAACACGGATGCCTGCGCCCTGCGCGGTTTTCTTGAGCCAGGCAAGAAACTGACTTTGCTTACGCGGGGAGTCGCCACTGACCAGCGCGTGGACGCCGCCGTTGCAGGTGGTGACACGCTGGTAAAAATCACCGACGGCCAGGTAAGTGTCGTTGCACAGTGTGGCCCGGCAGTCCCCGGCGCTCAGATGGCCCACCATCAACATATTGCGCTGGCTGATTTTTCGCCCGCTCGCTGAGGCTGGACGCTGGTGATTGAAGGGCTGTACTTCCTGGTTTTCCACCATCAACAACTCGACGCGCGGGTCATCGTGGAGAAACAGCCGGCCGTAGCCGCGATTGAGGGTATCGAGCTGCCCTTCGGTCATGCCCGCATGCCGTAGCGTCGCGACCCTCAGTTGAAAGGTGCGCGGCGCACGACCAGCAATGGTCAGTTGAGCACCTCGGAGCAACGCCAGGGTATAGCTGCTGACTTCACCACCACCGTGGGCCACCAGAACTTTGAAATCCCCCACCTGCTCCATTCCCCCCGCCGCGACGATGATTCGCTGGACCAATAACTGGAGCGCTGTACGTCCGGAGCGAGTGAAGTGCCCGATCAAACGTTGCAGAACTTGCTGGTAAACATGATTCATAGCCTGTTCGTGAATAGTGCTCATAGTTCTACTACCCGAGTTGAAATATCAGTTTCAAGCAACTGCTGAGAGTGTTTGCTTGACCTATTTTGCGTGTAGGAAAATCGCGCACCGTACTGTGCGTCGATGATTAAACACTAGCACCGCGCAATAAAACGATGTGGATTGCCCGTGGAGCATCGCTCACCTGCACAAGCGCATAACCCAATGAAATAGATGGAAAATTCATTTTTAGCGCTAGACTTAGGACTCTTCCGACAAGCTCCTACGCTTTTTTAACCAGACTTTTAAAGAAGTGTCCGACAATAGACTCAAACAACTTTTCCATTTGCATGGCAGGTACGCTTTATGACCGCGCCCACCTTCCCGAGTCCGCATGTGTGTCGTATCGATAGTTCGAAAAACTATCTGCAGCCGTGCCAGAGATTCAATCATTGCTCAATCCTTGAGATGAAAGTGAAGGCGCAATTATCAGTGCTGGAATAATGATTAATAGATACAGAAGCGAGCCGAAAACCAGCTCAGATGGGCGACCGATGTCGCATAAATGGTGCACATACAACGACGCCGCACTGGGAATCAGGGCGGCGTGAGGGAGGAAGGGCCGGATTTGCGGGCTAAAGTGCCAGGGCGGCACCTTCTGGGGCGGGCGGGTTAAGCCCTGTAAAATGGCGCATTTGCCCCATGCGCTCAGGCGTCGGAGTACTCATTTACGAATACTCCTACAGCTCAAACAGCCGCAACCTGCAACGCAACCCGCTCGCGGCACGGGCATTCGTCCATATAACGGTGCGCTTCGACAAACTGATTGAACGGAAACACCGTGGTTTTCAGAGGAACGAGCACACGATCTGCGGTCAGTTGGTTGATGTCGCGCAACGCGCGCTGCAAGGCTACCTGGTCCTGGATGATGCCCAGTTCCGGTTTGCCGGTGAAGTTCCCGATGCAGTGCACAAAGAACTGAATGTTCTTCTGGAACGCCGCACACGCCGGGAACGGTGTCTGGTTACCGCCCTGCAAGCCATACAGCACCAGGCTGCCACGGGGCGCCAGCACATCACCGAGCAACGACATCTGCGGGCCGCCCAAGCCATCGAATACCACATCGACGCCGCGGTTCTCGGTGAACTTGTTGACTTGCATCAGCAGGTCCTGTTCCTCGGTGACGATGACCTTTTCTGCGCCCAGAGAGAGCAGGTACTCGCGCTCTGCGCTGTCCTTGGTGGCGGCAATCACCCGCACACCCAGGGCCTTGCCCAGTTGTACAAACGAAGGGCCGGCGCAGTGGCTGGCGTCGGTCACCAGGGCAAACTGCCCGGGCTTGACCCGTGCCAAGTCCACATACGCAAAGTAGGCAATCAGCAGCGGCGTGTAGTGCACGCTGGCTTCGATGGGGCTCAAGACGTCCGGGTAGCGGGTCAGGGCCGAACGGGGCAGGACGATCTGTTCGCCATACACCGGGTAATCATTGGGGCTCTCGGCCGGAAAACTGGCCACTTTATCGCCCACTGCCAAGTCATCCACGCCGTCGCCCAAGGCCACAACCACCCCGGCCATCTCATGGCCAAGGCCGGATGGAAGACGTGCGTGGGAAGACGCCAGGTTCTGGCGCCACAAAATGTCATACCAGCTGATGCCAATCGCCTCGACACGCACCTGCACTTCGCCCGGTGCGGGCTGCGCGGCTGCATGCTCTTCGCACTTGAGCACCTCGGCCGGACCAAACTTGTGAAAACGGATCGTGCGGGACATCGCAAACCTCGTCAAAGTAACCTCTATTGCCATGAACTCTATCTGGGCTTTACGGCTAAGACCACCGGTCGCCGTTAATAGTCGACATGTCTGTCATTGATTCCGCATCTGAGGAATAGACCTCAAGTATCGTAGGAAAACTCAATTAGCCGGTGCAGAGTACCAGCCTTTCCCCGTAAGATTCATACCGGTCACGCGTCTGAATGGACCTTCAGGGCTCTTATATGGCCGCTCTCGTCAAGTAAAGCTGACTCTTCCAGGACACAAGATGAACCGTAACGACCTGCGTCGTGTCGACCTTAACCTCTTGATCGTATTCGAAACCTTGATGCATGAGCGCAGTGTGACCCGCGCGGCCGAGAAATTATTCCTTGGTCAGCCAGCCATCAGCGCAGCGTTGTCGCGCCTGCGCGGGCTGTTCGATGACCCGCTGTTCGTGCGCACCGGGCGCAGCATGGAGCCATCGGCCCGCGCCGTGGAAATATTCGCCCTGCTCTCCCCGGCCCTGGACTCGATTTCCACCGCTGTGAGCCGCGCCGCCGAGTTCGACCCGGCCACCAGCACGGCGGTGTTCCGCATCGGCCTGTCCGACGACGTCGAATTCGCCCTGCTGCCCCAACTGCTCAAACGCCTGCGCGCCGAAGCGCCCGGCATCGTACTGGTGGTACGCCGCGTCAATTACATCCTGATGCCCGGCCTGCTCGCCTCCGGCGAAATCTCCATCGGCGTCAGCTACACCGCCGACCTGCCGGCCAACGCCAAGCGCAAAGTGCTGCGCCGCAGCCTGCCGAAACTGCTGCGCGCCGACAGTGTGCCGGGCTCCCTGAGCCTGGACGACTTCTGCGCCCGCCCCCACGCACTGGTGTCGTTCGCCGGCGACTTGAGCGGGTTCATCGATGAAGAGCTGGAGAAGCTCGACCGCAAGCGCCATGTGGTACTGGCAGTACCGCAGTTCAACGGGCTGGGGACATTGCTGGCAGGCACCGACATTGTCGCCATCGTGCCGGACTACGCGGCCGAAGCACTCACGGCCGCGGGAGGCTTGCGGGCAGAAGAACCACCATTGCCGGTGCGCACGTTCGAATTGCACATGGCGTGGCGTGGGTCGCAGGACAATGATCCGGGAGAGCGGTGGTTGAGGTCGCGGATTCAGATGTTTTTTGGCGACCCTGAGAGTCTTTAGGCGTCGTCTGGCAGGCTGTTCATCTGATCATTTTTGCCTTTCCACCAACCATGGAGCTCCATTCACTTCCAGTGGATTGCTACGTTGGGGGCACATCTGAGGGCATGCTTTGAATGGTTTGAATGGTTTGAATGGTTTGAATGGTTTGAATGGTTTGAATGGTTTGAATGGTTTGAAACGGATGCCCCCAGTCTAACGCCACAACAAGACCTACCCCTCGACATAGTTAAGCGCCACCAGAATCGCATCCAGCGCACCCGGAAAGCAGTCAACGCTCTGGTCGCTTTGGCGAAGCAACACCAAATCGCGAAGGTATTCTGGGGCAGCTAACCGGTAATTTGCCTGTCGACCTCAAGTCCCTTAGAAAGCAGCATGTCTGAACTCCAAAGGGAAAAAGGATGCGGTTCGTCTGGTACCGAAAAGAAGCGTCAGTCGACGTGGTTAAGCCCCCAACTCCTCCTGTCTTTCCATGGGGTCAACCGCACCCTGCCCTTCAATCTCCCTTGCCAAAAACGGCGCGCGCCGCCGCAAATAGTCCAATTTGATGTCGCCATCGAAAAATGCTGTTGCGTACTCTTCACGGACCTTCAGACAATCATGATCGTTCAGTTTCAGGCGTGTAATGGTAGCGAGCACCCGCGCCTCAATCGCGGGATCAAGACCCTCGCCGGGAATAACCTGGTAGCTGACCAGTTCGAGACGAAACCATCCATCCTCGACCTCGAAAGGGTCTAGGACATCCTGGTAGTTGTTCTTGCGGGCATTCATTAGCGTGCAGGCCAAGCGATAGTTCTGCCATTCGTATACGTCCTGCCACGCATGAGACTTAGCTAGCATATGGTCCACTGAACCACCGCCCGTGACTCGCTCGATATAGATACAGATATAGGCGCAGAGACGGCCGTACGCCTCCATCAAGTCCGGTAAAGCATGGGTCCACACTGGTGGAAACTTGTCAGCCGGAATATCTTCGCGTGTTTGCGCCACGACCTTCCTGGGCCGCCCTCTACGCGCGGGTAAGGCCTCCTCACCTACCAGCTCGGCAATAGCTCGATGACCAGGCTTTCTGACCATTTCATCAAAGCTCTCAGGCTCATTCGCCGGCTCGACTCGAATCATATGTTGCCCAACCTCTGCTCGCGGAAGTTGCTCCAGCGAACCCAGAAAGAATCGACATCACTCAAGCTACCCCGAAGTGCCGAGTCAATATCGCTAAGCGTGCTCTTCTGCTCAGCTGTTAAAGGCGCCTTTTGCAGGCTGACTTGCCGCAAAAATGCTCGGGCACGACCCAGCGCTTCTTCGGCAACCACGGAGCTGGGCTCCTTCAGATTGAAAACCTCAGAAGAGAGCCAAGCATTCACGTCCCCTTTACGCGAATAGGGATAGAGCGATGCCTGTACTTCGGAACCGACCAAGTCGAAATCCCAGATGCAATCACGCGCACTATCAAAATCAGGTTCGACCGAAGCCAGCACCAACGGTGAATGAGTCGCTGCCAATAGCTGCACAGGTACCTCACGACTGCCAGTGAGTGCATTCATGACATTGAGCAACGCGGGGACGATACGGCGCTGCCATTGCGGATGCAGGTGGCACTCGATTTCATCAATTAGAAAGATGATCTCTCTTGCCGGTTGGACCCGGTAACGCTCATAAGCTAATTGATGCTCTCGCCAAGTCCATACCAGCAGATAGGCCAATGCTGCAATACGACGCATCCCTGCCGAAGCCTGGGTCAACGGCACATCCTGTCCGTAAGGCATGTGCAACGAGGGAATGTATCGGACACTATCGCCCACTCGCATCGGCTCCCCCGGCTTCATTTTTTCTACACCAGAAGGAGAAAGAGCATCCAGCACTTTGACCAGATCATCGAAAGCGGGCTTGCTACCTTCTTGCCACAGAACCCAATCACTGATCAGCCCGTTGCACAGTTGGGTTTTACCGTCGCTGGAAAGCAAACCATTCCAGACCTCATCAGGTGAAAAGTCAAAGCTACGTGGACGGTTCGGTGCTGCTGCCTCTCCCTTGTCCCCCTTCCAGTAGTTACGGGCCGGGTCCCAGACAGAGAAGCTGCCGTCGACTCCGGCATAGATCACTACTCCTGGAATTGCCGGACGGCTCTGCTTAACCGACCATTGCTGAGACTCATGGTCGAAATTACTTTTGTAGACAAATTCGCCGGTGCTACCTTCGTAGCAGTAAGCAATACTCGACTGACTGGCGTCCTTACGCGGAGTGGCTATGCCGTCTCTAGGCCAAGTGCGCGTTAGTGACCACCAGGCGATGTCTAAAACAAAGCTTTTACCCAAACCATTGTCGCCGGTCAGGAAATTCAGACGCGGTTTGAAGTCGATGGCGAGCCTCTCTGCAGGACCAACACCTTCGAACGTCAGGTTTTTAAGCATGGGCGGTGTCTCCAATCATTCAGGCATTCAGGCATTCAGGCATTCAGGCATTCAGGGCCGACCCATAGGCGCAATGTGATGTTCACAAAACCGTTGGGTGCTGTCCGCCAACAAGGCACTTGTACCTATTATCAAGCAATCATTTTGAGGAAACGTAGGCGAGTCTCCAAAGCGTTGACCGCCCAAGCTGGGCATGTCCTTGCGCTGGTTTTCTCTGAGTCCGCCAGCCACGCTCGCACACTACGTGCACTACATGGACGCTTAGTTTCTTGGGCAATGAGCTCAGCTGCTTGGGCTTGAGTAACGCCCGATTTTTCTATAAGCCACAGGAGCTTGTCTTTAGAGTACATGGAAAGCCTCGTAGGCACATGTGCCTATTGTAATCCATCGAGGCAAACTCGTCGAAAGCGCCCAAGCTCGCACCCGGAAGGGCATGCTATTGGCGCTGATGCGATTTTGAACCAGACTACCGGAATTCATTGACCCACCCGAGTACTCAAAAAATGATGACCTTGTGGGTGATTTCGGAGGCAGTATGTGGGTCAGTCAAAATCAGCAGCCTGAGGTAAAAATCGTATCAGCGCCGACACGTCAACGCGGTCAGAACGCTTTTTCATTACCTGAATAACAAGCTTGGACACTGATTCTGTGCACCGATGGAGGCCGGGGGACCGGGCTACCCTTATTGAAAAGGACAACCATGAGTAAGAAATCGCCTGAGCTAATACCGCTCCTCGACTATTTGCGGATTCATCGTGTCATTCGCAGCGTGCTGGACTCATGTCAGGCAGACACTGCTCACGCTTGCTGGTACTTCAGTATGGCGGGCGCTGCAATCCTAAGCCAACACTACAGGAGAGAGGCTCATCCCCTCGCAGGCGCAATGTGCCTGATGACGGATGTCGAAGACTCGAAGGTCATGTGCTTCGCAACAATTGAAGATGGCGAAGCCCATAGCAGCCCCAGCGCCTTCCACGCGATGGTCGCGTGCGACGGCTATCTAATCGATTTTATGAGCCCGATTTTTCCAGAGACGGCTAAATCTTCCCACCACGCATTTACCCCACCAGCCAAGTCCTTTCAGCGAAAATTCGAGACCATGAATCCATCCCCTATGGAACTCGAACAGGCTGGTGATTTTTTCTTCGATCCGAATCCAGTGCTGACCGACAAACTTGTGCGGAAAGTCCTGGAAAGCCGATTTCTCAGTGATGTGATAAATGGATGCTGTGACTGGTACAGGCGGCCCCCGAAAACAATCCCTCCGACCATCACGGTGGGTGATGAAAAAGGCCAGATGACCACCGTGAAGCTCAAGGATGTGTCAGTAGTCGGTTCTTGGTAAGCAAAACAGGGTTGGGCTATTCACAAGGTGGTTGCCCCAGAGAGGAGCCCCACTCCTCCCACACCGCCCTGGCGACTTTCCGCGTAGCAGGCTACGTGTACAGCCTGATTGAAGACCCAACCATTGAGCGCGGTTATGCACCAGCCTCTGACCAAGACAGACCAGCGGGCTATTGCAGCACATCCCTCCATCAGTCTGCTTTGTAGTTCATTTTCTAGAATTCTGGGGTCCCCAACAAGGACAGAAGTCTCTAGCATGGGATCCGGCGCTTACTGATGACCAATACGTACGGATACAGAAATGGCAAGGATTGATCTGAAAGTCCCCTTCGCAGAGAAAGAAGAAGCAAAATCACTCGGTGCCAAGTGGGACCCTAGCCTGAAGACTTGGTACATCCCCGAGGGTGTCGACATCGGCCCATTGGCTCAATGGCTGCCGGCAACAGAGCACGCGGACCTGAAGCATGGACCAGAATTTTGCGTGAGAGCGCCTTACTACTACGTCACGGAATCGGTGTCCGACTGCTGGGGCTGCTCCAATTTGACCCGCGTGTTCTCATTCAAGCTGCCCGAGCAACACGAAGAATTCGAATACTACGAGGATGAGGACGAAGATTTCGCGCTCACAAGCAACCTCGGCGAATGGAAGTGCCATGGGTATCGCGGAACGGTCTCCAACGTCGACAGCCTCTCCCCCTTGGTCACGAAGCAGATCCATCACTTCACTAACAAGTTCAAGCAGGCCTACAGCAAAACGGCAGGCAGCCGTTACCTGATGAATCACTGCGAAAACTGCGGCGCAAAGCTCGGCGATTTCTTCATGCACAGCGAACCTGGTGGAGCTTTCTTCCCAACCTCACCACAAGAAGCTAAGCGGATGACTCTCATCAGAATCAACGAGCGGTTCGACGCCAACTGCAGCGTCGGCTTTGCATCCGAAGATTTTTTCGACTGGATGCAGGTTCGCGAGCAACCCTAATTACCCTATTCAATCCCGGACTGCCCGAGGACCTCACGCGCCTCAGGCCCACCTGCGGTATTGAGTAAAATCAATAGAAGGCGCTGCATCGATGGCAAGGATGATTCCTGACCACAGACCTTGCGACACTAACAGCAAGGGTGAACGAGATCTCTACACCAGCTTCAAGACGGAGCTACCGGACGACTACGTTGTCATCCATAGCCTTCCTTGGCTCTGCTCCGCTGTAAACAAGGTTGATCCTCAAGCAAAGCCGACCGGAGAGATCGATTTTTTGATCGTCCATCCGGAAAAAGGGCTGCTCGTGCTTGAAGTGAAGAGCGGCGAATACGGCGTTAGGAACAACCGGTTTGTCCACCTCCACAAGCATTACACCATCGACCCCATCGGCCAGACCCGCAACAACGCCCACGGAATCGCCAGGTGGTTGGGGGCCGATCCATCACTTCGGATCCGGATCGGCTACGGATTTATTTTTCCCGACTCCGATTTTGCAAGGAAGGCGACCACGCCAGGAATGTACGACACGACTTCCACTCCCCCACAGCCGCTCTACATCGACTATCGAGAGATGCCGAACGTTACGCAGCGTGTCGTCGAGTTGATGGACTACTGGAAAACCACTCTGGGAAATTTCGACTTAGGCGAAGCCCGCGTCGCTCGCGTCGTTGATTTTCTCACCCCAGAAATCGACGGCAGGCGTGGCTGGGCCAGTCGCATCTTCTTCGACAACAAGCTCTGGCTCCAACTGACAGCGGAACAGAACACGGTAGTCACGAGGGTGCTAAAGAACAAGACCTCGCTTGTGACCGGATGGCCAGGAACCGGAAAAACACTGATCGTGATCGAAACCGCTAGGAGACTAGCCGCTCAGAAAAAGAAAGTGCTGGTGGTCTCGTTCAACAACAAGCTCACCGAGTACGTCCGCACCCAGCTTGCTGACTCGAAAAGCTGCGAAGTGGTGACCTGGCACGGCCTATGTGGGCACGCGCGCAACGCCCTGGGCCGCGCCAGTGAAGCAGGAAAGGAAGATGAGTGGTACAGGCAACAATGCGCACTCGATCTGAAAGACGCCATTGATCAAGGGAGCATGGCCGATTACAGCGCCTTGCTTGTCGACGAGTCCCAAGCGCTCACCCCCTCCTGGTGCGAAACTCTAACCAGCTGGTTCCATAACAAACCCAAAGCGTTCTTCTGCGACGAAACGCAAGTATTCCCGTACGAACGCGGGAACATCTCCCTGAAGGGCCTTATCGAGCTGCTTGGCGTAGATCCATTTCCACTAACCATCATCCTGCGAATGCCAAAGGCGGTCACGAGCATACTCGAAGAGGTCATGCCCCCTAAACTTCAACATTCGACCCCAAGGACATTGGAGTATCAGACCGCCGTAGAGATAATTAGCGCAAATCCATGCAAGGAAGCTTCTGACATTAGACAAAAACTCATTGACAGCGGAGTTTTACCTGAAGATATCGTAATTTTGATCGCCAGGTTTATATCAAGACAATACATTGACTACTTGATAAAAGAGCGCCCACCTTGCGAAACGATTACAAAATTTCGGGGATTGGAGGCACCTGTCATTTTGATCCTTGGCGCGGAGCTGCTCGATACCGCTGAGTTATTTAGCGCCTACTCTCGGGCAACGTCAAAATGTATAGCCATTTACAATGCTGCTAGTCGTACCTGGTCAGGAAAGGAAGCATTTAGATCCAGACTTAAGAGCCTCCCCAACCACCAAGCGACCTTGCAGGATGAAAAAAACAAGCTGCGTATCGATAACATAGTAGCTCGCTCCACAAAAAGAACACCTCTAAATCTCGCTAGCCTTAACATTTCCTGGGCGGAATCTTGGCGAGTCTGGCTCATAGAAGCTGACGAAGATCAGTCACTGGTGAAAATGTGGATCGCTTATCTGTCGCACAAACTACGTCAGCCCATCTTTTTTTGGCCGAAAAACTCAACTAATAGTTTCCATTTTGCCAAGATCAATCCGTCATCGCCAGATTCCGCTGACTCCCCGGACTCGTATTCTCCGCAGAGATTAATGTTCTATGCATGCAAAGAGTGTGGCGACTTAACACCACACACTGACACCGTCAAAACCATTTGTAAACTGTGTGAAACAGAGGCAGACAGAACGCCCTATCCAGACAAATCCATCATAGATGAAGTCCTCTTGATGGATGGAGTGGTGTCCGGTGAGCTGTCTAAAGATCGTATTCGTGAGCTGCAACCGAACCTGCCATTGAACATTGCCGCAGCCGCCTCGCTATTCCGTGCGGAACAAAACAAGATGCGCTCAAATGTACTCAAAGTCCAACTACCCGAAGGGCGAAGACTCTATTTGATCGCGTTTATTTTCGCTCAGGTAAGAATTGCCACTTTTAAACCCAGAGCGGTCATGAACATGAATGCACTCGCGGATGAAATCCATGGTCGTTTCAACAAACTGACATTCATTTCTTCAGTCGAGTGGAGAAAGATTTTCGCTAACGCGATGGGTACTTTCTACTCGAAAGGCTACACGAAAAAGATCAGCAAAGGCTTCTATTCCCCGGTAGAAGACGACCAGGCGCCTGTGCCAAAAAGGTTTAGGTTCGACGGGAACGACGAGGCGAGTGAGGATAGCGAGATCAATGAAGAAAGCCAAGGCAGTGAAGGTGATCACCTCGAATCAGCGCCAGAGAGCGTTGTAGAACATGGATAGGCCCGCCAAGAGTAAGCGTTGGCCCAACTCACCTTGCGTAAGTCAGGCCGGAATCCACTGATGCGGTAGCAGCTGCCCTATCCCCGCTGCTGCATGCAGTCACGTGAAATCTAAGTCCTAAGTTTTTGCGCCTAACAAAAATTCAATCTCACTCGCGTACTTTTTGCAGTGAAAACTCAAGCGGAACTTTTCAATTGAACCACCCCAAGCTGTAGGTGGAGACGAGCAAAAGTCGGCTCGAAGTCGACTCTCAACGCCAAAACTATCTAATGAACTAGTGGTGATTCAGACTTCGAGTTTAACGCAGGAGAAAATCACCAGTGTAGTGGTCAACTAATCCCGGACACGACGTTAAGTTTTTCCTCGGCCCGCGC